>WBZO01002524.1_pt1 | contig 23605 bp, 23 predicted proteins | sample 5204261 | NCBI WGS metagenome assembly WBZO01 (sample SAMN12412400, study PRJNA552823) | activated sludge metagenome | isolation source: activated sludge from anammox sidestream of wastewater treatment plant... | place: USA: North Carolina | collected 2017-09 | reverse complement strand
TCCATCTGCCGCAGCAGCAAAACGCCACCGTCGCTGGATACGTCACCACCCTCAAAATCGACCTGAACTTTGCGGCGGGAAAAGCTTGGAAACACGAGCTGATCAGATGTACAAATTGTCACGGCAACCTCCACTCGCTTATTTGTTGTAAGTGGCTGTATAATAACAGCTTGAGTGGTGGTTGCCACTACTTTGTGTGCAATATTCGGGCCAAGCGCGCCCGACGTCAGGCTTCGTCGTCCGCGCGCTGATTCAACGCGGAACCGCGCCGAATGGCGCGGCGTCCAAATCGCTCGCGTAAGCGATCCACCGCTTGGTCGAGCCGCTCCACCTTCTCCGGGTCGGGCTGCTGCTCAAAGGGTCCCAGCGCCAACTCGCCTTGCCGCCACTCACCGGTCTCCCCTTCAAAGCCGCTGACGCCGAACCCAATGAGGCGAATCGGAGCGCGCAACGTCTCCCGCGCGAATAGATCAAGGGCGCATTTGACCAAATCGCGGTCCGAGTGCGTCGCTTTGGAAAACGGCTGCTGGCGCGTGATGGTCGTGAAATCTTCGAAGCGGAGCCGGATATGCCCCACCCGCGCGCGGCGACCGTCGCTTCGCAACCGACGCCCAACATGCTCCACCTCGCCAATGAGCGTCTGCCGCAGCACGTCCGGATCCGAGCAATCCTCATCAAACGTCGTCTCGGATGAAATGCTCTTTGCCTCTCGCTCCGTCACGACAACGCGCGCATCTCGGCCCCACGCCAATTCGTGAATATGCGCGGCAAAATTGGCTCCGACAAAGGAGGAGAGCGTTTCCAAACGCAGCCGCTGAACATCGCCAATCGTGCGAATGCCGCATTCTTGCAGTCGCGCTTCGCGCACTTTCCCCACGCCCCAGATTCGACTCACAGGAAGCGGCGCCAGCAGTTCCGCAATCGCTTTCGGATCATCCGGCATCACGAAGAGTCCATCCGGCTTGCGAAAATCACTCGCGAGCTTTGCCAGAAACTTGTTGGAGGCCACGCCGACCGACCCCGTGAGCCGAAGGTCTCTCTTGATTCTGCGCTTGAGCGCCACGGCCACGGCCTCGCCCGTCTTCCAACGCCGCAGCACTCCGCTGACGTCCAGGAATGCCTCATCCACCGAAATCTGTTCAATCACATCCGTGAACGAGGCGATAATCGCCATCACGGCCTCCGAAACCTCGTGATAGCGCGCCATCCGAACGGGAAGAAAAACACCGTGCGGACACAGACGCCCCGCCGTTCGCGAGGGCATCGCGGAGTGAACCCCGTAGCGACGCGCCTCGTAGGAGGCCGTCGAAACCACCCCGCGTTTATTCGGCGGAGACCCCACAATCACAGGCTTTCCGCGCAGCAAAGGATTGTCCAACACCTCCACCGAGGCAAAGAACGCATCCATATCAATATGAAGAATGGCGCCCACAAGAATCTCCGCCCAACGTTAGCGTTGGCGCGTCTGCGAGCGCCACCCCGCGCTCCGCAAATGGTTTTCATCCATCAAATTTTCGGAACCACAATGCAACGCTTCCATACACGATGCAGATATAGCCCAATATTTCAATTCCCTCTTGGACGACCGTATTGAATGCCGATACATACGCCTCGCCCATCAGGCTCTTCCAAAGTAGACGCCCACTCCCAAAGGTCCTGCTAAAAACAAGGAGCACGACCAACCCGAAGAGCATGAAGTAGTACGACCGCGTGCCGATGAATCGGGCCATCGGACCCACGACAGAATCGCGACACCGAATCGCCACATACCCAACGGTGCCAAGCGCCAGCGCGCTCACGGGCCACACCCAGAAACCGTGCCAGACCACGTCCAGGAAATTGTCCAATTCGCGAAGCAGCGCGCAGCCAAAAAAGCCCGCCATCAAGACAAAGAAGCCGCGCCGATCCGGAAAGCGCCTCGCGCCATAGGCGAACGTAAGCGCCGTCGCGAGGAGGAACGCTTCCTGCGTGATTTCGGTGACCGACACTTCCCCAATCCGGTTTCCCACGATCACCAGATCAATATACGTCACCAGCGACGGAATGAGCGCCAGCAGAGAGAGCAGAAGAAACTCTGCCAGCCCACGTGTTATTCGCGCGTACTCTTTATCCACGTCCCTCCCTTTCTGTAGCTGATGGAGAAGCTAGCTCCCATCGGATGTTCCACCGCCTATCGCAATTTGCGGAATCTCGCAATCAGCGCATTCGTCGAAGCGTCATGCTTGAGCTCCGGCTCCTGCGCTGCGGTCAATTCGGGGAGGATCCGGTTCGCAAGCGCTTTGCCCAGTTCCACACCCCATTGATCGAATGAGAAGATGTTCCAAATTGCGCCCTGCACAAAAATCTTGTGCTCGTAGAGCGCAATCAACTGACCGAGGACGTGCGGCGTCAGCTTTTGAGCCAGAATGGTGTTCGTCGGACGATTCCCCTCAAACGTCTTGTGCGGCACGAGGGACTCGGCAACGCCTTCCGCGCGACACTCCTCCGCCGTCTTCCCGAACGCCAGCGCTTCGGTCTGGGCAAAGAAATTCGACATCAACTTCGCGTGGTGATCCCCCAGCGGATTGTGCGAGCGACAGAACCCGATAAAGTCGCACGGAATCAATTTCGTCCCCTGGTGGATCAACTGATAGAACGCGTGCTGCCCGTTTGTCCCGGGCTCACCCCAAATGACCGGGCCCGTCTGCCAGTCCACTCGCTGCCCATCCTGCCCCACATACTTGCCATTGCTCTCCATATCGCCCTGCTGGAAATACGCGGCAAAGCGGTGCAGATATTGGTCGTATGGCAAAATCGCGTGCGTCTGCGCGTCAAAGAAATTGTTATACCAGATGCCCAACAACCCGAGGATGATCGGCATATTCTTGGCCGCCGGCGCCTCCGCAAAATGGCGATCCATCGCGTGAAAACCATCCAACATGGCGTCGAAGTTCTCGGGCCCAATCGCCACCATCACGGGCAATCCAATCGCCGAGGTCAGCGAATAGCGGCCGCCAACCCAATCCCAAAAACCGAACATATTGGCCGTATCAATGCCGAATGCCGACACCTTCGCGGCATTTGTCGAAACCGCCACAAAGTGCTTCGCCACCGCAGCCGGATCTTTCAACTTCGCGAGACACCACTCCTTCGCCGTCTCCGCATTGGTCATGGTCTCCTGCGTCGTGAACGTTTTCGACGCAATGATGAACAGCGTCTCCTCCGGATCGAGATCGCGCGTGGATTCCGCAAAATGTGTGGCATCCACATTCGAAACGAACCGAACAGTCAACTGGCGATCCGAATAGGCCTTCAACGCCTCATACGCCATCACCGGGCCAAGGTCCGACCCGCCAATCCCGATGTTGACGATGTTGCGAATCCGCTTGCCCGTGAAGCCCGTCCACTCGCCCGAACGAATACGGCGCGAAAAGGAGCGCATCCGCTCCAGCACCTCGTTCACCTCCGGCATCACATCCACGCCATCCACAAGAATCGGCGTATTCGAGCGGTTGCGCAGCGCGACATGCAGAACCGCGCGGTTCTCCGTTCGATTGATTTTCTGGCCGCTGAACATGGCCTCAATCGCAGAAGAGAGACCCGCCGACTCCGCCAGCGCCTGCAGATAGATCAGCGTTCGGCCCACGATCCGGTTCTTCGAATAGTCCAGGAACAAATCGCCCACCTGCAGCGAAAACTTCTTGGCCCGCTTCGGATCCTCCGCGAACAACTCGCGCAGGTGCTTCTTCTTCATGCTCTTGCTATGCGAAATCAGCTTTTTCCACTCAGCCCGTTCATTCAATCGCGTCATGACAAATTCCTTTTTTCCGAATGAGCAAAGATAGCACACTTCTGCAATCTCGAAATACCTTTTCAACCCCAACCGGCCAACCCGCCAGCGCACTCGCGCTCGCACAACAACCCGCCAGGATGCGATCGCCGAGCGGAACCTAGCGAATGGCTTCCAATGCAACTAGGGTTGCGAGTCGGAGAGATTGGGCTCCAGCGTTCGAGTATCCAAACCTCGACGGCCATCGCGGGACAATGGGGCGCTCTACCCTGTTTAATTGACAGAGAGCCGTCCTGACGGGTACCGTTTTCGGACTATGTCACAAAAATCTCCTCGCGTTTTGGTCACGGGCGGCGCCGGCTATATCGGCTCTGTGTTGGTTCCCATGCTGCTTCAGCGCGGCTTCGCCGTGACGGTGGTGGACAACTTTTCGTTCGGCCAGTCGTCGCTTCTGGATTGCTGCCACTATGAAGGTCTCCAGATCGTCCGCGGCGACGTGCGCGACAAGGCGCTGATCAAGAAGCACCTCGAGTCGGCCGATATCGCAATCCCGCTCGCTTGCCTCGTCGGCGCGCCCATTTGTGCGCAGCGTCCACTGGAGGCGCAGGCGATCAATTGCGATGCGGTAAAGATGATTGTGGATCTCGCGCGGCCGGATCAGCGAATTATCTATCCAAACACAAATAGCGGCTATGGCATCGGCACCGAGGGCGAGTTCTGCACGGAGGAGTCTCCCCTCAACCCGATCTCGATCTATGGCTCCACCAAGGTCGAAGCGGAAAACTACGTCCTCTCCAGTGGGCGCGGCCTCACCTTCCGCCTCGCCACCGTGTTCGGCGTCAGCCCGCGCATGCGCATTGATCTCCTCGTGAACGATTTCACCTATCGCGCGGTCACGGATCGCTTCGTGATCCTCTTCGAGGCGCACTTCAAACGAAACTACATCCACGTCCGCGATGTCGCGCGCGCGTTCCTCCACGCGCTGGATAACTGGGATGCCATGAAGGGCGAGGCCTACAACCTCGGCCTTAGCTCCGCCAATCTTTCGAAAATGGAACTCTGCCTCGAAATCAAGAAGCAGGTCCCCGAGTTCACCATCCTGGAAGCGCCGATCGGCAAGGATCCGGACCAGCGCAACTACATCGTCAGCAATGACAAAATCGAGCGCACCGGTTTCCAGCCCACCCACCTCCTCCCGTGGGGCATCGCAGAGCTGATCAAGGGCTATCAGGCCATCCGTCGCAACCAATACTCGAACGTCTAACCGATGAAGAAGAATACAGAGTTCAAGCGCATCCTCGTCACCGGCGCGCACGGGTTTCTGGGACACCACATTGTGCCGGAGCTGAAAAAAGCGTTCGACGCCGAATTCATCTGCCCAACGCGCGCGGACTACGAATTGCTCGACCCCGGGGCTCCCGCGCGGATGCTGGCCGATACCCAGCCGGACTGCGTCGTGCACCTCGCCGCAAAATCGGGCGGGATCATTGACAACAAGAACCGGCCAGCGGACTACTTCTTCGACAACCTCGCGATGAATACCGCGGTCTTCGACGCCTCGTTCAAGGCGGGCGTAAAGAAGTTCCTCACGCTGATGGGCGGCTGTTCCTATCCCGCGACGGCCTCCTCGCCGATCGGCGAAGACCAAATGTGGAATGGCCTGCCCCAAATTGAAAGCGTCGGCTATTCAACCGCCAAGAAAATGCTGCTCATCCAATCCTGGGCCTATCGCAAACAGCACGACTTCAACTCGCTGGTCCTCATTCCCGGCAATGTCTATGGCGAGTGGGACAACTTCAATTTGGAACAGGCCCACGTGATCCCCGCCATGATTCGCAAATACGTCGAGGCGCAAGACGCGAATCGCCCAACCATGACGGCCTTCGGTAGCGGGAAACCGACGCGCGACTTCGTCTATGCAGGCGATGTCGCCGCCACCATCCCTTGGTTCCTCGCAAACTACAATTCGAGCGAGCCCATCAACATCTCAGCGGGACGCCGCATCTCCATCCGCGAACTCGCAGAAACCGTGAAACGGGTCACCGGTTTCACCGGCGAAATCGTGTGGGACGCGTCGAAGCCGGATGGCCAGATGGATAAGATTTTTGATGTCCAGCGCCTCCACCAGCTCGGACTCGCGTGCAACACGACGCTCGAAGAGGGGCTGCGTCGCACGACCGATTGGTTCCGCGCCGCGCGCACAACCGGCGAGGTCCGCCTGTGAGCCATGCGGCCGATCTGCTGGTTCTCGGCAGCGCCGGCTTCGTCGGATCGGCCATCGTCGCCGAAGCGAAGGCGCGCGGCCTCTCCGCAATCGAAATCACTCGCGCAAACTACACCTCGGGCCTCTCCGCCCGCTGGGTGATCAACGCGAACGGCAACTCCAAAAAGTTTCTCGCGCGCGAACAACCCGCCCGCGAGTTCGACCTCTCGGTCCGCAGCGTCATGCAATCGCTCCACGATTTTCGCTGCGAGCGCTACTGCTTCCTCTCCACGATTGACGTGTATGACAACGTGCGCGATCCCGCGCAAAACGCCGAGTCCGCCGCCATCCGCCGCGAACACCTTTCGCCCTACGGCCTGCACAAGCTCTTGGCGGAAGACCTCGTCCGACACTACGCGCCGCAGTGGCTCATCTTGCGGATGGGCGGCTTTGTCGGGCCGGGACTCCGCAAGAACTCAATCTACGACTTGCTAAAGGGCCATCCGCTCCGCGTGCACCCCGATTCTCGCTACCAGTTTCAGCACACCCGCGCGCTGGCCCAAACGGCCCTCGATTTCTTGGGCCATGGCATCGCGCGCGAATGTTGGAACGTCGCTGGCGCAGGAACCATCCGCATTCGCGAAATAGCCGAGTGGATCCCCAAGGCAACCCTCCCCACCCCGCAGGGCCAGCCCGAGCACTACGAAGTGAACATTGAGAAACTGCAAACCGCTCGACCCGTCGCAGAAACGCGCGACACGGTGCGCCAATTTGTGCAAGATGTCCTCGAAGGACGGGAATCCCTTTCATGATCATTTCGCGCACTCCTTTTCGCGTCAGCTTTTTTGGCGGCGGCACAGACTTTCCCGACTACTATCGCGAACACGGCGGCGCCGTCCTCTCGACGGCTATCAATAAGTATTGCTACCTCTCCGTCCACTCGCTCGGCCCGTTTTTCAAACACCGACTTCGCGTCAGCTACGCGCAGACCGAAACGGTGAAGCACCCCACCGAAATCAAGCACCCTCTGATCCGCGAATGCCTCGCGCATCTCGGCCTCGACGCGGGTATGGAGATCAATCACGTGGCCGATCTCCCCGGCCGCACCGGCCTCGGCTCGTCTTCCTCTTTCACAGTCGGCCTCCTCCACGCGCTCCACGCCTTCCGCGGGGAATCTCCCAACGCCGAACAGCTCGCACAGGAAGCCATCGTGGTCGAACGCGAGCGGGTGGGCGACAGTGGCGGACACCAGGATCAATACGCCGCCGCGTTCGGCGGACTGCATCGCTACGACTTTTCTGCGAAGGGTATTGCCGCAACACCCATCGAAATCCCGCCCAAACGAAAGGCGGAACTGAGCGCGCGCCTGCTCCTCTTTTTCACCGGAGTCGAAAGCTCCGCGCAGGACATCCTGCAGGAGCAGCAAAAGAATACCGCGCGCAACCTCACCTCGCTCCGGGAAATGCGGGCGATGGTGGACCATGCGCAGAAATTGCTCGTCGGCAGTGAAGACCTCGACTCGTTCGGACGCCTCCTTCACGCGGCCTGGATGCACAAGCGGTCCCTCTCCTCCGGCATCAGCAATACCGCCATTGACGATGCGTACGACGCCGCGATGCGAGCCGGCGCGATTGGCGGCAAATTGCTCGGCGCAGGCGGACGAGGTTTCCTCCTGCTCTATGCCCGCCCCTCCCAGCAGCCCAAGCTGCGCGAGGCAATGAAAGGTCTGACCGAGATTCCATTCGAGTTTAGCGACGAAGGCAGTCGCGTCATTTTCCGCTCTTCTGAATCATGACCGCGCGACCGCGCATCGCTTTCTGGTTTCGCTATGGGCCGGCTGAGCACACCGAGCTCTACCACGCGCTGCCCGCGCTCATCGAGGCGCTCTCCGCTCACGCCGAGGTCCACTATTTCGGATTCCACGGCCGCTCACCAACGCCCGATGCCATCGCGCGGCACGCCACCGTTCACACCCTGCCCTTCCGCGTGGACCGCACCAAGCACGGGGACAAGATCGTCAAATATGTGCTCTGGCTGCTCTGTCTGCCCTGGATTGGCTTGCGCTGCCGCCGACTCGGCGTCCGCGCGGTGTATATGGACGAAACGGTGCCGCTCGCCGCGCCGATTGCGCGCCTCTTCTTCGGTCCGCGCATCGCCATGTCCATCGCAGACTTCTTCACCGATATCTATCTGTCCGGCAACCCCATCGCGCGCGCGCTGGGCGCGGCGATCCGCGCTGCCGATTGGCGCGCATGGCGCAAGCTGCCCCTCATCATCACCCGCGCAAAAAACACGCGCGACTTCCTCGCTTCGAAAGGTGTGGACCCCGCGCGCGTGCGCCCCATCTACGACCCGTGCGACACCCAGCTCTATCGCCCCATCAACCGCGCCGCCGCGCGCGCGCAGTTCGGCTATCGCGATGACGAAATCGTCCTCGTCCACCACGGCATCCTCCACCCCAACAAGGGCAACGAGCGCATCATTCGCGCGATTGCCGCCGCGCGCGCGCAACTGCCGAATCTCCGCTATCTCCTCGTCGGGCACGGCCCCGAGTTCGATGCGCTCCAAACGCTGTGCGACCAGCTCAACGTGCGCGATATCGTGCGAATGACCGGTTGGCTGCCCAAGCCAGCGGATGTGAATGTCGCGCTCAACGCGGGCGATATCGGCCTCGTCATGCGCGTCGGCCACGCCTCCGATGACTTCCACATGACCGGCGCCCTCGTCCACAATATGGCCGCGGGCCTCCCCATCCTCGGCGCTAAACTCGGCGGCGTCTCCGAGGTGGTCGAGGATGGCGTTCAGGGCTATCTCTTTCCACCCGACGACATGGCGCTCTTCACCGCGCGCCTCACCGAATTGGCAAGCGATCCGGCCGCGCGCAAACGAATGGGCGCCGCCGCGCTCGAACAGGCGCAGCGCTCCTTCGCCATGGACACCGTCGTGAAGCAAACGGTCGCCGCCCTGCAGGAGCTGCTCGCATGAAGACCCAACCCACAGCCATCATTCTCGTTGGCGGACTCGGAACCCGCCTGCGCACGCTCTATCCCGATCGCCCCAAAGCGCTCGTCCCCATCAAGGGCCGCCCGTTCATGGCGTGGATGCTCGACTGGCTTCGCGCGCACGGCGTCGAACGCGCCCATCTCGCCGCTGGGTACCTTGCCGGAATGATCGCAGATTGGATTCGCGAGCAGAACAATCCGAGCCTCACCGCCTCCCAGGAACCCAAGCCCCTCGGCACAGGCGGCGGCTTGCTCTACGCCCTCGAACACGTGGCGGATGAGGAACTGCTCGTCCTCAATGGCGACAGCTTTCTGCCTAACCTCGACCTCCGCGCTTGGCTCGCCCGCCCGCTCGACGACGCCGTGGCCGGAGAACTCGCCGTCACGCGCATCGAAGCGCCCGGCCGCTACGGCACCGTCGAATTTGACACAACTCGAACCATCACGGCCTTTCTCGAAAAAGCGGATCGCCCCGCAGGCAACGTCAACGGTGGCGTCTATCGCCTCCGCCGCTCCGCCCTCGCCCCGTGGCCCGCCAACGCCGCGCTCTCCCTCGAAAACGAAGTCTTTCCCACACTCGCAAAAGCCCGCGCCTTGCGCGCGCACGAAACCTCGCAGCCACTGCTCGACATGGGCACGCCGGAAGGCATCGAAAACATGACGCAATGGCTCGACGAACACCCTGATTTTTTCCAACGTCTGTAATTTGTTCATGGAGAGACTTCCAATGCTTGGAAAACTACTGCCCGGCCTTTTCCTAACCCTCCTTCTCGCGGCCTGCTCGCCGCAACCGAAAGGACCCGAGCGCCCCTGGCGCAGCTTCGTCACCGATCTGACAAACACCCTGCGCCTCGTCGAACGCGAAACGGGCGGCACGACCCTTCTCTCCACCGCCGACCCCACAGGCGGCAATGACGACTTCAATCGTTTCGCCGGCCCCGGCAGCGAATCGGGCTGGGTCACCCTCGCGGACCTCAAGGGCCCCGGCGTCGTACGGCGCTTCTGGACAACAGGCGTGGATCCGGGGCATCCGTTCCGTTTCTACTTCGACGGTGAAAAGAAGCCGCGCGTCGAGGGAACCATTGACGAACTCTTCGGCGAGCGCGATCCCTTCACACCGCCGCTCGCGCGCTACATGAACCTCTGCTGGTTCAGCTACGTCCCCCTCACCTACCAGCGCTCCCTCCGCATTGAAGCGAAAGCGCCGCCCACCCATCCCTTCTGGGGCCCGCGCCGATTCTTCTTCCAGATCAACGATGAGAAGCTCCCGGCAACGGCAAACATCCAATCCTTCCCCGCCACCCTGAACTCGGAAGACGAAGCGGTCCTCGCGCTCGTTGGCGACACCTGGACGGCTGCAGTCGAGTGGCCGGAAATGCCGGCCTCGCCCACGCACGCGACGGAGATCGCGCCAAATACGGAAGCCGCCGTTTGGCAATCCACCGAGCCCGGCATCCTGCCGGAGTGGTTCCTAGATGTGAAACCGGCCGATCCCGCCGCTTGGTCGCGCTTGGAAAAGGAATGCATGCTTCAAGATGTCGTCCTCCGCATCCGATACGACGGCCGCGAGCAGCCGAGCGTGGAAGTTCCACTCGGCGACTTCTTCGGCAACGCCTGGCGTCATCGCGATTATGCCTCGCTGCTCCTCGGCGCCGGACCCACCGCCTTCCGCAGCGGCTTCCCGCTCGCGTTCCCCGGCTCCGTCAGCATCAGCCTTCTCAACGGAAGCGATCGCGCGATCAACGCCATCTTCGCGGGCGCTCCGCAGCCACTCACCATTTCCCACCCGCGCTACTTCCACGCCGAATGGCGGCGCAGCGGCCCCGATGCGGGTGCGCCGCACGTCATGGCGAGCTTCCAGGGAAGCGGCCTCTTCGCAGGAGCCTTCCTCGGTCTCACCGGAAAAGGCGTCACACAACAGGACAACTCGTGGTGGCTCCTCGAAGGAGACGAGCAGATGTGGGTGGACGGCGAAAGACAATCCTCTTGGCGCGGCACAGGGCTGGAAGACTACTTCAACGGCGGTTGGTACTATCGAAGCGCAGCATTCTCCGCACTCCACGGAATCTTCGACCGCGTCCCATTCCGCACCGCGCAATATCGCCTGCAACTCGTGGACCCCGTCTCCTTTTCCCAATCGCTGCAAATGGCCATCGAGCGCGGCGACCGCAACGTCAGCCACGCTTGGTTCCAAAGCGTCGCCTTCGCCTATCTCGACGCGCCGACCGCGGTCCACCCCGTTCCGGCCAAGCGAGAGGAGCGGCGCGCGGTTGAAAATCGCTACGACTGGCAAGACCTTATGCTTCAACTCACCGAGCTGGAGCGGATGAACAACTTCCAGCGCGCGATTGACCTCATCGAGGAATACGGCGAACGAGTACCCACCGCGCCCGACCTCGGCATCTATAAACTCCGCGCCCTGGAATATCGCCGCCTCCTCGGCGAGCCGATTGGCGATGCGGACATGAAGCCCTTTCTCGATGGGCAATTCGGGGCCGATGCCGCCGAACAAGCGCGCCTGCTCGACTGGTTCTACGCCGCGCCTAACCGCGCCCTCGTCGGCTTGAACGCCAATGCGCAAGCGCAACTCTTCCTCAACGGCGCCTTCGTCGCAGCTACCGACCATCCGCTCGCATGGAACGTCGTCGGCGCAGAACTCGGCGATGGCCCACTCGTACTCGCCTCAGACGCCACCATGATCCGTCAGGAGCCCTGGGTTCAAATCGGCCTTCGCACACACAGCGGTTTCGCCGGATCCGGCCTGGGCACCAAACGCGCGCGCCGCACCTCCGGCGCATGGAATGCTCTCGAGGGAGATAAAACCGACTGGAAACCCGTGCCCAATCCCGACCTCCTGCGCGGCACGCCCGACGCGCCCTTCATCGGCAGCGCGCCCAATGCCTTCGTTCTGTTCGGATCGAAATCCTACTCCGTCCGCAGCGAAGACTGGGCCTATCATCAAGGCCGCGGCTACTTCCGAATGGACCTGACACTTCCCCTCAGCGGATGGCCCGCCCAATCTCGCGAGCTCACCGGACTCGCCCGCTAACTGCCAGCGCGCATCAGTTCGGCGGCTCGCCCGCCAGATGAATCGTCTGAGCCGGAAGCGCAAAGCGGATTCCTGCAGCATTGAAGCGTTCGAGAAGCTCCAGATTGAAGCGCTCATTGAATGCCTGAAGCGCCCAAAAATCGCCGGGGAAATACCAATAGATCACCAAGATATTCAGCGCCGTGGTGGTGATGTCGTTGAAGGCCACACGAGGCGGGTGCGTCACGCGCATACCCTCGTGATCCTCCAGCAGCTCATGAAGGATGGCAATCGCGCGGCGCACCTGGTCGGGCGATGTGTTCAGCGGCAAACCAATGTTGAACACGCGGCGGATATAGGGTCGGCGTCCGATATTCTGGATGGCCTTGTTCGCCAGCTCGCCGTTGGGCAAAGTCACCAAGTGTCCATCCAGCGTGCGGATTCGCGTTGAGCGAAGCCCCACTTCTTCCACGACGCCATCCGCGCTATCCACAAGAATGCGCTCGCCGAAGAGAAAAGGCTTGTCGGCGAAAATCACGAGGGAGCCGAAGAAGTTCTTCACCGTTTCCTGAGCAGCCAGCGCAATCGCCAAACCGCCAATGCCGAGCCCGGCAACAATCGAAGTCAACGGTTTGTCGGTGAGAATCTGCGCAATCTGCAACAGGGCAAGAAGAACAACGGTGATGCGCAAACTCGCGCGCACCACCGGTCGCACAACGCCGGTGGCAGCCGCCGGATCGCCGCGCATGATTCGCGCGAGCCACTGATCCACCACATCCACAAGGTTATACACGGCGAACCCAGCGGTGAGCGCAATCAGAATACTCAGCACCGTCGAGAGGGCGGCGCCGGTTTCCTCCGTGAGCGTCAGAAAAGCCGACCCGATTTCGAGCCCCACAATGACGCCCGAAAGCAGCGTGATCTTGGCCAGTGCGCGAAGCGCAATGCTGGACGCGTCGCGATTCATTCGCTCCAGCCGACCCGCGCTCCGTGTGAGCCCCACTTGCACAACCAACCCCGCCACAGCGCCAACCAACAGCGAGGCAAAGAGCGCCAAAATACGCCACGGCTCGTTTCCTGCAATGAGAATGCTATTCACTTTCGTCCACGCTTCCATGGGCTCTACCTAAACCGCGACAGCGAAAACATGCAAGCACAAGTGGGCACAAGGAAGGCGCGTCGCTCAACAGCGCTCAATCGAGCGAGCAACAGGCGCCGAAAATTAGCTGCCAGTTATCCTTGAAAAACCTGCGTTCGCTTCCGTAGAGTCGCATTTTCACAAGGGACCGAATGCGCACTCTCAAATATATTGGCCGCCTGTTGGGTGAGTTTTTTGAATTCGCCTGGCAAAACAAGGCGTGGTGGATCATCCCCATCGTCCTCGTTCTCCTGCTTCTGACGGTGTTCATCATCACCGGCTCCAGCGTGGCGCCTTTCATCTATACGCTCTTTTGAGCGGTATGAACCCCGTCGAAGTTTTCAGTCTGGAGGTGAGTGCCTTTGCCTCCAACTGCCACATCATTCGGCCCGCCCAATCCGACCGCGTCATGGTCGTGGATCCGGGCGGCGATGCGGAGACCATCGCGGAGTTCATTCGCCTGCACGGGTGGACGGTTGGGCTCTTCCTCCTGACGCACGGCCACATGGACCACGTCGGCGCGCTCGCAGACGTGGCCGACCAGTTCCCTGCGCCCATCGCCATGCATCCGCTCGACGCCGAATGGGCGTTTGGCGTGAAGAACACGATGCCACCCTATTTCAACGAACCGCCGCGCGCCGCCACGATTTCGCGCGACCTGCAAGATGGGCAGACTTGGACGGACTTCGGACTTACCTACGAAGTGCTGGAAACACCCGGTCACTCGCCCGGCAGCGTGAGTTTCTATTTTCGAGAGCAGGCGCTCCTCTTCTCGGGCGACGTGCTCTTCGCAGGCTCCATCGGCCGCTCGGACCTGCCCGGAGGAAATCCGCGCGTCCTCGCACAATCGCTCCAGCGTCTCCTGACCCTGCCGAACACCACACGCATTTTCCCCGGACACGGCGCTAAAACCAGCATCGGAAAAGAACGCGCGCACAACCCCTTCCTTCGCGATCTTTCGTGGGCCGACTAGCGGCGCGCTTCAGCGCTCAAAAGACAGCTTCACACCGCGGCGGATGTAGGTCGGGATGTCGAGGTCTTCGCCGTTGATATAGGTCGCGGAGGAGTCGCCGAAAAGGCCGCGATCCTGCGGCTTCAAGTCGCCCAGCCCCAATTCCGGCTGCAAGTCGCCCGCAGATTCCGCCGCTCCAGCAGAGGGCCGGGCAGTGGCCTTTTCAACCGGAGCTTCCTGCCACACATCGGATGCGAACAGCGTGATGGCGATGCGCTCGCGATGCGCGGGATCAATGAGCGCGCCCATACTGATGTGCGCAGACTCGCGCACGCCCGCCCGAAGGGCGCCCATGATCCCCTGCATATCCGCGATCGTCAGCTCGGGGCCGCCCGCGATGTTCACCAACACGCCCTGCGCGTCGGACAGAAGCTGGCCGTGTTCGAGCAGCGGACTGTCCATCAAGTTCCGCAAAACGCTCGCGACGCGCGCGGGTCCCGTCGCCTCGGCATAGGCATAGGAAAGGGATCCGCCACTGCGCTCTGCGAGTTCCTGAATATCGGCCAAGGTGATGTTGATGACACCGGGCCGCGAAAGCAGATACCAAAGCGAATAGATCCCCTCCGCAATCATTCGATCGGAAACGGAAAATGCCTGCTCCAGCGATGCGTTTGCATCGGCCAGTTTCAACAGACGATCATTCGGCTGCACAATCACAGAGCCCGCGTGACGGCGCAACTGAAGCACGCCCTCATCCGCTTGGCGGCGGACGCGGTCGCCCTCCAAAGCGAAGGGCAAACTGACAAACGCCAGCGTCAGAACCCCCAACTCGCGCGCCATTTTGGCAATGAGCGGCAGCGCGCCCGTTGCCGTGCCGCGCCCCATTCCGCCCACCAGAATCAAGATATCCGTGCCTGCCACCACATCCTGCAACGCAGCGATGCTCTCCTCGATTGCGAGTCGGCCAACGATCGCATCGCCCGCCGCGCCAAGGCCGCGCGTCGCCTTCTCTCCGATCAACACCGTGCGCTCCACACCACAGGCGGCCAGCGCCTGCGCATCGGTGTTCACCGCCACGACAGAGGGCCCCTCCGTCCATTGCGCGGCCATACGCGCTACGCCGCTGCACCCAGCGCCGCCCACGCCCATCACGAGAATCTGGTCGCGCGCCTTAATGCCCGGCGGTGGAAAGAGCGAATTGGAAAAATGTGGAGGCATCAGCGTCCCCCCCAAATCGCGCGAAGCCAATCCGGCATCTTCGAGGCTCCCCTCCTGCCACTGCGCCGCGAAGCAAAGCGCAGCAAACCAATCGTGCTGGCATATTGCGGCCCGTCCGTTGCGAGAGCCAACCCGCTCACGTCCTTCGGACGACCCAACTGGCAGGGCAAATTGAAAACTCGTTCGGCCAACTCGGGAAGCCGTTTCAAATAGGCGCCGCCACCCGTGAGGACAACGCCGCGCCCCAAGTAGTGGAGCAAGCCCTGCCGCTCCATTTCATCGCGCACCAGGCGCAGCGTCTCTTCCATCCGCAAATGCGTGATGGTCTGCAAATCGCCCAAACGAACATAGCGCCCGCGCCCCGAGGCCTCGCTGGCAATCTCGATGTGCTGCGTGCGATTTTGCAGGTCAATCTCTGCGCTGCCGAACTCTTCCTTCAATCGCTCGGCGCGCGCGGCCGTCACATTCAGACCCCGCGCCAGATCGTTCGTCAGGTGGTCGCCCCCCACCGCAAACGAACCCGCGGCCGCGATGGATTCCTGGGCATACGCCACGTAGTTCGTGCTGCCGCCGCCCAAGTCAATGACCAAGGCTCCTCGCTGCTTGTCCTCGGGCGATAGCACGGCGAGCGCCGCGCACAAACCAGAAGCCGCGACTTGCTCCACATCCACCGACGCGCTCTTGGCAACGCGAATCAAATTGCGCAGCCACGTGCTCGGCGCATACATGATCATCATTTCCACCGCGAGTTTGCTGCCCTCGAGCCCTTCGGGCCGGACAATGCCTCGCTGCTCGTCCACCGTGTAGTGCTGCGGGAGCGAGTGCAATATCTCATAGTCTCCCTGCAGATTGACGCTGCGCGCAGTTTCCAGGACATGCTCAATGTCGTCGCGCGTGATCTCTCCGCCGCCGGTCAATGGGATATTGCCGCAGTTGAGCAGCACCTTCAGGTTTGCGCCGGATACCAGGAGACAGACCTGCTTGATCCCGACATCCGAATTCGCCTCCGCCAGCTCCAACGCCTCGCGCGCGGCCTGTGCCGCGGCCTCAAAATCCACAATTTCGCTCTTGCGCACGCCGCGCGAGGCGCACTCGCCAACGCCGAGAACGACCAGGTGATAGTCCTCTCGCACCATGCCGACCACAGCGCGGACCTTCGTCGTGCCCAACTCCAGTGCCACAACAGGGGGTTGATCAAGTAAAGCCATAGTCAGCGCGGGCTCGCCTCCGGAATTGCGCGCGTAGTCGTGGGAAAGTTTTTATCCACCACCAAATTGGCCACTTCGATTTGTTGGTTCATCGCGCGATGGGTCTCAATTAAATCGGCCAAGCGTTCCAGCCGCCACTTGAGCTGATCTCGCCCAAGCAAGACGCGCCCGCCCGTGTCCAACACCAGCTCCAGGGCATCGGCTTTGCTCACATTGATAGACTGAAACCGAAGCAAATCGCCGCGACGCATCCGCTCGCTGAGTTCGAGGACGCGCAGGGCATCCAGCGTTTTCTCGTCGCGAATCACACTGCCCGGCGCGAGCCCGCGTTCCGACGCGCCCGTGATCAGTGGGAGAGAGGCCTTCGGACTCAACCCCAGGATATAGCCTTCGCTATCCACTTCCACCGGCATTCCGTGAGCGCCTTCCAACATGCGGGCAATGGCGGTGCGCTCCTGCACGCGAATCACGAGGGTGTCCGGCAATTCGCGGCGAACTTCTGCCTTCTTCACGCGGGGCGCGCGCTCGAGGTTGCGGCACACGTTTCCAATGTTGATCGCGAACAGGTTCATTCCATCGCTGACCTTCGCGTATTCCCGAAGATGCGAGGGCGTCAAAACACCTGTGGAAACCGCGTCAATGCGCTGAATGGTGAAGCGCTCGTTCTCGGCAAAAAGATGTGTGCCTGCCAACGCCACGCCCGAAACCGCCGCCCAGACAATGACCCCCACCACAAGCAACACCAACAGGAGCGCGCCCACCTTGTGCGCGCGATCGCTCCCCTGTTTACCCCCGCGCGCGCTCACTTCGAGAATCGAAGAGCGATTCCCGCTGCGGCGATAATTGCCTCTCTTTGGTTTCTTTCGGAATAGTCCCATTGCGCGTCTCAACATTCAACCAGGTTCAAAATCATCTCACACAACACGCCGAACTCAAGCCCCGCTGCGCGCGCGGCTTTCGGCAACAAACTGGTCTCGGTAAATCCCGGAATCGTATTCAATTCCAGCACATACGCGCGCCCATCCGGCGTCATCCGGATATCCACTCGCCCCATGCCCCGACACCCCAGCGCAACATAGGTGTTCCACGCGAGTTGCTGACACGCGCGCGTCTGCTCCGGTTCGAGCGGCGCAGGGACGTGATACTCGGTCATCCCCTTCGTGTACTTTGCGCGATAATCGTAGCAGCCGTCCGGCGCCCGTATTTCAATCACGGGCAACACCTGGTCGCCCACAATTCCAACCGTCAACTCCGCACCCGCGATGAAGGACTCGACCATCACCTCCGGCCCAAAGGCAAACGCAGCGTCCAGCGCAGGTTGCCACTGCGACTCCTCAAATACGCGCGACAAGCCAACACTCGAGCCCTGCCGCAGCGGCTTCACGACCACCGGCAGATCCAATGTCCGAGGTTTCCCCTGTGTCAAAATCTCATAGCGTGCGGTCGAAATCCCGCTCCGCTCGAATATGCGCTTGCTCTCCGCCTTGTCGAAGGCCGCTCGACTCGCCGCCGAACCCGCTCCGGTGAAGGGAATGCCGCGCTGCTCCAGCATCGCCTGCAACTCGCCATCCTCGCCGAACGTGCCGTGCAGGGCGATGAACACCGCTTCGCAGTCGGTTGGCAAATTGACCTCGGTGCCTGTCACGTCCACTTCCGCCACGGCATATCCCAAGCCGCGCAATGCCGCGGCAATCGCGCCGCCAGAGGCCAATGACACTTCGCGCTCGGCGGATGGACCGCCCTTCAGCACTGCAATTTTATGAAATCGTCTTTTCATGGCGTTGTCACACGGGTTGTGAAGCGAGATAGTCAGCCGCCCATCCGGCAATTTTTTCAACATCGCCTGCTCCGATCACCAACAGAACATCCCCTTCACGCCATTTGTCGCGAATCAGCTCCCACGCTTCAAGCAAGGAGTGAGCGAGGACGACAGATTGGCGACTCCCTTCGAAGTGGCGGAACAAATCCGCGCTGGTTCCCCCTTCCACCGGCTGCTCGAAGGCTCCATAAACCGGCGCCAAGACCAACTCGTCCACCCCCGCAAAGGCGGGCGCGAATTGTGCCGCCAGCGCGGCGGTTCGCGAATAGCGGTGCGGCTGATAAACCGCCAGCACGCGACGCCCACCCAAACCGCGAACCTGATCGAGAAGCGCGCGAATTTCCGTGGGGTGATGCGCGTAATCCGAAAGGACCAATCGCCCTTTCGCTTCGGCAATGCGCTCGAAACGCCGCCGGACACCGCTAAACGAGCCCAGCGCAGCCGCCGCCTCCGCAAAGGGCACCCCCAACTCCATCGCCACGCCCAGCGCTCCCAAGGCGTTGAGGAGATTCGTGCGCCCCGGCACCGCGAGAGCAAAGCGTCCCAGTTCGGCCCCGCCTCGCGCAACAGCCGCCGAAATCGAGAGCCCCGCCTCTTGGACCGAGTGCGCGCGCAAATCGGCCGCGCCACTAAAGCCAAACGAGTGCGCGCGAGGATGACCGCGCGCCGCGCGCGCCGCCCCTTCATCGTCCGCGCAAAACCACACGCTCTCCCTCGTGCGCGAAACAAAGCGCTCAAAGCACGCGTCCAATTCCGCCGCACTGCGGAAATAGTCCACGTGATCCAGCTCCACATTCGTCAGAATTGCCCGATCCGCTTCATACAGCGCGAGCGTTCCATCGCTCTCATCCGCTTCCACCACAAGCGGCCCCTGAGCGCTGAAGGCGCCCACCGTGCCCACTGCATCCACTTCGCCACCAATCGCAAAGCCAACCGAGCGCCCGCACAGACGCAGAATGTGCGTCAGCATCGCAGTCGTGGTCGTCTTCCCATGGCTGCCCGCAACGGCAACCGACTCGCGCTGGCGCAGCAGCGCCGGCAAAACGACCCCGCGCGCAAACACCGGCAGGCCTTTCGCCTGCGCCGCCAATAATTCGGGTTCCGAATCGCGCACGGCAGGACTCCGCACGGCAAACTGAAACCCGCCGACAAGATGCTCCGGCGAGTGGCCAACAAGCGCTGTAATGCCGAGCGCCCGGAGGCGCGCCGTGATCCGACCCGATTGCGCGTCACACCCGCTCACCGCATAGCCAAGTCCATGCAACTGCACGGCCAACGCCGCCATGCCAACGCCGCCAATCCCCAACAAATGCACCGCGCCGGGCGCCCCACTGAGCATTCGGCAGGCGGCCTGATAGGCCGAATCCAACTCGCTCCAATCCGGAGTTTTCACCCCGCCGAACGCTCCACCAAGTCGGCCAGCGCAGCCGCCCCGCTTCGCTGCGCGCGAGCGCGGGCAGCGCGACTCATCTGCTCGCGCTTCGCCGGATCGCGAAGTCGCGCCAGCAGATATTCCGCCAGCCACTCTGCGGACAAATCCACATCCGCAACGACATCCGCCGCGCCCGCCCTCTCCATCGCGCGCGCATTCTCGCGCTGGTGATCGGCCACGGCATACGGATAGGGAACAAGCAGCGCCGGCAATCCAAACGCGGAAAGCTCTGCGCACGATGCCGCGCCCGATCGGCTGATCGCAAAATCCACCTTCGCATACAGCGCCGCCATCTCGTGCGTAAAGGCGCGCACATCGGCATCCACTCCGGCTTGCGCATACAGCGCGCGCACGCCCTCTTCGCCCGACCGACCTGTCAAATGAACAATGCGCAAACCCGGCAGCGCGCGCGCAACCGCGACCAACGCGGGGGGCGCCTCCTGATTGAGACGCTGTGCGCCAGCGCTCCCGCCCATCACCAACACCGTGCAGGAGTCCGCGCGAAACGCGCGTGGCGCTTGCGCCGCTGCGGCCTCCTCAATTTCGCGACGAATCGGCATCCCCGTCTGCACCAAATGCGCGCGCCTCAAATAGAAGGAGGAGCCATCGAACGAAATGCCCACGGCCTTCGCGCGGTTTGCAAAAAATTGCGTTGTGCGCCCCGGCACCACATTCGCCTCATGCAAGACAACGGGGATCCGCAGCCGCAGCGCGGCGAGAATGGGGCCCACCGACGCATAACTCCCCATCCCCAACAACACATCCGGTGGATTCTCGCGCATCAGTCGCCGTCCCGCGCGCCCCGCGCGCAGCAGCGCCCACGCCACCTTCAGTGCGCGCAACGTCAAGCGCGTGTCAAATCCCGACGCGGGCAGGGTCACAACGGGGCCCGTCCAGCCCGCGGCGGCGGCCGATTCAATGCCCTTCCCCGCCAGCCAGAGCGTCACTTCATGGCCGCGGCGCACCAATTCATTCGCGGTCGCCAAACCCGGAAAAATATGGCCGCCAGTGCCTCCGCACGCGACTGCGATCTTCATCGGCGCGCCTCAACCCGCAGCAGATATTCTTTCCATGCGAGACCGGAAGAAAAACCGCCGAGATTCCCATTCACCGCCAAGACGCGATGGCACGGAACGAACAGACACAGAGGATTGCGCGCGCAGGCTTGCCCCGCAGCGCGAACGGCGGCTGGGCTGCCCGCGTTTGCAGCCAACTCGCGATAGGTCACACTTTCGCCGAGCGGAATCCGCTGCATCGCGCGGCGGCACGCAAGGAAGAAAGGCGCGCCCTCTTCGAGCACCGGCGGAGCCGACGCCGCGCGGCCCGCAATCGCCGCGCGAACAAATCGAGCGGCCTGCTTCAAGACCGCCGCATCTCCGCGATCCGATAGCTGCACCTCTTCGCGCAAAATTTTGGGATCCTCGCTCGGCGCGCGATCGCGCCGAGGCAAATCGCAGGAAACAACGCGGCCGCTCCGCGCCAACACCACAATCGGCCCCCAAGTGCTGTGGAGCACCAACTTGCTTTCTTTAGATGCTGGCATAGCTCAAAAAATGACGCGGTAGACCAAAAAGCCCAGCAACAAAACAAAGAGGATCATCAAAATCGCGCGACTGCGTTGCTGCTTGCGCTCGCGAGCCAACGGCCTCGTCTCGACAAAACTGCCGCTCGCAAAATAGCTCGCGAACTTTCCGCTCGTCTGCTGCGGCGCTCTCGGCGCATACGCGCCTTCCGCATGCGCAGGCGTCGAGGCACCCCGCTGCGTCGCCACGGGCGGTGCAGGTGCGGGCGACAACTCCTCACGCGCGATCGCAGCCGACGGCGAATTCGCGCTCCACGGCGCTGGGCGCGAATCGTAGGAATCCGGTGCGTTGCGCTCCAACTTCCGAAGCTGGCGGCCCACATCCTTCATGGACTGGCGCAAGCGGCGATCCTCTTCCTCCAACTCCCGAAGCCGGCGAGCCAACACCCCTTCTCGATCTGGTGCAGCCATGAATCAAAATACCCCAGTCCAATTCGCAAAGAAGAACATCAGTCCGAGAATCAAAATCACAACAGCCAAAGGCAAACTCACCGCGAAACCGATTTTGACCCAGTGCGCAAAACTCTTGTCCTCGTCCGCGCCGATGGCGTGATCGTCGAACACCACCGCCCGCTGCCCGGCCGCCGCCGCAGGCGGGGCTTCCGGCTTGGCCGCATCAATCTTCGCCATCGCCTTGTTGTACTCCATCCGCGCCTGTTCGAGCACGCTGAGGCTCGTTCCCAGCTCATCGCGAATTTCACCCTCGTGCCAGCCCTCTTCCTGGAGCGACTCGATGACGGACAACTGCTCTTTGAATCGCATGCGAGTCGCACCGAGCAACTCCACCATCCGCTGCGCATCCACCTCTTTGCGTTCCAACGTCACAAGGCTCCGCTTGAAATGCTCCGTCATCTCGCGCTTGCCGCGCTCGTAGTCGTCTTGACGCTTCCGCAAATCCTCGAGCTCGCGCTTCTCCGCCTCAAGCTGCTCCTGGCGTTTGCGCAGGCGATCCAGCTCCTGTGCCGCCAGCGCGGACTGCGTATCCACCTCTTTGCGATGGCGAGCCATGCGCGTCAAATTGAAATCCGACACAGCTCGCGCCGGAATATCCGCATCCAGCAGCGAGCTGGCGCTCTCCGCAGGCTCATCGCCCGGCCCCATCTTGATGCGCTGCGCGCTGTCGCGCTGCCGCACCAAATCATCGTCAAAAAAATCCGTCCCTGACATGTTCGCTCTCCCAATCCGCTCGTGGCGGAATCCACCATTGTCTATTTAGGAATGACCAACGTCTGCCCAACTTTAATGCTCTGCGGCCCCCCTCGCAGCGCCGCGCGATTCGCGTCATAGATCCGCGTCCACTTCTTCGAATCCCCATACACCTTGCCGGCAATACGCGAAAGCGTGTCCCCCGGCATCACCACATACGTCGTCTGACTCGGCGCTGCGGGCGCCGCCGCATCCGCCGTGCGGACTACGGGCGCGGTCGGCGCAGCGGGAGCGGAAACCTCCGGCAACCGCGTCGGCGTGGCAGCAGGCGCAGATGAGGGCGGCGGTGCCGCGCGCTGCCGATCTGCCCACGCGCGCAGCTCCGCATTTTCCTGCTTCAGCCTGCTAATTTCGCGGATCGCCCCATTCGGCATTTCCGGCAACGTCGTCGCAAACGAGATGCGCGCTTGGTCCGCCACCGCTCGAATCATCTCGCGGTTCTCTGCATCCGGCCGCAACTCCAAATAGCGCTCATAGTGATAAACCGCGCGGACATAATCGTTCAGATCGCGATCATACAGCAACCCCATCTCCAAGTGAGCCCGCGCCAACTGCGGCTTCTTATCGAGCGCGCGCTGATACGCCTCCAAAGCGCCCTCGATATTTCCCGAGTTCTTCATTTCGCGCGCGCGCCGAATCTGTGGATCGCGATCTTCGCGCTGATCGCGCAAAGAACTCACGCCACATCCGCTGCAGAGAGCGAGCGCCACACCCGCCAACACGAGATTAGATAGAAATGGAAAACGTAAACGCATGACTCCCCTTAACACGCCACGCCCCCCGCGTCAACTGCGGGATGCGACGGGCTTCATGATGCGCACGCACCACTCACAAATCAGCAACGAACGCACAAAAAATGTCAAAACTAAAAGTCGCCCATCGCCCGAAAGGACACCCGCCACCGCGCGCGCAAATCGAAACGTCTCAAAGGTTGACACACCCCACCCACTCCGATAGCTTTGCGGCTCCTCATTCAGTGGGGGGTTAGCTCAGTTGGTAGAGCGCGTGAATGGCATTCACGAGGTCGAGGGTTCGACTCCCTTACCCT
>WBZO01002523.1_pt1 | contig 23633 bp, 19 predicted proteins | sample 5204261 | NCBI WGS metagenome assembly WBZO01 (sample SAMN12412400, study PRJNA552823) | activated sludge metagenome | isolation source: activated sludge from anammox sidestream of wastewater treatment plant... | place: USA: North Carolina | collected 2017-09 | reverse complement strand
AGCGGGCAGTACTTCTGCGAGTTCCTCGCGAACACGGAGGACGGGCCGATGCGCGCGACGAAGAGCGGATGGATCGCGCCGAAGGCCGCCTCGCATGCGATCGACGAGGTGCTCGTAGCCTTCGAGGGGCTCGCCGAGGGCGAACGTCCGCAGGCCACCTTCGCCTCGGGCATGACCGCGAACGGCGAGCGCAAGGCATCGGCCTCGTCGACGGCGGCGGTGTTCGAGCGCTTCGCGCCGGTCCAGGATGCGCTCGGCGACGCGTGCGTCCCGGAGCTCGAGGCGCCGGTCGCCTCGCCGTCGACGCTGTGATCATCGCAGCGCTGCGAGGTCGAGCCAGCGTCCCTCGGCGCTCGGCCGGAACGCGGCTGCGCGCGCGCTCGTCACGGCGACCTGATCCTCGTGCCAGAGCGGGATGAAGAGCGCCCGCTCGCGCACCACCTCCTCGAGCTCGGCGTAGATCGCGCGCCGCGCAGGCGGATCGTTCTCCTCGGCGCCGGCATCGAGCAGCCGATCCACGTCGGCATCGCGCACCCGTCCTCGGTTCGCGCCCGCCGGGGGCACCGAGGACGAGTGGAGGAACACGCGCAGCACGTTCGGCTCGGTGACCTCCGGCATCTGCAGCGTCGCGAGCTCGAAGTCGCCCGACGACAGGCGCGCGAGCATCGTCCCGAGCTCGAGCGGCACGACGTCGAGCACGATTCCGACGTCGGCCAGCTCCTGCGCGACCGTGCGGGCGATCGTCCCTCGCAGGCGATCGGTCGAGGTGAGGAGCGTCAGGTGGAGGTCCTTCGCCCCGGCCTCCTCGAGCAGGCGCCTCGCGGCGGCCGGATCGTGCGGCCACGGCTCGGCCGGCGTGTGCGCCCAGTGACACGGAGGGAGCAGCGTCCCGGCGGCTTGCGCCCGCCCCGCCAGCAGCGTGCGCGCGATCGAAGCGCGATCGACGGCGAGCGCGATCGCGCGGCGGATGCGCACGTCCGCGAGGGGGCCGCGATCGGCGCGCGCGAGCATGTACGTCAGGTTGGCGCCGGCGCGCGCGGTGACGGTGACGCCCTCCGCCTTCTCGAGCGCGGGCAAGAGCGTCGGCGAGAAGCCGTTGACCACGAGATCCGCGCGACCGGCGTGCATCCGGAGCGCGCGAGCGTTCTCGTCGTGCACCGTCCGCAGCGTGACGCGCCGAGCGGGCGGAGGCAGCGCGCCGCTCGCCGCCGGAGCGAACACGATCGCGCCGGGCTCCCGCTCCGCGACGACGAACGGGCCGAGGCCGTCGAGCGAGCCGTCCGGCCTCGGCGGCGACATCGCCTCGTCTGCACGAAGGATGGGGAGCTCGAGATCGGTGAGGAGCGTCGCGTGCGGGCGGCGCAGGTGGATGATCACCGCCCCGTCGCCGTCCTTCTCCGCGCTGCCGATCGCGTCGACGACGCGCGCGTGGCGCGATCCGACCTCCGGCGCGGCGAAGGCGCGCAGGGTCGCGATCACGTCGTCCGGACGCAGCTTCGCGCCCGAGTGGAAGCGCACGTCCTCGCGCAGGGAGACGCGCAGCGTGCGGGGATCGACCCACGCCCATCCGCGCGCCGCGTACGGCTTCGGCTCGAGCGAGTCCGGATCGAGGCGCACGAGGCCCGCATGGAGCAGTCGGCTCGCGCGGAGCGCGACCGCATCCGTCGCGTGCCGCGGATCCAGCGTCTCGGGATCCGTGGCGACGAGCATCTCGATCGGGCGCTCGGCCGTCGAGCGGTGGCTCTGCCCGCCGCAGGCCATTGCGAGCGCGGCGAGCCCTGTCGTAAGAAGACTGCGATGACGCGAAGCACGCGCCTCCTCGGTCTTTCCCTCGCGGTGGGCGCCGCGCTCCTGTTCGGCGAGGCCGGCGCGCGCTCGCAGCCCGCGGGCGCCGCTGCATCGGCCCCGGCGCCCGGCCGTTCGCCGGAGCTCGAGGCAGCCGTCCGCGCGCTCGTCCACGATCGGGCCCTCAAGGACGCGCAGATCGGCGTCGTCGTCATGGACTGCGAGACGGGCAGCGTCCTCGCGCAGAGCGGGGAGCACACCGTCGTGAACCCGGCGTCCAACGCGAAGCTCTACACGGCCGCCGCGGCGCTCGCGATCCTCCACGGGTCCCACAGGTACCAGACGACGCTGAGCGGGACCATCAAAGGGGGAGGCGTCACCGGTCTCACGCTGCGCGGGCATGGTGACCCGTCGCTCAAGAGCGACGACCTCTGGGCGATGGTCCAGGAGCTCAAGCTGCGCGGCGCGCGGCGCGTCGACGGCGACATCTTCGTCGATCAGAAGTTCTTCGACGAGCAGACGACGCCTCCTGCGTTCGAGCAGCAGCCGAACGAATGGGCGGCGTTCCGCGCGCCGGTCAGCGCGGTCGCGCTCAACGGCAACACCGTCACCCTCACGGTCCGTCCGACGACCGCAGGCTCGCCGGCGATCGCGGGGTTCGATCCGCCGGGCTTCGTGGACGTCGACGGGACGGTGAAGACCGGCGAGGAGGGGGCGGACAGCGTCGGCCTCGCGCTCTCGCCGAACGGCAAGCGCCTGTCGGCGAAGCTCTCCGGCTCCGTGGGCGAGGACTCGAAGCTCGTCCGCTACACGCGCCGCGTCGACGATCCGCAGCTCCTCGCGGGCTACGCGCTCAAGGCGATCCTCGAGGACAACGGGCTGAAGGTCGGCGGCGACGTGAAGCTCGGTGCCGGTCCGAAACCCGAGAAGGGTGGCGGCGTCCTCGCGCGCCACGAGTCGGAGCCGCTGAGCGCGCTCCTCTACGCGCTGGGGAAGAACAGCGACAACTTCTACGCCGAGATGATCTTCAAGTCGCTCGGCGCGGAGGCCAAGGCGCGCCCGGGCAAGAGCGGCGACGCGGCGGACCTCGTGACGAAGCTCATCGAGAAGAACGACCTGGGCGACACGGGCTTCGTGGTGAAAAACGGTTCGGGCCTGTTCGACTCGAACCGCACGACGGCGTGGAGCATGGCGAAGCTCTTGCGATGGGCGTGGCAGGAGCCGAGCGTGAAGAACGAGTTCGTCGCCCAGCTCGCCATCGGCGGGGTCGACGGCACCTTGCACAAGCGCTTCCGCGAGAGGCGGGGCAGCCGTGCGATCCGCGCCAAGACGGGCACGCTCGACGACGCGATCGCGCTCTCGGGCTACGTGCTCGGTCCGGGCGGGAAGAACACGATCGCGTTCGCGATCCTGTTCAACAAGGTGTCCGGGCACGCCGCGGCCGCACGGCACGCCGCCGACAAGCTCGTGGAGATGATCCACGATCGGCAGTGGAGGTGACCCGGCGCGGAGCTCAGTAGCCCGCCGGCAGCACGAAGTCGTTGAGCGGCGTGTCGTCCCAGCAGTCGTCGGTGCTGCCGGTGTCGTCCGCGTTCTGCTCGCACGCCTTGATGGGGCCGTCGAGGTACTTCATGTAGAGATCGTGGTGGCCGGGCATGACGAACTGCCGGTCCGGCCGGTAGCTGCCCCACGAGTTCTTCACGCGAACGAGCTCGATCTTCGCGCTCGGCGAGAGCGCGGCCTCGAGCGCCTCGGGGCGCGTCTCGTTCACGCCGGCCTTCAGCGTGCCGAAGCCGGGCACGTCGTCGACCTGGTAGTCCTCGACGACGACCATGTGGCCGCCCTGGTGGCCCGGCGTCGCGGGCGGCGCCGCGAAGCGGCCCTGCGCATCGAGCGCGTTGAAGTCGACGTACCAGGACATCACGACCGGCTGCTTGTCGTGCATCGCCCTCTGCATGCGGATCTGCAGGGCGCGGCGCTGGCTCGGCGACGTCGGGTAGCTGACCTGCTTCCACGCGAGACGTCCCTCGCGCTGCCAGCTCCACGACGAGCGCGTGCCGATGGCGTCCTGGAGCGTGGCGGTGATCGGCTGCTTGGTCTCCGGATCGCGGAGGGAGACCTTGATCGTGTTCGCGCGGCGGATGCTGGTGAACGCCGTCGAGACGGTGCTCCTGTCGAGCGTGCGGCTGACCGACGCGCCGAACACGCGATCGAGCTGCCGGACGACGTTCGAGGAGAGCTCCCACGCCTTGTCGAGCTCGCGGCGGACGAGCGCACGGTCACGGCGCGCCTCGGGCGTCGCGAGTGCGCCGTTCTTCAGCGACGCGTTCATCTTCGCGAGCGCCGACTTCTGCCGGAGCGACATCTCGTCGGCCTTCTCGCTCGGGATGAACGTGCCCTCGGTCATGAGGCCGTAGCGGTTGATGATCTCCGCCGCGGTCGTGAAGTGACCGCCGGTCGAGATCTCGCTCTGCGCGCCGCCGTTGGCGATCTGATCGAACCAGTGCCAGTACGTCCAGTACGACTCGCTCATGTCGAGCTCGCGATTCGACGGGGCCGCGCTCTTCGCGAGCGACTCCGCCCAGCTCGCCGTCGCGTACAGCCAGCAGTTGCCGATCGACTGGCGCTTCACGCGCGAGTGGTCGATGTCGACGATCGCGTCGGTGCTCGCGCCGGTCTCGTCGGTCTCGACCTCGCCTGCGTCGCCGGTGAGGGCGCACCCCGGTGCCGACGCGATGCCGGTGGCGAGGAGGACGGCGAGGAGGGAATGACGGGCGAGGTCGAAACGCATGACAGCTCCTTCACGTATCGGGACGTGAGAAAGCACTCCCCGGCCGCGCCTTCGGAGAGAAGGCGATGCGGCGGGGAGTGCGGAAGAGGGACCTCGACGGGCGCGGGGGAGGGGGAGGAGGAGGACGCTGCTCCGTCGAGGCGAGGCGGTGTCTAACACACACCGGCATACAAGCAAGCAGATTGTAGGAACCAGCCCAGAAGAAAGGATTTCGAAGAGAAGCGCGGGGTCCGGGCGTGGATCGCCCGGAGCGAACACCTCTTACGTCGGAAAAGGTGGGACCCTTCCCTGTGGTACCCTGCGGCTCGAATGGACCCGAAGCGGAAGCTCAAAGGCATGCTCGCGCGCATCTTCTCGGACGCCGTGGTCGAGGACGCCGAGCGCGCGGAGCTGAAGGCCTATCTCGCGTCGAGCGGCCTCTCGGTCGCGGAGACCAAGGAGGTCTTCGAGGACTTCGTCGCGACGACGTGGAAGATCACGATGGCCGACGGCGTCGTCTCGGACATCGAGAAGAAGCGCCTGAAGGAGATCGTGGACGTGCTCGCCCTCGAGCCGAGCGTGCTCCCCGAGGAGTGGGCGAAGATCGTCGCCGAGGGGTGAGCCCGTTCAGAGCGGCTCGTAGGTGAGCGACCCGTCGCGGGCGACCACCGCGATCGCGCGTCCGAGGACGCGATCGCGCGAGACGAACCCGAAGGTGCGTCCGTCGCGGCTGTTGCCCCGGTTGTCCCCCAGGACGAGGAGCGAGCCTCCGGGCACGCGTGCCGGCCCGAAGTCCGGGCCTCCCTCTCCGCGTGCATCGGTGAGCTTGCCGTCGATGAAGACGCGCCCATCCTTCACCTCGACCTGGTCGCCGCCGACGGCGACCACCCGCTTGAGCAGGACGATCGGATCGCCTTCGTCCGGGCTCTCGAGCACGACGACGTCCCCGCGCGACGGCTCGCCGAAGCGCGCCACGTACGTGGTCGTCATCGGCAGCCGCAGGCCGTAGGCCGCCTTCACGACGAGCACGTGATCGTCGACGTGCACCGCCGGCGCCATCGATGAGCTCGGCACGCGGTAGTGGTCGGCGAACGACGCGCGGACGGCGAACATGACGACGACGAACGCGGCGAGCTGGAGCAGGAACCGGAGGCGAGCGCGCATGACCGCTCGACGCGGGAGGAGCTCGGTTCATTCCGAGGCGCGTGGCATCGTGCCGCAGTTATAGTGGTCCGGGCATGAGACGAAGCTTCGGTGCCGCAGGCGCGCTTCTGTTGGTCGTGGCGAGCTGCGTCGGCTCCGAGCCGAGCTCGTCGGCGCCCGGCGCCGGCGCTCCTCCCGGGGATGACGGCGGAGCGTCTCGCGCTTGCGCGCCGACGGATCGAACCTGCGTCGGACCGGAGATGCGAGGCTGCGCGCCCGATGGCTCCGGCTTCTTGCCTGCGCCGCTCGACACCTGCGCGACCGAGGGCCTGTGCAAGGCCGGTCTCGCCGGCGGCAAGTGCGCAGCACCTGCGTGCTCGGAAGGCGAGACGAAGTGCGACGGGGCCGATCGGTTCGCATGCCTGGCCGATCGCACCGGCTTCGCGACGACGAAGACGGACACGTGCTCGGGCGCGACGCCCGTGTGCGCCGACGGCAAGTGTGTCGTCTGCGAGACCGGAACGCAGCGGTGCTCCGGGAAGACACCCGAGGCATGCGTGGCGGAGGCGTGGCAGGCGAAGACCGCGTGCAGCGGAGACGTCACGAGCACCTGCGCCGGCGGCGACTGCCTCGACGCGCGCATCGCGCGATGGCCGATGCCGAACGAGGCCGGTGGCGCGATCCGACCGGCGAAGTACACGGTCCTGTCGGCGAACCTCGTGCGCGACGAGGTGACCGGGCTCGAGTGGCAGCGCGGTGTCTCGAACGACGACGTCGCGGTCGCCGCCGGCGCGTACCGTGCGCACTGCGAGACCCTCGTCGTCGACGGCACCGGCGGATTCCACACGCCGACGCCGGTCGAGCTGCTCTCGCTCGTCGACTACGGGCGAGCGTCCCCGTTCATCGACACGACGGTGTTCCTCGACACCCCGGCGGACGGCCTCGTCGCGAGCTGGACCGGGGCGCAGTGGCCGCGCATCGACTACGCGACCGGCCTGAACCCGCTCGAGAGCATCACCGGCTTCGCGTATCGCGTGCGGTGCGTCCGCGCGCCCAAGGCGCTGCCCACCGGACCGCGCTTCACGGTCGCGAACGGCGAGGTGACCGACAACTACACGAAGCTGGTCTGGAAGCAGGCCAATCTCAGCACGTTCGTCGGCTACACGCAGGCGACCTCGGGGTGCACCGCGCTCGGTGGAGGCTTCCGCCTGCCGACCGTGAAGGAGCTCTACACGCTGATCGATCCGTCGGCGGCGTCCGCTCCCTACGTCGACGCGACGACGTTCCCCTCGACCGATGCCGGCCTGTACTGGTCGCAGACGGCGGCCCCCAACAACCAGGCGCTGTGCGTCGACTTCTCGGTGAAGCACGGCAGCATCCAGGGGCAGGGCAAGAGCGGCGTGGGCAACGCGGCGCGATGCGTGAGATGAGGGCGCACGTCGCCGCGCTCCTGCTCGCGGGATGCGTCGGCAGCGATCCCGCGGTCTCGACCGCCGGTGGCGCCGGTGCCTCGCAGAGAGGGCCCTGTACCCGGCGCTCGGGGACGTTCGTGTGGTCGTTCACCGAGAAGGTCGGGACGTGCGGCGCGTACCGGACGCTCACCGGATCGGACGAGCAGACCGCGACGTACGAAGACCAGCCTTCCGCGCCGCCGGCGCCTTGCACCGGCGCGATCGCGTACTCGGCCGACAACTGCTCCGAGACCGTCGAGACGAGCTGCCCCTCGACCGACCCGAGCTCCACGGTGACGACGCGCGGCACGCTCACGTGGGACGAGGCAGCGACGAAGGCGACCGGCGATCTCGAGGTCTCGACGAGCAAGTGCAAGAGCACGTACGCGGTGGTCACCACGAGGAGGTGACCGCGCGCGGCCCGCCGCCGCCGGACCGGTGAGGCTTGCCGGTTCTCCGCGGGGGCGATACCAACCATACGTGTTCGATCGCATCCGCTCCTTCTTCGCGAAGCGTGCGCCGGAGACCGATCCCCGCGCGCTGTTCAGGGCCGAGGTCGAAGCGATCGTGCGATCGGTCGAGGGCGTCGCCGCCGTCACGCCGTCCCCGGAGGTGTTCGCGCTCGACCTGACGACGAGCAGCGGCGCGCTCCACCGGATGTTCCTCGAGAACCACTTCGTCGAGACGCGCGAGATGTCGCCGGAGGAGCGACGTGCGCGCATCGTCGCCTCGATCTCCGGGATCGACGAGCGGAGTGACCTCTCCTGGGAGGAGGCGCGCGAGAACCTCCTGCCCGTCGTCCGCGGCGCGACGTTCGGCGCGCTCCCGCCGTCGGCCCGGGCTCCGGGGATGAACGCGGACGCGTCGCCGCTGCGGCGATCGTTCGTCCCGTTCGTCGACGTGCTCGCGGTCGTCGACGGGCCGAGCAACATGATCTACGTCACGGACACGTCGGCCGAGCAGTGGGGGATCACCGCCGACGAGATCTTCGACACCGCGCTCGCCGCGTTCGCCGAGCGCGCCTCGCTGGACTCCAAGCTGTACGACGACAAGGACGGCCCGCTGTTCGTCGTCGCGACGAACGACTCGTACGAGTCCTCGCGCCTGCTCGTGCCCGGATGGCTCGCGTCGTTCCGCGGGAAGGTCGAGGGCGATCCGATCGCCATCGTCCCCCACCGCGAGCTGCTCTTCGTCGGCGGGAGCGCGCGGCCCGAGATGGTCGCGCGCCTCGTGGACATGGCCGAGCGCGAGTTCTCCGCGTCGTCGCGCAACATCTCGCCCGCGCTCTACACCGTCGACGCGGAGGGACACGTCGTCCCGTACCTCGGGACCGATCCGGCGGTGCGCGTCGCCCACGAGAAGCTCGCCATCTACGAGTACGGCGAGCAGTCGCACCTCCTCGAAGAGACCGAGCCGGACTTCTTCGTCGCCAAGTACAGCGTCTACCAGCTCCCCGACGGGGGCGTGCGCTCGACGGCGGCGTGGACCGAGGGCGTCGACACGCTTCTCCCGAAGACCGCCTGGGTCTCGCTCGTGAAGCTGGACGAGGCCGCCGCCGCCGACAGCGTGGTGGCGGTCCCGTGGGACGCGATCGCCGACCGACTCACGCAGATGCCCGGCATGCACCCGCCGCGCTTCCGGACGGGCGCGTTCCCCGACGCGAAGGAGCTCGCCGCGCTGAAGGCCCGCTACGCGGAGTGAACGATCATCCCGACTCGCCGCGAATGCGCGCGTTTGCCGGGAGTAGCGGACGGATGACCGCCACGATCGCCGCACGCGACGGGCCATAGAGGAAGATCTCGGCGACGCCGAAGCCTTGACCCCCGCCATCGCATTCGCCTGCCTCTGCGCTGACGAGGGCCCGACCGAGCATGTCCTCCAGCTCGTGGCGCCTGGCGAGATCGTCGACGGCGCCCGTGTGATCGTCGGAGAGCGGCAGCTCGACGACGACGCACTTCTCGCTGCTGCTCTCGGGCCAGGTCACGTCAGTCGCGCATGTGCTTGCGGATCTTGCCGAGCGCCTGCTCCTGGAGCTGGCGGATCCGCTCGCGCGACAGGTTGTACTTGTCGCCGATCTCCTTGAGCGTGAGCTCGTCCTCGTCGTCGAGGCCGAAGCGCCAGCGGATGATGCGGGACTCGATGGGCGTGAGGTGACCGAGCAGGCGACGCACCTCCTCGCCCCACTTCTGCGAGACGAGCGACTCGTAGGGCGACTGCATGTTGTCGTCCTGGAGGAAGTCGATGAACTTCCGTCCGTCCTCGTCGCCGACGGGGCGATCGAGGGAGAACGGCGTCTCGGCCCACGCGCCCTTCACCTTGTCGAGCTTCTCCTGGGGGATGCCCGTCTCCTTCTCGAGCTCGTCGAGCGTCGGATCGCGCCCGGTGCGCGCGATCACCGCCTGCGTCGCGCGCTGCACGCGGTTGTGCGTGTCGAGCATGTGGACGGGGATGCGGACGGCGCGGCCCTTGTCGGCGAGCGCGCGGCTGATCGCGTGACGGATCCACCACGACGCGTAGGTGGAGAATCGATAGCCGCGCGTGTGGTCGAAGCGCTCGACGGCCTTCATCAGGCCGATGTTGCCTTCCTGGATCAGATCGATGAGCGGGAGGCGGCCGCGGTTGTAGCGGCGCGCGATCGACACGACGAGACGCAGGTTCGCCTTCACGAACTTGTTCTTCACGTGCTTCGAGTGCCGGGACGCCTTCGCGATCGACTCGAGGTACTTCTTGTAGCCGGGGACGTTCGCGAGCGACGGCGCGTCGACCTGCGGCGTCGCGCGCGCCTGCGTGGAGGCGACGGCGATCCCCTCCTCCTCGACGTCCTCCACCGACGGCGGCTCGCCGAGCCGGCGGACGGTCTCCTCCGCGTGCGCGATCCAGAGCCGATCGGAGTCGGCGAGGCGGATGGCGCGCGCGAGGCTCTCGGAGGCGGCGCGGTACTTCTTCTCCTGCTCCTTCGTGAGCTTGTTCTTCTGCTTCTTGTAGGCCTTGATGAGCTTCCGCAGCTCATCGATCTGGGGCAGGTCGATCGCCTCTTCGTCCTTCGGCAGGTCGGCCTCGAGGACGTCGAGCGCGTGCTCGGCCGCGGGCAGGAGCGCGAGGATCGCGCACCAGTGGTCGATCTCCGCCTTCTCGACGTCGACGGCGGTCGCGAGCTCCTCGTCGGGCCCCATGACCGCGTGGGTGGCCATCTCGCGGAAGTAGCGCGCGAGCATGGAGTCGCCGCCGCCCTCGCTCGCCGCCTCCTTCTTCTCCTTCGCGGTCGGAGGCGCTGGCTCGTCGGCCTCGAGGTCCGCAGCGACGTCCTCGAACTCGAACTCGTCGTCGAGGACGACCAGGTCGGGCTCGGCGTTCGGCGTGGCGGTGGAGTTGACGACCTCCTCGTCGGTGTCCTCGTCGAGCGCGGGAGCGTTGATCGGCTCGGCGACGGCGGCGCTGCTCTTCTTGCTCATCGTGGCGCCTTTCTCGGACTTCGTGGACGGCGAGGAGGAAGCCGAGGAGGAACGGGGCGTGCGGGGCATGCGTTGCGGATCTCGGGAGCGTGCGGTGTTTGACAAAGCTCGGTTTCGCGGTCAGACCGTCCGTAACGGGCGCTCTCCGTCGGAGCTGGGTGACGATGCCTCATCGTACCGAGTTCCTCGCGGACGCGTGCGCTCGAAATCTTCACGTGTGGCTGCAAGACTTGTTCTCGGAGCGGCCGAGGATGTATGCGCACCTGCGTGAGCCACCGGGTGCGGCCGAGATCCCTGTACGCGAGGACGCTCGAGGCGGTTCTTGCGGAGAAGCGGCTTGCGGTCGGCATCGCCGTCGGCTCGTCGATGCATGCTTCCGGCCATGCGTTTCTCGCCGCCGCGGGCGGGGCGCTCGCCCGAGCGCTCGCCGGGGGCGCCGGACCGATGGACATGCGATCCACGTCACCGCTGCTCGCAGCCCTCGGACGTGGAGACGCGATGATGGGCCTCGCGATCGTCGGTCTGTTCGCGGCGATCGCCAAGTTGGTTGGCGGCATGCTCGCGGCGTTCTCCGAAGCGAGGGTGGCGGGCGAGGTGGGCGCTCGGCTGCGCCTCGAGGTGCTCGACGACGTGCTCGCCCTGACGGCGTTGCGTGCTCCACGACACGACGATCATGGATCGGCACACCTCGCGTCGGCGCTCACGACCCATGTCGCCGATGCCGAGCGCGGCGTGTCCCACGGGGTGCTCGCCGAGCTCCGCGCGGCGGTCCAGCTCGTTCCGCTCGGCGCGCTGCTCGTCGTGCTCGCGCCGCGGCTCGCGGCAAGCGCGGCCGTGGCGCTGGGCGCGTTCGGCGTGTTCGCGTTCGCCGTGCGACGCGCGTTCAAGCGCGCGCATGCGCGTGCTGTCGGCTCCAGCGGACAGCTCGCGTCGGCCGCCGACGAAGCGGTGCGTCATGCAGAGCTGTGGGCGACCTACGGCGCCGAGGAGAGCATCCGGGCGCATGTCGCCGCCCTCGGGGCGGCGATCGCCCGGCAGGCCGCGACGCTCCGCGCGCGCGCCGCCCTGCTGTCCGGAACGAGCGAGGTGCTCGGCGCGCTCGCTCTCGTCCTCGCGCTCGCCCTCGTGGCGGTCGGAGCGATCGGAGGGGTCGATCGCGGCGCGCTCGTGCCCTTCGCGATCGCGTTCTTCATGACGTACAAGCCGCTGCGCGATCTCGTGGACGCGCGCATCGTCCGCGCGCGCGGCGAGGCGGCGTGCGCGGCGGCGACCGCGGATCGAGCCCGTCCACCCGAGCGATCCGACGCGCCGCGAGCGGTCACGTGGGCCGGCGGCGATCTCGTCCTCGACGGGCTCGTCGGACGGCACGGCGGGCACGATCCGCTCTCGCTGCGGATCGGCGCCGGGCGCATCGCGGCGATCGTCGGCCCGACCGGCATCGGCAAGAGCCAGCTGCTCCGGGCGCTGCTGGGGCTCGAGCCGCCGCGTGTCGGTCATGTGTACTATGCATCTTCATGCCTCGACGGCGCGGGGGTCGGCCCCTCGGAGCGACCGTTCGCGTGGGTCCCGCAGGACGCGCCGGTCCTCGCCGGTACGCTCGACGCGAACGTCGGCCTCGCGGCGAGGGGACCGGACGAGGGAAGGGAGGCGCTCGCGGCGATCGGAGCCGCCGATCTCGCCGCGTCCGCAGGCGACGCGGCGCTCGTCACCGAGCGCAAGCTCTCCGGCGGGGAGCGCCAGCTCGTCGCGGTCGCGCGCGCGCTCGCGACGTCGCTGCCCGTCCTCCTGCTCGACGAGCCGACGAGCGCGCTCGACCCGGACGCGGAGCAGAAGGTGCTCCGCGCGATCGCGGCGCTCCGCGGCAGACGGACGGTGCTGATCGTCACCCATCGGCCGGCGCCGCTCGCGATCGCCGACGTCGTCGTGCGGCTCGGTCCGTCAAGCCACGTCGACGATGCGGAGCGTGGGCCCGGCCGACACCTCGACGACGTCGCTGCGGAGTAGATCTCCGTCGAGCACGTACGCTCCGGTGCCCGCCGGGAAGCGGAGCGAGAGCGTCGCGGCGAGCGTGTCGATCTTCGGATCGCGCAGCGGGCGCCCGGCGAGCACGCGCGGCATCTGCGGGCCGAGCTCGCGCGGCGGAGCCGGCGTCGCGACGACGTGGAAGCGGTCGCTGCGCTCCGCGGCGCGGTAGAGGAGCCGCATGTGCAGGCCGAGGTCGCGGATGACGCTCGCGCACACCAGGCTCGCGCGATCGAAGGGCGCCGGGCTCCCGTCGATCGCGATGGTGCACGGCTGCGGAGTGAGGACGTGACGCGCGGTGCGTCCGCCGACGAACGAGCCGGCGAAGATCCGCGCGACGATCTTCGCCGCGCCGCGCTCGCCGCCCGCTCCCTCACGCTCGTAGATCTCGAAGAAGCGCGCGACGAGCCCGGCGCCGAAGATGAAGCCGATGCGCTGCCCGGCGAGGTCCTCGCCGTCGCGTACGCGCAGGGTGGGGCGGATCGTCGTGCGGAGATCGCGCAGCGCGGCGAGCACGGCGCGGGTCCTCGTGACCGCGTCGCCCCGCTTCCAGTCCCAGTCGCGCGGGACGGTGCTCGCGGTGCCGCCGGGCGCGAGCGCGAGCGGGAGCGCCGAGAGCCGCTCCTCGCCGAGCGCGCGGGCGAGGGCGGTGACGCCGGCCGTGTACGAGCCGTCCCCGCCGGCCAGGACGACCGCGTCGGGCGCGTCGCGCGCGATGGTCTCCGCGGCCGCGTCGAGCTCGGGCAGCGAGGCGGTCTCGATCAGGCGGACGCCGTCGCGCGGCTCGCGGAGCGCGTCGAGCACCGGGCCGCGACGTTGGAGGTGCCGCGCGAGACGGTTCACGAGGACGATGACGCGCATTGGAACTGGGCGGCGAAAACAGCTACTTCCTACACCATGAGCACGAGGATCGGCTCCGCGATCGTCCTCTCGATCGCGCTCGCGGCGTGTGGCAACGCCGCGCTGCGCGCCGCCGAGCAGGGCGATCAGGCGAAGCTCCGCGCGGAGATCGAGGGCAAGCATCAGCAAGGCAAGCTCACGAACGAGGAAGCGGCCGAGCTCTCGCGCGCCGTGGCGGAGCGCGAGATCGCCACGGCGAAGGACGAGGCCGCCGCGCTCGCCCGCCTGCGCGACACGCGCGCTTGCGCGGCGGATCTCGACGACGCGCTCGCCGAGCGCATGAAGAAGCGGGACGGCGCCGGCGCCGAGGCGGCCCTCTCCCGGCTCGAGGACGGCAAGCTCGGAGAGGGCACGGCCCGCGACTGGCTCGGCGACGCCGACGATCGGTGGCGCGCCGTCGGTACGCGGACGCTGCACCGCGACGAGGACCGCAAGGCACGACAGGCCGCGCTCGTCGATCCGAGCCCCCGCGTGCGACGGAGCGCGATCCGCGCCGCGGCGATGGCGAACGACGCGGCGGACCTCGATCTCTTGATGGAGACGGCGCGGGTCGATCCCGATCTGCTCCTCCGCAACGAGGCGCTGCGGGCGTCGAGCGCGATCGTCCGCGGCCTCGGCGACTCCGGGAGGGCGCGCGCGGCAGAGCTCGCGGTGCGCCTGCGCGATCTGTGGACGAGCGGCGACGACGCGATCCGGGAGGACGTCGCCGTCGCGTGGGCGCTGTCGCCGGTCTGGGAGAACGGCGGACGCGAGGCGCTGCGCGTCACGATCGCGAGCGGGAAGGGGGCCGGCGCGATCCAGGCCGCGGGCGTGATCGTGCGGAGCCGTCGCGACGACGCCGAGCTCGCCGCGTCGGCGAGCGCCGTCCTCGCGCGCACCATCGAGGGCGGCTCGTACCGCGAGCGGCTCCAGGCGCTCGCGATCGCGCGGCTCGATTCACCGCAGATCGACGCGATCCGGAAGGCGGCCAAGGACGACGACCGCGAGATCCGCATCGCCGCGCTCGCACGCCTGCTCGATTCGAAGCCCGACCACGACGCGGCGGCAAAGGAGCTCGAGACGTTCGCGGGCTTCGGCGTGAAGGGATCGGCGACGGCGGGCAGCGACGACGCCCGGGCGCGCCAGCTGGCGAGCCAGGCGCGCTACGCCCTCGCATCGGCGGGATACCTGCGGATCCAGGCATGGATCGAGGAGGACCTCGCCGCGCCCGACCCGACGCGGAGGACGCAGGCCGCCGCCGCCCTCGCAGCCATGGGACGCTCGGCGCGCGCGGCGCCGCTGCTCGCCGATGCCGATCCGTCGGTGCGCACCCGCGCCGCGTGCACGATGATCGTCGCGGCTCGCCGCTGAGGTCTGTCGGGCCGAGATGAGACGCCATTCACGTTGACACGGCTCGGACCCGGCCTGTACGAATTCGGGCGAAAACCATGCGCTTCCCCGCCAAAGCGACGCTCCTCGCGGCCGTCCTCGCGGTCGGCTCGACCGGCTGCGTGAAGAAGATGATCCTCAACGGTCAGATCAAGTCGACGCGCATCGGATCGGGCGCGTCCGACACGATCGGCGACTACGAGCTCGCGCGCAGCGCCTCGCAGGCCGCCATGATGCAGTTCGAGGGCATGCACCGCCTCGCGCCCGACAACGAGGACGCGCTCTTCATGCTGATGCGCGGCTGGGCGGGCTACGGCTACGCCTTCGCGTCGGACGACTACGAGGTCGCCGATCTCGCGGGCGACGAGGCGACGGCCGAGTACCACAAGCGCCGCGCGAAGCTCGCGTTCGATCGCAGCATCTCGTACGGCCTCGAGCTGATCGGCAAGAAGGCGGAGGGCTTCGACGGCGCGAAGAAGAACGCCGACACGATCAAGGGCTGGCTCGCGTCCAACTTCAAGGACCCGGAGGACGCCGAGAACCTGTTCTGGCTCGGATCGGCGTGGCTCGCGCGCGTGAACCTGCTGAAGGACGAGCCGGAGTACGTCGCGGAGCTGTTCGTCGGCGTCGCGATCCTCGAGCGGAGCCGCGAGCTCGATCCGACGTACATGGCGTACGGCGCGACCTCGACGCTCGCCGCGTACCACGCGCGCTCCCCGGCCGCGGAGCTCGATCAGGCGAAGGCGCTGCTCGACGAAGCGATGGCGAAGACGCAGGGCAAGGCCCTCGGCATCCACCTCAATTACGCGAAGTACGCGTGCGCCAAGAACGACCAGGCGCTCTACGAGAAGATGCTGAACACGGCCGTCTCCGCGGAGGACCCGGATCCGAACCTGCGCCTGCAGAACACCATCGCGAAGCGGCGGGCCAAGCGCCTCCTGAGCAAGGCGGCGATGGAGAACTGCGGGTTCACGACGCCGGCCCCGGCCCCCGCGCCCGCTCCCGAGCCCGCGCCCGCGCCGAAGGCCGAGGAGAAGCCCGCTCCCGCCCCGGCGCCCGCGCCGAAGGCCGAGGAGAAGCCTGCGGCCCACCCGGCCCCCGCCGCCTCGCCGAAGCCCGCGACCCCGGCGGCGCCGGCCAAGCCCGCGACCCCGGCCGCGCCGGCCAAGCCTGCCGACAAGGCCTCGACCCCGGCAAAGTGAGCGACACGTAGAATCAAGTTGCGCTCGGACCGTCTGAGCGTACGGTCCGGAAACTCATCGGGGCGGGGTACTGAGCACATGCCCAGGCCTCGCTGCAAAGAGGAGGTGGCTTCGAATGGTTCGTAGGTTCTTCGTACTGATCGCGGTCCTCGCGGTCACCTTCGGCGTCACGAGGACCGCCCGGGCCGATGCCCAGGAGGTCAAGCTCGGGACGATCGCGCCCGCCGACTCCGCGTGGGGCAAGGTCTTCAAGGCCTGGGCCAAGGCGGTGGACGAGGAGAGCAAGGGCGCGCTCAAGCTGACCTGGTACTTCAACGGTACCCAGGGCGACGAGATCGCCATGGTCGGCAAGATGCGCAGCAAGCAGATCGACGGCGGCGCGTTCACCGCGACGGGCCTCTCGCAGATCTATCCGCACATCATCGCGCTCCAGATGCCGGGCCTCTTCCCCAACTGGGCGAAGCTCGACAGCGTGCGCGAGAAGACGCGCGGCCGGTTCGAGAAGGCGTTCGCGGACCAGGGGTTCACCATCCTCGGCACCGGCGACGTCGGCATCGCGCACATCATGTCGCGCGGCAAGGCCGTGCGGACGCCGGACGATCTGAAGTCGATGCACCCGTTCTACCTGTCGGGTGACTCGATCGGTCAGAAGTTCCTCGAGACCGTCGGCGTGCCTTCGCCGAAGGCCCTCGCCGTCCCCGCGATCCTGCCCGCGCTCTCCTCGCGCAGCGAGGGCTCGGTCGACGTGATCAACACCCCGGCGATCGCCGCCGAGCAGCTCCAGTGGGCCGCTCACGTCGATCACATCAACACCATGGCGAGCGGCATCGGCATCGGCGCCCTGGTCATCAACAAGGAGCGCTTCGACAGCCTCCCGGCGGACGCGAAGGCCGTGATGGAGCGGACCGGCAAGAACACCGGCAAGCTCCTCACCGAGCGCATCCGTGGCATCGACGAGTCCGCCTTCAACCGCCTCAAGGGGTCGAAGACGGTGGTTGACCTCAACGATGCCGAGAAGGCCGCCTGGAACGCCGTCTTCGCCAAGGTGCGCAACGCGCTCAAGGCGGAGGGCAAGGTGAAGGCCGACGTGTTCGACGAGGTCACTGCCGCCGCGCAGTGACCGTCGCCCGACGGCGACACGGGACCCCCGCAGCGAAAAGCCGCGGGGGTTTCGCGTTTAATGCGCGAATTGCGGTAGCCTCGTCGCCCTGATGGCGGAGGAAGAGAAGCCCGCGGAGAAGGCCGACGAGCCGGCTCCGGAGGACAAGACGCAAGAAGCCGCGGCGGCGGACGAAGAAGGAGCGAAGAGCGAGCCGAAGGCCCCCTCGTCGCCCTGGCCGTCCGCGCACAAGAAGGAGGCGAAGACGGACGACGCCGCGGCGAAGTCCTCGCCTCCGCCCGCGCCCGCGGACCCGGAGAAGAAGGCCTGGGGCGCGCCGCTCGACAGGCTCGATCGCGCGTGGACGAAGCTCGAGGCGCGCCTCTGCGCCGCCGTCCTCGTGACGATGATCGTCACCCTGGTCGGCTGGATCGCGCTGAAGGCGCTGTCGTCGACCGGACGCGACGGCGCCGGGCAGCTGTTCCGCAGCATGCTCACCGCCACGGCGTTCGGCCTCGCCGTGCACCTCGTGACGCGCAAGCAGGAGGCGAAGGTCCACCATACCGCCTCGACCATCGCCGTGGTCGCCGGCTGGATCGTCGGCAAGATGTGGGGCGACGCCGGCGTCGAGTACTTCGCGAACCTGCTCGCATGGATGCAGAATGCATCCTTCCTCGTCTTCTTCGGCGGCGTCAGCGAGCTCGCCAAGCGCCTGACGCTGTGGCTCGCGTTGCTCGGCGCCTCGGTCGCGACCGCGCAGGGCAAGCACATCAACGTCGACGTCGTGATGCGCTTCCTCTCGGCGCGCGCCCGCGTGCCCGTCGCGGTGCTCGGCTGGGTCACCGCCGCGGTGGTGTCGGGAGCGGCGGCCTGGGGCTTCTTCGACGACCTCGCCGTCGAGGAGTTCCACGCGCCCGCGTCGATGCCTTGCCCGGACGGCTCCGGCAAGAGCTGCCCGGCGCCGCCCGGCTCGAAGATCGAGCGCGTGTCGCACGACATCGGCGTGGACCTGTTCCTCGCCGGCCGGCAGATCTCGCTCGACCTCAAGGCGCTGCCGAAGGTGCTCGGCGGGACTCCGTACGCGAAGTTCCTCACCCCGAAGGAGTGGAACGAGTGGCTGCGTGACGCCGGCTGGGAGAAGCACTTCCCCGCCGAGGACGTGAAGGCGCTCGAGCTGCCCGAGGACGGCAGCATCGACTTCCGCACGCCGGCGGTCACGTCGATCCCGGGCGGCACCGAGAGGATCCACATGCTCCTCGTCCCGGTGCTGAACCTCGTCTTCCCGTTCGGCCTCCTGGTCATCACGATCCGCTTCATCCTCCGCTCGCTGCTCGCCCTCTCCGGATGGGTGAAGGTCGACCCCGGCGCGGCGCACGGCGAGGAGGAGCTCGCGCACATCCACGATCACTCGCCCGAGGCCGAAGCCGTCGAGGCCGCCACCCACGAGGCGCAGGGATGAGCACCGAGGCGCAGAACCCCAAGGCCGCGCGCGTCGCGTTCGGATCGATCGGCGGCGTCGTCGCGCTGCTCTCCGCGCTCGGCGGCATCCTCACCGGCGTCGTCGCGCTGCTCGCGATGCTCGGCACGCCGCTGTTCGCCATCATGGCAGGCGCGACCGAGCTCGCGTGGCTCACGCACCCGGACCCCGAGCAGCAGTTCCTCCGGCGCCTCGCGTCCGAGGTCTTCGGCTCGCGGTTCGCCGGCTCGCCGATCCTCACGACCATCCCGCTCTTCACCTTCGTCGGCTACCTCATGGCCGAGTCGAAGACGCCCGAGCGCCTCGTGCGCGCGGCGACGGCGTGGGTCGGCTGGCTGCCCGGCGGCCTCGCCGTCGTGTGCGTCATCGCGAGCGCGGTCTTCACGCTCTTCACCGGCGGAAGCGGCGTCACCATCATCGCCGTCGGCGGCCTGCTCCTGCCCGCGCTGCGCCAGAAGGGCTACTCGGAGAAGTTCGCGCTCGGCCTGGTCACGACCGGCGGCTCGCTCGGCCTGCTGTTGCCGTTCGCGCTGCCGCTGCTCGTGTACGCGATGGTCACCGGCCTCGACTTTCAGCTGGTGAACAAGGCGGTCATCCTCCCCGGCGTCCTCGTCCTCGTCTTCCTCGCCGGCTACTCGATGTACGTCGGCGTCCGGGACAAGATCCCGACGACCCCGCTCGACGGCAAGGAGCTCGTCCACGCGACGTGGGCCTTCAAGTGGGAGATCGGCATCTTCGCGATCCTCTACCTCGCGATCACGCGACAGCTCGCGTCGATCGACGAGGCCGCCGGGCTCGTCGCTGCGTACACGCTGATCATCGAGGTCTTCGTCTACAAGGACCTCTCGCTGAAGAAGGACCTCGTCCGCATCGCCAAGTCGTCGATGGCGCTCGCCGGCGCGGTCATCCTCATCCTCGCGATGGCGAACGCCTTCGTGAACTACGTCGTGCAGGAGCAGCTGCCGGACAAGGTCCTCGCGGCGATGCTGAAGCTCGGTCTCGACAAGACCTGGCAGTTCTTGATCGTGATGAACGTCTTCCTGCTCGTGCTGGGCATGGTCATGGACGGCATCAGCGCGATCCTCGTCGCCGTTCCCCTGGTCCTGCCGTTCGCGTCGTACTTCGGGCTCGGCCCGTTCCACGTCGCGATCATGTTCGTGCTGAACCTCGAGCTGGCGTTCTCGATGCCGCCGCTCGGCCTCAACATCTTCATCTCGAGCTTCCGCTTCAACCGACCGGTGGTGAGCCTGTATCGCGTGGTGATGCCCTTCGCGGGGCTGCTCGCGCTGTCCTTGCTCGTCATCACGTACATGCCGCGCATCTCGAACCAGCTCGTCATCGGCGACATCGCCAAGTGGCGCGAGCAGGCAGAGAAGGAGAAGCGCCCGCCGACCGAGGCGTGGTTCCTCGAGTGCGTCCAGCTCGATCGCAACAACCCGCAGCCCTGCAGCGAAGAGGACAAGAAGAAGTACCCGAAGGGCCAGATGCCCGCGGTGGAGGAGCCCTCCGTCGCGGTCGTCGACGCGGGCGCGAAGGAGCCCGGCGGCGAGGACGACGACGATCTCGCGGCGCTCATCGGCGGCAAGGAGGCCGGCGCCCCGAAGGAGGGCGGAGCGGCGGGCAGCGAGTCGGACGACGACCTCTTGAACGCGATCAAGGGCGAGACAGGCGGCGGCTCGGGCGACGGCGGCGCTGCGGAGGCGGGCAAGCCCGCGCCGAAGGCGGGCCAGGAGTCGGACGAGGACCTGATGAACATGATCAAGGGGAACTGAAGCGCGCTCGTTCGCCCTCCCAGGTTCATGAGCTTCTCCTTCTACGTCGACGCTCCGGCGCCGCCTTCGTTCAGCGCCCTCGTCGACGCGCTCCGCGAGCCGTCGTGGGCTTGCATCGAGGACGCGCCGCCGGACGATCGCTTCCCGCCCGGCTACTGCTTCCACCCGTACCTGCGCGGCCGATCGGCGCGCGGGATCGAGCTCTGTCACGACGAGGGCCGGTTCCAGGTCCGCGTCCTGACGTGCTCGAGCCGCGCCGACTACGAGCTCGCGCTGCAGGTCGTGCGGACGACCGCGCACCTCTCGGGCGGGCTCGTCCAGCCGAAGGACGCCGAGGCGATGCCGCTCGATCGGATCGAGGCGGAGTACGGCGACGCGTGGATCGACGAGAGGGTGAGGTCCGGCCCCGACGCGATCCTCGCGATGGTCGAGCGCGACGGGCAGACCTTCACGCTCAGCGGCGCGAGGCGTGACGTCCACGTCGGCCCGCGCTTCGCCGCCGAGCTCCGGTCGCGCCCCGGCGACATGACGGCGGGCGAGCAGCTCATCGCCGCGATGATCCGCATCCAGTACGTCGACGAGGAGGCGTGGTATCCGGCGAACGCGTTCCGCGTGACGCCGAAGGGCAAGAGCGAAGAAGAGGGCTTCACCATGGCGGTGTGGGCGCCGGACGTCGCCTACCTCATGCCCTCGGTGCAGCTGTTCGCGCTGCCGACCGACGACGGCGAGATCCTCGTCCCGTTCGAGGCCGGCCCGGAGCTGGCGGGCGAGAGGTGGACGTTCCTCGACGAGCGGACCGCGCTGGTCGAGGCGATCCCGCAGCGCGAGTGGGAGGCGTTCGTCGCGAAGGCGCGCGCCCACGCGAAGCAGACGTTCCACGCCTGACCGGCGCGAGCGCTGCTACGCTCGACAAATGGTCGGGGGGCGCGTCACGTTCGCGATTGCGGGCTCATTTCTCGTCGCTTGCGGGGGCGAAATCGGTGCGGAGGCCCCTCCGCAGCTCCTCGGGATCTCCCTCTCGGCCAACGCCTCGCAGACGTGCATCGTCGCAACGGATGGTCGCGTATGGTGTTGGGGCGTGGGTGACGCGAGCATCGCGTCGCCTGGCAGCTCGACTCCACGGACGACCCCGACGCTGATCGACGGTATTCACGACGCGGTGGAGGTCGCGTGCGGAGCAGGTCATGCGTGCGCCCGAACACGATCGGGCGCCGTGCTCTGCTGGGGGAACAACGACGTCGGTCAGCTCGGAGACGGGCTCGCGGAGCACGAGAGGTGCACCGCCGATGGGCAAGCGTTCGACTGCGCACGGAGGCCCGTCGGGGTCGCGAGCATCGGGGATGCGGCGGCGGTGTCTGCCGACGCGGTCTCCACGTGCATACTGCGAACGAACGGCCGCGTCGTGTGCTGGGGCAGCAACGCATCCGGAAAGCTGGGTGACGGCACCATGATCGACCGGAACGTGCCCACCGCGGTCGTCGGCCTCGAGGAGGTCGTAGACGTCAGCGTTGGCGAGTTCCACGCCTGTGCCGTTCGTCGTGATGGCAGCGTGTGGTGCTGGGGCAACGGCCGGGGGAGCGCGCTTGGTACGGGCGACCTCACGTCGGAGACGTGTGACCACACGCGCTGCAGCTCGCGGCCGCTCCGCGTCGCGGGGATCGACGACGCGGTCTCCGTCAGCGCGGGGCTCCACGTCGCATGCGCCCGCCGGCAATCGGGGGCGGCAGTGTGCTGGGGCGCGAACGATTATGGCCTCGTCGGCGACGGAACGGCGAAGGACCGGGACGGCGCGGTCGCGGTCGCGGGCATCAGCGACGTCGCGATCGTCTATGCAGGCTACTTGGAGTCTTGTGCGGCCTCGACGAAGGGCGACGCGTGGTGCTGGGGAGTCGCGGGAGGTCGGCGCGCTGGGTTCGTCCCCACGCCTGTTCCCGGCCTGCCCTCGCCAGTCGTTGCGCTGGCGGGCGGCTGGTATCACACGTGCGCGCTCCTCGCGGATGGCCACGTCCGATGTTGGGGCAAGAACCAGTTCGGGCAGCTCGGCGACGGCACCCTGACCGATCACGTCGATCCGCGCCCGCCGCTCGGACTATGAGCGAGGCACGGCCGCTCGCCGTCGCTAGAGCTTGATCTCTTTCCAGGTGCCGCTCTTGAACTTGAGCGTCATCACGACGGAGGCGCACGCGGAGTAGGCGACGGCGGCGGCCCACATCCCGAGCAGGCCCACGTTCGCCTTGATCCCGAGCACCCAGGCCATCGGCACGAGCACGAGGAACACGAGGCAGAACTGCGCGGCCGCGACGAACTTGGTGCTGCCCGCGCCGAACAGGGCCTCGCTCAGGATCATGGCGACCGCGATGATCGGCGTGACGATGCCCATCATCCGCATGGGCATGAGCGCGGCTTCGCGGACCGCCTCGGAGTGCGAGATGAAGTGGATGATCGGCTTGGTGAAGAGGACGCCCTCGCACAGGCCGACGATCCCGAAGAGGACGAGGCCGAGCCGGACGCTGGCCCATCCGAACTTCGTCGCGTCGTCGGGGCGCTTGGCGGCGAGCGACTGCGCGACGAGCGTCGCCGTCGCCGTGCCGAACGCGAGACACGCGGTGAACGTCAGCTTGAGGATCGCGACGATGTCCGTCGTCGCCGCGCCGTTCACTGCCTCGCGGACGCCGGCGCCCGCGGCGATCGCCGCGTCGCTCGCGGTCTTGTCGAGCTCGCCGGCGACCTTGGTGAACAGGCCGAAGCCGACCATCATGACGATCGTCGCCAGCGCCGCGGGGATCGAGAGCTTGAGGATGTCCCACGTGAGCTTGCGCGAGAGGTTCGACCAGCGCACCGGGTGGAAGCGCGTTCGCTCGCGCGACGCGTAGAAGATCATGATGCCGAGGCCGATCCACGTCGACACGAAGGCGGCGAAGCCGGCGCCGGGCGCGCCCATCCGCGGCGCCCCGAGGTTGCCGAAGATGAACATCCAGCAGAACAGGACGTTGAAGACGTTCATGACCAGCGCCGAGACGAGGTGCACCCACGTCTTGCCGATGCCGTCGAAGAACGACTTGAGCGCCATCGTCATCGCCATCGAGACGACGCCGAGGAGGCGCCACTTCGAGTACGAGTACGCGATGGCGTGCGCCTCCGGCACCTGCAGCACCAGGCCGAGCAGCGAGTCGATCGTGAACGCGCCGATGA
>WBZO01002522.1_pt1 | contig 23636 bp, 24 predicted proteins | sample 5204261 | NCBI WGS metagenome assembly WBZO01 (sample SAMN12412400, study PRJNA552823) | activated sludge metagenome | isolation source: activated sludge from anammox sidestream of wastewater treatment plant... | place: USA: North Carolina | collected 2017-09 | reverse complement strand
ACTGGCCGCCACCGCTCACTCGCTTCGCCATCTCGCCGCTCCTCGCCTCGGGCGCGCTGCCCGCGATGGAGAGGCTCCAGCGGGAGGCACGACCGCGTCAGGGTACGGTTGGGCGGATGGATACCTCCGTGTCGCTCGACAGCTCGCCGAAGCCAAGCCACGCGCGGTACAGGGACACGAATCGCGCGCCGGCACTTCCTGGTGGGAACGCGACGTCGGCGAGGCCTACGCTGAAGCGCCGGTGCCCGCGAACGCCCCACAGCGTCAGGCCAGCACGCGGGTGCCCGCTGTAGGTGATGGCGGCGGCCGTGATCGGCTCGCCGACTACGAACGCATCCGCCGGCAGAGCGACCTCGCGCTGGGCCGCGGCCTCGAGCGCACGGAGCTGCTGGTCCTCGGTCTTCGCGCCCGCCACGATGCGCGCGAAAGGCGCACCGGGCGTGTTTGCCACGGTCGGTTTGGCGACGGTGCGCGGTCTGTTCTTCGGGTCGAAGGCGCCGCGCTCCTTCGCGTCGATGATCATGTCGATGATCGCGCTGAGATCGTCGCGCATGGGAGCCCCGCGCTGCGCGGGGGGCCTCGCGCGACGGGGCTTGGCTCGCGCGGCAGGCTTCTTCGTCGGCTTCTTGGTGGTCATCGCGCTCGCCTCCATCGAGGGCAGCCAGCAGGGCGCCCAAGCTGGCTCGTCGCGCGCCCGAAGCGCGGGGTGGAGGTAGGCCCTGGTAAAGGCTTCACGTCGCGGCTCCAGCCAGGACGGCGCGGTACGCTTGCTGCGGGTGCGCGGGGTTGTCAGGGTGGAGCGAGATGACGTCCGGCGCCGACCCCTGCGTACCGGGCTCGAGCCCCTGTGCATCCGGGACGAACCCCTGCGTATCCTCGTGCAGGAGCCCCTGGGTACCCGGTTCAAGCCCCTGCGCATCGAGTGAGCTCCTCGCCGTCACATGCCCCTCGAGTGACCTCACGGCGCGCCTCCCCGTTTGGTCGCAAGTCGAGCCTTGCCCGCGTCGGTCAGTCGGTATTTCTGCAAGCGACTACTCGGCTTGTCTGGGACGGTCATCTCTATGAGCCGCTCGGCAAGCGCAGGTTTGAGGTAGTTCTCCTTGAAGGTCGGTCGGTGCTTCAGCCCCAGAGCCTTTTGAAGTTGAGCTGTTGCGAGCGGGCCTCTTTCGAGGGTGCCCAGGAGCCGGTCGACTGGGTCGCCGACTGAGTCGGTCACTGAGTCGCCGACTAGGTCGGTGCGTTGGGACGACTTGGTCCCGCCCGCCTCCGCCTCACGTAACGGACGGATCTCTGCGTGGAAGGTGACCGTCGTGACGCCCATCTCGACCTGGAACGTCGGGGCATCGATGCCCCAGGCGCGGCACGCCTCGATGACACGGTTGGTGCCACGGCCCCAGACCTCGATGGCGCCCGTGCGATGGAAGGCGCCTGCGAGATCCGGGTTGCGCGGCTTCGACGGGTGCTCCTCCGAGAGCTGCTCGGCGCGTAGGCCGAACGGCAGCTCGCCGACACTGCGCACCTCGATGCGGTCGTCGAAGACCGCGATGGCGACGTAGCCGCTCGCGAGGCTCAAGTCGCGGTGGATGACCGCGTTGATGATCGTCTCACGCAGCGCCTCGGCCGGCACCGGCTGGCGGTCCTCCCGGAAGATGCTGCCTTTGGGAAAGCGTGCCGCGAGCGGCAGCGTGCGATCGAGCCAAGCGATCGCCTCGCGCACCATCGCGAAGGCGTGCAGGTGGAGCTGCTGGTTGTCGAGGATGTCGCCGGTGATCTTCGTGCCGCGAAAGCGCCCGAGCTTGAGCAGCGCCTGCGGATAACGCGGCAGGAACTTCGTGCCGTAGAGCATCTGCGCAGCGTTGGTGAGCTGCCCGTCGATGCGCAGGCCGAGACGGTCGAGGATGTCAGAGGCGTCCATGCTGGTGCCTGCCGACAGGCGCCGATGCTCGATGGCGCTCGCCCGGGTACGGAGGATCTCCTCGTGGTCGAGGTCTTCAAGGCGCACGCCCTCGGCGGGCTGGTTCTCCCAGCGGTGACGCGCGTGGTTGCGGTCGAGCAGCAGCCGCATGTACTCGTCCTGCGACATGGTCGTCGTCGTCGAGCCCACGCGCTTGTATGGCTTGTCGTCGTAGACGAAGGGCACGAACGCCCGTGACGACGGCGCCGAGAAGACGATGACGTCGAGCCCGTTCTCAAGCGCGACGCGGTCGAGCTCGATGCGCGCGGAGGGCTCGATCTTCCCGAGCGTCGCGGCGATGTCGCGCAGAGTGATGTCGGCGACCTGCTGGCCGACGAGCTGACCCTTGGGCCCCACGCCGACCAGCACCTGCCCGCCGTCGCCGTTCAAGAACGCGCACAGCGTCTCACCCGCGCGCCGCAGCTCCGCCGTCGAGCGCTTGAACTCGAGCGTTTCGGACTCGCCGAGGGCGATGAGCGACTGAAGGGCGGCGCGGTTCATCCGCGCGCTCCCACCGTCCAGAAGTCCGACAGCAGCTCGGCCTGCTGCAGCACCGTGTTCGTCGCGGCCTCCTGCTTGTCGGGCGGGTAGCCGTACTTTCGCAGGATGCGCTTCACGATGACGCGCAGCTTGGCGCGGACCGACTCCTTCACAGTCCAGTCGATGGTGACGTTCTGCTTCACGGTGTCGACCAGCTCGCGCGCGATGATCCGCAGCGTCTCGTCGCCGAGCACCTTGACCGCCGTGTCGCTGACCTCGAGCGCGTCGTAGAAGGCCAGCTCGTCGCTCGTGAGCCCCAGCTCCTCGCCGCGCTTCTGGGCGGCGCGCATCTCCCTCGCGAGCTCGATCAGCTCCTCGATGACCTGCGCGGCCTCGATGGCGCGGTTCTGGTAGCGACGAACGGACTTCTCGAGCAGGTCCGCGAACGAGCGCGCCTGCACGAGGTTGTGCTTCGAGCGCGCCTTCACCTCGTCGTTGAGGAGCTTCCGGAGCAGCTCTACCGCAAGGTTCCGGTGCTTCATCCCGCGAACGTCGGCGAGGAACTGGTCGGACAGGATCGAGATGTCGGGGTTCTTGAGGCCCGCCGCCGCGAAGATATCGATGACCTGGTCGCTCACGATCGCCTTCGAGACGATTTGCCGGATGGCGTGGTCGATGTCGCCGGAGCCTTTCCGGTCCCCGACCTGCGTCTTGGCGATGGCCGTGCGCACGGCCTGGAAGAAGCCGACGTCATCGCGAATGCGGATCGCCTCGTCGTGCGGCACGGCGAGCGCGAACGCCTTCGAAAGCTCGTTGACGACCTGGAGCAGCCGCTCTTTGCCGCTTTCCTGGGCGAGCACGTGCTCCTGCGCGGCGGGCAGCACCGAGAGGCGCTCGGCCGGCGAGCTGCTGGTCCACGCGCTCCAATCGAAGCCGTGGAAGATGTCGCAGCACACCTCGTAGCGCTCGAGCATCAGCGCCACAGCCTCCTCCTGGTCGAGCGCCGTCTCGCCCTGTCCGCCGCTCTCGGTATAGGTGTGCAGGGCCTTCTTGAGCTGGTCGGCGAGGCCCAGGTAGTCGACGACGAGGCCGCCCGGCTTGTCCCGGAACACGCGGTTCACGCGCGCGATGGCCTGCATCAGACCGTGCCCCTGCATCGGCTTGTCGATGTACATCGTGTGCATGCACGGGGCGTCGAAGCCCGTGAGCCACATGTCGCGGACGATGACGAGCTTGAAGGGGTCGCTCGGGTTCTTGAACCGCTTGGCCAGCGCCTCGCGGCGCTGCTTGCTGCGGATGTGCTGTTGCCAGTCGCTCGGGTCGGAGGCCGAGCCTGTCATGACGACCTTGATGGCGCCCTTGTCGTCGCTCTCGTCGTGCCAGTCGGGGCGAAGCGCGGTCAGCGCCTTGTAGAGGTCGACGCAGATCCGCCGGCTCATGCAGACCAGCATCGCTTTGCCGTCCATGGCCTCGAGGCGAGCCTCGAAGTGCTCGACGAGGTCCTTCGCGATGAGCTGCACGCGCCGGTCGGTCCCGACGAGCGCCTCGAGCGCCGACCACTTCGTCTTCAGCTTCTCACGCCCTTCGAGCTCCTCGCCCTCGGTCAGCTCGTCGAAGGCCTCGTCGAGATGCGGGCGCTCTTCCTCCTTGAGCTCCAGCTTGGCGAGGCGGCTCTCGTAGTAGATGGGGACCGTCGCACCGTCTTCGACCGCGCGTTGGATGTCGTAGACGCTGACGTAGTCGCCGAAGACCGAGCGCGTGTTCTTGTCGGCCGCGTCGATGGGCGTTCCGGTGAAGCCGATGAACGAGGCGTTTGGCAGGGCGTCGCGCATGTGGCGCGCGAAGCCGTCGATGAAGTCGTATTGGCTGCGGTGTGCTTCGTCCGCGACCACGACGATGTTCGAGCGTTCGGACAGCAGCGGGAACGTGTCGCCGCGCGTCTCCGGCATGAATTTTTGGATGGTCGTGAAGACCACGCCGCCCGAGGCGACCTTGAGCAACTCCCGCAGATGGGCGCGATCCGTCGCTTGCTCGGGGCCCTGGCGTAGGAGGTCCTTGCAGCGCGCGAACGTGCCGAAGAGCTGCTCGTCGAGATCGTTCCGATCGGTGAGCACGATGAGCGTTGGGTTCTGCATCGCCGGGTGCAGCACGACGCGGCCTGCATAGAAGGCCATCGTGAGACTCTTGCCCGACCCCTGTGTGTGCCAGACCACGCCGACGCGACGGTCGCCCTGTGGGCGCGAGGCCGAGATCGTGGCGTCCAGCGCCCGCGCCACGGCGTGGAACTGATGGTAGCCCGCCACCTTCTTGATGGCGGTATCCCCGTCGTCCTCGAACACGATGAAGTAGCGGAGCAGGTCGAGGAGCCGCCGCTTGTCGAACACGCCGCGGATGAGCACCTCGAGCTGGCTCATCGTCTTGGACGCGAGCGCCTCGCCCTCGATGGTGCGCCAGGGCAGGAAACGCTCCTTGTTCGACGAGAGCGTACCAATGCGCGCTTCGAGCCCATCACTGATGACGAGCAGCTCGTTGAAGACGAAGAGCGATGGAAGCTCCTGCTTGTAGGTCTGGAGCTGCTGGAAGGCGTTCCAGATGGTCGCGTTCTCGCTCGCGGCGTTCTTCAGCTCGATGACGGCGATCGGCAGGCCGTTCAGGAACACGACGACGTCGGGGCGCCGGTTGTGGCCGCCCTCGCTGACGGTGAGCTGGTTGACGACGAGCCAGTCGTTGTTCTCGAGCACGTCGAAGTCGACGACGCGCACCGGGTCGTAGCCGATGGTGCCGTCGGCGCGCAGGTACTCCACGCTGACGCCGTTCACGAGGTAGTAGTGCAGCTCGTGGTTCGCATCGACCGGCTGGGGCGACGAGATCCGCGTGAGCTTTCGGAACGCCTCGTCGAGGCCTTCGCGTGAAACCGAGGGATTCAGCCGCCCGAGCGCTTCGCGCAAGCGGCCGTCGAGCACGACGTCGGCATAGGTCCGCCGCTCCTGGCCGGGCTCGCCGGGCGCGATCGAGGGTCCTCCGGTGATCGCGTACCCAAGCGCCTCGAACCACTCGAGCGCGGCCTCCTCGACGACGGATTCCGTGAAGGCGCTCATGGTCAGGCAACCTCCAAGGCGGTGTGCTTGGCGCCAGTGCCGGCCTGCTCGGCCGACGAGAGGAGTCCGTCTGACGACGCGACGAGCTTTTCCAACCCCTCGTAGTGCTCCTTGTCGACCGCCTTCATCAGATCGAGCACATCGAGCAGCACGGGCTGCGTCTCGGCGAGTAGAGAGAGGTCGTGCTCGGGGTCGGAGATCGCGCCTGCGTGCGAGTAGGTATTGAGCAGCCGCAGGATGCGGGTCTTCTTCGCGTTGTCGAAGGTCACGCGGTCGAGGCGCGGTCCGAGGTCGCCGCTCATCTCGGGGAAGCGGAACGCGAGGAACGCCTCGATCAAACGGCGCGCGACGTTGGGCAGTCCGTAGTGATGCTCCAACTGGACGACATCATCGCGATGTGCCTCGTCGTAGACGCGCTTGAACAGGTACTGGTACTCCGACTCGTGCTCCTGGAGCAGCGGGTCGAGAGGCCCTAGCTCGCTGGTTCGCGAGCCGTCTGTGTGCCGGCGAGAGCGAAGCAGGAAGAACCGACCGAGGCGACGTTCCACCTGCGCGCTCCTCTGCTTCGGCAGGTGGTGGAACCAGTTCTTCACCAGCCTGAAGAAGGGAAAGCTGTGCGTGAAGATGAAGAGCTGCCCGGCCTGCTTGGTACGTTCCTTCATGTAGCCGAAGGCCGAGAACAGCGCGTTGGCGTCGAGGCTCGAGACGGGATCGTCGATGACGACGATTCCGTTCTTCATGTCGAAGGTCTTGTCCTGCAATGACTTGAGGAAATAGAGGAACGCGATCGCCGTGCGCTCGCCCTCGCTCAGGTGCGACACGGGCTGGCCACCGCGCGTGAGGGCGTAACCCGTGCCCTTCACCTCGAAGCGCAGTTCGTCCCGTCCGAGATAGGCGCGCAGTTCCTCGCTCAGCTCGTCAGCCGGACGGCGATGTTCGAGGATCGCGCGCTCCAGCTCATCGATCTGGGCTTGGATGCCTGCGGGCTTGGCTTTGATGTCCTCCAGCGCTGTGTTCGCGGTCGTCACCGCCTCGGAGAGCTGAACGAACTGGGCGTGGGCCTCGGCGACGTAGGATGCTTCTAGCTTCTTGCAGGCCTCGTCGACCGACGCCTTGAACTGCGCCGAGGTCTGGTTGTGCCTTTCAACGATCGCGTTGAGGGCAACGACCGAGTCGGCGAGCGAGGAGGGCGTCGTCGCGGTTGGAGCCGCCGTGGCGGCGGGTGCGAATGCATTGTCGCGCTTGGCCTCGACGCGCGCGATGAGGGTGTCGAGCGCGGCATTGGTCTCGGACAGCGCCGTCGACACCTTCGCGCTCGCGGTGGACACTTCCGAGGTGAGGGCCTCGTAGAAGCGCGAAGCGTCGGGTAGCGACAGCGAGCCCGCGCTCTGCTTGGCCGCTTTCAGCCTCGCGAGGAGTGCAGCCACGTCCTTCTGGAAGGTTGCGAAGGCGTCGTTGAAGTGCGCTTCGAGCTCAGCGCGCCGCATGGCCTGGAGCGGCTGCTGGCAGAAGCGGCAGATATTGGAGGCTTGCTCGCCCGAGTGGAGGACGAGTCCCTGCTGCACCCACGCCGCGAGCTTGGCGTTGGTGGTTAGCTCGTTGAGCGTCTGCGCGACGACGGAGCGACCGACGATGGCCTCGACCTCGGTCGTGAGCCCAGCGAGGTCGATGGACGGAGCGCTGATCTTCGAGATGTCCGACTTCGGCTGCGCGTCCTTCTGACTACGCAGGGGTGCTTTCTGCTCGTCGGTGAGGACCGAGGTTTCGGCACTCTGCGCATTCAACGCTTGGACCGCGCGCTTGAAGGGTCGCTTGTCGTAGTTGTTGTAGGCCGTGCTGTGACCGGTGGTCAGCAGCTCTTTGATGACCTTCGCCTTGTCCCGACAGAAGTCGTCGAGCTTCGAGTCTGCGTTCGTCTTCTCCGTCTCTGCGGCCATCACCTCGGTGTTGGCGAAGGCGAGGTCCTTCTTGAGCTGGTCGACCCGTGCTTGCTTCTCGACGCTGTCTTCTCCGAGGAAGTAGATCGGCGCGATGCCGCCCGCCTGGGAGAGGGTGGCGTTGATGAAGTCGCGGTTGAAGACCCGCACCTGGGGGAGCTGCGCCGAGGCGAACACGGAGCCTCCGACCTTCGTCGCGCCGTCGAGTTCCAGCTCGACCTCACCCTCGGTGAGCGCGGTCTTCTTCTCGACGAGCGAAAGTAGCGACGACAACGTCGTCTTCCCGCAGCCGTTCCAGCCGTAGACGACGTTGAACTGACCGAAGGCGTGGAGGTCGCTCGGCCACGCGAAATCGCGGAACACGCGGTGACGAAGCTTGGTGATGCGCGTGAGCTTCACGCGACCTCCTCGACTGCGCGCTGGACCGCATCGACTGGCAGCTCGCCCGAGAGAAGACGCGGGAGGAGCTCATCGCGGGTCTTCGCGAGCAGGGCGGCTTCGGCGTCTCGCATGACAACCAACGCCTGAAGCGGATCCACCGCGCGAGCGAATGCCCGGAGCACATCCTCCGATGGCATCACGAGGGGAACCGCCGACAGGATGCCGGTGTTCAGGTTGGGCATCGTCGCGCCGATCGCGTGCTGAGAGATCCATGCGCGCGTCTCCGGTCGATCAAGGGCGAAGGAGGCGAACATCGGCGACGGCCAGCTGGGACCGAGACGCACGAGAAGGCATCCGGTTCCGCAGAGCCACCCGGTCTCCCGAGCGCCTATCAGGGCATGGCGCTCGACATCACCACGACGGCTGTAGACGACATCGCCAGGCTGCAGGCGATGTCGCGACAATCGCGCGGCGTCGACTTCACGAACGCGCGCAATGCTGGCCGTCGAAACCCTGCGCCCGCCAATGTCCTTCGGCATGACGACGGGCACCCCCTCCGGCACGTAGTCGGATGCGTGCAACTGGCTCCCGAAAGGACCGGTTTGAACTGCGCCACCACACCGTTCGACCTCGGTCCCCAAGGTCGTCGCGCGCCAACCCCTCGGAATCGGCCCCAGCTCCGAGTCGACGAACTCACTCGGAAACAGCTTAGCCGTCTCCGAATCCATGCCACTCGGGGCGCGGCCCTCGGCCTTTGCGCGCACGGGGTCAAAGTCGACAAACCACGACTGGAACAGCGCCCGCGCCATCGCCTCGAGCGTCGCGTTCACCTTGCGGTTTAGCTCGATCTTGTCGTCGAGCGCGCTGAGGATGCGGGCGATCGCGCGCTGCTCGGCGAGCGGCGGCAGGGAGATCGGAATCCGGCCGATGACATCCTGATTGAGGGAGGCCATCGTGGTGCCGGTCGCATGCTGCAAGATCCAGTTCCGCGATGTGGGGCTCTGGAGTTGGAAAGCCATGAACCTGGAATCTGTCGTCTCCGGCAAGCGAAGGCGGATTCCATCCGATCCCAGGAACCAGCCATGTTGTTCGGCCGATATTCGAGCGGAGCGGTCAACCGCGCCCTTTCGGCCGAACACTATGTCTCCCTCCTGCAACACGTACTCGGCGAGGCGCGTAGTCACGGCCGGCGAAACTCGCGGTGTCTTCTCGTGAATCCGGAACGTGCCGTAGCCGATCTCGCCGACGGAAATAAGAGGTACGCCAACCGGACTGTACTCGCTCGCCTTTAGGGTCGTTCCGAAGGGCCCTGTCTTGATGCTGCCGCCGCCGTTAGCAAGGAGGTCGGCGATGGTGGTCATGGCTCGTTCACCCCCCATACCCAAGCCCCCGCAGGTTCTTCCGGATCTCCTTCTCCAGACGCGCCCCCTCGGCGAACTGCTCTTCGAGCGTCGCCACGAGGCGCTTCATCTTCTCGTCAAAGGGCTCGCCGTCGTCCTCGACTTCTTCGGCGCCGACGTAGCGGCCGGGCGTGAGCACGAACTGATGCGAGGCGATCTCGGCAGTCGTCGCGCTCTTGCAGAAGCCGGCCACGTCCTCGTACTTGCCCACGCCGTCGCCGCGCCAGCGGTGGTACGTGTCGGCGATCTTGGCGATGTCGTCGTCAGAGAGCTCGCGATGCACGCGGTCGACGAGCGTGCCGAGCTTGCGCGCATCGATGAAGAGCGTCTCGTTCTGGCGGTTGCGCATCTTCTTGCCACGTCCGCCGAGGCCGTTCTTCTTATCCCGCGCGAGGAACCAGAGGCAGACCGGGATCTGCGTCGAGTAGAAGAGCTGCCCCGGCAGCGCGACCATGCAGTCGACCAGGTCCGCCTCGACGATGGCCTTGCGGATGTCGCCCTCGCCCGACTGCTGCGACGACATGCTGCCGTTCGCCAGCACGAAGCCCGCGATGCCGGTGGGCGCGAGGTGATGGAGGAAGTGCTGCACCCAGGCGAAGTTCGCGTTGCCGGCGGGCGGCACCCCGTACTTCCAGCGCACGTCTTCCTTGAGGCGCGGCTGGCCCCAGTCGCTGTCGTTGAACGGCGGGTTCGCCAGCACGTAGTCGGCCTTCAGGTCCTTGTGGCCGTCGGCATGGAAGGTGTCGCCGTGCACGATGTTGGCGTCGATGCCACGGATCGCGAGGTTCAGCTTTGCCAGGCGCCACGTCGTGTGGTTCGACTCTTGGCCGTAGATACTGATGTCGCCGACGCGCCCGCCGTGCGCCTCGACGAACTTCTCGCTCGAGATGAACATGCCGCCCGAGCCGCAGGCCGGGTCGAAGACGCGACCCTTGTAAGGCGCGAGCATCTCGACCAGCACCCGCACCACGCCGCGCGGCGTGTAGAACTGGCCGCCGTTCTTGCCCTCGGCGGCGGCGAACTTGGTGAGGAAGTACTCGTAGACGCGGCCGAGCACATCGCGCGCCCGGTTCTCCCGGTCGCCGAGGCCGATGGTGCCGACGAGATCGATCAGCTCACCCAGGCGCGTCTTGTCCAGCCCAGGCCGCCCGTAGTCTTTCTGCAACACGCCTTTGAGCGTCGGGTTCTGGGCCTCGAGGGCGACCATCGCGTCGTCGATGAGCTTGCCGATCGTGGCCTGCTTCGCGTTGCCCTGGAGGTGAGTCCAGCGCGCCTCCTTCGGCACCCAGTAGATGTTGTCGGCACGGTACTCGTCGGGGTCTTCCGGGTCGGCGCCCGACTTCTTGTCGGCCGTGAGCGCGGCGTGCTTCTCCTCGAACGCGTCCGAGATGTACTTGAGGAAGATGAGCCCGAGGACGACGTGCTTGTACTCGGCGGCGTCCATGTTGTTGCGGAGCTTGTCCGCCATCTGCCAGAGCTTCTCTTCGAAGCCCACCACGGCATCGGACGTGGAGCCGTTCTTCGTTCCCGCCTTCTTTGCGTCGGGTGCGGGCTGGCTCGCAGCCGCCTTCGGCGGTCGCCCGCGCTTCTTGTTGCCTGTGTCACGCGTCGCCATCACGTCCCCCGTCCCCACCGCGCGGCTGCGCGTCGATCCACTGGTCGAGCTCGGTACGCTTGATGCGCCACTGGCCCCGGATCTTGAAAGCCGGAATCTCGCCGGCCTGCGCCATGGCGTAGACGGTCTTCTCCGCGAGCTTGAGCAGCGCAGCGACCTCCTTGATGGTCAGGACCTCGTCAGGCATCCGGGCTCCAGGTTGGGTGGCGCGTAGGGCTAGCGGCGGCATCAGACTCCAAGGGGTGCCATTCTATGCCACGGCCTTGGCCGGCTCAACGCCTGTTCAGGTCGACGCGTTGATTTCCCTCTTCAACTCCCCCCACCGCCGCCCCTGCTCCTGCCAGTCGACCGTCCCGAGCACCGCCTCGCGCAGGCCGCGCTCGCTTACCGGCTGGGCACCCGGGGGCAGCTCGAGGAAGAGGATCTCCTCCTGCACCTCGGGGGCGAGGAGGAGCAGGTCCATGAGCTGGGTGACGCGGGCGCGGGTGAAGCCGAGCTGGCGGGCCATGTCGGCGAAGTCCGCGAACTCCCCGCGCTCGAGGCGGCGGCGTAGGGCGTGCGCGAGGGCGAGCTGGCGGGCGATGCGCGCGGGGTAGCGGCGGGCCGGGGCACGCCTCTCGGCCTGCTGGTGCTGGCGCCAGGCGCGGCCGCCCTTGAACGCGATGACGACCTCGGTCACAGCGTGGCCTCATTCGTCGGCTGCGGACCGGTTGGCGGCGCGGGTTCGTGGAACGTGACCCGCAGCGTGCCGCTCTCGGGGTCGACGCCGACGCGCGCGATGAGGGCGCGCAGCACCTCGCGGCGCTCCTCGGCCACGAGCGCCTCCCAGACCTCGTCGAAGGCGTCGAGCAGTTTGGCCACGCGCTCGCCCTCGGTGCGGAGCGCGGCGCAGGCGAGCAGGCGTCGCTCGAGATCGGCGATGCCGGCGCGGTGCTGGTCGGTCTCGCTCTCGAGCTCCCCGAGCCGCTCGGCGAGTAGCCGCCCGCCCGCGTCGACGCTGCTGAAGGCGCCGAGCAGGCGCTTCGCCTCGGCGCCGAGCTCGGTGATCCGCGCCTCGAGCCGGACCTTCGTGGCAAGCAGCTCGGCCTCGCCCTCGTCTCCCTCGGCCAGCGTCGCGAGGATGCGATCCCGGAGCGCACCGCTCTTGGCGAGCGCCTTCACCTGCGCGACGACCGCAGCCTCGACGTCGTTCGCGTTGAGCAGGCCCGTGGGGCAGCGCAGTCCCTGCTGCGACGCGCGGCAGCGGTAGTACCGGTAGCGCTGCTTCTTGTGGTTGTAGGCGTGGCTCGTGCTCATCGCCGCGTCGCAGGGCAGGCAGCGCAGCAGCCCCGTCAGCAGCGACTCGCTCCGTCTTGGGCGACGCGTGCCCGTTCCGGTCGCGCGCAGGTCGAGGGTGCGCTGCACGCGCTCGAACACGTCGCGGTCGATGATGGGCTCGTGCTCGCCGAGGAACACGTCGTCGTTGTGGCGCACCTTGCCGACGTAGAGCGGGTTGCGGAGCAGCCGGTGCACGGCGTTCTTGTTGAAGGGGCGCCCCCGGGTCGTGCCGTCCTCGGCCACGCGTGTCCGCAGCGTGAGCCCGCGTGCGTTGAGCCGCTGCGCCGTGAGCGCCATCGAGAGCGTGCGCTCGTAGAGCTCGAAGGCGAGCTTCACGATGGCGGCCTCCTCGGGCACCACCTCGAGCGCGCGGCGTTGGCGGTCGACGCGGTAGCCGAGCACGAGCGGGCCACCGGTCCACTTCCCCCGGCGCTTGGCGGCGGCGATCTTGTCGCGCGTGCGCTCGCTGATCAGCTCCCGCTCGAACTGCGCGAACGAGAGCAGGATGTGGAGCACGAGCCGGCCCATCGACGTCGAGGTGTCGAAGTGCTGCGTGATGCTCACGAAGGCCACGCGGCGCTTCTCGAAGCGCTCGACGAGACGGGAGAAGTCGAGCAGCGAGCGGCTGAGGCGGTCGACCTTGTAGACCACGACCGTGTCGATCTCGCCGCGTTCGATGTCGTCCATGAGGCGCGTGAGCGCCGGGCGCTCGAGGTTGCCGCCGGTGAAGCCTCCGTCGTCGTAGCGCGTGGGCAGCGCTCGCCAGCCCTGGGCGGCCTGGCTCTTGATGAAGTGCTCGGCGGCCTCGCGCTGGGCATCGAGCGTGTTGAAGTCGGAGTCGAGCCCCTCGGTCGTCGACTTCCGCGTGTAGATGGCGCAGCGGACGACCTTCGGCTCCTTCACGAGCGCCGAGCTCATGCTGCCCCCTTCGCGCCGACCCTGAAGAACAAGTAGCCGTTCCAGCGTGAGCCGGCGATCTTGGTGGCCAGTGTCGAGAGGCTCGCGAAGCGCTCGCCCCGGTACTCGAAGCCCTCGGTCAGCACGCGCACCTCGTGGACCTCGCCGCGGAACTCGCGACGCAGCACCGTGCCCACGGGCGGCAGGCGCGGGTCGCGGGCGCTCGCCTCGACGATGCTCACGCTCGCCACGTTCCGCGGCGGACGTCGGCGCACGGGGGCCTTGTCCGCGAGCTCGGCGGCGCGGGCCTTGGCCCTCGGCGAGAGGCCGCCGTAGCGCTGCTCCTGCATCCGGTACGCGATGCGCTTGAAGAGGTAGTCCTTGTTACGGCTGGTGCTCTCCTCGCCGAAGACGGCGAGGTAGCGCTCGCGCAGCGCGGAGACGGGCAGCTCGCGCAGCGCGAGGATCTCGCGGATGAGCGGGTCGGCGGGCGTGTCATTCATCGGGTGGTCTTCTCCTGGTTCGAGGACGCGCCCATGACGGCTTCGGTCGCGCGAACAGGCAAGGCGTCGTTCTCGCGTTCAACAGCGCCGTGTTCGGGCGCGATGTCGGCGCCGAGCACACGGCGTACGCCGCGCGCGAGGACGGCGGCGGCGATGTCGAGGCGGCGTTCGCAATCCGTGGTGGCCATGCGGGATGCAAAGGCACCGGGCCCGGTGAACAGGGGACACGCGACCTCGATCGGTCCGCTTGCGTGTGGACCTGTCCCCCGCGCGTTCGCTCCGCGGCTTTGCCTGTCTCGGAGATCGCCGCGTGGACCAGAGCACCTTCGACCAGCTCGTCGCCGACGTGAAGGCGCGGACGGACCTCGTCGCCGTCGTCCGCCGTCACGTCGAGCTGCGCGAGAGCGGGAATCACTACGTCGGCCGCTCCCTCAAGAACGCCGACACGACGCCGTCGCTCGTAGTCTGGCCCGACACGCAGAAGTGGCGCGACTACTCGGGCGGTGGCTCGGGCGGCGGCGACGTGTTCGCGTTCGTGCAGTACGCGCGCGACGTCCCCTTCATGCTGGCGCTTCGCGAGCTTGCGGCTGAAGGGGGCGTGCCGGTCCCCGGCAGCTCGAACGCCGACCTCGAGCGGCTCCGTGAACGCCGTCGACTCGAGGAGATGCTGACGGAAGCCGCCCGCTACTACCACCAGCAGCTCGGCGACCCGATGCGCTGGGACCTCGAGCGGGAGCGCGGCTACACCGAGGCCACCATCGAGAAGCGCTCCCTGGGCTTCGGCGCGGGCGACCTTTGGGGCCACCTCGGCGAGCTCGGCGCGACGGAGGAGGAGCGCCTGTCGACCGGCCTCTTCGTGCCGCTCGGAGCGGGCCGCCATGCCGAGTTCTTCGCGAACCGCCTCGTCTTCCCGTACTGGCGCGGCGGGCGGGTCGTCTACGTCATCGGCCGACGCACCTCGTTCTCGACGGATGCCGAGTGGGACCTCGCGAAGTACCGGAAGCTGCCGGTGCGCTCCGAGAAGCACCCATACATCTCACCGCTCATCACGAACGACTACTTCTTCGGCGAGGACGACGCGAACACCGACGGCGTCCTGCTCATCACGGAGGGCATCGCCGACGCCATCGCGGCGCAGCAGGCGGGCTTCAAGTGCCTCTCGCCGGTCACGACGGCGTTCCGGGCGCAGGACCACGACAAGCTCGTCCGGCTCACCTCGAAGGCCAAGCGCGTCGTCATCGTGAACGACAGCGAGGACAGCGGCGCGGGCGAGCGGGGTGCGCTCGAGACCGCGAAGGTGCTGCACGCGGCCGGGCGCGACGTCCGCATCGCCACCATCCCGAGGGCCGCAGGCGTCGAGAAGATCGACGTCAACGACGTCGTGCGTGCGCAGGGCGCTGATGGCCTGCACGCCGTGGTCGACGCGGCGCGGTCGCTGCCGAGGTTCCTGGTGGAGCGCATCCCGGAGGTCATCGATCGCCGCGAGCTGGTCGACGCGTTGAGGCCGGTGGTCGAGGCCATGCAGCGGCAGTCGCACGTCGAGCGGAGCGAGTTGAAGGCCGTCATTGGCGCGCGGTTCTCGCTCGCCAAGCGCGAGATGAACCAGCAACTCGCCGTCCTCGAGCGTGACCTGCGGCGCGAGCGGTTCCGCGATGCTGACGAGAAACCGACGGGCGACAAGCCCGGCATCGTCGTCAACGACCGCCAGCGCAGCGAGCTCATCGAGGAGAGCAGCGGCGTCCTCACGACCACAAACGCCGCGCGCATCGAAGAGGCCAAAGGTTCCGTGCCCGTGGGCCTGCCGCTCCTGTTCGTGCGAGCTGGTCGAGTCGTCGGGCTCCTGCGCGACAAGGACGGCGAGGCGCCGAAGCTGAACGACCTCAGCGCCACCGAGATGTACGGGCTCCTGGTCCGCTACGCGGACTGGCTCCGGCGGCGCGCCACCGAAGATGGCGTCACGTACGACGCCACGACGCCACCGTTCGATGTGCCGCAGGATCTGCTGGCGTTCCCTCCGAAGGCGCTCGCGGCGCTCGACTCCGTCGTGTCGACGCCGGTCTTCGGGCGGGATGGCTCACTGCTCTCGATACCGGGCCACCACGCGAGCGAGTCGCTCTGGCTGCACCTCGATCCGTCGCTCGGGGAGCTGCACGTGCCCGAGGCGCCGACCGCAGCGGACATCGCCGGCGCGCGCGGCCTGCTCATCGAGCACCTGCTGTTCGACTTCCCCTTCGTCGACCCGAGCGACCGCACGCACATGATCGCCGCGCTGCTCTTGCCGTTCGCGCGGCGGCTCGTCACCGGGTGCACGCCGCTGCACGTCATCGAGGCGCCAACGCCGGGCTCGGGCAATGGCCTGCTCACGAACCTCCTCGGCGTCATCGCGACCGGCACGGCCTGCAACGGATGCACGCTCCCCGGCGAGGAGGAGGAGGTCCGCAAGAAGCTCAGCGCCGAGCTGGCGATGGGGCGGCCCATCATCCTGCTCGACAACCTCCCCGAGAAGCGCGTGACCGACAGCGCCACGCTGGCCTCGGTGCTGACGGCCGAGACGTGGACCGATCGGCTCCTCGGCGCGACGCGCATGCTGACCTTTCCGAACCGCGCCGTCTGGCTGTGCTCCGCGAACAACCCGCGCTTCTCGCTCGAGCTGGTGCGGCGCTCGGTGCGCATCCGCATCGACCCGAAGCAGGACATGCCATGGCACCGCTCGGGCTTTCGGCACGACCCCGTCATGGACTGGGCGCGCGACAACCGACCGAAGCTCGTACGCGCGCTGTTGACGTTGATTCGGGCCTGGGTCGCAGCCGGTAGGCCCGCAGGCAAGCAGAGCCTCGGCAGCTTCGAGTCGTGGGCGCGCGTGGTGGGCGGCATCCTCGAGGTCGCGGGCATCGACGGCTTCCTCGCCAACTCGACCGCCTTCTACGCCGAGGCCGACGAGGAGGGCGAAGCGTGGCGCGCGTTCACCAGGGCGTGGTGGGAGAAGTTCGGGCCCACGCCGGTCCGCGTCCTCGAGCTCAACGAGCTGTGCGATGTGCACGAGCTTCTCGTGCGCGAGCGCGGCGACGGCCCAGCACGGTCACAGCAGACGAAGCTCGGCAACTTGCTCCGCGCCAAGCGCGACCGCGTCTTTGGCGAGCTGCGCATCGGCCTCGCCCATGACGGCGGGCACAAGGGCAAGCTCTACGCGCTCTCCAACATGAAGGCCGAGTCGGCTGAGCCGAGCAGCTCCGACGGCGCAGGTAGCCACGGCTTCGTGGATCCCTGGGCCGACGCGCCGACCATCACGACGGGGAACCTCGAGGTGGAAGCGGGAACCTTCGGGGAACCCTCGACGGGCCAGGTTCCCATCGAGAAAGACGCGGCGTCTCCATGACTTACGAGCCCACGGGGAACCTTGGGAACCTGCTCGCCTCCTCTACGCGCAAGGACGACGAGATTTCTTTCAGCGCGGGCGAGGAGAAGAAGAAATATGTCTACGCATAGGGTCGGAGAGGGGCGTCCAGGTTCCCGAGGTTCCCCAGCCACCAGAAAGCTCCGTGATGTCGACGGGTTCGCGCCGGGAACCTCGCCCGGGAACCCCGCAGGGAACCTTGAGCACGTTCCCGCGATGGTCGCAGGCCTTCGCATCCCGACGACGCCGGTCTTCGACGTCGTGCTCGCGAACGAGCTCATGTGTGCGCTCCGCGGCGCCGTCCTCCAGGCGCTTCGGAAGGCGCTGCTGCCCGACCACCGCTGCGTGCTCGCCGGTCACCGGCGCGAGGCGCTCTACTGGCGGTCGAAGCGAGGCTGCATCGAGTACGCCCGCTGCGAGCCTCTGTTCGTGCTCTCGGGCGACAGGCGCTGGCCGCTCATCGTGCGGCTGACGATCAACAACGGCCTCTCGGGCGTGCACGGCAGCATCTTCGCGCGGAACCTGCGCAAGCCCGGCGACAGCGTGTGGCTGGAGCCGGGCTGGGACTTCGAGCTCTTGGCGCTGCCCCACGAGGTTCTGGCCTACGTGCCGTACCTCGACAGCGTCATCCGCCAGCACGAGGGTGACCTCGAGCCCGGCGTCCCGCCGCCGATCTCGACAAAGCTCATCGAGCGCGATGGCAGCACGTGGGCGGCGAGCCACGGCGCCTGGCTGCTGAGCGAGTGCAGCCCGTTCTGCGCCTGCGCGGTCCCCTCGCCGCCGAACGCGAAGCTTTGAACAAGCAGCGAAGGAGCGCACGACGATGACCGATACGATCCCGACCAGCCCCACGCCCTCGGCGAACGCCGACCTTGGCATGGTCAGCAGGCACCCAACGGTGGTGCGCCTCCGGGAGCTGTTCCTGGATGTGCTCTCGTTCGAGCTTCAGCGCGTCACGGCGATCGGTGATGGCGCGAACTTCCTTTGCTGGCGCTCGAAGGACCGCCACATCGAGTGGGCGCGGCTCGACCTGTTCGCGAGGCCGACCCGCGAGAACCCGAGGCACCTCGTCCTGCGCGTTACCATCAATAAGGGCTCGGTCGACGACGTCGCCAACGTCGCTCGTCGGCGCGGGCTTCTCCCCGAGGGGGAGCCGTGGCGCGGGTCCAGTTGGGCGCTCGAGGCGTTCGTTACGCTCGACGAGCTGCTCGCCTCTGCGCCGCTGCTCGCCAGCCTCGTGCGTGGGCACGAGGAGAACGACGCCTCGCTCGTGATCGCGCCGCCGTTCACGACCGTGCTGGCTTCGGGCGACCCGCTCACCTGGGACGTCGTGGCCAGCGAGGCCGCGTGGGCCACCATCGAGGCGCATCTCCCGGTGCGCAGGGAGCGCGCATGACCGGCGCGACGAGCAAGCTCGCCGAGCGCGCCGCCGAGTGGCTCGAGGATCCGCCCGAGCAGCAGACAGACGCGACCTTCGACGAGCACTACGCCGCCGTCTTGTTCCGCGCGTTCCTCGCGGTGCTCGCGATTCGCCTGCAGCGACCGACGGCGCGGATCTCCCCGGCGAGTCTCTGCTGGCGCGCGAACAACGGCCGGGTGGAGCACGTCACCTGCGAGCCCTTCTTCTGCCCGTCCGAGGACACGCCGCAACACCCGCTCCTCGTCCGCGTCCTCGTCAACAAGGTCACGGTCGGTCTCGTCGAGGAGCGCGACGCAGCGGCGGCAGCAGTCGCCCGCGAAAGCGGCCTCGTCGAGGCTGGCGCGCAATGCCTCCCGCCACGGTGGTCGCTCGAGCTCGCGGTCTTCCCCGGCGAGCTGCTCCGCTTCGCGTCGTATCTCGCCGACCTCGTTCGAGCCTCCGAGCGCGACGAAGACGAAAGCGCCGTCGAGCCGCCGATGCGGGCGGAGCTCATCGTCGAACGTGAGGGGGCTCGGCTCTTGCCGGCGCTCTACGTCTGGAGCGAGCGCGCCTGGGACTACCTCGCCGAGCAAGTGTGGATGGACGAGATCGTCCCCTCGAATGCGCACTTCATGGCTTTGCCCAGGCAGCGAAGGAGCGCACGACGATGACCGACACCACCGAGGCGAACGCCGCACAGGCGGCGAAGAAGCTGGGACGCCCTCGCAAGGCCGACCCGCAGCGCGTCGACTACCACCAGCTCGACACGCTGCTCGTCATGGGCGAGATGCGCGTCGACGCCGAGCGCGGCCCGGTTACCGAGTATTTGTCGTACCGCGAGCTGGCGAAGCGCTTCGGCATCAGCCACAGCCTCGTCGCCGCGTACTCGTCGAGGCACAACTGCCTGCGCCGTCGTGAGGCGGCCTCGGAGAAGATCCGCAAAGTCACCGACGAGAAGGTCATCGCGCGGCGCGGAACGGCGCTGGCTGAGGCGAAGGAGCGCATCCTCGCGATCATCGACCGCTTCCTGGAGGAGTTCGGCAAGGCGCTCGAGGAGGGCCGCGTGCGTGTCGACAGCGTCGCGGACCTCAACATCATGGTGCGCCTGCGCGAGTTCCTTCAGGGCGGCCCCGACTCGAGGCAGGAGGTGCGCGGCATGCCGTCGCTCGAGGAACTGTCCCGTCGCTACGCCGAGGCGCAGCGGCGCGAGAAGGAGGAAGGCCCGAACGCGGGCGGCGTCGTCCATGGTGACCGCAACCTGTCGTCTGGTGAACGGGCGCTGCTTGCCGAGCCCCCGGTCGCCGCCTTCGCGAACGGCTCTGCCGAAGTGCGCGGTCACATCGAGGATGACGACGACGAGGACGACGACGTGGCGCTCGTCGACGTCGATGATGGCCACACCGACACCGCCGCTTCCGGTTGAAAGCGGCCATCTTCGGCACGCGCGGGCGCGCGTTCTCGCGGACTTGGTGCGCGTGACGGAGCGCGAACGGCTCGAGGACCATGGCCGCTTTCCGGGCGCACGCAGTGGTGATGAGCGCCGATCGACCGACGCTGCGCGACGACGATGGCCCCCGGGGGGGGAGGGTCAATCTTCGTGGCGCCGCGCGCGCGGGGACCGGTGCTCGGGGCCCCTTCCGATGGAGGTCGATTCCGAGAAGTGACCGGGACCCGCGCCGCGAAGTGAACGTCCAGAAACAGCGGTCGCGAGGAGCGCGCCGGTCACTTTCGACCTGCAAGTAGGTCGCGAGCGCCCTCGGGGCTCAGCAGCGGAGCTGCTCGACGGCGCGGGCGAGGTCGTCGTCGCTCGGGTGCGTGTAGACCATCGTGGTGACGACGCTGCGGTGCCGGGCGAAGCGCTGGGCCAGGCGAATGTCCTTGGTGCCGGCGTAGATGCTCGAGATCGCCGAGTGCCGCAGCATGTGCAGGCTCACGTGACGCTCGAAGCCCGCGCGCTCCTGCCAGACCGCGAAGGCGTGCCGGAGCTGGCGCGTCGAGAGCCGCATGCCTCGCTGGCTCACGAAGAGCGGGGCGTCGCGGTCGAGGCTCTCGCCCTCGCCGGCCTTCCACGCCCGGAGCTTCTCGAGCTTGGCGCGCAGACCCGCGGAGAGCAGCACCTCTTGGCCGGCGTCGTCGCAGCATCCGTCACCCTTGAACACGCGCAGCGCGAGGCGGCGCCGCACGCGCCCGATGTCGTCGAACACATCGCCGACATCGAGAGCAACGAGCTCGTGGGCGCGGAGCCCAGTACCGAGCGCCATCGCGAAGAGGACGTGATCGCGCCAGCCGGCGCGGTGCTCGCCCGTCACGCGCAGAAGCGTCTTCTGCTCTCGCTCGGTCAGCGTGCGCGGCGCCCTTCGTATCGACTCGACGTACTTGGCCATGCCCATGACGACGGCTTCCTTCGCGCTGGACGGCAAGGCCCGCGTCGAGGTCCTGTGCCCTCGCAGATTCTTCTCGGAATCGCCTTGCTGGGGGCGAGAACGGAAGCGTGTGTGGCGTCATGCACATCGCCATCATCGGCAGCACGACGACGTACACGGGCAGCGAGATTCCCGGCTTCAAGGGCGCGCGCGTCCGCATCTTCGCGGTGATGCGCGGGGCGCTGCGGCCCGACTTCAACCCCGACGACGCGGCAAGCTTCGCGCGCGACGACGCCACGCTCGCGCGGCTCGGCGGCGTGACGAAGGACGACCGCATCGACATCGCCCACGTGAAGAGCGACGGCACGACGAGCTTCGTCCACTGCGACGCGCGCGCCATCGACCTCGCGTGCTTCCAGCATCTCGCCGACTGAACCCGAACCACCCGGACCGAGCGCCGGGTGGTCCGGCGGTGGCGACGGGCACCAACACCAAGGAGCCAACCATCATGAACTACCCGACCCGCCGCACGCTGAAGTCCCTCGAAGCCCTGCGCCTGCCCGAGCTGCAGGCCAAGTACGCCGAGCTCGTCGGCGAGAAGACCCGCTCGCCGAACAAGAAGCACCTCCTCTCCAAGATCGCCCAGGCGCTCGAGGCCCGCGAGCAGGCGAACGCGAAGCCGACGCTGCAGACGCCCGCGACGCCGGAGCCCGTCGCGAAGGTGAAGCTGACCAAGCTCTCCGTGCCCGAGTTGCAGGCGCTGCACCGCGAGATCATCGGGCGAGAGACGACCTCGACCGACTCGGCCTACTTGGTCTGGCGGGTGCGCCAGGCGCAGAAGGGCCGCATCCGCGTCGGGCCGATCGAGCGGCGCGCGCCCGGCGAGGCCGCCGACGTGAAGGTCCTGCCGCTCCGCATGACCGCCGCGGAGGCCGAGGCCATGGACGAGGCGTGGCGGCGGCTCGGGTTCAAGAGCCGGACGGCGATGATCCGCAAGGCGATCGGGGCGATGCTGGCGTAGAAGCGGGCCCGCCCATGGCGGAATGGGCGTCCTTGACGAACCGAGGCGCGGGGCGTACTTTTTATCGGATAACCCGATACCAAGACCATGATCCCGCGTCAGACCATCGAAGCCTTCGACCGTCACCTCGCGAGCCTCGGCCTGCGCTTCGAGGGCGTCGTCATCGGCGGCTCGGCGCTGGTGCTGATGGGCGTGGTGTCGCGGAACACCAAAGACGTCGACGTGCTCATCCCCGCGCTGCCCGAGGCCATCGCCAACGCCGCTCGCGACTTTGCGAAACAGCAGCGCCAGGCGGGCAATAGCGTCAACGACGACTGGCTCAACAACGGTCCGATGCAGCTCGGTGACGTGCTGCCAGCGGGCTGGCGCGAGCGCGTCGAACCGCTCTTTCAGGGGGAAGCGCTCACGTTCACGGTGCTCGGCCGCGCCGACCTGCTCAAGAGCAAGCTCTTCGCGCTGGTCGATCGCAACATCGACCTCGAAGACTGCATCGCCCTCAAGCCCACCACCGATGAGCTGGCCGAGTGTCTGCCGTGGCTCGAGCAGCAAGACGGCAACGAAGAGTGGCCCGCCTACGTGCGCGATACCCTGGCGAAGCTGGGAAGGAGGCTCGGTCATGGCGTTTAAGAAGAGCGCGCCCGAACCGATGCCGCCCTACGAGCAGCTCACCGCGCGCATGGTGGGCATCGGCCTCAACTTCGCCGCCGAGCCCGAGATCGACGCCGACATCGAGAGCACCCTGGTCTTCGCGTCCGTCTCCGGCATGGAGCAGGACTCGCTGCGGACGCTCGCGGTGCTGACGACGTGGCTCGGCGTCCATCACACGCACGTCAACGCCGACAGGCTCATTCGCCTCGTCGGAGAGCAGCCCTCAGAGCGCGTTCGCGCCTACTGGGCTGCCATCGCGCACTGGCTCAAGAAGGACCGCCGCTTCACCCGCCTCGAAGGCTTCCACGAAGGCGCGCCCATCGAGCTACTGATGACGGGCACCGAGTTCCAAATCAAGCGTCGCGGCGAAGACCCACGCTTCGTCGGCAGCAAGCTGCGCGTGCCTGCGGGCGTGCTTCGTGACCGCGCCGCCGACGTGCTCGCGCCCGACGCGCTGGTGAAGAGCCACGCAGGCTACCGGAACCGGGTCCTCATGGGCCCGTCGTTTCGCGCCGACGTGTGGACGGTGCTGGAAAAGAGCCCGAGCCTTTCAGTGGCCGAGGTCGCGCGCCGTGCCGCGTGCTCGTTCGCGACGGCGTGGCAGGCGGCGGCGGACTTCAAGCTACTCCGTAGTGCGGAGGCGTGACGTGTTCACGCTCCGAGCCACCCGCAAGCTGCTGGCACTCATGAAGGCAAAGCCAGAGAGCGTGACGTTGCCACCGACCACGGTGCTCGGCGACTGGTACGCCAACGTGACGAACGACGGCCTCATCCTCTGCGTGAGCGAGCAGACGCTGCTGCCGGTGGTGCTGCCCGGCTCGGCGCTTCGCACGCTGACGACGGATCTTCCGCGCGCGATGGCGGAGGTGCTCGAGGTCCTCGGTGTCGACAAGGCAGCCATCGAACGCGAGCGCTTCGCGATGGCGCAGTCGGCGGTCAGCACCACGGCCAACCGTCGCATCGTCGGCTTCCTCAACGAGTTCGCCTTCATGATGGAGGGCACGCGCGACGAGCGCCGTTCGCTGGTCGAAGTCGCGGTGGACCTGGCGCATACGCCCTGCAACGCGTCGTCCGCGAAGCTCGTGACGTGGCCCGACCAAGCCACGCGAGAGGCGTTCAGCGCGTGACGAGGCTCCGAGGAAAGTGCGGCCGGCACCGTGGAAAGCTCCGAGGAAACCATGCGTTCAACAGTGGGTCGCTTGAGTAAAACGGTCGCTCGAAGAGAATCG
>WBZO01002521.1_pt1 | contig 23643 bp, 28 predicted proteins | sample 5204261 | NCBI WGS metagenome assembly WBZO01 (sample SAMN12412400, study PRJNA552823) | activated sludge metagenome | isolation source: activated sludge from anammox sidestream of wastewater treatment plant... | place: USA: North Carolina | collected 2017-09 | reverse complement strand
CCACTATGAGGAGATTCGACAATTGAAATGACGTCGGTGCGTGAAGAGGTCCCTCCACCATTCTCGCCTGTTGTTGGGCCGATGAGCGACTCGCAGAGCCTGCAGGCGCTCCCGCCGGGAACATGGCGGCTCCACCGAGGACCGATCAGGATGGTGTTCGGCCAAGCCCTCGCCCCGAACACACTCACCGGGCCGAGTGAGGGAACCGATCCTACCGAAAGATTGCAGCCGCGCTTCACGACAAAGTTGCTGCTCTGGAATGTCGCCACGACCCGTCGCAAGACGGCGCCGCACATCCTTCCGCCCGGCACTCACAATCCCATCGATAATCACAGACACGCCACCAGAATCTTCACCGGAGTCAGCGTGCTGAGATAGTCCAGCATCCTCCTCAAGTGGTCCTCAGTCACAGGCTGATGCTGGAATGGCGGCAAGCACGTCGCCATGGCACAGGCGGTTACTTGCAACAAATCCTCTCGTATTCTTCAACTCTGGTTCTTGATACCGGATCGGGCCTCCGGCAAGGTCGGTCATGAACCCGCCGGCTCCTCGTAGTATCGCCTCGGCTCCACAGACATCCCGCTTGCTCGTAGCTCGGGACGGTTCCACATACGCATCTGCCTTCCCTGAGACCAGTAGCCCGATCTTGACGCCGACACTCCCGCAGGCGATCTCTTTGACGTTCCCCAATCTGGCCGTGATCGTATCGATCACGGGATGACGATGGGATCGGGAAACCGCCAAGCGTACGGGATCCGGCGGTGCGGCCGTAGAAGCCCACACCCGTTTCCGGTCCCCGGCGGTCATGACCCATGCCATCTCGTCACGACTCCCCACATAGAGGACATCCCCCACCGGCCGATAAATCACGCCAAGTTTCGGCAACCCCGCTTCCGCCAGACCGATGATGACGGAAAACTCCCCCGTACGCGCGACGAATTCCGTGGTGCCGTCCAACGGATCGACATACCAGACACGCGGCTTGTGCCGGGCTTCTTCCGATGCCGGGCATTCCTCAGACACGATCCCATCCTGAGGAAACTCACGCGAAAGCCCCTCTGCGATGATGTCCTGTGCTCTGAGGTCGGCATCCGTGATTGGATCATCCGGCGCTTTCCACCTGACTAAGAAGGGTGAGGCGTATACCTCCAGGATCGCCTTGCCCGCCAGACGCGCGAGCCCCGTCGTGACCTTCTCCTCTGTCGCACAACTTGTCAGCGTCGACACCATTGGGTTTTCCAGCTATTTTTTCTGTTTCGACTCGACGACGGTCCCCGACTCCGCATCGATATGCATCTCCGTGACCTTGCCATCCGCATCAACGGTCTTGACCTCCCAGATGATCTTCCCGCGCTTTTTTTCCAGTTCCGCCTCGATCACTTTTCCCCCCGTTTTCTCAGCCGCCGTCTTGGCCGCCTGATCAATCGTCACTTTGGCCGCAGCGGCCATCTCGGCCTTCTCCTTCTTTCCTCCCGCATAAGCAGCCTCGGTACCGACCAGGGTTCCAGCCACCAGCAATGTGGCTAGGGCGATGCCCACGTGTGAGCGCCGTGTCATAACGCACCTCCGGTTTATGAATATCCGATAGGAAGATCGTACGAAATCGCTACGCATTGCATTCTTGAGCGAGAACCTCCCGCTCGGCCTCAAGCCAGTCGCTGACTGCATCACCAGGCCGAGATCGTCGGTTCAGATAGATCTCATAGGCCCGCTGGGCAATACGAGCCTGCACATCATTGGAGGGAGAGGCCGGTTGGGCGTGCACCGGTTCGTGCTCGGCCACCGGCGGCTCCCCGTTCTGCAAGGAAGCACGGCCCTTTTGTTTACGCGATTCCTTCTTGGATGCCGGTATTCGCATCATGACATCCCCCATATGCGATCACGACGATGAATGGATGTGGATTGTTGCTCCAGAATTCTCCTCGACTCCGACTCACGCGGTCACGGACGGCTCACGGGCGACTACACTGGTGACCGAATAGAGTCCCGGCCCCTTCGTCTCGAGCCGTACTTGTCCTGCTCGGCTCATGCGATCGAGTTCACAGAAAACTTGATTCCAGGTGAGGCCCGGACATTCGAATATGACCTCTTCAACAGGACCGCCCGGCGAACGAATGATGACCTCCATGATCCGCCTCTTTGCATGATTCATCGGACCCTCCTTTGGTCTGAACACAGGGGGATGATGCTTGCACATTGGATGCCATGCGTACGGAACCGCCGTGCATAATGTGCAAGTTTGTGAACCGTCACGCTCTTGGGCTTTCTTCACATTGGCAGATCCCAGCACCTACTCGCGCATGGACAACACCTTCATGTGGTATTAGGCGGCAATGCCGAAAGAGTTCCTGTGGCTGTATACCGCACTCGATCCTGCCGCCGCAGACCTTCGGCCGACACTCGCTCAACGTCTGAACCGTCCGGCAAGCCGAGCAGTGATCGAAGAACGGCGGGAGCCAGAGCTATGTCAGAGAGAAGGGCAATCTCGCCTCAGGCGTGATTCGGCTGAGGAAGCACGGGAGAATCTTTGTTCGCGGTTATGCAGGACTGCTCGGGAACAGGGCTCTCTTCCCGATCAGTCCTGTTGCTCCCCCAGAGTGGTAGGGTCGTCAAATTGTGTGCCGCATTCGAGACATAGTACCTTGCCGGTCTTCGTACCGTTGTGCGCGACGATATCCTCGATCAGCCGCTCATGGAGGCAGGCTAAAGGAGGAACAACATCCTCCGGGCGCTCGGTCGTCTCGGTCTCCACGGGAACCTCCTTGTCTCCTGTGCAGGCATCTGCTGTTGCTGACGCCTTGGTCCGTTGCGCCCTGTCGGTGCACCAGCAAGTTACTGATTCATCGGCCGTGCACGACACTAACATAGCCGGCCGAAACAGCAGGACTAGGGGATTTCCCAGTTTCCGCTACCAGAACTTACTGGCGAATGGCGCGAGTCCCGGCCCCATCATCCATTCATCACAGCAGCGAGCATGCCTTAGTGCAAGCCGAACGGGGTGAGCGGGTCTCTGAGCGCTTGTGACCGGCATGCCAGCACACTGTAGCCGTTTGCAGGATCCAACGTTACCCGGACCTCCCCGCTCCGACTCAAGTAGTCGATGGCCAGGAACACCTGGTTCCAGGTCAATTCGGGGCACAGTCCCACCACTTCTTCCATCGGGCAGTCGGTGCCGAGATTCTCCAACGCTTCTCGTACGCGATCGACGATCAACATGAACTTCATGGCAGCACCTCGTTTTGATCTCACCTGTATCCTTCGCGGCCTATGCTAGGGGAAATCCGTCAGGGAGAGAACTAGGGGAGGCGCTGGATCTGAGAAGAGATCTTACTAGCGGCACAAACGGGCGTGTGGTGCCGGCTCACAGAGACGACCGCGGGGAATCGGCCAGGGTCGACCTTCATGCGACTGGGGCAAAGTTCGGTGGAACCCACGTCCTCACAGACCCACCAGACCTTCGGTAATCGCGTATTTGGTCAGGTCCGCAGTCGTGTGCAGGTCGAGTTCCTCCATGATTCGAAACTTGTGGAATTCGACGGTCTTCACGGTAATATTCAGCAGCATTGCGATGTCCTTCGTCCCTTTGCCTTCGGCAATGAGCTGCAGCACTTCCCGTTGGCGCGCTGTGAGCGTCGCCGGCGGCCGTGTACGCAGCGCACCGACGGGTGGATGCAGCATCGCCGATAGCACGTCTTTTGTAATCAAAGGGGTCAAATACTGCTGCCCGCACAGCACGGCCTGAATCGCCTGCCTCAGCTCGGAGGCGGCGGATCGTTTGAGGAGATAGGCGGAGGCTCCGGCCTTGAACGCTTCGGTCGCGTAGGTCGGCGTCGCGTGCATCGTCAGGAAAATGAGCTTGCTGTCCGGCACGAGCTTGCATAGTTGGCGGGCAGCATCCAAGCCATTGAGCAACGGCATGGAGATGTCCAACAGGATGATATCAGGCAGAACCTTTTGCGCCTCCTCGACCAACGCACGGCCGTCCTCGACCGTCCCAACCACCTCACCTTCGGCTTCCACGAGCTTCCGGAGTCCGGCGAGCACGATCGAATGATCATCGGCCATCAGGATACGGGGACGAGTCATGAGGTGCTCTCGGCGTATGGAATCCAGGCGCAAACCTTCGTGCCACCGGCCGGTCTGGAATGGACACGGAGGAATCCTTTCAGCAGGCGTAGCCGTTCCTCCATACTGATCAAGCCCAATCCCTTCTGATGGGCGCTCTTGTCATCCGTGTCGAAGCCCTTGCCGTTATCGGTCACGGAGAGACCGACTCCCTTGGACGACCCGCTCAACTTGATCATGACCTCCGTCGCCTGCGCATGCTTGACGATGTTGTGAAGACTCTCCTGCAGGACGCGGAACAGGCACGTGGATTGGTCCTGAGAGAGGCACTCGAACGCCTGTTGAACTTTCAGGATGATCCGCAGTCCTGATCGTTTCATGACTTGCTGAGCATGGTCTTCGACGGCCGCTTGCAGCCCGGCATGCTCCAGCAGCGAGGGGTGCAGCTTATAGGCCAAGCTGTGCACATCGTCGGCCAGCAGTTCGAGTTGGCCCCGAATCTGCTCCATGGCGTGACCGTTCGCCTCCGGCGAAACAGAGCATCTCTTCTCTACGGCAGCGAGATCGAGCACCATCGCCGCCAGTCTCTGACTGAAATCATCATGGAGCTCGCGGGCAATCCGTCGGCGTTCCTGTTCCTGGGCATCGATCAGCTTCGAGGTCAGGTTTTGCAGTTGTTCTCGATGTTTTTGAAGTTCATCCTGGCTCTGTCGCAACTCCTCCTCCGCCCTCTTGCGATCCGTGATTTCCACGCCGAGTCCGCCGACATACCTCTTGCCGGCGGAATCCTGATAAGAAAACTTGTGATTCAGCCACCAGGAACGGCTTCCATCCGGGGTTTGGGCTTCTTCGACCACCTCGATCACATGATTCTCCCTCAAGACGGCCTCATCGTTGGCCCGGAACACGGCGGCCACCTCCCGTGGCCACAGCTCGAAATCGGTCTTGCCCCCCCAGTCGTCGAACCGAATGCCGAAACGCCGTTCGTAATTCGAACTCAGATACACGTATCGCCCTTGAGTGTCCTTCATCCAGGCCATCGTGGCGCTATTTTCAAGAAACGCCCTGTTGAGGGCCTCGCGCTCTCGCAAGGCATTCTTGGCCTGCTCGCGGCCTGTGACGTCTTCCGTCGCAATCAAGATCCCGCCCACCTCCCCCCTCCGGTACCAGGGACGGACTTCCCATTTCAGCCATTGCGTCGAGCCCTCGGCACGGACAAACGGGTCGGCGTCGGCGCGAAGAGTTTCTCCGGCCAAAGCGCGACGGTGCACTTCCTTCCACCGTGGCGGGATTTCGGGGAACACGTCATAGTGCGATCGGCCGAAAATCCTTCCCGTGAGCCCGTAATCATCCATCCATCGACGACTTACAGCGAGATAGCGCATGTCGCGGTCTAACATCGCGATCGCCGCCGGAGCGTGCTCGATAAACAAGCGCCACCGTTCCTCGTTCTCGCGCATGGTCGCAGTTGCCCTCTCCAGGTCCGCCTCTCTCTCCTGGACGCGACGTTCCAAGTCCGCATGGGCCTGTCGTAATTGATCTTGTACCCGCATGAGTGTCGTGATGCGCCGGCCTTCCGGAATGATATGCGTGACCTTCCCGGTTCGATCCGTGATCGGTGTCAGGGAGAAATCGATGTCCTCGATGGCGCCATCCTGTGCCCGGTGTTGCGCCGTAATGCGAATGAAGCGTCCACGTGCAGCGTCGGCGATGGCCGCTTTCAGTTTCATTCGGTGTTCTTGTGAAAGATCCCACCAGGGTGTCTCCCAGAACGGCTTCCCCACCACATCGGACAATTCCAGGTCTCGAAAAGCCAGGGCTGTTCGATTTGCATCAATCAACGTCCCGTCAGGCTCGAGAAGTCCGATGAATTCATAGGCCTGATCGTAAATCGCACGAACCCACTGTTCGCTCTCGTGCAGATCCGCATGATCCCCTGCGATCTCTGACGTTTGCTTCTGGAGGAGTTGTTCAAGCTGCTTGGCAGGCCGCGTAGCGGTGTTCTTCGCGCGTGGGGCTGAATTGACCGTGCCCCTCCTTTTCTTCGTGGTCTTGTGTGGCATGGGAGAGTGGTCATTGTAGGCCTCCTGGGACAACCCTGCAACAAACAACGCTGGTACGTGGTTGTTGCACTGCGGGACCCACGTATGGCCGGCCTGTTGCCTCTTGCGCCAGTACAAACCGTATCAACCAGAAACAACCCTACCAGAAGTTCCACTTGCCGGTTTCTTCCTGCTGATTATTCGCGGCATAAGAAACCATGTTTCCCTTGGCGCTGTCACTCCGTAGGACAGCTCATCCACAATGGCTTGATGATTGCATGATTCGAACCATATGGCACAGACAGATCCCCTCGAATCGGCCATCTACCGTGAGCTCGCTCGGGTCGGCCTTTGCTCGCTTGATGAACTCGGCGCGCTGCTGTCCGGGTACACCAAGGCTGAAATCACCGCTGCTGTGGATCGCCTGACACAGAAAGGCACCGTCGCTTTCCGGTTGCCGGACCCCGCGCGATTGATCCTCTGGCTGCCGCCCGGCTATTCGACCTGCCGGCACCTGAGCCCCTTCTCGCACAGCGATCGAACATACCTCACGGAACCCGTATCAACCTCGCCCTATTAATGGGAGGTCCTCACGGTCCACAAAACCGCTTGGAGAAAGTGAGCATGGAGGTGTCCGATGTCGCTTGAAGAACCGATCGCACAGGCAACTGGCGACGCGACGTGCGCTCCACTTCGAAGGCAGCCCGAGACGCTACCACTCCTTCCCGTCTGTTGCATCTGCGGCCTCATCCGAGATGAGACGGCGGCTTCCCCCGATCACAGACAGTGGGTTACGGCGCAGGCCTACCGAAGCACACATGGCGTCAATCCGGACGAATTCCATCTGACCCATACCTATTGCTCGGAATGTCTCACACAGGTTCTGGATCGGGTGAGAGCATACTGGGAAGAGATCGGAGCGTAGCCTGAGCCGGATGTCATGACCCGAAATCGTGCGACGTTCGAAATTGGAACGGTTCGCGAGGCTTCAGCGTGCTCCTGCAGGGGAGAATCGAAGATATCAAGGCAGTAACGAGCATCGCCAGGAGCGCGCCGACCAACGCGGACGCCATGTCCTATTGCGCATCCCATTCGTCCCCTTGGGTACCCAGGTAGGCACTCCCAAGTTCCGGACTCACAACCTCCGCCACGGTGGCTTCGATGACTTCGAAGCAACCGCTCGGCGAGAGCGTGATGCTGACGGGGAGGTAATGCGCCCAGGCTCCCCGAACCCCAGCGATCCTCACCAGCCACTCGCGGATGGGAGAGGCGAGGACCAGCCCGTAGGCAACATGCACGAGCCGGTCGAAGGGGTTCCGACTCAGACCCCACCCCTCTTTCAGCCAAAAGCCGAAGGGAACCTCTGCATAGGTATAGTGCGCGCCGATCGCATGGAACGTCATCAACAGGGTGACAAGCAATAGGAGACGGTGGAAAACCTAAGCCGCCGGTATGTCAGGATCAGCACGGCGACGAGCATGAGCGCCAGCACGTTCTCGAGGAGCCAATCCCTGCGATCAAGGGGAGCGACGGCCATCCAGCTCCAGAACAGCCCATACCAGGCCAGGAATTCATAATGGAAGCGACGCCCCTTGAATTGTCCTTCCGACCCACGTGCTGCTCCTCGCTCCATGTCATGAACGTGTTTCGACGAAGCCGCTGGGCCTAGGGAGGAACCGCCGCGCAGGACACGGAAGCCGAGGGTCACGGCCTTTCTGGTCTCGGTCTTCGCAGTCAAAGCAACCGACCCGCGAGAAGCCTACGCGATCGATGCCTCGTGCATCGAACATCCGCGCTTCAAGAAAAGCGCCTCACATAAGCCGAGCAGGTCGAACCGATGGGCCCACCCGATGCGGCCCGCTCGCTGTTTTTTCGATCACCCTTCCCTCCATCGACCTTTCTCATCCCGTCCTGCCGCGCTAAGATTGCCCTCCTCGAGGGGGGTCCCGATGACTGATGCCAACTGCATCGAGTTCTCGCAATAGGCCCTGCCTCAGCTGCACCTTCGGTGGGAAGGGTTCCGTAAGGTACACCGTCGAGTGTGCCGACATGTCTGCCGCGGTCTGGCCGAACTTCAGTGGGAACGTTCACCGACTACCAAGCTTACCTCTGCGACCACCCTGCTGAATGGCCGATCCTCGACTCCCTCTGTCGGATCGCCATTTCTCGGTTCTACCGGGATCGCGCCCTGTTCCAGTGCCTGGAGGCCAAGGTCTTGCCCTGTCTCACTCAGCGTGCGCTCACGCGTGGGCAACCCAAGCTGACCTGCTGGAGTCTCGGTTCTGCTTCGGGCGAAGAACCCTCAGTATTCATGACGGTTCGTGCTGAGACCGTCGAGACGTCAGGCGAGACGGGCATGCGGAGATGTCCGTTGCCTTCGACTTCGCATGCTGGCTCGTCGCAGGGGCGTAGCAACGGTTGCGGGGCCCCCCTGATGGATAATGGGGCTAACGAGCAAATCGACCCATGAGTTGAAATTCGGCAAGAATGTGGCCCTTGCACCCCAGTATCAGCTGCTCCTTGGTGGCACGTGGCTTCAGGTCCAAGAGCCGGTCCAATGCATACAGCCTGAAATAATACCGGTGCGGTTTCCCGGGCGGAGGGCAGGGGCCACCGTACCCGATTCGCCTGAAATCATTCAGTCCCTGGCGGGCCTGGTTGGCCAGCTGTTCCTTGCTGGGAACACCTTCGGAGAGGCCGCGGAGGTCGGGCGGGAGATTATAGATCACCCAATGCACCCATGTGCCTCCCGGTGCATCCGGATCATCGGCGATGAGCGCGAAGCTCCTGGTCCCCACAGGCGGCACAGTCCACTCGAGCGGAGGCGACAAATCTTCTCCCTCACAGGTATGCGGCCGTGGAATCGGCTCGCCTTCTTTGAAGGCTGAACTCGTCAGCTCAAGCGCCATTGGGACACCGGACCGTCATGAGGTCGTTCGCCTTTTGCTCTCTAAGGATGCACGCACTTGGTCGAGGCAGGCCATGACTTGAACGTCTTCCACCTGAGGAAACGAATCATAGAATTGACTGATGCCGAAGAACCACTCCGGAGTGTGGAGCACCACCACTTCGTCGACTTGTGCCGTTAGCTTGACCACCGCCTCCGGCGGTGCCATCGGCACTGCCGCCACCAACTTGGCCGCTTCCGCCGAACGGAGGGCCGCGAGGGAGGCGAAGAACGTCGCGCCGGTTGCGATGCCGTCATCCACGACGATCACGGTCCGGCCCTTCAGCGGGGGGAGCGTCCGCCTTGCCCGGTACTTGGCGATACGGCGATCGATTTCCTTCTGTTGCCGTTGTACTTCCTCCTCAATTTCTTGCTGCCCGATATCATAGGAAGCGATGACATCGGCATTCAGATGCCGGTAGCCGGTTTCGGCCAAGGCTCCCATTGCAAGCTCGGGATTAAACGGTGTCCCAAGCTTTCTGACCACCAATACATCCAACGGCAGGTGCAACGCGAGGCTCACCTCATAGCCCACGACGACCCCGCCTCGTGGCAAGGCAAGCACGATAGCGCCTGGATCATCTCTGTACTGATGCAGGGCTCGAGCAAGTTGCCGGCCTGCATCATTCCTATCTCGGAAAGTCGTGACTTCGCTGTTGATCGTCATTGGGTACCCCGACGTTTTCGTCCATTTAGTAAGGAGGAGGCGGCCAGTAGTACGGCCCCCAATAGGGCGGTCCGATGTATGGGCCCCAGTACGCACCCCAATAGGGGCTTGGGCGATACCACAACCCGGGCATCTTGGGCGGCCAAACCGTGAGCGATGTACTCTCCAAGGTGGGATAAACGTACTCGATCTCGTCGAGCTTCAGCGTTTCACTCCCGATCACCTCCGCCACCACCGTCAGCCTTGTCCCGAAGGGAATGGTGGCGGGATCGATAAATTCCTTGTGAAACACGAGGAACCGTCCCTGGGAATCCGTTAGACGGCCCATCGGCTCCTGTTCTCCATCCAGCGGTAGTTGGAGGACTTCGATTCTGGTCCGCTCCTTGAGTGGTTTGGCCGTGAGCACCATCCCGCCCACGACAATCACCCGCCCCCTATAGGATTGCGGGGATGCCTTGACTTGCAAAAAGGACACGGTCCAATCCACCTTCTCTTTTAATTCTGGAGGAACTACCGGAGTTCCGGCGCAACCCGCCAACAACAAGATGGAGATCGCGATAGCTGCATGGACCTTCATCGGAAACTCCCTCCCTGCCAAGGCCACCCTGCTTGCTTCAGCAAGAGGGGTGCCGAATGCAGAAATAGGCGCAGCGACAGAACCTCTCGTGTTTTCAGGGCGAGACGGAAGCAGCGCTCCCCGAAGCCTGCACAGTACTCCCCCTGAGTGAGGGAGATTTCCACAGTTCGACGGCGACCGTTGCGGCATGGCGGGACAGGCCACTCACCGGAGCTTTTCGACGCGGACACCGAGGAGGCGGATAAGTTTGTTCTGGGGATTTTCGCGACGATCCAAGAACGGCCTGATGAGATTCAAGATCTCACGCCTCAGCAGCATCTCATCGCCCGTTGCCGATGGGAGGGTATGCGAGCGCGCCTTGGTTTCAAAGTCGGCAAACCGCACGGTCAGGACCACCGTCCGGAACGTTGCGAAACCTTCCTGCTGCAGCCGCCCAATGACGTCCCGGCACAGGGTTGTGAGGACCGCGAACAGAAGATCCTGGTCCAGCGTGTCCCGCTCGAACGTCTCCTGTTCTCCCACCGACTTCGGCACCCAATGTTCTTCAATCGGCGACTCATCGCGGCCGCGAATGTACTCATAGAAATCCGCCCCGCGTTTACCAAAGCGATCCAACATCTGTTGCAGGGAAAAGGGTTTGAGATCCCTGATCAGCCTGACCCCTTGCTTCCCGAGCTCGGCTTCGGTCTTCGGCCCAATCCCAGGAATGACACGAACCGACAAGGGGGCAAAAAACGCTTCGGCCTCCGCTTCCAGCACGACAGTCAACCCATCCGGCTTGTGGGCACCAGAGGCAATTTTGGCAATCAGCTTGTTCGGCCCGATCCCTACCGAAGCGGTGAGCCCTTCTTCGGTCCGAATCGCGCTCTTGATCGAGCGGCCACACTGCTCCGCTGCTTCATACGACCCGGTAAAACTCAGATCTCCATAGGCTTCGTCAATGCTGGCTTGCTCGACATGCGGCACGAATCGCCGGACGATCGCCATGACACGCTCCGACTCGGCCGCGTAGCGGTCCATGTCCAGAGACACGAATGTGACAGGCGGATTTCCCGCGCGCCGTGCTGTTTCGGAGAGGCGCCACGCGGTGGAAATAGGCATCGCGGAATGGATGCCATACTCGCGGGCCCGATAGTTCGCAGTCGATACAACGCCCCGTCCCTTCCCTCCACGCGGATCGGCTCCGACGACCAGCGGCAGTCCCCGCAACACCGGCGCATCCCGCTCCTCGATGGCTGCGAAAAAGGCATCCATGTCGACATGCGCAATGATTCTCAGCACAACGCCCTCCGCGAACTCGTCATTGTTGGCCCTTAGAGCAAGGGCGAGCAGGTTCACGTCTCGTTCCCCGGATAACTGTTGGGTTTGTCGGAACCGCTGTGCCAGAATGTCCATATGATTCGTATGCCCAAGGATCCCTTCCGGGGACCGCTGCCTTCCCTCACGGCGGAACAGCGTAGGCTGGAGCAAGAATTGCGCGCGTATGTATACGAGCTAGCGGGTCGGATCGGAGAACGCAATCTCTTCCGACCGACACAGCTCATTAAAGCTGCCACCTACCTTCGCACGACCCTGGCCGGTCTCGGCTACGAAGTCCGCCGGCAGCCATACGAGGTCGCTGGACAAGAAAGCGAAAATATTTGGGTTGATGTTCCGGGATCCGGCAGGCCGGAAGAGATCGTGGTGGTCGGCGCACATTACGATTCGGTCAAGGGCAGTCCGGGAGCCAACGACAATGCCACGGGGGTCGCGGCGCTGCTCGTGCTCGCACGGATGTTTGCCGGCAGGACGCCCCTCCGCACAGTGAGAATGGTGACGTTTACAAACGAAGAACCGCCGTTTTACCAGACCGCTCAGATGGGGAGCCGCGTCTTCGCCAGGCAAAGCCGGGATCGAGCGGACAACATCGTCTTGATGCTGAGCCTCGAAACGTTGGGCTACTACTCTGATGAGCCGGGCAGCCAGCGGTATCCCCTACCGTTCGGACTTTTCTATCCTCCAATCGCCAACTTCATCGCGTTTGTCAGCAACATGGAAAACAGCAGGTGGGTCGAACAACTCCTGACGGAGTTTCGCCGCCATGCTGATTTTCCTTCCGAGGGCGGAGCACTGTGGGAATGGATTCCCGGGGTAGCCTGGTCCGACCATTGGTCCTTCTGGCAAGAGGGCTATCCCGCCGTCATGGTCACCGACACAGCGCATTATCGCTACCCCCATTACCACACCGCGTCGGATACTCCGGACAAGGTCCTGTATGACCGCCTTGCCCGCGTGGTCTTAGGATTGCATCACGTCATCGCCGCAATTGCAGGCGCATCGGCGTAGGGAGTAACAGGGCATCGGCAGATAGAAATAGAGGGCGTGAAAGGCCTTCGCTGGTTGAGCAGGGGTGAACCTCACGGTAGGGTCTGAGGCAGAGGGCGCCAGAAATCATTGGCATCCTGCTGCCAAATGCCTCAATCGCGTGGAGATGAGAACTACCGTCAAGAGACTACAGACGCTCACTAAATACAGGTCATCTCACGAAATCTGCTAATTTTCCCGTCAACAATCCCTCTTGGTATCGATTCTGCACACCCCCTGACCACCATCCTGCCTGAGAGGTTCCCTCCATGAATTCCGCAACTGACCATATAATGCAGATCATCAACCGTTCTCCCAGCTGTTCGCTTGAAGACCTGGTTCGTGAGTGCCCGAATCTCAGTTGGAATCAAATTTTCAGCGAGGTGGACCGCATGAGTCGGAACGGGCAGATCCACCTGACTATGAAGAGCCACGGCCATTATCTCGTCGCCAGCGCGGCCTCCCCTGAGCCAGTTGGCCCTTGATCGGAGATTGATGTCGCTCCCCAGGAGTACGTCTCATTCAGCCTGCCACGATGGTCCACGGCCGGATCGGCGAGGCACTGTCATGCCGACTCTCGGGCATTCCGTTCTCGTCACTTAGCGCAGGATGTGCGATGGTCACGGCGAAGATTACGCTCAAACGGGCACGGGATGGCTGGCGAGTCAAGGATACGGTGATCACCTACGATGAACGGGAGTGTGAACGACTCGGTCCTATGGATCAGGTCATGGACTACGAAGACGCAATCAAAGAAGCCAAACGGTGGGTGATGCTCCGGATCAAGTCGAAAAACAGAGGAGAGACCGAGGACGACATCATCTGGGACATCGAACCTTCACTCCCGGCACAACATATTTCGAAGTTATGAACAAGCTGGCGGTATGAGCCGGCGCACAACCGTCTGGGTAGTCAGGTCTCAGTCTCAAGCCCCAGCCCCAAGGTTCATGGGTCAGTACAGGTCGCTGAGGGACCGATGTTCCAGAAACCGGCGTAGCGCCGCTGCAATGACAGAGGCGATCGGGACCACCTCAATGCCGGCCCACCGCTCTTCCTGCATCATGACCGTGTCAGTCACGAAAATCTTGCGAACGGTGTCATGCGTGAGTTTTTGACGAGCACCCCGCAATAACAGGCCATGGGTCGCCGCAATCCAGATGTCCGGACGAGCGGCGGCAATGAGGAGGGCCGCGATGGCCGTCGCGAGAGTTCCACCGGTCGAGATCATGTCATCGACGAGAAGACAGGCCTTGTCGGCCACATCGCTCTCCACATGAGTGACATGCGTCTCCGTCCCCCTCTGGCGCCGTTTGTGGAGAACCGCCACTGTCCCATTCAAGCGGTGGGCATACACGGTCGCCATTCGAACGGCTCCCGCATCTGGTACCGCTATCACCAAATCTCGCGGCAGTTTTTCGCGCAGGATGGCGCAGAGCATGGGTACGCCGTCAGGCTGTCTACCGGAACGTGCAAAACCCCCTCAATCTGCGGCGAATGGAGGTCCGTGGTGACCACCTGGTCGATCCCAACCGCTTCGAACGCCTCTGCCACCACCCGGACCGAGATCGGCTCGCGTCGGCCATGCCGATTATCTGCACGTGCATATCCGAGGTACGGCACTACCGCCGTGATCCGTGCAGCGGCCGCTCGACGGCATGCGTCTGCAAACAGCAGGAGTTCCACAAAATGATCGTTGACCGGAGGCGAAAGTGGCTGAACGAGAAACACCTCTTTGCGCCGGACAGGCTCCAAGAGCCGGACGGCAATCTCCCCCTCGGGAAACCGCTCGATCTCACAGGATGCCGGCAGCAGTCCGAAATCGGCCGCGATGGTGGTCGCGAGCTCAGGATTGGCACTTCCACTAAAGATTGTGTAATCTCGCATCGTTCAACCGTACACCACTAACGGCCCCCCAGGGATCTCATGCCCGGCTGGCTCACGGCCTCCTACCGGATACAAGCCTGGCGCCTTCCTTGGTTCTCAGAGCTTACTTTCCTTATCGCTGCCGTTCCGAGCTCGTCCCGGTCAAGGCTGCGTCTTTTCTCTACACGGTGGGGGAGCCTTTCTGTAGCGGAGCGCCACAGGCCTCTCACATCATTTCTCCAGCAAGGCAAAGATTTATCCGCATTCTTGCACGGATATTGCGGAACGCTCTCTTATCCATCCCTGTGGCGCTCCCCTTGCTTATCACTCATCCCGGCACCATCCTGTTCACCACTGCCAGGCGAGGCAACCCGGGAGGTCAATATGGAATCGGTCAAGCACCACCTGAGTGGGAATAGGGGGAGAGGCATGTTTGGGATCGGGCTCTTCACTCTGTTTATGCTCTCCTCCGGCTGTGCGACCACCAAGGACCTCGACCAGCTTCGCACCCAACTCAGCGATCAGCTCACTACAGTTCGCGCAGAGTCGGCTAAATCGGCGCAGGCGGTCGACACGCTCCGCACCGACGTGTCCCTCCTGAAGTCGCTTGCCGTGGCGGTCGAAACCGTCAAAGGGCGGGTCGACGGTGTCCAGACTGCGGTACAGGGGCTCCAGTCCGAGGCAGAATCCCATCGGGCCGCGCTGGGCAATCTGCGGGGGGACTTCCGCGAATTCAAGGTAGCCCACGAGGGCATCGCCAGGGAAACCGACCGGCTTCGGGTGAGCGTCGGGTCCCTCGAGCAGGGCATGATGCATCAACTGCAGACGGAAGTGAATTTGGCGCGCGAGCGCATCAAACAACTGGAGCAGGTCATCGAAAGTCTTCAAAAGCCGTCCCCGCCCAAAGAGAAGGAAAAGGAGGGCGGACAGCCGCGTTTGTAAGATGAACAACTGGCGACTTACGGTCCCGGTGGCATTGCTCTTCTGGTTGGTGCCTGCCTTTGCCGTCAACGACAATGTCCATGCGGCGCTCGAATCCCCGACCGATGTCGTCCGCAATACCATCGGTGAGGTCATCCGCATTCTCAAGGACGACGAACTCAAGACCCCCAAGCGACTTCCTGCCAGAAGAAAACTCCTTGAATCGGTGATCGCCGCCCATTTCGACTATGGGGAGATGTCCAAACGGACGCTCGCCACACACTGGAAGCCCCTCAGCGAGACGGAGCGAAAGGAATTCGTGGAGCTGTTCAAGGCGTTTCTCTCCGATCGATACGCCGCCAAGATCGAAGGCTATTCCGGCGAGCAGGTGCTGTATCTGTCCGAGCGTTTATCGGATGGATATGCCGAGGTCCGAACTAAATTGACCTCCTCCAAACTGGAAGTGCCGATGGACTATCGACTGATCGCACGTGAAGGAACCTGGTACGCCTATGACGTCATCGTGGACGGCGTCAGTCTGGTAAAGAACTACCGCAGCCAATTCACCACCATCATCGCCGATTCGTCCTTCCAGGAACTTCTACGCCGGTTGCGCGAACGGACCGCGGACGAGAAAGCCAAGGCCTGAACATGGCCTATGTGGGCGTCAATATCGGTGCCCTCACGGTCAAGGTGGCCGCCCTCCGGGGCGATACCAGGCAAGCCGCGGTCGTGGCGCATCAAGGACGCCCCCTCCAGGTGCTCACGGAAATCCTTGCCCGCCCGGAGTTCGCCGATGCCGAGTATTTCGGCGTATCGGGCCAACTCGGACATATACCGGAAGTCGCAGCCGTGCAGCGAGCACTCCGCGAGGTCCACGGCGTCTTCGACGCGGTGGCGTCGCTCGGCGGAGAATCGTTTCTCGTGTACCTGCTTGTCGACGACAAGATCTCGAACGTCGTTTCGCACAATAAATGCGCAGCCGGAAGCGGCGAGTTTTTCGTCCAGCAAATCGGGCGGATGGGTCTCGGCATGGAAGAGGCGATCCAGCGTTCCTTCCTGGGCAAGGTCGTGCCCTTGGCGTCACGCTGCTCGGTTCACTGCAAGTCCGACATCACCCACAAACTGAACCGCAACGAGGCGACGCCCGAGGACATTCTCCACACGCTGCATGACAGCATGTCGAATAAAGTGATTGCCTTGTTGGAAAAAGGCGCGCGCAATCCGAAGCGCGTCCTGCTCATCGGCGGCGTGGCCCGCAACGCAGCCATGGTGGCCGCGCTGCGCGACAAACTTCCGGCCACGGAATTTGTCGTCCTGCCCGAAAGCCCCTGGTTCGAGGCATGGGGGACCGCCCTGCTCGCGCGGGATTCGCGCAGCGAAACGTCACCGAAGATTGCCGCTCCATCGAGGCTCGGAGAGTTGCCGCCGCTCCATCTCTATGCCGAACAGGTGCAGATGATTCCGACCCAGCCGGCCCAGGCTCCACCGGACGGCCTACTCGTTCTCGGAGTGGACGCAGGGTCGACGACGACCAAAGCCGTTCTGGTCGATCCCTCGACGCATGCCCTGGTGGCCTCGCATTATGGCCGAACAAAAGGCAACCCCGTCGCAGCCACACGCGAGTGTCTCCAGGCGCTCATCGAGCAGGTCGGCAATCGTCCTATCGGATTGGTCGGCACCACCGGTTCGGCCAGAGAGCTCGTCGGAGCCTATCTCGGCACCGAACATGTCTATAACGAGATCTCCGCCCACGCGGCGGGCGCCACGCACTTCGATCCCGATGTGGACACAATTTTCGAAATCGGCGGACAGGACTCGAAGTACATCTATTTGCGCAACGGCGTACCGATCGACTACGCCATGAACAACGCCTGTTCGGCGGGGACGGGCTCCTTCCTCGAAGAAAGTGCGCAGGGCGATCTGGGGGTTACTCTGTCGGAGATCGCCGACCTCGCGCTGGCCGCTCCCTCGCCCGTGCATTTCAAGGCGACCTGCGCGGCCTTCATCAACAGCGATATCCGCCTTGCGCAGCAACAAGGCCATCCTCGCGACAACATCATCGCCGGTTTGGTGTACGCGATCGCCGCCAACTACCTGAACCGAGTCAAGGGGCCTCGGTACGTCGGAAAGAAAGTTTTCCTGCAGGGCGGGGTCGCGCTGAATCGTGCCGTCGGCCATGCGTTCGCGCACAGCGTCGGACGGCAGGTCGTGATCCCACCCAGCCCGGAACTGCTCGGCGCGCTGGGAGTCGGTCTCCTGGCTCTCAAGCGTTCCGTCGACATGGGCCGTTCACGGAATCTGGCCTCGTTAGGCGCGTCGGACATGACACGAGTCGGGCGGTTCAACTGCGGCGCTTGCAAGATGTACTGCAGCATCGACCGGTTCGAGGTGGCGGGACGACGCTTTCCCTTCGGCGGGCGTTGCAGCTTATATGAGAACGTGTGGAAGCGGAAAGCCAGGACCGCAGCGGCGCTCGATCTGGTCGAGAAACGCGCCGGGGTGCTGTTCCAATCCCCCCCCAGCCGGCCGGCCGAAACCCCGAAGCACGAGCGCGTGGAAAGGCTGCATTGGGGCGTGGGACCGGCTTACGAGAGCGCGAAAACCTTCGTGCGGGGATCCTTCGGTCGTTTCAGTGAGGCCGCGCCGGCCACCGGCACCCGCATCGGCATTCCCAGGGCCTTGACGACGCACTCGCTGTTTCCGCTCTACTCGACCTTCTTCACTCAACTCGGGATGGAGGTCGTGCTGTCCGATGTCGACCCCCGGGGCGATCTCTCGTCTCACTCCGGATTTTGTTTCCCCGCGCAAATCGCGCATGGGGCGGTCCTGGATCTGGTGAAAAAAGACGTGGGGCTCATCTTCATCCCGCAGATCATGCGCATGCCCCATTCCAACCACTGTAAGGATTCGTACCTGTGCCCCATCACGCAGGCCAGTCCCTATTTCCTCGCTAAGGCCTTTCCCGATCGGCGCCTGCTGTCGCCGCTGCTGGAATTCGTTGACGGTTACGAGAGCTGCACCGCCCTGATCGACATGGCGGTCGAAGAATGGGGGATCGAGCGGACGAAAGCTGCCCGCGCCTGGGAAGCGGCAGTGTGGGCTCAGAGCGAAGCAGAGCAGACCCTGCGGAGTCTCGGACAACGCGCTCTCGATGAGGCCATCGCGGCCGGTCGGCAGGCAATCCTGTTGGCAGGTCACAGCTACAACGCCTTCACCCCCGAAGCCTCGCAATCCGTGGGCAAGAAGTTATCCAGCATGGGGGTGGCCGTTATCCCAGCCGACTGTCTGATGCCGGCCGGAGACGGTCCCACGTCCTGGCATTTCTCGAACCAAATCCTGAATGCCGTCGGTATCGCGAAGCAGCATCCCAATTTGTTTCTATTGAGCATCAGCAATTTCAGCTGCACCATCGACGCCTTCACGCATGCCGCCCTGGCCTCGGAATTGGGCTCGAAGCCATATCTGATCCTGGAAATCGACGCCCACACCGCCGATGCGGGGGTCCAAACCAGGTTGGAAGCATTTTTGGATATCATCGCCAACTACAGAGAGACGCTTCCGTGCGGGGATCTCCCGTTCAGCCCCTGCCGCCTCGTTTCAGAGGGGCGAATCATCCGGTCGAGCGGGGAAGAGATCAGGCTGACGGACCCGCAGGTCAAGATTTATTTCCCGAACTTTTCTCCCTACCACACGCAAGCGGTTGTCATGGCAGCCCGCTGGCTCGGCCTTCATCCTGGATCGATCCTGCCGCTGGACCGGTCTCAATTGGACCGCGGCCTGCAGTACACGTCGGGACGCGAATGTCTTCCGCTCCCGATCTGCATCGGCCAATTACTCCAGCTCTCCGAGCGCCGCCAACCGGGAGAGGTGATGGGCTTTTACATGCTCCGAGGCGGAGCGCCCTGCGTGAGCGACGCCTACACCGGCTACCTCGAGCGGTTCATCCGCGAGCATGAACTGCGGGACTTGTTTCTGTTTTATCCTCGCGAAGACAACGGCTATCTCGGCTTCGACGAGGAGCGCCTGACGAAGTCGTTTTCGCCTGCGATCGTCCTCGGTGACGTAATGGTGGAGATCGATCATGCGCTGAGAGTCGTAGGTGAGAAGGACGCGATCGAACAGCTTCGGCATGAATATGAGCGCTTCACACAGGACGTTCGATCACTCGACGCCTTTCATGCCGCGCTGCCATCCTTCGTGGACCGCTTGGCTCGGCTGCCGCGCACGAGAGACCCTCGCGCCTGCCCGCGTGTCGTCGTTGCCGGCGACTTTTTCACCCGGTTCAGCTCATTTTTCATGGACGGCGTGCGCGACCTCTATGCGGAACGAGGCATCATCCTCAAACCGGTCGATCTGAGCGACCTCTTTCTCTACATGACCTATGACCGGATGGCCTGGACCGCCAGACCGTGGGGCCTCAAACCGGGCGGCCGCGCGATGGCCGAAGCTTGTTGCAGAATGTTCGAACCGGAGGGGCGGCAGTATCTACAGCAATGGATCGGCCACCAGATGCTGCAAGGAATCGAAGAACATTACCGTAGCCTGTTTCAGAAGACCGGCCTGCTCATCGCCGGCCCGAACGACACGTCCACGATTTTCCACAAGGGTGCCGACCACGTGTCCCACACGATCTGGGGAGAGCTCCTCCCGACGATCGGCAAGGGACTCGATGCGGCCCGTGAAGGCTATGACGGGGTGATTCTCATCGGCCCTTTCAACTGTCTCCCCTTCAGAATTTCAGAATCCATTCTGAAGCCGCTCAGCATCCAACACGGCATGCCGATCCTCACCTATGAGAGCGACGGTTATGCCGTCTCCCCGTCGGTGCTCAGGCAGGTCGATGTGCATATTCAACAGGTGATCGAGCACGCCACCAGACACCAGCCGGCCGGCGCGTAAACGGTCGAAAGCCCGTGGCCGTTCTTCATACCCGGAACCGTTACGCCGCGCGCGTGAGCAGACATCAGATCAGACACAGATAAGACCTGCCCACAGAACTGGCATGCCCTGCCCACATTCACTGTCCAGGGTTCACTTCCTGCAGCCAAGTGATCCGCTCAGCACCTCGGCCGGCTTCTCATTAAGTGACCGCACAGGGCCAGACTTCGTATTCGGCGAGGTCACCGCCTGGGCGGCAGCCTGCATGGGCGGCTTCGCTCCCGGCCTCACCAGGGATATGCGCAGGGACCGACCGACGACTCATGGCGGGTCCATCGGCGTTCCTGAGTCCTCCTTTCTTACCCGCCTGCCCAATCACGCGCACCGAACCGCCTCAACAGGCCATCACCACAATCAGGTGCGGACTAGACTGATTCTCAATCGGGGCAGTGCGACTCCAGGAAACCGCACTGGTGGGCGTGGATGAGCAGCTTCTGTCGGCTGGCGACGCCGACCTTGTCGAAGATATTGGTGAGGTGATGGCGGACGGTAATGTCCGAAATACAGAGGGCGGCGGCGATCTCCTTGTTTGAGAGCCCTCGGCCGACGAGGGCGATGATGCTGCGTTCCCGTTCCGTTAACTCGGCTGGCCACGCGATGGTCGACGCCGGTGTTCCGTTGCATGATTCGACTCCTCCACTCGGCACCAGGTGGCTGACCATGCTCTCATGGTTGCCGTCCTCGCTGTCGAGCGTCCGGCAGAGGCCCTCGATCATGGAGATGAGCACCGCAGGAGGCTGGACTCTCAGGACGATGCCGTCTAGCTCTGAAACGACGGCTTCGCGTACTCGATCCATCACTTCCCACCCGATGAGCGCCACGACCTTAGTGTTCGGGGCGGTGTTCCTGACCCTGCCAACTAAAGCGGCGAGATCGAGAGCCGTTTCCACGTCGATAAGGAGTACCTGAGGCCGCTCTCGGCCGACAAGCTCTTCCAACTTCGCCCCGCTGTGCGCGTGTCCGACGAGACGGATGTGTTTCGCAGATTCGAGGAGTTGCTGCACACCAAGCCTCACCAGACAATTGCTGGAAATCATGACCACGGTAATGAGGAGAGGCTCGCAGTTGACGGTGCTCATGTATTCTTAAGTCTCCAGGGCGCGGCTTCAGGTTGTCTGAATAGAATTGAGCTCCTCGGACCCACGCAAGGAGCACACCCACACGCATGCACTGCCCCACGGGGCACGAGGATGACAGAATTCCTCGCCTCCTCCATGTAGATCACCGTTCAGGCGCCGGGGGATCGTATTCGTTTTGCGTCGGAAGAGGGAACTAGGGAAACTACCGGATGGGCGGGCCAAGATTACCGGAGGAGGCCGCCACATTGCGTCCCGTATGGGAAGGCCGCCGGATTCCAAGCCGCCCGTGAATTCACCTATCCTCGCCATCAATGGACAGAAATCTCTGCGGGTTACCCGCATCAGAGAGGGATCTCCGCTCGACCCGGGACATTACGGGAACTTCCGCAACCCCATGCGGCCTGCCAGCTCGTGCAGTTTCTCGTGCACCGATTCGTTGTTATACGACTGGATGTCTCCGAGAGTCTGGCAGTAGTCGGTCAGGGCTTCGAGCCAACGTTGTTGATTCTCGCAGTTCACCGGCCCCAGGCGAGCACCTTCGATACGCATCGAGGCGTCCTTGAGTTTAGCTGCAGCGGCCTCCAGCTGTTTACCAACAGACATAACGTCCTCCTTTTGTCTCACTTCCGATTGATCAGGGCACTTTGATGAACGGATAGCGCTCCCTGAGCGCCCGTGGCAGGAATCCCACTCCACACTGGTCTCCCACGATCTCAACGGCAATGGCGGCATCCGGGTCCTTGAAGTTGATCGTCGCGGCCTTCCCCTTCGCGGCCAGTGTGTCGATCACCAACTTGTCCAGATCCCTTTCCATCACTTGACTATGCAGGTCGTCGGCATGGCCTCGCCGCTCGACGCGCACGTAAAACGATCCGCCGGCCATCCGGTCAGCCACGGCCTTCACCGCCGATCGAAGTTGCCCCGGCAGATTCTCCAGAGTGAAACCAAACACGGAGTCGACTGGAACAAGCCGCGCCAGCGGACGAAGAAATCCCGGCTCCGTCTCTTCACCCCGGGCCAACTGCGTGAAGAACGCCTCGTGGTCTTCGACCCGTCCGATCATGACCCCGCCGCATCGGGTCCACTGAAAATCGCCGAACCGCCTCAAGCGTCTGGCCAGGTGCCGCTGTTGGTGGTCCTTCGCGGTCGCCAGGACGTTCCAGACCGGATGTACATCGGGAGTAGCCTCCGGCTGATCCGACGAGGCGACCTCAGCGCCGGCCGGAGACACGCTTCCGCTCGGCTGCTCCTTGTGCACGACCTCATGCCCCACAGCGGTAGGCTCCCAATTCTCCGGAGGCGGCCGCGTCCGCCAGTTCCTCGAGGGTTCGCCCCGTGAGCACGGAGTCTGTAAACTCGCGTGTGACCTCCGATCCCGGCCTGGCAGCCGCATCGCCCTGTTTGATCAAGAGCCACTGGCCGGTCTTGCCTTTCATTTCCACGAGCGCGAACGACCCGCGCAACCGTTCTCCATGCAGACACACCTCAAGCGCACCGGCTTTCCACATCCCCGCAGCCGACATCGCTCTCTTGGTCACAGACGCTGGTTCGAACCAACCCCGATCCCAGACCAACACCGGGCCGGCTCCGTACTGACCTTCTTCGATCACCCCCTCGAAATCGGCGTATGACAGGTCATGGTCCTCCACTTGAATGGCCAGCCGCCTCTGGGCCGGATCCATCGATGGTCCCTTTGGGATCGCCCAGGATTTCAGCACACCATCGATCTCCAGACGGAAGTCGTAATGCAGCCGTGACGCTCGATGCTTTTGCACAAGAAACCTCGGCCTCGTTCTGCTCGTTGTCATGGCACCACCGCACCTCCTATGCCTTATAGCCGAACCGTCGAAGCAAGGCCTTGCGCTCTGCGATGTCGGTATCCTGTTCGATACCCTTCGGACGCTCTCCGTCCACGACCCCCAGGATGCCGCGCCCGCGTTCCGTCTCCGCCAGAATCACCTCCACAGCGTTGGCGGTGGCACAAAACATACCGCAGACTTCCGGCACCTGTCTCAGCGCCGGCATCACGTTGATGGGATAGCAATCGCGCAAGAGGACGATGAAACTATGTCCCGCTCCGATCGCCTGGGCATTGGTCCGCGCCAAGGCGATGAGTTTCTCATCCGTCCCGCTCCAACGGACCAGGCAGGAGCCGGAAGCCTCACAAAAAGCCAGGCCGAATTTGATCCCCGACACAG
>WBZO01002518.1_pt1 | contig 23659 bp, 16 predicted proteins | sample 5204261 | NCBI WGS metagenome assembly WBZO01 (sample SAMN12412400, study PRJNA552823) | activated sludge metagenome | isolation source: activated sludge from anammox sidestream of wastewater treatment plant... | place: USA: North Carolina | collected 2017-09 | reverse complement strand
CACTTGTTTGTCGTCGGCGCTGACTTTTCCAGCAATGCATTGAGGAGGGTGCTATACGGCGGGGCTCCTTGGGCTGTGCAGGAGTCCCCCATGCTGATCACCCGGATTTCGCCGGGTTGTTTATTTGCAGTGAACTCGTGATCGCGAAAACCGAGGGAGTTGATGTGCATTTCGCCCCAGCGAACATTCGGCGCGAATCGCCAAAGCAATTCGGGGTCGGCGATGACCTTGTTGTCGTCTTCTTTGACTTTGGTGTCTATGTCCTCTTCACCGCGGATGACAATGGGCGACGAGGCTTCCGGCTTCACATTGAGCAGGGCGAGGATGCCTTCTCCTGCCATAAAGAATCCCCACGTGACGAGCCAAGAGGCCAGCGCCTTCTTGGTCGCAGAGGTGGAAAGAAAGCTCTTGGTCAACTTTACTTTGGTGCGGAGCGCCTGGCGCACCACGAGGAGGAGGAGGGGAATGACGAGTGGCTTCCAGCCCCAACTCATGGTTGTGTGGATCGGGCCCCAGTTGATGCGAAGTGGGTCGAAAAACCAAGCCAGTGGCAGCGCCAGCAGCGTTGTGATCAATAGAAGATCGAGAAACCAGGCCCCGAGTCGGTTGGAAAAGGAGGGCGCAGCGGACGAAGGAGAGTCTTTTTCAGGCATGAGCGAACGGTAGGGCATTGCCTGAAAATTGCCAGCAAGTATTTACGTAAAAATTAGAGGCGGGAAGGGGACTCTCAGCCGCGTGGAAAGGCAAACGCCTGATAGGGCTGTTCGGCCGTATTGAACCAGCGGAAGCTGTCGGTGCGGAATTTCTTCCAGTGCGCGTAGATGCGAGCGTAGGTCGCATCTTTGGCCGCATGCTCTTCCATGTTCTCAAACGAGAGCCTTTCGGCCTCTTGCAATGTGTCGTCGGAGAAGGGTTTGAGCTTCACGCCTTGGTCGAGGAGTCGCGCGAGGGCGACGGGGTTTTGCTCGTCGTAGGAGGAGAGCATTCGGAGGGCCGCTTCGGCATTGGCGGACTTGAATGCCGCTTGATAGGAGGAGGGCAACTGATCCCACGCTGTTCGATTGACGTAGAGCGAGAGTGCAGCGCCGGGTTCCCACCAGCCGGGGTAGTAGTAATTTTTCGCGATTTTGTGGAAGCCGAGCTTTTCGTCGTCGTGCGGGCCGACCCATTCGGTCGCGTCAATGGCGCCGCGTTCGAGCGCCATGTAGATGTCCGAGCCCGCCAGGACTTGGACGGTGACGCCGAGGCGGCTCATGATCTCGCCCCCGAGACCCGGGATGCGCATTTTGAGGCCATGCAGACTCTTTAGATCGGGGATTTCACGTCGGAACCAGCCGCCCATCTGGGCGCCCGTTCCCCCTGCGTAGAACGGGATGATATTGAAGTCAGAAAAAATCTTGCCCAGCTCGTCGTGGCCGCCTGCTTTGGTGAGCCAGGCGATTTGCTGGCGCATGGTCAGGCCGAAGGGGACGGTGGTTTCAAAAGCCAGCGCGGGGTTTTTCCCCGTGTAGTAATATCCCGCGGTTTGCCCAACCTGAACGGAGCCTTGTTGAACGGCGTCCATGACTTGGAGGCCGGGGACCAGTTCGCCCGCGGGATAGATGCGGATGCGGAAGCGGTTGTCGGTCATTTCTGCAAGTCGCTTGCAGAAGAAATCGCCTGCGCCGTAGAGCGTGTCGAGGCTGCGCGGAAAGCTGGAAGCGAGCCGCCAGTCAATGTGCGGCTGGGTGACGACGCCGGGGGCGGCTTGTTGCTCGTTGCGGCAACCGAGCAGAAATCCGCTTGCGAGTGTTGCCGGTAGCGCTGTTTTCAGAAATGAGCGTCGCTTCATGATGAGAGTTCCTTGTTGTGCTCCTCCGCACGCACCATGAAAATGAAGGCGATCGCGGGCGCTGACAAGGCAAAATGCCCCGCTGCGTGTTTTCGCCACGCGACGCGCGAAGTGAATCCGTGTGCGTGACTCCCGCTGCGGCATCCTGTAATACTTCACGCTGCGTTTTGTGCGAGTGATAACACCCATCGGGTAGTGGGTCGCCCAGTGGCATTGTCCATGATTGTGAGACGGAAGAGCAGGGGTCTGTATTTCGCGTGGTTTGCGCTGACGGCAACGCTGGCGTTTGCCGACGCGCCCTATCGCTATGAGATCCGCTTCCGAGATGTGCCGGAGTGGGGGATGCGATCGTTGCTTCGGGACAGTGCGGAGACGTACACCTTGCGGATGTATCCACCGCCGACGGAGATGCTGTTGCGTCGCCGCGCCGAGCGCGACTTGCCGACGGTCACTGCCATTTTGCGCTCTGCGGGCTACTACAGCGCGGAGCCGACCGCGCAGGTTGTCACCTCGCCGCCGCGCCGCGTGGTGTTCCATTTGAATCCGGGCCCACGCTATCGGTTGGGCGATGTGACGGTGGATGCGGGTTCGGTTTCGCTACCGCCCTTGAACCGGTTCGGGTTTAAGCGCGGAACGTCTGCGGATGCGGCATCGCTGCTGGCTGCTGAGGAGGAGTGCCTCGCGTATGTTCGGCGGCAGGGGTTTCCTTTCCCGCGTTGGGTGGCGCGCAACTATGATCCGGACATGGCGCAGCACCGGCTCAACGCGAAACTCGTGTTGGACCCGGGTCCCGCCGCTGTTTGGGGGATGACTTCGATCACGGGGCTTGTCCGGGTCTCCGAGGGGTTTGTTCGCAACGAGCTGACATTGCCCGAGGGCGAGCGGTTTAATCCTGAAGAGCTGAGCGAGACGCGCAATCGCCTCATCCGACTCTCTCTCTTTTCCAGTGTGAATGTGACACCCGCCGCCGCGTTGGATGAGGAAGGGCGTCTGCCGATTGCCATCGCTCTGCGCGAGCGGCGCCCACGCACGATCGCCGCAGGCGTTCGCTATGCAACAGATGATGGGGCGGGCGCGCGTCTGGAGTGGGAGCACCGCAATGCGCACGGTCACGGTGAGCGGCTTCGCCTGACCGTGGATGTTGGCGAATCCGCGATTTCGGGAGAGGGGCGTCTGGCCCTCCCGCAGTTTGGCGCACCGAGGCAGCAACTGGTGTTGAGCGTGCGCGCGATGGATGAAGAGCGCGATGCGTATGACAGTCGAAATTTGCGCGCCTTGGCGCAGTTGGAGCGCGAGTGGCGACAGACGCTGTGGGCTCGCGCGGGGGTTGGGTTTCAGCTCAGCGATGTCAGCCAGTTTGATGAAGAGAACAATTACGTCTTTCTTTCCTATCCCTTTGAACTCGATTGGAACACGAGCGGCAATTTGCTGGACCCGCGCCACGGCCACCGGATGTTCGCGCATGTGGAGCCTTTTGTGAATCTCGAGGAGGAAAATCGCGGGTTTCTCAAGACGGTTCTCACGCTCAATCGCTATCAAAAATTGAATCGCGAGCGCACGTGGGTGCTTGCGGGCCGTGTGACGGCTGGCTCGATTTCGGGGCAGGGCGAAGATCGGGTGCCGGCCGACGAGCGCTTTTATGCAGGCGGTGGCAGCTCGGTGCGCGGCTACGCGTTTCAGACCGTTGGCCCGCTGAAAGATGGCGATCCGCGCGGTGGGCGGGGCTTGCTCGAAACATCCGCCGAATTGCGCGCGCAGGTTTCGCGCGCGCTGGGGCTGGTGTTGTTCTTGGACGGTGGCACGGCGTTTGCCTCGCCATCGCTGGACGATAGCGAGTCGCTGCGGTGGGGCACGGGACTGGGGCTGCGCTATTTCACGGCGGTGGGGCCGTTGCGCGCGGATATTGGGTTTCCGCTGAATCGCCGACCTGATTTTGACAAGCGCTATCAATTCTATCTGAGCTTGGGGCAGTCCTTTTGATGAAGAGAGCAGGGTTCATTCTCGTGATCGCGCTCGCGGCAGGGGTCGCGTGGATCGGATGGCTTCTTCGCGCGGAGTCGGGCCATGCGAGGCTGGAGCGCTGGCTTCAAGCGCGCCTGCCCGAGACCCTTCGCATTGAGGGCTTGTCCGGCCATCTTCCCTTCAGCGGGCAATTGGCGCTCCTGGAGCTTCGGGATACGAGCGGTGTCTGGGCAAAGGTCGAAATGCTTTCGTGGACGCTTCAGCGCAGGCCCCTGTTGCAGAGAAAAATCACAGCTCGCTTTGTGACGGCCCGCGCTGTGACGGTTGCGCGGTGGCCGGATGGGGATTCCGATTCGAATGCGGAGACGCGATCGAATCGCCCGGAAATCTGGATACAGCATCTGCAAGCAGACGCGCTGCATTTGCCCATGGATGTTCTGGGTGATCCGGTGACACTTTCCGCGCGCGGCAGTTTTCATTGGCGCGGGGCGAGCTGGGCGGCAGAGGGTGTCGCAACGGGGCTGTGGCGCGGCGCGACGGTTGAGGGAGAAGTTTCGGCGCGTTCGAGTGAGACGAATCTCTCATTCGCGATTCATCGCGCGACTGCGGAGGGGCTGGCCGTGCAGGGCGCAGGCGAGTGGAGGCCTTCTCGCGAAATCCATCTCGCGGTCGCGTTCACCAATCCGCCGATACTCGAAAAGGCACTGGATGCCGGCTCGTTGGGTCGCGGGGCGGGCACGGCTGATTTCCGGTGGGATGAAGAGCGGTCGGGCAATTTTTCGTTTGCGTTGGAAGAAGCAACGCCCTACGGCATCGCGCTGGCTCGCGCTGAGGGGAGCGGCACAATTGCCGGGAGCAACGCAGAGGTGCGAATTGCGTCCGCGCATGGCGCGTGGCGCGGCGAGGAATGGCGCGTGCTGCGTCCCTTGATTCTGCACGCGAATGGTGGCGGTGTGCGGTGGGAGAATGCTGTGTGGGAAGCGCTGGGCTGTTCGGTGGAGTCTGCGGGCCGTTTCTCCCCTGCCGAGGTGGATGCTTCGTTCAGATTGCTTCCCGTTGATCTCGCTCATTCGCGCCTATCCGACTATTTCCTCGCAGGCACGGCGCGCGCGAGTGTTTCGGTGGTGGGATCGAGGAGCGATCCGGTGTGGCGCTTTGCATTGATCGGCTCCAATGTTCAGCCGCGCTTGCACAGCGCGTTTCAATTGAACCCGGCGCAATTTTCCGCGAATGCCATTGCTTCGTCCGGCGTCTTGCGCGCTGGCGCATCGCTGGTGGGATTGACTCGCGAACCGGTCACGGCGGCCCTCTCGCTGCCCGTTCGCCTGCCGCTGGATGGGAGCGATTTCGGGATGGATTCAGAGGGTCCGATCGAGGGGCAATTGGCATTTGCGCTCGATTTGGAGGAGGCGGGTTCATACGCGGATTTGCGCGGCGCGGAAATTGTCGGGAATCTCAAAGGGGACATTGAGGTGGGCGGCAACTGGTCGGAGCCTCTCGTGCGAGGAAAAATCATCCTGCGCGATGCGCGCGCGGAATACCCGGAGAGCGGGACTGTTTTGGAGAACATTCGCCTAGTGCTGCAGGGCAACCAGGATCGTTTGATTATCCGCGAAGCGGCGGCGGATGACGGCGAGGGCGGCACGATCTCGCTCGAGGGTTCAATTCTATTCAAACCCGCGGAAGGCTTTCCGCTTCAAGCGCAGCTCCATTTGGGCCGGGCAACGCTTTTCCGCCGAGAGGGGAATCGCGTGCGGTTCGATGGTCGCGTTGGCGTGGCCGGTCGACCCTCCGCCCTTTCCGTCACGGGGCGGGTTGACCTTGTGGATGCCGAACTCCAGTTGCGCCCCTCTCGCCCCCGCATTCCGCAGCTCCCCATTGCGGCCTTGGAGGAAGAATCCGTGGTTGAGGCGGATCGGACGAGCTGGTTGGACACGCTCACCTTGGATGTCGCGTTGCGGGGGAGAGATATGCACGTTTATGGGCGCGGGCTGGACTCGATTTGGCGCGCGGATTTGCGAGTGAATGGCAGCGCATCCGAGCCCCGCATTCAGGGGCCGATTTCCGTCGAGCGCGGATACTTCCTGTTTCTGGGGCGTCGCTTTCTGCTGGATCGCGCTGTCCTTTCTCTCGACGGGCGTTGGCCGCCCAGCCCCTCACTGGATTTGACCGCTTCCAGTCGCGCGGGCGACATGCAGGCCTGGCTCTACGCGGCCGGCTTGGTGGATGACCTTGTCTTGCGACTCGAGTCCGATCCCGCCTATCCGCCCGATGAGATTCTGTCGCGCCTGTTGTTCGGGCGCTCAACGGATCGAATCAGTGTCTTTCAGGCCGTGAGCCTCGCGCACGGACTGAGCCTGTTGCGCGGGCGCGGGCGCACGGTGGATGTGCTGGAGCGCGGCCAATCGCTGCTTCGGGTGGACCAGTTGGAATTGGTTCAGAGCGAGGGGAGCGAGGGGATTTCCGCGATCAGCGTCGGCAAATATGTTGGGCGCAATGTGTATGTGGAGGGCGAGAAGAGCCTCGGCAGCGCGGCCGATGTGATCACGGTGGAGGTCGAGTTGACGCCCTCGCTGATTCTGAGCACGGAATCGAGCCCACGCATTCGCGAAGGCATCGGGCTAAAATGGCGGCACGACTACTGAGCCGCTGCGACGCTCTCGAAATACTTCCAAGGGTTGGAAGTTCTGCGCTCGCGGACTTCCAAGGATTGGAAGTCTTGAGAACCGCGCGCGAGGGGCGGGCTCAAAACTCGGTGAAGCGGACGAAGAGCGTGCCGACGAGGCCGCTCAAATCGCCTTTCTCGAGGCCTTCGATGTTTTCGTTGCTCGGCTCCGCGTGGCGGTAGCCGATGCCAATCCCCAGCTCGCTGCGCTGCGTGATGTTGAGCAGAAAGTTGAACTGCGGTTCGATGATAAACAGGTTGAGTTTCTTGTCGTCGCCGCCGAGGGTGCGGTCGAGGCGGATTTGCCCGCCGGCAATGACGCCACCGAGTGAGACGTGAATGAGGTTTTCGGAATAGAGGGTGTATTCCAGCGCCAGACCTCCATAGGCGAGGTCGAACGCCTCGGGGTTGTTGTAGCCGTTGGGGGCGACATCCACCTCGTTCAAGAGCGCATAGCCGGCGAGGCCGATGGCGAGTTTGTCGTTGAGGATGCCGCCGATTTGAGCGCCGCCGATGAAGCCGGAGTCGCCGCCGAAGTCGGAGAACTTGAGGTCGAGTCGCGTGAAGAGGCTCCACGAGTCGTCCTCGCCGAAGAGCGCATCGTCGGCTGCGAGGGCGGGAAGGGCCAACGAACATCCGAGCAACAAGATCAACAAGCGGCGCATGAGCTTCTCCTTCTGATTCGCAGCAGGATAGAGGATGGAGCGGCTGTTGAACAGCCTTGCCTGCATGCGCGCGCCGCAATTTTTCAATCGGCGCTATGTACATTGCATTGAAAATAGCGCATTATGCGGGCTGCAGTGCACGGATGAGCGCGGGTGTCGCGCGGTGTTCTGCAGGTTTTGGGTGAACTGGGAAAGGATGTGGCGATGAAAGACCGATTCGGAGTGACGGGTGTTCTCGTGTTGGGTCTCATTCTCTCCTGCTTGGCACTGAGAGATCCGATTCGAGCCTCTGCCGATGCGCAACCGGGCACGCCGGAGTTCTCGGCGAATCTTCCCCTCAACGGGGCACAGGCGGGTGAAGGGGCCGAGGGCACGCCGTTGGTCACGCTGACGGTTGAGGATGCTCTGGTCTCTCAGATTCTCAGCGCGATTTCGCGGCAGACGGGGCGCAGCATTGTGATTGGCCCGGAGATCACGGGGCGAACGACTGTGCGCTTCAATAGTGTGCCGTGGGATCAGGCGCTCGAGTCTGTCTTGAAACCGTTTGGCTATGGTTTCTATCAGGATGGCGACACGACGATTGTCACGGGGACCAATCCGCTGCGTTCGCGTGTGGTGACGTTGAAGCATCTCGATGCTTCGGATGTGGAGCCTGTCATTTCGGCGATTCTTTCGCCGCGCGGCAAAATTGCGCGCGTGACCAATTTGGGCCAGAGCTGGGGCGCTGGCGCCTCGCAGAGCGAGGTGTTGGCGGATGGGCGAAGCCTGGGCAACCGCGGCCGTGTTGCGGAGGATCCGAAGGTAACGCGCAGCAAGACGCTGGTCATCACCGATACGCCGGATGTGCTCAAGCAAGTTGATTCGTTCTTGAAGAGCGTGGATATTCCGCCGGTTCAGATTTTGATCGAAGCGCGATTCCTGGAGCTTAATCCCCGCGTCTTGCGCGATGTCGGATTCGAGTTCGGGAGCGGCGGAACGTTCAAAGATGGCAAGTATGGTTATGCCGTGGATCAAGTGGGCAGCGGCGTGTTGCCGGGAAACTTCGATTCCGCATCGCCGAACTTGTCGGGCAGCACGCCGTTCAATGCGGGGATCAATCTCGCCTTTCAGCGGCTGAGTTCGAGTCAGTACTCCATCCTGTTGCACGCGCTCCAGGAGGACGCGTCGGCGAATGTCTTGTCGGCGCCGCGGATCATGACGTTGAACAATCAGGAAGCCGTGATTGTGGTGGGAACGAAGTTTCCCATCATCAACTCCGCCGCGTCGGCGGCATCGGCGGGGGGCGCGGCGACGATAACAACATCGCTGCGTGGCTATGAAGACATTGGGATTCAGCTCAATGTCCTGCCGCAGGTCAACGAAGGGAACATGATCAACATGATCGTGCGCCCATCGGTGCGCGAATTGGTGGGCACGCGCTCGGGCAAGGCGGTTTCGGCGGATGTCACAGCCATGACGGATTATCCGGTGATTTCGACGCGCGAGGCGGAGACCCAAGTTGTGCTGCCGGATCGCGAAACGATCGTGATCGGCGGGTTGCTCAAGGATCGCCAGACCACGAGCATCGTGAAGGTGCCGCTGCTGGGGAGCATTCCGTGGATTGGGTGGCTCTTCCGGCGCGAGACGGTGCAAAATGAGAAGGTCGAGTTGTTGATTTTTGTCACGGCCAGCATTGTTCCGGCGGAGGGTTCCGACCTTGTCCGCGCGAATGTGGACAGCCTGGCCAAGCGTCCGAGCAATCTCCTTTCGGCGCCGGCCATCATCGCAAACAGCGCGGACACGGCGCTGAATCGCTATGTCGAGCCCGGCCTCAGCGCGGTTTCGGCCAATGCGCTGCTGCCATCGGCGCCTGCGGGAAAGAAATAGAATCGCGGGTGCGCGGGTTGCGACAGTTGCGGCGCATCCTGCCATGCGGCAGGGGCGTTGCTAGTTGATGGAGGCTCCAGCCGCGAGCCATCGCGCGAGGGTGGTTCGTTCCTCGGTGGTCATGCCGGTCATGTTTCCGAGAGGCATGGTGTCCTGATCAATGGCGCGGATTTTGATGCGCTCGGCATAGGACTTGATTTGCTCGGGTGTGTCGAAGTGCACGCCGCCCGTCGTGGTCGCAAGCGCAGCATACATCGGATTTTCTGCGGAAGGTGTCTCCGAGTGGCACGGAAGGCAGCGGTTCTGAATGATGGGGCGCGCTTCAGCAAAGGTGACCGCGGGTCCATCCTTTGCGATCGCCGCCGCCGAGCTGGCGTGGGCCGGTTTTGCTCCAAACCGAAACACTAGGAAGAGAAGAAGACCTGAAACAATAAACGTCGCCACGCAGGCGGCGAACCACGGCTTCCACGTGAAGCGGATGTTCATGAAGTGCCGGATCAGCGCGCTCATGCACATCAGGATGAGGAGGATCGCCCAGTTGAGTGGGTGTCCATAGAGATTGGCGAAGTGGTTGCTCATCATCGTGAAGATGACGGGGAAGGTGATGTAGTTGTTGTGAATGGATCGGGTTTTTGCGCGCGTATAGAGCGCCATATCCTGATCTTGGCCGGACTCAATATCCGCCATCATCTTGCGCTGCGAGACCATAATATGGAAGAAGACGTTGCCGGACATGAGCGTTGCGAGCATGGCGCCAACCATCAGATAGGCGCCGCGCCCGCTGAAGGTATCCGTTGCGAATTTGACGGCGAAGACCAGGAGAAGCAGGGAAAGGACAATCTTGATTCCGCTGCCTTTGGATGGAATGCGCCACAGGATGTCATACACCAACCACCCGGTGGCGAGAAACGCCAGCGCCGTTGCGACGCCCTCGCCGTAGGAGAGATCGTTGGCGGGGTTGAGGAGGAAGGCGCCTCGGCTCTGGAAATAGACCAAAATGAGGAGCGCGAAGCCGCTGATCCATGTGGTGTAGGACTGCCACTTGAACCAGTAAAGAAGAGGTGGGAGGGTGGAGGATTGCGCGCGGAACTTTTCGAGGCGATAGAAGCCGCCGCCGTGAAGCATCCAAAGCTCGCCGAACTTCGTTTCGTTGTGATCTTTCCCCGGGCGGAGGTTGCGATCCATCCAGTTGTACAACATCGAATTGCCAATCCACATGATCGCGGCAATAATGTGCACCCAACGAGCCAGAAGGCCCAGCCATTCAGCGGTATGTGTTTCCATCAATGCTTCATCCTATCAGGGAAACTATGAGCGCACAAGCAGGATACAAACTTTCATGAGCGCGCCAGAGGCGCATCCAGTGGCCGTGACGGTCCGCGCGGGCGATGGAACTTCCGCGAGTGTGGTTCCTGCGCTCGGCGCGGTGGTCTCGTCGCTCTGTTTTCCCGTTGCGGGCGCTCTGCGAGAGGTGCTTTTTCGGCACGCGCATTTTTGGGACGCGGCGTCGGATGCGACGCGCGGCGGGATTCCCTTCCTATTTCCCCTCTGCGGGCGATTGCAGCGCGATGGGCGATTCGGTGAGTATGTATGCGATAGACGCACCTTCACACTTCCGATTCACGGCTTTGCGATGCGGCGGCCGTGGCGCGTGAAGGAGCAAGCGAGCGATCGGGTTGCTTTGTCCCTGAATGCGATGGCAGAGGAGGGCTATCCCTTTTTTGCGCGGCTCTCCATGGTGATCGAGGTGCAGCCGCGGCGAGTGCTGTTGGAAGCGGAAATTGAAAATTGCGGCGACTCCCCCATGCCCTTCAGTGGCGGTTGGCACCCCTATTTTCTGACCCTTGATGCAGGTCCCGAGAAGGGGGGAGTTTGCGTGCGTCTTCCGGCGCGGCAAGCGGGGCGCTATGACCCCAGCTATACCCACATCTCGGAGTGGAGCGAACCGCTGCCCAGCCCGCTTGTTCCGACTCACCCGCTGTTCAAAGAGGTCCTGCACCGCGTGGATCCGGGCACCATTTCGGTGGATTGGCCCGGTCTGTTCTCGTTGGAAATGCGAGCAGAGCTGGATTCAGGAACACCGTTTCCGTTCTGGCAGTTGCACACTGAGCGCGAGAAGCCCTTTGTTTGTGTCGAGCCGTGGAGCAGTCCGCCCAACGCGCTGAATAGTGGAGATTCGCTCCTTCATCTCGCGCCCGGCGCGCGCCAGCGAATGCAGATGACCATCTCGCTCGCGAACGCTAGAGCCGAATCTGGCCGGTAAGCCCCTTGCGGGATGGCCACGCGATGTCGGGCCCCGCTCCGCGCAGTGTCGCGCGATCGGGCTCAATATCCAGCGTCAGCGCGGCGTCGGTATGGCGCGCCTTCCAAACGGTCGCGAGGCAGAGCAAGCGCTCAACGCCATCGCCTCGCTGATAGTTCCAGACTTCGTCGGGTTGCGCGATGCGCGTCTCGTCGTAGATGGATTCGTTTGGCAGCGCTGCCAGGCGTGCGACGAGTTCTGCATCGGGCAGCGATTCATTGGCATGGATGCAAACCGGGTTTCGCTCCATCGCCGCGTGAACGATGGGCTGCCAGTCAATGCGCGCGAAATCGCGCGCGGCATAGAATGCGAGATCGGCCGATGGCTGCGTGGCGCGGATGGACTCGAGATAGGCGATGATTTCCTCCCGCGTCATTTCAGGGGTGATCTCCACCGCGGGGCTGGGCTTGAAGGTTGTCTTGCCTTCCTGGAATGGGAGGCGGGGTTCGAGGCGCGCAAACTGGACGAGGCGTTCCAGCATGCCCCGGGTCTTGCTGCACTTGCAGTCGAGTTCCAGCGCGAGGCGCTCAATGTCTTCGCGGCTGCGGATGTTGATCTGGCCCTTCTTGAAGAACTCATCGAACTTGTTGAGTTCCAAGCGATCCGGCAACGGCTCCGAGAAAAATTCATCCTCGTCAATTTCGGCCAGCAATTTCTCGCGCGTCGCATCGCTGACTTTATAGGGCGCGTTGTGCTCATAGGCATACACGCGCTCTGCCGCGATATAGCGGGATTTGCCGCGCGAATCGTGGCGGATCTGGAAGCATTTTTGCATGGCGCTTTCGTCGCGGAGAAAGTTCGCCATGATCTCCATTGTGATGTTGGTGGAGAGGTAGTCGCTAAGCGATTTGCGAAAGTGTTCGTAGTCGGCCGGATTCATGGTGGCCTCCGGATAGACGCAGTGCACATAGCCGCTATTGTTCGCGACAATCGTCACCTGTTCATGGCGAAGCGCGCGCTGGGCCTTGGCGGTCTGCTCGGTTCCGTTGAACCACATATTCTTCGTCACGAGCCGCCGATTGTTCGTCAGAACGCCTTCATTGATGTCCACAAAGTTTTGCGAATGGAGCGGAGTGGCGAGAAGAAAGATTTTGTTGAGCGGCACGCCGCAGATGACGAAGAGAGCGGCGGCATAGAGCGTCGAGAGGGACACGCATTCGCCCGCGCCGCGGTTGTAGTTTGGCTTGAGGCGAAAAGCATCCATCGCCTCAACGGTTTCCGTCTTCCAAAAGGGAATGACGTTGCCCTGATACTTGTCGAGGCCGAAGTGGCGGCGGATATCTATGTCGAAGTAGTACTTGTCGCCCTCGTAGCCGAAGAGCGCATTGCTCTGGCTGATCGTCGCCTCATCAATCCAGGGCGCGAAGCGCGCCAGCTCCCGCTCCTTCGTCGTAAGCCCCCACGTGTCGAGGTCGAGGTTGAACTCGTAGTTATCAATAATGAACTGCTTGAGGCGCAGAACGCGGCGATAGAGCGACAACTTGTGAATCTTGTCGAACCAAGGGTCTTCGCGCCAGCGCCAGATGCGGGGCGACATGATATTGGCCAGGACAAGCCCGAAAAGAAGTTCCGGGAAAATGAAAATTTCCATGTCCGAAAGCGTTGCCGCTGCGGAATACTTTTCTCGACTTTCTGCAGGCACGGCTGGGTGGGGGGAGGATGAAATGGGAGCGGTCATGGGATTCATAGTACGTTAGGTCGCGCCAATTTCCATAAACCTTTCAAAGATTGTGTCCGCAGGGCTGGGAGGGGCGCTGAGGCGCAATTGCCGGTTGGGAGAATGCTGCATTGAAATGCGGGTCAACCTTGCCTACGCTGTGCCCCTATGTCGCCCGATCCTTCATTTCCGCAGACGGCCAGCTCAACTGGTGTCAACGAACTCATCTTGAATCTCGATTTTGTTCCCACATGGGCACGCCAGCCTGCGGTGAATCCCTACGAGAACGCGACCGGGGAAGACCCTCGCGAGGGCCGCGATCGCAAGCGCGGGCGATTTGATCGGAGCCACTCTGGCGGGCGATCGGGCCCTTCGCGCGGAGAGCGCCCGCCTCGGCGCGAGCACAGCGACGAGCGGTCTCGGCGCGGACGGGATGCGCGAAGAGAGGAGCGGGCGCCTGCGCGTCTGCCCATTGCGATTTCCTTTTTGCCGGAGCGGCAGCAGTTGAGTGCATTGGTGCGCCAACTGCAGAGTGCGCAAAAAGCGTATCCGCTCAATCTGGTGGCCCACCTTCTGCTCGATAAACCCGAATTCCATCTCATCAAGATCGAGGCGCGCGGCGATCTTCAATTGTGGCAATTCAAACCGGACGGCGCCGTGTTTCTCGACCAAGAATCACTGCGCGCACATGCGATTCGATTGCATCTCAGTCAGATTTTCGACGAAACCGTAGAAGAGGGCGAGCCGCCCGCGGGCAATTTCAACTGCGTGGGCCGTTGTACCCTCACCGGCGAATGGCTCGGGCCACCGAATTATCACGGCTATCAGGAGCGCCTTCGCGATCTCCAGCGGACCCGCTTCCCGCACATGAAGCTGGATGACTATCGCGCGCGCGTTGAATTTGTGCGCGAGCCGGAAGCGATCGAGCAGTGGAAGGAGCAGGCTCGCACCCGTCGGGTCTATCGGCCGAAAGGCGAGGCGGAAGCGACGCCGATTAGCCGGGAGGAAGCCGTCCAGCAACTCTCCCAGAAGTATTTGCCGGGAATGATTCAGTCGGGTCGTCGCTTCATTCTTTCCGCTTCCGTTGCGCGCGAATTGCCCGATGGGCCCTTGCGCCGCCAGTTGGAAGATGCGTGGATTCGAGAAAGCCGACACCCCTTCACCATGCCGCTCTCGCTGAGCCCGGCCTTCAAGCACATGGGCCTGCATCTCTTCAAGAGTGGGAAGGGCGGCGCATTTGTCACCGCCATCGTGCCCAAGCCCTTGCAGGCCGAGTTTGCCGTAGAAAATATACGGGCGATGTTGGCGCTCATTCGGGAGCACCCCGGTTGGAATCGCGCGCAATTGCTCGAGCACTTGAAGCCGGGCGCCGTCTTGGAATCGCCAGAAGCGGCGGAATTGCTTCAGCCACTCCGTTGGCTGGTGGACAAGGGCCACGTGATCGAGTTTTTCAACGGGACGCTTTCCGCTCCCCGCGAACCCCAACAACCGCCTGCGCCCCGAGTGAATGAGCCAGCGGCTGAAGAACCATCGCCGGTTCAAGACGCGCAAGAATAGGCGCGAGATTGCGTGCGAGGAAGCCTCGCCTCTTCTTAAGAAGCTGTTGGAAGGGAAAAAGGGAACCACGAATGGACACGAATAGACACGAATTGTGGTTGAAGGATGAGGTGTTCGTGGTGGTGGGGTGCGCCATGGAGGTGTTGAACGGCTTGGGACATGGGTTGCTGGAAAAGCCTTATGAAAACGCTTTGGTTGTGGAGTTTGGATTGAAAGGGATTCCGTTCAAACAACAGCCCCGCTTTGAGGTTCTCTACAAAGGCGTATCCGTAGGTGAATACATCCCTGACTTGATCACACACAATCAACTGATTGTTGATGCAAAGGTCGTAGAGCGGATCACCGATCATGAGGTCGGGCAAATGATGAACTACCTCAAGATCACCGGCCTTAAAGTTGGAGTTATTCTCAACTTCAAACATTCAAGACTCGAGTGGAAGCGGGTGGTCCTGTGAAATTCGTGTCTATTCGTGTCCATTCGTGGTTCAAATGCTGGCGCAGTCAGTGGGCCCGCCTTCGCGTCGCTTGCGCGGCTACGGCGTGGCAGCCTTCGCTCTCGCTGGCGCAGTCAGTGGGCCCGCCTTCGCGTCGCTGACGCGGCTACGGCGTGGCAGCCTTCGCTCTCGCTGGCGCTGTGAGCTGACGCGGCTACGGCGTGGCAGCCTTCGCTCTCGCTGGCGCTGCGAGCGAAGGCTGGTCGGGCCGACGAGATTTGAACTCGTGACCTCTTGCACCCCAAGCAAGCGCTCTACCAGGCTGAGCCACGGCCCGACACGAAAAATTAGATGGGGAAGTTAGCAGGGGTTGGGTTGTTGCGTCAATGTCTGAGCGTGATGCGTGTCATCGGCCTTCAAGACCGGGAATGCCGGGCGCGCCTTCCCACGATTGCTGCGCATTCCATGGAATGGAGGACTCCGCATAGGGATCGGTGCTCGCACACCCGAGAAGGCTGGCGGCAATGGCGAAGAGCGCCAAGAGCAGTAGGGTGCGACTCATGATCCGACGCGGCTCACAACGGCCAGACGGACGGAGCGGCGCTGTAGTAGGTCAACTCCAGCGCCTGCACCACGATGATCGCAACGAGTACGATGATCGCAACCAAGGCCAAAATAGACTGAACATTATTGGACGGCAACGAAGTCTCCCTCCCGAATCTGCATTTGTGCCCAATCGCTGCGAATGTCGGCAATGGCGAGATCGCGCGTGACACCGTTGATGAAAACTTTGCCGACGAGTTTGTCGCCGCGGTGGACGAGCATCTCGGCGTTGGGGACAAGGCCGGCTTTGCTGCCGATGTCGAGGATGACGAAGTTCCACTGCTTGTTGACGACTACGACGCGGCCGTGGAGTCCTTTGGGCAGAACGCGCACAACGCCGGGCCCGCCGAGTTGCGATTCCAAATCGCCGATGGTTTGTTCGAGGGTTAGGATTTTGTCGCGCTGGTCCTGGAGATCGTCTTCGTTCTTGGCGATCTGGGTGTTCAGGTCGTCAATCTGGATCTGCAGGTTGGCCTTGTCGCGGTCGAGGTTTTCGATCTGTTCGCGCTGCGCTGCGATGTCGGCATTTCGCTGCGTGATGGTCTCGTTGAGTTTGACGATGTCCTGGCGTGCGCGCTCAAGGTCTTGGCGCAGTTGCGCCAGTTCGATGCGGCGCTCGGCGAGTTCATCGTTCGTCTTCTTGAGGTCCGCATAGGTGGTGCCGAGTTCGCGGTAGCGCTCGCCAGCGAGCGTCTTGAGCTTCCCGAGTTCGGTGTCCATACCCGCCAAATCCATCAACTTGTTGCGGTCGAGGTTGACCCCGAGGTCGGCGATATAGGGTTCGTCGGCGCGACTGAGGCTTGCCGTCAGCTCTGCGGCCGATTTTTCCAGCTTCTGTGTGCGCCCTTTCAGGATTTCGCGTTTGCCAAATAGAGAGGTAGCGAGAAACAGCGCGCCGGCGCTCAGCAACAGGAGAAGAACGATAAATATTTTGAGAGCTTTTGCCATAAGTACTCCTGGAAAACGGCCTATACTGACATCGCTTGGAGATTAGCGAGGGGATCGAAGAACTGTCAAACGCAAACGCCCGCGAAACGAAAATTGTCGCGCGCTTGTCCTGCCGATCGGTTCCGCGCATGATGGTGGGCGTGAGTCCTATTCCGAATCCGCCGCCGAGTCGGCGCATCGTGACCCGGTTGCCGGTCGGGCGCGATGTTCAGCCGTGGCCGTCTGACCAGGTTCGCTATATCCGCAATCGCTGGCGGGGCCCGCTGCACATGCGGGTGGGGGGCGCTGATTTCCATTTGCGCTACGTGGCATTTCATGAGCACAGCGGTGAGGGGGCGTATCCGCTGCATTTCCATCCGCACATGGAGCTGATGTTGACGGACGAGGGGGGCGGAGTGGTCGAGCGGGCCGATGGAGAGCGCTTTGAGATGAAGCCGGGGTGCGCGTTACTCATGCTGCCGCGCTCGCCGCATTTTACGGTGTGGGGGCGGGATGCATCGCCGTGGTCTTTGTTCATTGCGGATTTCGACTTGGCGATTGATGCGGAGCAGATCCCATTTGAATCGAATGATCCCGTGGATCCTGCGTTCACGCCCTTTTACGAGTGGTTTGTTGTCCGGCGGCAGCCGCTGCTTCCGCTGCGTCCGCGCGACTGGGACGGTGTGCGCGAGATACTCCGCGGCGTGCGCCCGCATTTGGCGCAGTCGCAATATGGTGTGGGGTCGGAAATGTTGGCGGCGATGCTGCGCTTGATCACGCTTCTTTCGCGAAGCCTGCGGGAGCAGGGCTTGGCGATGGGGCGCAACATTTTGCCGCCGCAGGCGAGTCCGGAAGCGGCTTTGCTCAACGCGCGCGCGCAGCTTGAGAGTCGGGTGATTTATGATCCGGGCAATGTGCAGCGCTTGGCGCGCGCGGCAGGCTATTCCGAGGCGCACTTCATTCGCGCATTTCGTGCGGCCTTTGGGGTGACGCCGAAACACTATGCACAGAAGCTCTTGATGCGCCGGGCGAGCGGTCTTCTTCTGCAAACGGATTTGCCCGTACGCGAGATTGCCTATCGGCTCGGATTCGAGGAGGCCTCGCTGTTTTCGCGCGCCTTTCGGCGCGCGATTGGGCTTTCGCCCGAACCGTTTCGGAGAGAGCGCCGGGCGTGTCCTGAATAGCTACGTCAATGTCAAGAAATGCCATGTACGCGCGGGGAGCGCAGGCCTACTCTTAATGCGTCCAATGTGGAGGGCGTATGTTTCGTCATTTCTTTCTCGTGTGGGTCGGCGCGTGTGCGCTGTCTATTGTCAATCCGGCTCGCGCCCAGATGTCTGCGGCAGACAATTTTGAGGGCTATGGTGGGAATCCGATTTCAGAGGTGGGCGGTGTGGGGGATTGGGTTGGGGGCTGGAGCACGAACTCGGAGATGGACGGCGGCGTCTATCTGAGTGGGGCGAGCAAAATTAGCGGCGCGAAGAGCCTGGGTCTATACGGTAGCGCAGGAACGGCGGGGAGCTCTGTTCGGCGCGCGATTCCAGTTTGCACGAACGAACTTTCGATTTCATGGAGCATGCGCTCCGATGTCAACATTCCGAAGGCCGATGGGGCGCCAACCAATGCGCGGCGGATGGCATTCACGGTGCGCGCGGGGAATTGGCCGAGCCACTTCAGCGATCAGCGGCTTTCGTTCTATTTCGCGGCAGGCAGCACAAATTTTCAATGGTTTGACGGTTCGGATCGCTCCTCGGATTCCATTCCCTTTGTGCTGGGGAATATCTATGACGTGCGCGCGAACTTGAATCCAACCAATCGCGCATATTCGTTCACGGTGAGCAACCGAACTTCGGGCGCAATGTACAGCTATTCTGGGAAGTGGACAGGTGGTTTCGATTCTGAGGCGCTGGGCTCAGTGGCCTTCTTGATGCGGGGGCCGAGCGGAGGCGGGCAGGATGTTTTTCTGGATGAGGTTTCAGTTGTCTCGTCGAACTATTCGCCGGTGATGATGCAATCCCTGCCGATCAAGCGCTATGCGCTGTGGCGTTATTTCAAGGGGAGAACAACGCCCGCGCTTCAGGGGACCAATCAGTGGTATCGGCCGGAGTTTGATGATTCGGGGTGGGGTGGGCCGAAGCCATCGAGTTTTGGCTATGGGCCCAGCTATGAGATCACCGAGCTTTCGGACATGATGTCTGACTATCTGACCCTATTCACCCGCGCGCGGTTCCATGTCGCGAATCCGGCCTCTATTACACGCCTCAATCTCGCGGTGGATTATGACGATGGTTTTGTGGCGTATCTGAATGGAGTGGAGATCGCGCGGCGCAATATGCCCGCGGGTCCGGCGAACCACGATACGGCGGCATCCTCGGTGCGCGATTCGTCGCGCAAGGGCATGCACAGCTATAACGATTTGACATGGGATCCGCAGGAAAAGGAGTTTATCGAGGTGGACCCGGCTCTACTCGTCGCGGGAACCAACGTCCTGGCGGTTTCAGGCCATAATCAACATGTGGACAGCGCGGACTTTGCGCTGCTGGCAGAACTCTATGCCAATGTCACGCTGACGCGCGGTCCGTTTCTGCAGATGCCGGAACAGGGACGCATTTCGGTTGTGTGGCGGACGGCTGCGCCCACGGATAGCGCTGTTGATTATGGTTACGACCTGAGCTACAGCGGGGGCACGGCAAGCAACGGAGGAGCTGTGCGCCATCACGAGATCAAGTTGCCTGCGTTCCCTCCCGGCACGACGGTGTTTTATCGAGTCCGCAGCGGTGGAGAGGTCATGCTGGAGAGTCGCTTTGTTGCGCCGAAGGCGGCGGATCAGAAGTTCCGCATGGTTGTGTTGAGCGATTATGGGAGTCCATCGCCCGAAACTCACAAAATCGTGAGCCTCGCCAGTGGATATGACGCCGATTTACTGATCACAGCGGGCGATAATGTGCAGCAAGGGATGGCTCCGGTGGGCTTGTTCGATCGCTATTGGTTTGAACCCCTCGCGCCGCTGATTTCCAAAATGCCGATGATGCCGACCATCGGAAATCACGACATGCGTCTTCAGCAGGGAATCCATTATTCAATGGCGCTTTCGCTTCCGACGAACGGCCCGCCGGGCTTGGCGACCCGCAACTACTCGTTCAACTATGGCAACGCGCATTTCGTCATAATTGACGGCAATGCGTTTGAGGCGGAGGGAGAGACGGCCTATACCAATCGGCTCGCGCTTCGCGATGCGATCGTCCCCTGGCTCACGAATGACCTGCATCACGCGACACAGACCTGGAAGTTCGTTGTCTATCATCAACCCGCCTACACCACGGCTGGCGGACATCACCCTGAAACGGCTGCCATCCGCGACATTCTCTCGCCGATTTTCGAGCGGTATGGCGTCAACATCGCTTTCCAGGGACACAACCACTTCTACGAGCGAATCAATCCCGTCAACGGTGTCTACTATTGGACCGTGGGCAGCGGCGGGTTCAGCATTCATCAGTATGACAGCTCAAGTCCCAAGCGGGAGTATCTTGCCTCCATCAAGCACCAGTATGATTTCCTCGTGGTGGACGTTGACGGGCCGCATTTGACATTGCGCTGCATTAACCAGGACGGCAATCAGCTTGATCACTACGATCTCGACCTCTCGCACCCGTTTGCGATGGATGGCATTCTGGATGATGCCGCGTGGTTCCGCGCGCAAAACGGCCTGAAGCTCTACGCGGCGATTCGCGACACCTATCTCTACGTCGCCACGCAAGACGCAGGCGAAGGGAGCGACCACTTCGTCTATGTTGCCGACCAGCTCGGCGCGATGCGCGATGCGAATTGGGCAAAAGCCGGCCAGGTCATGCAATGGAGCGCCTTTCTCGCCGATGAAAATGGAGATTCGACCACTGTCACGGCGCCGGGTTTTACCGGTTGGTTCAATGCAGGTGGCGGATTGATTACCAATTTTGCCATTGCGCGCGCGATCACGCCGGGATTGAACAATAATGGCATCTATTCGAACGGAGTGCTGGAAGGAACGCTCAACCTCCCCGCTCTGTTGGGGAGTTTCCCGACCCAACTGTGGTTTGCTGCGGCACCGTTCGGCACGCTGGATGGCGAAGCGATGTATTCCGGGTCGCAAGTGCCCGCGGGCAACGGCGATGGCGATATAAACAGCAATGAATTTCTCCCGCTTACCACGCTCTCACTCGCGCTCGACCTGCCGATTGTGAATGCGGGCGGCGCCAGCGCGGCAAGCGAAGAGGCGGGGATGCCGCTCGCGGTCACGGGCGCTTCGGTGCAGATTCGGAGTTCGCTTCTGGGCTCGTCGTCCTGGAGTCAGGTGAGCGGACCCGCCGGCATCTTGGCGGACACCGACACGCTCGCGCCCTCATTTCGCCTGACGAATGACCTCGCTGCGCCAACCGCCGTGGTGCTCCGGCTAAGTGTCTTCGATTCGCGCTTCCATGTGGCGGATGAGGTCGTGCTGAACTTCACGCCCATTCAAGATTCCGATGGCGATGGCTTGTCTGACCGCGAGGAGACAACAGGCATGGACAATCCGCTCACGACTCCCAATCCGGATGGCCATCTCACGGATCCGAACGATCCCGATTCGGATCGCGACGGCATGAGCGATGGCCATGAAGCGATTGCCGGAACGGATCCCAACAACGAGAACTCGCGCTTCGAGCTCGTCGGCATTCAGGGGGCTGCCTCGACATCCGGCGCCATGCTGCAGTGGAAGAGCGCAGCGGGTCGCGCCTACCACATCTGGAGCGCCACCAATCTGTCTGCGGAATGGATGCGGATCACAAATGATTTGCCCGCGACGCCCCCAGCCAACATCTATACGGCCGCGCCCTCTTCTTCGTCTGTGGACCATTTTAGAGTTGAAGTGATTACTCAGCCCTAGTTTGACGGCAAGGCCGGGTGCGCGGACGGTCCGATTCTTCTTGCGGGCACACGAGTTGGCTTTTTAACCTCTCGGGGATGCACACGACTTCATCACAACCCGTTGCGCTCACCATCGCTGGTTCGGATAGTGGGGGAGGGGCGGGTATTCAGGCCGATCTCCAAACGTTTTCGGCATGGGGCGTTTTCGGCACGACCGCGATCACCTGCGTGACGGCGCAGAACCCATCCGGCGTATCTGCCATTCAGGCGATTGAGGCGGCGACTGTGAAGGAACAGATTCGCAAGGTGTGCGAAGCGTTCCCCGTCGCCGCAGCCAAGACGGGCATGCTCTTCTCCGCCGAGATCATTCGAGCCGTTGCGGAGGCCGATGAAGAGTTTGGGATTCCTGTACTCGTGGTGGATCCGGTGATGGTGGCTGCATCGGGAGCGCGTCTCCTACAGCCGGATGCCGTGGAGGCGATTTGCGCTACGCTGTTGCCAACGGCGCGCGTCATCACCCCCAATCTGCACGAAGCGGAAATCCTGCTCGGGCGGCCCATTCCCAATGTGCAAGAACTGCGCGTGGCCGCGCGAGAGATCGGCGAGCGCTTCGACATTGCCTGTGTCGCAAAAGGGGGTCATCTCCCGGGCGACCACGTGACGGACGTGCTTTTCGATGAAGGCGAAGAAGCCGTCTTCACGTCTCCGCGGTTGCCGCATGTTGAAACCCACGGGTGCGGGTGCACGTTTTCCGCTGCGCTGACAGCGGGCCTTGCGCGAGGAATGTTGATGCGCGATGCGGTGCGACACGCGAAAGGATTTGTCAACGGAGCGCTCGAAAACGCGCTGAAAATTGGAGCGCACCAGCCCCTGCGCTTTTTCTGGAATGCCTCACTCAACCGCCTATCTTGACCCGCTGCGTCCGGAAATCGCCGCCAGCCCGCTCCGCGTGCGGCGTCCGCTGCTGGGCGTTCTAGTTGCCGTTCTTGCGGGACTGGTTGCTTCGGAAATCTTGCCATTGCCTGCGTGGGCGTGGATTGGAGCCGCGTGGTTGATTCTCGCATTGGCCGCGATTCCGCCTCTGCGCTCGTGGCGGACCGCTTTGCTGTATTCACTGTTTGTCCTAGTGGCTGCGGCGCACACGGCTGGGCACCGCGCACCCGTCGCGCCCGATCACATCGCCAACCGTATGCAGCGGCCGATCGAACACCTCAATCTGACCGGCGTGGTTGCGGATGACCCCATTCGCGAAGCGGGGTGGCGCCCCGGCGTGGCGCTTTGGAAATTTCCATTGGCGCTTGATCGCATTCAGCGCGAGAGAGAATGGCAACACGCACAGGGGCGAATCGAAGTTCGACTCGAACTGCCGGAAGATGCCGTTGGCGTGCGCTATGGAGAGCATTGGCGTTTTGAGGGCGCCGTGCGAAAGGCGCCGGGCCGCTTTGCGGCTCCGCCACGCTTCACCCTCGCGGTGAATGAAAAAGCCGCCAAGCAGCTTGCGGGCACAGGCGGATGGTGGTTGCGGCGCTGGTGCTTGACCGGGCGTCGCGCGGCCGCCGAGCGGCTGGGAGCGGGAGTCGAATTTGATCCTGCTGCGGTTGGCCTCACGCGCGCGCTGATGCTGGGCTATCGTCAAGAATTGCCCGAGCGCGCGTTGTCTGCCTTTTCGCGAACGGGCACCATGCATATCGTCGCCATTTCCGGCGCGCATGTCGGGATGATCGCGCTGCTGCTGCTGGCTTTGGTGCGCGCCACCGGACTCTCACAACCTCGCTGGCCTTGGGTCATGGCGCCACTCTTGTTGATCTATGCGCTCAGCACGGGGATGGCGCCTTCGGCCATTCGCGCGTGTTTGATGGCGGTCTGCTTCTTCTTTGCCTATGCCTGTTGGCGACAGCCCGATGCCTTGTCAGCACTCGCGCTATCCGCGTTGCTGATCCTGGGGGCTGATCCCAGTCAACTGGCGCGGCCCGGATTCCTCCTTTCGTATGGAGTCGTCGCAGGACTCCTCGTTCTCTTCCCGCCGGTGCGCGCTGCCCTGCATCGCTGGTTCGTCCCGCCGGATCCACCGGCGACGTGGTTGCGCCAACATTTGATCGAACCCGTCCGCCCGATGCTGCTCGATCTTTTCGGCGTCACGCTTGTTGCGTGGCTCATCTCCACGCCGCTGATCGCTCTCTTTTTCAACCTCGTTTCCCCGGTCGCACTGGTGGCTAATCTCGCCGTTGTTCCGTTGGCATTCCTGATTCTCTTCGCCTCGTGTCTGGCCCTCGCGCTGGGGTTCATTCACCCGGTCTTGCTGGAGT
>WBZO01002517.1_pt1 | contig 23659 bp, 19 predicted proteins | sample 5204261 | NCBI WGS metagenome assembly WBZO01 (sample SAMN12412400, study PRJNA552823) | activated sludge metagenome | isolation source: activated sludge from anammox sidestream of wastewater treatment plant... | place: USA: North Carolina | collected 2017-09 | reverse complement strand
CCTGGGCGCGCATCGCTTCCAGCGTGCCATTCGGCAAAAGACCCATTTACTATCAATAGGTCTTTTGCCGAATGGCACGCTGGAAGCGATGCGCGCCCAGGGGCGATTATCCAACGTCGTCTTTCGGCAACTCGTTCGCGAATTGATCGTCGTCTTTCATCTCTTTCTTCAATCGTTGAAGTTCTTTCTTCAGCCCTTCGACAATCTTCGCGTAAGCCGGATCGCTGTAAACGTTGCGCATTTCACGCGGGTCTTTCCGCAGATCGTAAAGCTCCCACTGATCGAGCTTGTTGAAGTAGATCAGCTTGTAACGATCCGTGCGAATGCCGTAATGCGCCGCGACGTTGTGATGGCCGGGATGGTAGTAGCGGTAATACATCGCCGTGCGCCAACCCGGCGGCGTCCTGCCTTCGAGCAGCGGCAGAAAGCTGCGGCCCTGCATATCCGCTGGCGTTTTCACTCCGGCGGCGTCGAGCAGCGTCGGCGCAAAATCAACGTTGAGGATCATCCCCTTCGACACGCTTCCGGGCTTGATCTTTTCCGGCCAGCGAATCAGAAAAGGCATCCGCAGCGCTTCTTCGTACATAAACCGCTTGTCGTAAAAGTTGTGCTCGCCGAGGAAAAAGCCCTGATCCGACGTGTAGATCACAATCGTGTTTTCGGCCAAGCCGTTTTTGTCCAGCCAATCCAGGAAACGCCCGACGTTGTCGTCAACCGATTGCACGCACGCCAGGTAATCCTGCATATATCGTCTGAATTTCCACCGCTTCAATTCTGCGCCTGTCAGACCCGCCGGAGGTTTCATCTTCAAATCGTTGTCATTCAGATCGGCGTCAATGTGCATAGTTGATTGCCGAGCGGCGTCCGACTTGCCTTTGTAATCGTCGTCGAAGGTTGCGGGAATCGGCGGATCATAGTTTTCAAACTGCTTGCGATGTTTTTCGTCCGGCTGCCAGTTACGATGCGGCGCCTTGTGGTGGTACATCAGGAAGAACGGCTTGTCCTGCGGGCGCTTTTCGATGAATTGAATCGCCAGATCGGTGATGATGTCGGTCGTGTAGCCGGTGAGCTTTTTGCGCTCTCCCATCTCGATCATCATCGGGTCGAAGTACGCGCCCTGCCCCGGCAATATGTTCCAGTAATCGAAACCTGTCGGCTCGCCTTCTTTACCGCGATTGCCGCCGAGATGCCATTTGCCGATCATCCCGGTGTAATAGCCCGCCTGCTGTAAATACTTCTGAAGCATCGGCTGCGAGTTATCAATGTGATTGAAGACCGGCACGCCGTTCAGGTGCGCGTATTTGCCCGTCAGAATCGCCGCGCGGCTCGGCGTGCAAATCGAATTGGTGGCAAAGGCGTTCTCGAACTTCATCCCCTCTTTCGCCAGCCGGTCAATGTTCGGCGTTTTGTTCAAGCGGCCACTGTACGCGCTGATGGCGTGCGCCGCGTGGTCGTCAGACATGATGAAGACGATGTTGGGGCGTTTGGGCGCCGGTTGATTTTGCGCGGCGCCGGGCTGCAAACAGACCAGCGCCGCCAGCAAGCAGAGCGTCAGATAGCGTGTAAGCTTGTTCATTTTTGATTCTTTGTGTTGAGGTTGGCGCTCTTGCCGTTCGCCTTCACTTCATCCGCGAACGGCTCGATGTCGGGAATCACTTTGACGCCCGTCGTGAATTTGAACGGCGCCAGAGGCTGCCCGCTTGGGAAAGTCAGTTCGACCATATAAGCCGTGTAGCCGCGCTTCGGCGGCGCGACCTTCGCCACGTAAACGCCATTGCCTTGATCAGTCAGCGGCGAGCTTTTCCACTTCGGCCCGATGCTGGTCAAACGGAAATCGCGCGCGCCGGGATTGGACGCCTGCCACAGTTTCACTTCAGTCGGCTTGGTCCTGGTCTCGACGCGGATGCCGCCGTTCTTCTCGATCTTCCAGTCGAACTGCGGCAACGCGGCGTTGGTAAGAATCGCGCTGTAGCAGGCCAGCAGCGTCATCCATGCGTCCGAACCGCGCAACGAGTGATCGGCGTTCGGCACATAACGCAGGTATTTCACCCCCTGCAGATCGTTGAAATAGAACCGCCACGAGTCGGGCAGGAAGAACTGATCGCCGGTAGCGTTGATGATGAACTTCGGCATCGTGAGACGCTGGCGATATTCGTATGGCTCGACTAGCTTCATCAGTTCCCGGTAACGCGGCGAATTCTGCTGACTCATAATGCCCATCTCTTCGTAATCGCCGACGGCCGGAGCGTAATAGCCGTAGACCGCAAAGTGATGCTGGAACGACGGAATGACGTTGAGCATGTCAATCACGAGCGGCACAATCGCCACCACGCGCTTATCAACCGCCGCCGTCGTCCATGTAGTCCAGCCGCGTTTCGATCCGCCGGTGACAACGAAGCCGTCAATCTTCGTATTTCCGCCTTCAGCTCCGCCGCAGAAAGCGATCACCGTGTCCATCGCGCGCACGGCGGCTTTGGTCATCGGCAACCGCGCGGGCCACGACTCGTCGCCGGTCTTCAAAAACTTATCCCACGTGTAGGCGATATATTCATCCTCCACGCGTGGCTTCTTGTCGTCGCTGAACGTGAGCGGCTGGTTGGGAATCATCCGCAGTTCGGTGACCACAGACTTCGTAGCCATCGCGATCTGAATGACCGCCTGGTCAGCGCCCTTCGGCGCGGGACTGTTGTTGTTGCCGCCGGAGATGTAAAGCAGCGACTTGCTGGTCTTCACCTCATCCGGCTTGACCATAATCATCCAATGCCACCAGACGTTGCGATCAACCTCGCTCGTCGAACGCCACGTCTGCGAAGTCATCTTGATGATGTAGGTCGTGTAGCCATTGCCCGGCGTTTTGCTGACCAACTCATACTTGTAAGTCGGATCGGGCGCGGCGACGTATTTGTCGAGCGCAGTCTGGCCATTCGCTGGCGCGGGAGCCTGCGCGAGAGCGGTGAAAGCAGTGAGCGTGATAAGTAGAAGTGTGGTGTTGAACAGTCTGATCGTGTTATTGCGTGAACTTTGGCGCATTGATTTTCTCCGTAGTTTTGAAATTAAGCAGCGGCGAATTCAGTGTATTGGCGAACTTCAGGCGGATGAAATCCGAGCACGATGTCCTCGCGCGGCACGCCAGCTTCGAGCAAGGCGTCGGCGACCGGACGATTGGTTCCGTCGTGCTGAATCCAGACTTTGCCGTCAATAATGTCCAAGTGAATTACCGAGCCAAGAACACGACGAACGCCCTGCCAGCCGATGTGCTGGACTTCGTAATGATCTCTTTCAGGATCAATCACGATTTCGACTTCGATCTGCCCGTTGCGTGGTTTGTGTTTCCCATATTCATGGACGATGTAGCGCAAAATCTCTCGATAGCGATTCAGTTTATCCATTTGATAATACCTCCTTGCCTCTCGTCGAAGACGATCATCAACAGTCTCTGGCGTTCAATAACCAGCCGTCCCAACCGCTCAGAAAATATTCCCTCCCAGGCCTGGTTTGGGATCGCCAAATAAAGCGCCCGGTCCGGCTCGGTGTCGGAAAGCACGTCACGATAGACATTGTATTGGCCGACCGCATCGTGCAGATCGTCTACTGGAGATTTGCTGGTGAAACTTTTGATTTCAACAGCAATCCGATGTCCGTCCTTCTCAGCCGCAAGCGTACTCTTTTCCGCGCCGAGATCAACATACATCGGGCGATTCCCATATCCGAGAAAGAGTGGATCATCCGTGATCGCCCACCCCTCTGCAATCAAAGCTTCAACAACGATATCGTGATAGAGGTCTCTGGCTGGCATGTTATCGCCTCCCAACTGCTAACTGAAAATCTCATGCAAACACCTTCAAAATCGGATCGCCCCCGAAATTGGTCAGCCGCTGATCGCGCCCGCCGTAATAATAAGTCAGCTTCCGATGATCCAACCCCATCGCGCGCAGGATCGTCGCGTGCATATCGTGAACCGAGTATGGCTCGACTTCAGCTTTGTAACCGTACTCATCCGTCGCGCCGAGCGCCTGTCCGCCTTTCACTCCGCCGCCGGTCATCCACATCGTGAAGCCGTGCGGGTTGTGGTCGCGTCCGATGCCGGATTGCGAGATCGGCATGCGTCCGAATTCCCCGCCCCAGACTACCAGCGTCGAATCGAGCAGGCCGCGCGATTTCAAATCCTGGATCAACCCGGACATCGGCTTGTCGGTCTCGGCGCAATGCAGCGTGTGGTTCTCGTGCAGGCCGTAATGCGCGTCCCACGATTCCTGCTGGTGGCCGCCGCCGCTATAAAGCTGGATGAAGCGCACGCCGCGTTCTACCAGTCTTCGCGCGACCAGGCATTGCCGCCCGAAATAATCCGTCGTCTTTTCGCCGATGCCGTAAAGCTTCTTCGTCGCTTCTGATTCTTTCGAGATGTCCACAGCTTCAGGCGCGCTCGTCTGCATCTGGAAGGCGAGTTCGTAAGACGCGATGCGCGCGTCCAGATCGCTGTTTCCCGCGTGGCGTTCGTGATGCTCCTGATTCATTTTCTGAATGAAATCAACTTCGGCGCGCTGCAGATGCGGGTCAACCCACTTGGGCGGATTCAGATCAACTATCGGCACATTGCCCGAACGAAACGCAGTGCCCTGAAACGCGGCGGGCATAAATCCCGAAGACCAGTTCGGCGCGCCGCCAATCGGGCCTCCACGCCAATCGTACATCACGATGTAAGCCGGCAGATTTTCATTCTCGCTGCCCAGGCCGTAAGTCACCCACGATCCCAAACTGGGATTGCCCGGACGCATGTTGCCACTGTTCATCTGGAAGATCGCGGGCGAGTGGTTGTTGCTGGTGGTATAGACCGAACGCACCAGACAGAGGTCGTCCACTTTTTGCGCCAGATGCGGATAAAGCTCCGAGACTTCTATGCCCGATTGTCCGTGCTTTTTGAATTTGTACGGCGAGGCCATCAGATTGCCGGGGTTGCCGAAGAAGACATCAACTTTCCCTTTATTCATCGGCTTGCCGTGATGGCGCGTCAATTCAGGTTTTGGATCGAACGTATCAACGTGGCTGACGCCGCCGTACATAAACAGGAAGATGACCGATTTGGCTTTGGCCGGGAACATCGCGGGTTTGGCCGCGAGCGGATTAGCGCGCTTCCGCTGCGGCTCGGCGGCAAGCAGATCGTCCTGATCGAGCAGCGCCGCGAGCGCGAGGCCGGAGAATCCCGCGCCAGCGCGAAAGATCAACTCGCGGCGGGTCATCCGTTGTGATTGATTCAAAATTGGGAGATTGATTTTGTTCTTCATCGCCTCTCCTACGAAAAAGAGCATGGAGTTCAAACTTTAGTTTGCTGCTTTTGTCCGCCTGAAAATGGAGGCTACAAGCTGAAGCTTGAACTCCATGCCCTTTTTTCATTGTTTCAGGGCGTCGCAACGCGACATGAACAACTCCTCTGACAATTGGTGGAGCGATCAATGAACGGCGAACAGTCTCCCAACCGGCTTGCCGGCAGACGGATTGTTCTCCGCGTAATCCAGCTTGAGAAAACGGCACAATGTCGCGGCGGCCTGATTCTGATAAATCGTCTCGGCGTTCTTCCATTCGCCGCGCAACCGGATGTCGGGGCTGATGAACGCCATCCAGATGTACTGCGCTTCGGGAACTTTTTCTCCGTGATCCGTCCAATCCTTCGGCGTTGCGCCGCGCCCGTGATCCACCGTGATGATGATCGAAGTCTTGCCTCGGTAATGTTCGTTCGATTGCAAATAATCCCAAAGCTCGCGCAGGTAACGGTCGGTGTTCGCCAAAGCCTGAACGGTTTTGTCGTAATTCCCGCCGTGCGCCCAGTCATCAGTCTCGCCGAGCGAGAGATACAGCACGCGCGGTTGATAGCTTTTCAGATGCGCCATCGCAAAACGAAACGTGTAGTAATCGTGCCGCACGCTGTCCCAGGGCGTCGGCGCTTCACTCTGCAACCGGCCCATCAATTTGATCTCCGGGTCGGGGTGATCGTAAGGCTCGTATCCGGCGTTCAACGTGATGCTGCCCACTTCGTGTTCGGCGACCCAGTCAATTACGTCCCACGAAGCGAACCCCGCTACCTGCTTCGCGTCGAGCTTCAGCTTCCGTTTCAAAAATTCGAGCACGGACGGATACGGGTTGCGCTTCTTGTCGTTGCTATTGATCACGTCATCGTGCGCCTGGCCCGTCAGGATTTCGGAATAGCCGGGATAAGAAAACCACATCTTGTTCGTGGTCATCACAGCGCTGCCCAGAGCGCGGTTCCCGGCAATCGAGCCGTGTTGCTTCATCAGCGTGCCCCAGAAGAAAGGCATCAGTTTCTCGCGCCGCTGCTCCGGCGTTTCGGCGTAATATTTTTTGTAAAGCGCGGTGTCTTCGACGCGGCCTCTCCTCGTCTTCGATTTCAGCACATCCAGATCGAGTCCGCCGAACATTTCCTGCGTGCGCGCGCCGTCCAGCGTGATCAAAATAACGTTTTCGGTTTTGCCCTGGCCGGCGGCCACCGCCGCCAGCGTGAATAACAATAATAATGAGGCTACAGATTTAAACATTGGTTTTTCTCCGTGTCTTATTCGCCGCCTCTGACCAGCGGCATCAAAAGGCAGTGCGGCCCGCCGTTGTTGATTGACAGCAATTCGCCGGGGAACGTCAGCACTTCGACTCCGGCCCGGCGCAAAGCTTCGTTGGTGTGAATGTTGTGCTCGTAAGCGATTACGCGGCCCGGACGCAGTTGGACGACATTCGCGCCCTGCCAGCGCAGTTCGTACATCGCGCGCTCGATCACATATTTTTCCAAAGGCAGCGCGCCCTGCTCGCCGCCAACGTAGACCACCTGACAGCCACGCTCGCGGAAATAATCAACAAGCTTCATGTCCAATGGCGTCGCTTTGCCGGAGCCGGCTTCATACTTCGTCACCCAACCGACCTGCGGCGCCAGTTCGACAGTCAATCGCAGATCGTCCGTCTTACTCATCTCGCGTTCAGGTTGCGCGAGCCTGATCTGGTCTGTCTGAGCGGCAAGACCGAGCAGGATGGGTTTCACCGGATTCGATTCGCTGTAACGTTTTTCCAGAAAGTACGGCACGGCGAGAACCTTTTTCTCGTCCACCAGATTGAAGATCGAATCGAGGTGAAGCAACTGCCGGTTCAACCCGCTCGGTTTGTCGGCGGGAGGCATGGCGACGGCGATCACGTCCATCCCCAGTTTCTGCGCCAGCTTTGGGGCGGCGTCGCGGCTGCTGCGGTTGCCAACGCCGAGCAGCAGCGTCTTTTCATCGAGCACAATCGTGTCGCCGCCGTCCAGAAACACGCCTTCTTTCGCCGCGTCGAAAACTATCGGGAATTGCTTCAGCTCATCGGCGAATTGAAAGATCAAACGCGCGACCGAATTTTCCAGAGCGCGGCGGTAATACTGGCCGTTGCCGATGATGATTCCTTTCGGCGTCGAAATGGCGAAATCGCGCGACCAGTACATCGAAGGCAATCCAGTAAAGAGCGGGTCAATCGAACCGTCGTCACGTTTCGCGTAAAAATGTTCGTCGCGCAGGTTGAGCACACTGGCCGCGTCAATCGAGTCAATCCGCTTGATAGCTGCTTCAGCCGTCGCCGGGAAAGTCTGTTTCAGCCATTCATCCAGCTTGCCTTCGCGGCGGGCATTGCGAATTGCGCCGTCCAGCAGATCGCGCACATCCATCACGCGCACATTCTCATTACGCAGCAGATCGCGCAGCGCCTGATGCTCGCGGATCACGCCGCGCGGCAAGCTGCCAAAGAGCGGATGGCGATTCGCTCCGGCGCCGCCCAGATCGGACGACTTAAAAATCTGATCGCCGAGCGAAAGCGCAATTGTCGCGCGCAACGGAGCGACGTCCGAAGTGACGCGCGCGCCGTTGACTTTGGCGTGATGCGCGCCTGCAAGGGTGAGCAGCAATATCGCAACCGTTACAACGGCCAACAAAGTACGCCTTTGTTTAATCAACATAGATGAATTCGTTCAGATTGATAATGGCGTGGCAAAAATCTCGCAGCGCTGACGCCTGCGGCTTTTCGTCTTCGCGCCGCATATTGCCTTCCGCCTGAGATTTCAAAAACGACAGCGACCATTCGATCTCATTCGCGTTCGGCTGACGACCAAGAGCGATCTCGAACGCCCGAACGACCTGAGCGCGTTTGTCCGCGCCCGCTTCTCTCGCAACCCGCTCGGCGAAGTAACCCGCCTGCTGCAATACAAATTCGTTGTTCATCAACGCCAGCGCTTGCGGCGAGACGGTCGAGACCGCGCGCACCGGCCCGGAAACAACAGTCGCCGGGCAATCGAAGACTTCGATCAGCGGCAGCAGCACCGAGCGTTTGACGAAAATGTAGACGCTGCGCCGCCACGTGCTGTGATCGTCTTTGGCGTCGAGCGGCCAGCGCGGGCGCGAGCCGGTGTTGACCACGTCCGGATCAATGCGCGGATAAATGCCGGGGCCGAACATTTCAGAATTGAGTTTGCCGCTGATCGCAAGAATGCTGTCGCGCAACGGTTCGGCTTCCAGGCGGCGCGGATTCATTCGCCACAGCAAACTGTTTTCAGGGTCTTTCGCCGCTGACAGTTCGTTGAACCGGCTCGATTGGCGATACGTGTTTGAAAGCAGGATCAGCCGATGCATCGCCTTCCAACTCCATCCGCGTCTGATAAATTCTGTCGCGAGCCAGTCGAGCAGTTCGGGATGACTCGGATGATCGCCGGTCGCGCCGAAATCGCTCGGCGTTTTGACGATGCCTTTTCCGAAGTGATATTGCCAGATGCGATTGACGGCGACGCGCGCGGTCAGCGGGTTGTCGGCGCTCGCGATCCATTCGGCCAATTGGCGGCGGCGGTTTTTCAGGTCGAGGTTCGCGTCGCCTGTCAGAACCTGCGGCAATCCAGGCTCGACCTCTTCACCTTTGCTGCGCCAATCGCCGCGTTTGAGCAGATGCGCCTGGCCCGCATCGGCTTTGTCGGTGACGCCCATCGCGGCGGGCAGCAGGTTCGGGCGCGTCTTGTTGATGTTGTCTATCTCGGTCTGAAGTTCCTTGCGCGCTTTCATAGCTTCGGGCGAAAGCAACGCCTCGATCTCTTCCGGCTGCAGGTTGACGTCTTTGGCGAAACGTTTGGCGACTTCTTCGCGGAACTGCTCTTTGGTCTTATCGCCGAAGCCATTCGACATCTCGGCCAGCCGGACGTGAAATTCAGTCTTCTCGGCGAGCAATTTTTCGCGCACAGGCTTTTCAATATCGGCGATCTTTTGTTTGAACGGCCTGACCAGTTCGTCAATCTTCTTGTTGGCGGCTTTATGCGCGGCCTCCTCCTCTTTTGAAACCATGACGGCTTCGGTTTTTTGATACGAGAAGAAGACGGCCTGCATTCGGTAATAATCGCGCTGCGGGATCGGGTCGAATTTGTGATCGTGGCAGCGCGCACAACCAACCGTCAGGCCGAGGAAGACCGACGACGTGGTCGTGACCATATCGTCGAGTTCATCCATCCGCGTCTCTTCGTTGTCGGCGTTGTCAACTGTCGGACCGTTGCGGACGAAGCCCGTCGGGATCAGGGCTTCCGGATTGGCCTTCACGTCAACTCCGTCGAGTTGATCGGCGGCGAGTTGCTCAATGATGAAGCGGTTGTACGGCTTGTCTTCGTTGAACGAACGGATCACGTAATCACGGTAACGCCACGCGTGCGGGCGGTCGTAATCGAATTCGTATCCGCCGCTGTCGGCGTAACGCGCCAGATCGAGCCAATGACGGCCCCAGCGTTCGCCGTAATGCGGTCTGGCGAGCAAGCGGTCAACAACTTTTGCGTAAGCCGCCTCGGACGGATTCTTCAAAAACTCCGCCGTCTCTTCAGGCGAAGGCGGCAATCCGGTCAGATCGAAATAGACACGGCGCAACAACTCGCGCGGCGAAGCCGGACGATTCGGTTTCAATCCGTTCTGTTCAAGCTTGTACAATACGAAGGCGTCAATCGTGTTTCGCGCCCAACGGCGATCCTTCACTTTCGGCAACGCGGGGCGAACGGGTTTGACGAACGACCAGAACCGGCGGTCTTTCTCGGTGATCGAATATCCAGGCTGGCGCACGGGGACTGTCTCCGCCGCCATCGTGGGTTTCGGCGAAAGACCGTTGATCCACTCGGCGATCACCGCAATGTCGGCGTCGCTGAGTTTGTCCATCCCCAGCGGCATCGCCGGTTCTTCCCTGTGCGCGACCAGACGATAAAGCAGGCTCTTCTCCGCATTGCCGGACACAACAGCAGGCCCGCGCGCCCCGCCTTTCAAAACCGCCTCTTCGCTGCGCAGATCGAGGCCGGAACGCTGCACGCCTGCGCCGTGACACATCGCGCAGTTTCGTTCAAAGATCGGCGCGACTTTCTGTTTGAAGAAATCCGAAGCGGCTGCCCCAGGCTGTTGCGAGGCGAAGGCCATCGCCGCGCCGATGGCGATGAGCGTTAGCAGTTTGAAAACTTTGTTCCCGTGAATCTGGCGTCGCATGGCTTGTCCTTCAGCCTCCGTAGTAAAATATCGCTCGAAATCAGCTACTACATCGAGGTTTGTTATGACTACATCGGTTCAATCAGTCCTTCCCATCGAAATCGAAGTCGCAAAAACTACGGGCGCTGAACAGCGCCTTCTTCTGCAAGGTGTCAATTGGGAAACCTACAACCAATTGTCGCGCGCCCTTGAGCCGCATCAACCTCCAGTCCTGCTCACCTACTACCACGGAGATTTGGAGATTATGACTGCTTCACTCGAGCACGAAAAATGGAAAAGCCTCATCGGCGATCTCATCAAGCTCATTGCCGGCGAGATGGAGATTGACTACGTCAGTTCCGCGCAGACCACCTTCCAGCTTGAATACAAGGCCGGCGGCTTTGAAGGTGACGACTCGTTCTACTTTTCTCATACCGAACAGATCATCCAAATGGCTGAGATTGACCTGGCCAAAGACCCTGCGCCCGATCTGGTAATCGAGGTTGATATCAGCAACCCGTCAATCAACAAGCTCCCGCTTTTCGCGGATTTTGGCGTCAGCGAAATCTGGCGATATCACAAAGGCAGCGTAAAAATCTGTCGCCTCGCCAACGGAGAATATTTCGAGCAGGAGAGCAGCGCCTTTCTGCCTGGCGTGACGGCCCAGGCCGTCACAGAGTTGATCGCCTCCCGCCAATCGCTTTCCGCCTACGTCTGGCAACGGCGCGTGCGGGAATACGCGCAGCAAATCAAAGCCAAATAATCCTCAACAAACCTTCAATGGCTGTGCGGATGCTGCTGGTAATGCTGCCGGAGCAGGTCCTTGCCGTAATCGTTCCCGTTCGGAGTCCTGACAACTGTATGGATGTGCTCGCGGTCCACCGCTCGCGGCTCTTTGGCGAGATGGCGCAAGCCGACCGGCAACTGATGATCGAATTCGATCAGAATCACTGGGCTTTGGACGCGGTAATAAAAAACATCCTTCGGCCCCGTCCCGCCAATCCAGGCGAAATGAGTCTTCTCGATGTGTTGTCTGACCTCACTCATTTTCACCTTCGCGTGTCCGTCCCGCATGTTCCTGACGTACTCGCCGATCAAATCCAGCAACTGTTCCTTCTGTTTTGACGTGAACTCAGAAGCGCGAATCCCGGCGTAATCGAGCGTGACGTTATCCTTGAAGGCTTCGCCCACATTGTTGTTACCGGTCTTGGAAACTTGAACGATCGCCTTCTTGCGTTGCGCTTCATCGAGCGCGTTGATCAAGGCCAGGCCCTTGTTTTGCTCGTCCTGCAAAACGGCCGTGCCGTTGTATTTGCCGGAATGGGCGATGACCGGCTCAGAACCCATGAAGGTCGGCGTCATCACCACCTGATCGCCCAGCACGAAGTAGTTGATGATCAGATGATGCCCGTCGAGTTGCCATCCCCACGGCTCTTTGTCCGACGGCGTTCCCATCACCGTGATCCAGTAGAGCCATTGGCCGTACTGTTCAAAATCGTTGTTGTTCAATTCGCCGAGCGTGTGATTGAGCCGCATGATGTCGCGCGACAACTTCAAACCTTTCGCGCTGAGAGAGGCGCGCAGCAAACCGAAAGCGGCTTCGCGCTGAGCTTCAGACATCTCTTTAAAACCCACGCCCTGCCGGACGTAGAAATGCTGGTTCATCCACTTGCGCCATTCCGGGTCGTCTATCTGGAATGTTGTTTTGGCGCGCTGCTCCTGAGTCAAAGCAGCGAGGAAGGCGTCAGCGGCTTTGCGGACGGGCGCAGTGGAAACCCTGGTCGAGCGTATCGTGAACAATCCCGGAACCACATTCCCATCCGTCGTGACTCCCTTGAAGGGATCGGCCAGCCCACGGTTTTCGGCATCCTTCGACATCCGTCTGAAGCGTTCCGCCCGATCTCCCTGAGGCTGTTGCGAGAGCGGTCTGACGTTGTACCCAATGATGCCTATGAGCAGCATAGGGCAAAATAACCGAACGAATCGCGTCTTCATGAATCGTCTGTATGGCTTATTTGTATCTGGCGTTTCCATATCGCCTCCCTCGGAGTTTAAGCATGATTCATCATGTTGGTCGCCGCGTGGCTGTTCACTGCCGAATGCAGAAGAGCGTATTCTGGCCGCGCAGATAAAGGCTGCCGCCGGCGACTGCGGGCGTGGCGATGAACGTCTGGTCGGCCAGCGTGTTGGTCGCCAGCGTTTCGTATTTCTCGCCCATTTTGACCACCACCACATCGCCCTCTTCGGTAGCCAGGTAAAGCTTGCCGTTGACTCCAACCGGCGAGGCTTTGAAGTTGTAAGGCTTCGGCAGCCGCTGTTGATGGTAATGCGGCGCGCCGGTGTTGGCGTTGAAGCAACTCAGCATGCCTGTGTCGGTGATGAAATAAAGTTTGTTGTCGTGGAGCACCGGCGCGGCGGTGTAAGAGTTGCCGCGATTGTTCGTCCAGAGTATCGCGTCCGTCCCGGTCAGGTCGCCTTCGCGTCCGAGCCGGATGGCGAGCAGGTTCGGTTCGCGGTGACCGCTCATCGCGTAAACGACGCCACTGGCGGTGACCGGCGCCGGAATGACATTCGTGCCGAGGCCGGCGGCTTCCCAGATCAGCTTGCCTGTGGCGGCGTCATACGAGCGCACTTTCTTCGAAGCGCTGACCACCACCTGTTTGCGCCCGTTGTGCGTGACGACCAGCGGCGGCGACCAGGAACTGACTTCGTCACGCGCGACGCGCCACAACTCTTTGCCGTCGCGTTTGTCGAGCGCCAGCATGTAAGAATCCTGTTCCTGATCGAACTTCAGATAGAGCGTGTCGCCGTCGAGCACAGTCGGAACGCCTTCGCCGAACGCAAGGCGCATGCGCATCGGCGGAAACTGTTTTTCCCAGATGAGCTTCCCGTCGAGATCGTATTTGTACAAGCCGCGCGAACCGAAGAACGCGTAAACGTGCTGTCCGTCGGTCACCGGCGTGTTGGAGGCGAAGCTACCGTATTGGTGATGGTAGCCTTCGTGCGGCGTGGCGGTTTTGGCGACGCGCTCCCACAGCAGTTTGCCGGTATTGCGATTCAAACACATCACGACGAATTTATGCTCGCGCCCGACGCCTGCGCCGCCTCCGGGGCCGCGCCTTTGCCCCTGCTGTTGATCTGCGGCTGGCGCCGCCGAAGCATCGCCGATCGGCACGGCTGTCGTCAGGAATATCTTGTCGCCCCAGATGACCGGCGAAGAGAAGCCGCGTCCGGGGATGGTCGCGCGCCAGGCGACGTTCCTGGTGTCGCTCCATTCGACAGGAATATCGCCGCGAGCCATTCCATCATTGTTCGGCCCTCGCCATTGATGCCAATCGTTGTCCACGGCGAAAAACCCGGGCGCGAAAAACGCGGTGATGAGCAACACCAGAGCAAAGTAAATGATATGCGCCTTCGATAACCTCATTGTTTTGGGTGAGTGTTTTGGGTGAATATTTTGGCGACTGCGCGGTCAGAATTTCTTGTCAGTCGAAACCCCATCACGCCGCCAAATCGCATCGAGACTCCACGCGCCTCCTCCGGCGGCAGACAGATAAAGAAAGATGAAGCAATAGAGCACAGCCAGTTCCCCGCCATTCTGCGTCGGCCAGAATCCCCCCGGCGCGTGCCCCGTAAAATAAGCCACCGCCATCATCCCCGACAAAATGAACGCCACCAATCGGGTAAACAGCCCAAGCAGGATGAGCAGGCCGCCGAAAAACTCCAGCACTCCGGCAAACCCGATCAACGAAAGCAGCGGAGGCGTCCCGCCCGGTATGCCGCCAAAAGCCCCGAAGAGTTTCTGCGCGCCGTGCTGCATGAACAGAAAAGCCGTGATAATGCGCAGAACGCTGAGCAGACGCGGCGTCCATTGACGCCATTGCGAAACAAGATCAGCCATATTGTGTCCTTTCCCAATTTCGAGAGGTCGTGAATCGTTCCGAAGCTAAGACGGCGAACATCGCGCGGCAGTTGCGAACAACTTTGCCCTAACGCCGGTCGGTTTACAACGGCACGGCGTGCTGCTTGATGTAATCGTCCAGCATCGAAGGCTTCGGGCCGATGTAATGAAACGGCTCGGCGTAAGAGAGGCCGTAGCGTCGGCCCAATTCGGCGTCTTCGCCAAGCACGATGTGTTTGATGTATTGCCGATTGGCCGTCGCGTCGTCATCGCCCAGGATCGGCAGCTTCAGTTTCTGCTGGGCCAGCCGCTTCCGCAACGCCGCGCCGTATTCGCCCGCTGGCCCCTGCGTAACATTGGCCGCGTTGACTTCTACTTTCTGATCGAAGACCGCGCCGATGTCAACCACACGGTTGACCAGTTGCGGCCCGCGCGCAAAATAGTATTTTTCCGTGACGGCATGCGGTTGCAATCCCGCCTCGAAATGTTCCGGCAAATCCCATCGCCCGCCGGCCATCCAGGAGGCGGCTTCAACGCATCGCGCCGTGATGTAATGATCGGGGTTTTCCTCGTAATGTCCCCACGGATCGTAACAAATGACTGTATCCACCTTCATCAGCCGGAAGATGAAGACAAGGCGGTGACGCATCTCCGCCGCCGCGACGGCGTCGAATTCGTGATTGCGGTAATGGAGGTCGAAGGTTTTCTTCAATCCCAGGCGGCGCGCGACCTCGAAGTTGTCGCGTTCGTTGTTGAGCGTGACCTCGCCCATCGTCGCTCCGCGTCCGGCCATCTCGTCGTTGCTCGTTCGGATCAGGATGCCGGTGTAGCCTTCGCGGATCAGCTTGAGGACGGTTCCGCCCGCGAACAACGGCAGATCATCGCAATGCGGCTGGATGGCGGCCAGGACTTTGCCCTTGTGCGGCTGTCCCGCCTGCTCGCGTTCGATGAACACTTCGGACTGCTGGGCGTTATCGCGCATCTGCGTTTGCGCGGGCGTTGCGGCGCTTGCGCCCAACAAGACGCTGCCCGATAGACTTCGACCGATGAATCTTCGCCGGTTCATGCAAAGTATCCTTTCCGAGTTGTGCGTTAAGTTGGTACTTTCGGGAATTGCTATCGGTAGTTTAGCGGCAAGCTCCTTCCAACCGCAAAAGCAATCGGCCAGCCTGCGTCAATGCTCTGGTCAGTGCCATTTACGCTGTGGAATTCAGGGATGCGAGCGCGATTGGAGATAGATGATTCTCGTTCAAATATTAAATGTGAACCGTGAGCGGCTAATGTTGTTTATACGTGCGGCGGCGACTCATTGCCCAGAGCCGCCATCCTCGCAAATCTGAATTGAATTCAGATCGTAGAGCTACAAAGATGACAGCTAGGCGCCCCGCTTAAGCTGAATTGCCCAAATCACAAAAAGACCAATGATGACGGCTTGTTGATAGTCGGATCACTGTCTCGCTCTTTGTTCCTCACCAACCGCAAAGCTCTCCACTTTGTCCCACATTTGAAGCTCCTCTCATCGCCTCTGGCCGTAGGTGTCTTTATCGGCCGTCTGCGGCGACAACCATCTCTTTAACGAAGGAACACACTTAACCGAATAAACACCCTTTTATCTGGGAGAGGGTAAAACTTATGAGAGAACAAAATATGAAAAGGACTTTTGCTGCGCTTACACTCACCGCATTGGCTCTGGCCGCTTCATTGACCTTCGGTCTGATGGATAGATATTCGGCCAGCGCTCAACAAACTACAGGCATCGTCAGGCCGAAAACAAATATCTACGCCCTGAACGCGGACAACGTGATTTTCGTCCTGGCGCCCGGCGCGACCAGTTTCACCAGATTGTTTCGCGTCACAACCACCAATGGCAATTTGATCGGGATTGATTTCCGCCCGGCTGACGGGCTTTTGTACGCCGTGACTGACACCGGCAGTGTCTACACTATCAATCTGACTTCGGGCGCCGCTACCCTGGTGAGCAACATAACAGTCAATAACGCGCCGGCCCGGTTTTCCGGTGGATTTCAATCGCTGATGGACTTCAATCCCGTCCTCAGCGCGATCCGTTTGATTGGCAGCAACTGCCAGAATTATGCGGTCGTCAATGCGAGCGGCAACCTCAATGCGGCGGCGATCCAAACCAGCCTGTCTTACGCCGCAGGCGACGTCAGCGCGGGAAAGACTCCGAACGTCTCCGCTGGCGCATATACCAATAATTATGTCGGCGCGGCGAACACTCTTTTCTACGGTATTGATTACGACCTCGACACATTCGTGACGATTCAGCCGGCCACTCCCGGCGGCAGTTCGGCCACAGGCGGAGGCGTCCTGCAAACGCTTGGCCGCCTAGTCACTCCCAATGGCGCTCCGGTCAATGTCAGCCCGACGGCGGACATTGACATCTATTCTGACGGCAACGGAGGCAACAGTCTCATCGGCGTCAGCGGACGGACGCTTTTCACCATTGATCTGGCTCAGATCAATCAATCACAGGCGCTGGGGACAACGCAAAATGTAGTTACCAGAGGAATCGCTATGCCCGATGCGGGTGGCGGTTTCATTGACATCGCCGTGGCTCTCGCCGCGTCAACTCCGACTCCGACTCCGACTCCGACTCCAGCGCCAACTCCGACTCCGACTCCGGCGCCATCACCGACTCCGAGCGCGGTGACTCTTCAAGCTGAAAACGCCACGCTGGGCGGCGGGAGCAAGGTCGCGACGAACCACACGGGATTTACCGGAACGGGCTTTGTGGATTTCGCTGACAACGTCGCCAATTCCTTTGTCGAGTTTTCGATCAATCACACCGGACCTCGGACGCTCACGTTCCGCTACGCCAACGGGAGCACGGTCAATCGGACTTGCAAAATAACGATCAATGGAGTCAGCGTCGGAATGCTGAGTTTCCCGCCAACCGGCGCCTGGACAACCTGGAAGACGACCTCGCTATCGGTGAATCTGGGTACAACCTCAGGCAATAAGGCGGTGCGAGTGACTTCAACCACCAACGCCGGCGGCCCGAACCTGGATAAACTGAACGTTCAATAAAGGCGGGGAAAAGAGTGCGGAACGAACGGAGACAATGGGACAGGTGGAAAAACAGGAAAGGAGGGTTCCGTCTGTTCGGTTCGTCACGTTTGTTCCGTACTCTTTTAACTACTTCTGGAACCGGTAGAGCAAGTTTCGCCGGGAAATCATCGCCTTTCGCTAGATGGCGGCACAACGCCTTTCAGCCGCAGATAGACGGCCATATATCCATACTCTTCGTTCGAGTGGGACACCATCCCGGCCAGCAAGCCGAGCCTGGAACGTTGGCGCTGGCCCACTGTGATCATCTCGCCCGCTTTGGCGTCGGTCAGCGAATCGAAGGCTTTGTCGCAAATCGCGTAGGACTCCTTCAGCGCGGCGACCAGATCGGCCTTCGTGGTCTTCGAGCCGGCGTTGACCGCTTTCTGCTCGCCATTCACCGCTGAGCACGTGCGGACTTGAGCGTCGGCGACGTGCGCGACCAACTGGCCGAAAGTGCGGACATCCGGCGTGGCCTTGAAGCTGTAATTCTCCTCCGGCATCTTCTCAGCCATCTTGATGTGATTGTTCTTGATGTTGTTGTACATAGCCTTGAGTTCCGCGCTCATCAGGTTCGCGTTCTGCGTTGGAGCGGCGGGTTGCGATTGCTGGGCGAAAGCAGTCGCTGACGCCGCAATCACAAACACTGCGGCGAGGATGATGGTCGAGTAACGATTCATATGCGCCTCCTCTTATTGATCCGAACATAAACAACTAAACAGACAGGCCGCACTCCATACGCTGCTGCGCTTTATCAATGGCTCTTTAGTCCTTTGCGCTCGGATCAGTAAATGTCATAAGTGGCGGTTTGAGCTAACGCAGCGCGGTGGGCTGCATTCCTTTCACGTATTTGTCGAACCACGTGATCATCTCCCACAGCGTGTGTTCGATTGATTCGCGGGCGGCGTAACCGTGCGATTCCAGCGGCAGCGTCACGTAACGCGCGTTGCCGCCGTTGCCTTTGATCGCCTGATACAGGCGGTCGCTCTGGATGGGATGCGTGCCCGCGTTGTTATCGGCCTCGCCGTGAATCAGCAGGATCGGCTCCTTGATCTTCTGCGCATGCATAAACGGCGAAACTTTGAAATACATCTCCGGCGCTTCCCAGAACGTGCGGCGCTCGCTCTGGAATCCGAACGGCGTGAGCGTGCGATTGTACGCCCCGCTGCGCGCGATGCCCGCTTTGAACAGATCGCTGTGCGCCAGCAGGTTGGCCGTCATGAACGCGCCGTAGCTGTGGCCGCCTACGCCGACGCGGTTGCGGTCGGTGACGCCCATCGCGGCGGCCTTGTCAATCGCGGCTTCGGCGCTCGACACGATCTGTTCGATGTAGGTGTTATTCATCGTTTCAGGATCGCCGATCACCGGCATCGTCGCGTCGTCCAGCACCGCATAACCCATCAGCGTGAAGAAGAGATGCGACATGCCGCCGAACGTGGTGAAGCGATTGGCCGAGCCTGAAACCTGGCTTGCGACTCTGGCGTCGCTGAATTCAATCGGGTAGGCCCAGACGACGGTCGGCAGCGGCGTGCCCTCTTTGTAATCCGGCGGCAAATAGAGCGTGAACGAGAGGTCAACACCGTCTTTGCGTTTGTAGCGGACAAGCTGTTTCTTGATGCCGCGCAGTTGCGGCGTCGGGTCGGGGAAGTTGGTCAGCGCCTGCTTGTTGTCGCTTCCAGCAGCGCGGGTGAAATAGTTCGGTGGCGTGGTCTGCGTCTCATAGCGTGTGATGAACCGCGAGCCATCGTCGGCGAGCATCGCCACGAACGATTCGTAGCTGTTGTCGTCGCAGCGGAAGAGCCGTTCCGACTTCAGCGTCTTCAGGTTGAAGCGATCCAGAAAAGGCCGGTCGCCTTTCGGCGACGCGCCCTGCCCCGACAGAAAGATGTCATCACCATTTTGATGAATCACTGATTGGCCGTTCGGAAGCCGTTCCATCACGGGATTGCCCGGATCGCTGTAACGATCCTGCTGCGAACGGTTCCAAACGAGCTTCGCTTCTTGCGCGGGATTATCGGCGTTGAGCATAAACGTGCGCGACCAGCGGCGGTTGCGGTCGAAATCGCGCACGAAAACCAAACCGTCTTTTTCGCCCCAGGTCATTCCGGCGAAACGATGCTCGGTCTTCACGAGTTCAACCGGTTGGCCGGTGAATGGCGCTTTCAACATCTTCACGACATCACGCAACGGAGCTTTCTTTCTGGTGTCGCCGCCGTCGAGCGCTTCCACCCAAACCAGAGTCGCGGGTTCGGTCGGACGCCAGTTGTAATTGCGCGGCCCTGTCGCCACGCCTTCAATCGGGATTTGATCGGCCAGCGGCAGGCTCGCCAGTTTGTGAACCGCCTTGCCGCTGCGATCCCAGACTTCGACTTCGCGCGGGAACGATGAAGCCGCGAACAAATACGAGTATGGGCGATGGATCGTGGCGACCAGGAAGTGACCGCCGTCCGGCGCGGGTTCGATCGAGCCGAAGATCGCCGGTTTGCCCAGTGACGTGGCGCGCCCCGTCGCGGAATTGATCAACGCGAGTTGCGCGGTGGCGTAATAATCGTAGAGCTTTTCGTCGTGGGCGTTGCGCAGCAGGTCTTGCAGCGTCCAACCGGGCGTGGCTTTGCCGTAATTCTCCTGCACGTTCGGGCCGGTGGGCACGGCTGGCGCAGCGGGTGGCGCTCCGCGGCCCGCGACAATCGTGCGACAGAGCAGCGTCTTGCCGTCCGGCATCCATTGCACGGCATCACCTCCCCTGCCGCCAAAACCGCCGCTGAAAGCCGTGTTGAGCGTCACGCCCGGAATGCGGCGCAGTCTGCCCGTCGCGGCGTCGCCGATCCACAACTCAACGCCGTTGCTCGTAGTGTTGGTCACGGCGAATTGCTTGCCATCGTTCGACCATTCGGGCATCCCCAGATTTGCGCCGGGCGGAAGCGCAAGCGGCGTCTCCTTGCCGCTCGCGATGTTCTTGATGGTCAGTTTGACGATCCGCATCGAATTGTGCGGCCCGTTGGTCTTCGGGTTGATGCGCGATCCGGCCAGACGCAGCATTGGTTCGGCCAGGTCAGCGATTGATGGATAACGAACCGGCGTCGCTACAAGCATCCTGTCTCTGGTCGGGCTGACCGAAACCAGCGAACTGGCCGGAGCGTCGAGAACATCAAGGACGGCTTTCGGCGGCTTCTGGTAAGTTGTTTGAGCCTGGACGATAAAACTCGGAGCAAGAAGAGCCGCGCCGAGCAGATAGATGATCAATCTGTTTTTGATGCGAAGCATAACCTGATTCCTCCTGAGAAACGCGATTGCCGAAACAGCTTGAGTGGAAAATTAGATTTGAAGGCGGTGGTGATAAATACAAATCTCTTCCGCTGATATTGACGCAGGGAGGCGTGACAAGGTTTCATCCGAAATTCCGATTATGCTGGTTCGATTCATCATCTACGGACTGCTGGGCATCTGCGCCGAAGTCGCGGTCTCGGCCATCCTGCACAAATACGAAGGCAAGGAAAAGAACTGGAGCTTGCGCGGGCAATCGTACCTGTGGAGCTTTCCGCTCTACGGTCTCGTCGCGCCGCTGTTCGAGCCGCTGCACGACACTATCCGCGCGTGGCCGTTTTTGCTGCGCGGCGCAATCTACGTCTGTTGCTTCTGGATTGTCGAATACGCCGCCGGGTGGACGCTGCGGCGGATGCTGGGCGCATGCCCGTGGAGCTACGCGCATTGCCGGTACAACCTGCACGGGCTGATCCGGTGGGATTTCTTCCCGCTCTGGTTCGGGTTCGGGACGCTGCTCGAATATTTGCACGACCGGCTGATCATCCTGACGCCGAGTATTATTGCGGCATTCAGCCGGTAGATCGCGCGATCCGCATTCATTGCCAAAACGCGAATCAGGCTTTACCCTTCCCGCCGAATGCAAGGCTCAATCAACCCCGACCCGTTACCCGGAAGAAAATGGACTTGCTGAATTTCGATTTTGAAGAGCGAATCGAACGCGCGGAGACTCTGCCCGCGCGCTGTTACACCGATCCCGCTTATCTCGCCGTCGAACAACGCCGGATATTCAACCGCTCGTGGCAGCTTGTCGGACGGCTCGATCAAGTGGCCGAACCGGGAGAGTATTTCACCGCCGATGTGAGCGAAGAGCCGGTCGTGATCGTTCGCGGGCAGGATGGAGAGTTGAGAGGCTTCCACAACGTCTGCCGCCATCGCGCCGGGCCGGTGGCTCAAGGCTGCGGGCGGCGCAGGAATTTTCAATGCGGCTATCACGGCTGGACTTATGCGACCGACGGGCGGTTGATTGGCGTACCCGATTTCGACGGCGTCGAATGTTTCAACCACGGCGAAATGGGATTGATCCCGATTCAGGTTGCGGCGTGGGAGCAGTTCATCTTCGCCAAACTCGATGGCGGCGAGAACAGATTCGGCCTGCTCGACTTTTTTGAAGACATCCCCGCGTTGACGAAACATTGCCGGGTTTCCGAGATGAAGTTCGCCGAGCGGCGCGATTACCTGATCAATTGCAACTGGAAGGTCTACGTTGACAACTACGCCGAAGGTTACCACGTGCCGATCATCCACCCCAGCTTGATGCGTGAGATTGATTACCAGCGATACCGCACGATCACGCGCCGATTCTATTCATTGCAGGACGCGCCGATCAAAACGGGCGAAGACGCGGGTCGCCGATACAACGCGACGGCGGAACAAAGCGAAGCGCTGTATTTCTGGGTCTTCCCGAACCTGATGCTCAACATCTATCCCGACAATCTTTCGACCAATTTGATCGTCCCGTTGGGTCACGACCGGACGCTGACGATCTTCGAATGGTATTTCCACGACGTTGAATCAGCGACGGCGAAGGAACGGATCAAAACGACAGTTGATCTGAGCGATGAGGTTCAGCAGGAAGACATTTGGATTTGCGAAGAGGTCCAGAAGCGGTTGAAGTCGGTCGCGTATGATCGTGGCCGGTATTCGGTGAGGCGCGAAAATGGGGTCCATCACTTTCACTCGTTGTGGATGGAATTTATGAGGAGCGAGTGAACACAAAAGCGCAAAAGAAGAACACAAGTTTTGATACGGATTGATCTGTATTGGTCAGTGGCATCAGTTCCCTCCGTGTTGCGTCTGGATTTCTCAACGATAACTTTTCAAATCGAGAGCCAAAGCTTTGAAGGCTTTGAATCTTTACGGTCTCAGGTTGGACTTTACTTCGCCTTCTCTGATAGAAGGATGGGGCTTCAGGGGGATTACCGTTTGGAAAACATCGCTGCACGCGTACACACGCGCCGCGTCTACAAATATTACGATCTGGTGATGGCCGCGTTCGTCACCGTCCTGCTCTGTTCGGGAATCATCGGAGTGCAGAAGGTCAGCGCCATCGGCGGCGTGCAGTTCGGCACGGCCATTCTGTTTTTTCCGCTGAGCTATCTGTTCGGCGACATTTTGACCGAAGTATACGGTTACGCGCGGTCGCGCCGGGTGATCTGGGCGGGCTTCGGCGCGCTGATCTTCGCGGCGTTTATGAGCTGGGCCGTCGTCAAAATGCCTGCGGCGCCGGGATGGAAAGGGCAGGACGCTTACGAGATGATCTTCGGCAGCACGCCGCGCATCGTCTTCGCGTCGCTGACGGCGTTCTGGGCGGGCGAATTCGCCAATTCGTTCGTGCTCGCCAAAATGAAGCTGAGAACCAAAGGCCGATGGCTGTGGATGCGAACCATCGGTTCGACGATTGTCGGCGAAGGCGTTGACTCGCTGATCTTTTACCCGCTGGCGTTTCTCAATTCTTCGATTATGACCAATGAACAGGTCTTCGCCGTGATGTTGAGCAACTACGCGATGAAAGTCGGCTGGGAAGCGCTGGCCACGCCGTTCACTTATCAGATCGTCAACTTCCTGAAGCGCGCGGAGCACGAAGATTATTTCGACCGCGACACAAACTTTAATCCCTTCACGCTCGAAACCTGATCGGGCGATTTGACGTTTTAGCAATCGCAACCACTCAGTGTCAGTAGCCCGACCGTGAGGGAGGGCTTGGATCCGCAATCAAACCCTCCCTCACGGTCGGGCTACTGACACGAAAAGCCCTCCCTCAGGGTCGGGCTACTGACGCGACTTCATATCAGAGGCAGAAAAATCATGAGCGCTACCGCAACCGCCGAAATGCAGGCGAAGATGAAAGCAGCAAAGGAAAGGCTCGACGCGCACGTGC
>WBZO01002516.1_pt1 | contig 23667 bp, 18 predicted proteins | sample 5204261 | NCBI WGS metagenome assembly WBZO01 (sample SAMN12412400, study PRJNA552823) | activated sludge metagenome | isolation source: activated sludge from anammox sidestream of wastewater treatment plant... | place: USA: North Carolina | collected 2017-09 | reverse complement strand
GACACCCGCCGGCCGGCTCGTCGCCGCGCCGGCCAAGCTGCCGGAGCTCGTGCTGTACGGGCCGCCTGCGACGCCGTCGGTCGTGGCCGCGCAGGCGGTGGAGTCGGGCGCGCTGGGCGCGCTCGCCGACCGCGTCGCGTTCCGCGCCTGGCGCACGCCCGACGAGATCCGCGCCGGGTTCGCCTCGGGCAAGACCGCCGCGTCGATCGTGCCCACCTACGTCGCGGCAAACCTGTACAACCGCGGTCTCGGCGTACGGCTCCTGAACACCATGACCGACGGCGTGCTCTACATCTGCGCCACGGACCCCGCGCTCGACTCGCTCGCGCAGCTGAAGGGGCACAAGATCTCGGTCCCCTTCCGCAACGACATGCCCGACCACCTCCTCGGCACCGCGGTGCGCGCCATCGGGCTGGAGCCCGGACGCGACTTCGCGATCGAGTACGCGGGCACGCCGCCGGAGGCGATGCAGCTCCTGCTGGCCGGCCGCGTCGACGCGGCGCTCCTCCAGGAGCCGGGCGCGACCGCGGCGATCCTGCGGGGCACGCGCGCGGGCAAGCGGGTGGAGCGGGTGATCGACCTGCAGCAGGCCTGGGCCGCGGCGACCGGGGGACCGAGCGCGTTGCCGCAGGCCGGGCTCGCGGTGTCGGCCGCGTTCGCGCAGGCTGCGGGCGCGGAGGGCCTCGGCGCGCTCAACGCCGCCCTCGCCGAGGCCGCGGCCTGGGTGCGCGCGAACCCGGCGAGCGCAGGCAAGGTGGGCGCGAAGTACCTCGAGCTGCCCGCGCCGGTGATCGAGCGCTCGATCCCGTACAGCAACCTCCACGTGCGCGCCGCGAGCGCGGCGCGGCCGGCGCTCACCGCGCTGTTCAAGACGCTCCTCGCCCGCGATCCGGGCATCGTCGGCGGCAAGCTGCCCGACGACGGGTTCTTCGCGGCGTAGCCGGCGATGGGCGCGCTCGGCGCCGCGCTCGGCGCCCTCGGGCGCTATCTCTGGTCGGGCTGGGCCGGCGCGACCGGGCTCTTCTGCGTCGCCGCGGCGTGGCAGGCGGGCCACGAGGCGTACGGCACGTTCATCCTGCCCGCGCCGCTCGACACGCTGCGGGCGCTCGCCGGGCTCGCGGGGTCGCCGGCGTTCCACGCGGTCGCGCTCGATACCGCGCTGCGCGCCCTCGCCGGGTTCGCCGTCGCCGCCGGCTGCGGCAGCCTCCTCGGCGTGGTGGCCGGCTACTCGTTCTCGGCCATCCGGGTGCTGCAGCCGATCCTCACCCTGATCCTCGGCGTCCCGCCGATCGCGTGGATCGTGCTCGCGCTCATCTGGTTCGGGGCCTCGGGCGGCACCGTCGTGGCGACGATCGTGATCGCGGCGGTGCCGATCGCCTTCGCCGGGGCGGTCGAGGGCGTCGCCACGCGCGACCGCACGCTCGAGGCGATGGCGCAGGCGTTCGGCGCGGGCGCGCTGCGGCGCTTCCGCACCGTCGTCGTGCCGCACCTCGTCGCGCATCTCTTCCCGGCATGGACCACGACGCTCGGCACCGCGTTCAAGGTCGCGGTCATGGCGGAGCTGCTCGCGAACGCGGGCGGCGTCGGCGGCGCGCTCGCGCGCGCGCGCGCGAACCTCGACGTCGCCGAGGCGATGGCGTGGGTGGTGCTGGTGGTGGCGATGCTGCTCGCCGTCGAGTACGGCGTGCTGCATCCGGTGCGCGCGGCGCTCGAGCGCTGGCGCGACGCCGGGGTGCCGTGGGGAGTCAAGCGTTGAGGCTCGCGTTCGAAGCGGTCGGCCATTCGTTCCTCGGGCGCACCGTGCTCGACGGCGTGTCCTTCACGCTCGCGCCTGCCGAGACGGTCGCGATCGTCGGCCCTTCGGGCTGCGGCAAGTCCACGCTGCTCGGCATCGCCGCGGGGCTGATCGAGCCGCTGCGCGGACGCGTGCGCCGCGAGTACGCGCGGCACGCCGCCGTGTTCCAGGAGCCGCGGCTGCTGCCCTGGCGCACCGCGCGCGACAACATCGCCTACGGCCTGGAGCTGCGCGGCGCGGGGCGGCGCGAGCGCCACGAGGTCGCCGCGCGGCTGGCGCGGGCGGTGTCGCTCGCCGCCGAGGACCTCGACAAGTACCCGGTCGAGCTCTCGGGGGGCATGCGCCAGCGCGTCGCGTTCGCACGCGCGCTCGCGATCGACCCGGAGGTGGTGTACTTCGACGAGCCGTTCACCGCGCTCGACGTCGGGCTGCGGCGCACGCTCCAGGACCTGGTCGTGGACAGCGCGCGCGGGCGCGGCTTCGCGTCGCTCTTCGTCACCCACGACCTGCTCGAGGCGGTGCGGATCGCGCACCGCGTGCTGGTGCTCGCGCACCGCGGCGGGCGGATCGCCGGCGAGCGCGCCCCGCCGGGGCTGCCCGGCGGCCGCGACGAGCGCCTGGTGTGGGAGACGACCGAACGCTGGCGCACCGAAGATGCGCTGTTCGCGCACGTGTTCGACGCGGAGGAGCGCGATGAGCGCCGTGCCGCGTGAGGCCGTGGCCGGTGCGGCCGGCCGCTGGCGCACCATGACGCTCGAGGGCGTGCGCCTCTTCTTCCCGCTCGCCGCGGGCTACGCGCTCGTCATGCCGCTCGCCTGGGTGGCCGTGTTCGGCTTCCGGCTGCCGTTCGCGCATGCGATTCCGGTCACGCAGTGGCACGCCTACGAGATGGTGTTCGGCGTGTTCGGCGGCGCGCTGGCGGGGTTCCTCACCTCGGCGGTGCCCGAGTGGACCGACACCGTGCGGCGGAGCGGGCGCGCGCTGGTGCTGCTCGTGGCGGCGTGGCTGCCGGGGCGCGTGGTCGGGATGCTCGGGATCGACGCGCTCGTGCTGCCCGCGACGGCGACCGACGCCGCGTTTCTCGCGCTGCTGCTCTGGTACGCCGCCTCCCCGATGTTCCTGCGCCGCAGCGCGCGGCACGTCTCGCTCGTCTTCTGGACCGCCGTCCTGCTCGGCTCGGCCCTCACCTGCCGCGTCGCGTGGCTCGGATCCGACTGGGCGCTGAGCGGGCGCGCGCTCTACGCCGCGCTGTGCGCGTTCGCGATCCTGTTCGCGCTGGCGCTCGGGCGCGTGAACGCGGTGGTCGTCAACCTCGCGCTCGATCCGTCCGGGACGAACACCCATTACCGCCCCCATCCCGGCCGCCAGAACCTCGCCGCGGGGATGGTGGCGCTCCACCTCGCCGCGACGGTGCTGTTCCCGCAGTCGGCGGTGGGGGCCTGGCTCGCGCTCGCGGCCGCGGCCGCGTTCTTCGACCGGCTCGCCGAGTGGTTCGTCGGCCGGGCCGCGCTGCGCGCGGAAGTCCTCGCGCTCGCGGGCGCGAACACGCTCGCCGGCGTGGGCTTCGCCGCGATCGGCCTGGCCGGGCTCGGCGCGAGCATCCCGCTCGCGGCCGGCGTGCACCTGGTGAGCGTCGGCGCGCTCGGCCTGGCGGTGCTCGCCATCTTCAGCATCGCGGGCCTGCGGCACACCGGGCACGCGCTCGTCCTGCCCTGGCAGGCCAAGGGCGCATTCGCGCTGATCGTGCTCGCGGCCGCCGTGCGGACCGTGCCGGACCTCGCGGGCTGGGACGATCCGCACGGGCTGCGGTATCTGGGCGCCGCGATCGCGTGGACCGCGGCGTTCGCGGTGTGGCTGCACGGCTACCTGCCCATCGTGTGCGCGCCGCCGCGCGCGGACTCCGATCACTGCTAGCGGCGCGCGCGCCGCGCGGATGCGCTCGGCCGGTGGCCCGGTCGCAGCCCTGCCCCCGCCGCTGCGGGCGCGCGCGGTCCGCGCCGCTACGGCACGACGCGCAGGAGCGGACCCGTCGCCGCCGCGTAGAGCGCGAGGCCGACGCCGGCGAGCGCGAGGATCGAGACCGCGCGCGCGAAGTGCCCCGGGGCGGGCCGCTCGGCATCCGGCGCGCAGCGCCACAGCAACACCGCCCCCGCCATGCACAGCGCCGCGAGCAGGCCGAGGAGCGCGACCGGCAGCCACGGCGACACCGCACCCGCCCAGGCCATGACTCGTTCGCCTGCGGGCAGCGCGGCGCCCGCGGCGAGCGCCGCGGGAACGATCGTCAGCGCGAGGGGTTTCCAGGCGCGGCCGAGAAAGGTCCCGTGCGCCCCGTCGTCGGCGTCCGGATCCGTCGACGGCCACGAGCTGCGCGCGGCCGGCGGGGCGCGGCGCGCCGCGCGCGCGAGCGACCGGTCGTAGGCGGCGCGCTTTTCCGGGTCGACGAGCGTCGCGTGCGCCCGCCGCACGCGCTCGATGATGCGCTGGTCGGGGCGCTGCCCGGTGCGAACGAGGTCGCGGTACTGCGACTCGCGCCGTGTCAGCCCCGCATCGATCTCCGCCCGCGTGGCGTTGGGCGCTACGCCGAGGAGCTGATAGTGGGTGCGGGGCACGGACGCCGTCCTCCGGTGACGGTTAGCGGGCCTCCTTGGCCCACGAGTCGCGCAGCGTAACGGCGCGGTTGAACACCGGCGCCCCCGGCTTCGAGTCGCGCAGGTCGGCCACGAAATAGCCGTGGCGCTCGAACTGGAAGCGGTCCTCGGGGCGCGCGTCCCTGAGCGCGGGCTCGAGGTAGGCGCGGATCACCTGCTTCGCGTCCGGGTTGATGTCGTCGAGCCAGTCGTACTCCTCGGCCGCCTCGGCGGCGTGGGCCTTGCCCGAATCGTCCACCACCGCGGCGTGCGCCGCGTGCTTCGCCTGCGCGGCGGCCTCCACCTGCGCGCGTCCGCGCCTGGAGCCCGGGAACGGCACCGTGAAGAGCCGGTCGTAGAGCCGCACCTCGGCCTCGTACGCGTGCGCCACGCTCACCCAGTGGATGTTGCCCTTCACCTTGTATCGGTCGCTGCCCGCGGTGCCCGAGCGCGAGTCGGGCAGGTACTCGCAGCGCACCGCGGTCAGGTTGCCGGCGGCGTCCTCGTCGCAACCGGTGCACTTCACGACGTAGCCGTAGCGCAGCCGCACCAGGTTGCCGGGGAAGAGCCGGAAGTAGCCCTTGGGCGGCGCGGCCTGGAAATCCTCGCGCTCGATCCACAGCTCGCGGCCGAACGGGAGCCGGCGCGTCCCGAGCTCGGGCCGCTGCGGATGCACCGGCGCTTCCATCTCCTCGACCTGCCCGGCGGGATAGTTGTCGATCACGAGCCGGAGCGGATCGAGCACCGCGGTGGCGCGCGGCGCGCGCGCGTTCAGGTCCTCGCGCAGGCAGTCCTCGAGCACGGACATGTCGATCCACGAGGCCGCCTTGGACACGCCGATGCGCTCGGCGAAGAGCCGGATCGACTCGGGGGTGAAGCCGCGCCGCCGGAAGCCGGCGATCGTCGGCATGCGCGGATCGTCCCAGGCGTCGACGCGCCGCTCCGCCACCAGCTGGACCAGGTTGCGCTTCGACAGCCGGACGTAGGTGAGGTTGAGGCGCGCGAACTCGATCTGCTGCGGCAGCGGCCGGTTGAGCAGCCCCATCTCGCCCAGGCGCTCGTTCAGCCAGTTGTACAGCGGCCGGTGGTCCTCGAACTCGAGCGTGCAGATCGAGTGGGTGATGTTCTCGAGCGCGTCCGAGATCCCGTGCGCGTAGTCGTACATCGGGTAGATGCACCACCGGTCGCCGGTCCGGTGGTGTTGGGCGTGCCGGATGCGGTAGGCCACCGGGTCGCGCAGGTTGATGTTGGGCGAGCCCATGTCGATCTTCAGCCGCAGCACGCGCGCGCCGTCGGGGAACTCGCCGGCGCGCATGCGGCGGAACAGTTCGAGGCTCTCCGCCGCCGGGCGGTCGCGGTACGGGCTGTTCTCGCCCGCCTCGGTGAGCGTGCCGCGCAGCGCGCGGATCTCGTCGGCGGTGAGGTCGTCGACGTACGCGAGGCCGTGCGTGATGAACGCCTCGCCGAAGCGGTAGAGGAGATCGAAGTAGTCGGACGCGTAGTACAGGTGCGCGCCCCAGTCGAACCCGAGCCAGCGCACCGCCGCGAGGATCGAGTCGACGTACTCCTGCTCCTCCTTGGCCGGGTTGGTGTCGTCGAACCGCAGGTGGCACACTCCGCCGTAGTCGCGCGCGAGCCCGAAGTTGAGGCAGATCGACTTGGCGTGCCCGATGTGGAGGTAGCCGTTCGGTTCCGGCGGGAAGCGCGTGCGGATGCGCGCGGGATCGGGCGCCCCGGCGCGATGCGTGTCCGCGGGGCCCGGCCGGCCGCCCCAGCGGCGCGAGGCGTACTTCCCGCTCGCGAGGTCGCCCTCGACGATCGCGCGGATGAAGTTGCTCGCGGAGGGTGCGCCCGCGGTCTCGTCGTCGGCCCTGGCCATCGGGCGATTCTATCGCAGCGCACCACGCGTCCCCGCGCGGCGAATCTGCGCGCGGCGCGGCGCGACTCCCCGCCAGTTCGCTGTAGGCTTCGCAGCCGGGCCCATGCGGAGGAGACCCGGCCTCGCGCAGCCGCTCGACGCCACCCGGGGAGACGGGGACAACCATGACCACAGGGGTGCCGGCTCGTCGTTCCGGGGCCCGCCGGGAGCAGGGCGGTTCGTCGCGCCCGGACTGCGGCGCGTGGCGACGTTGAGCCCGGCGCGACGAACGTGGGACCCGTGAGCGAGCGATCCCCCGCGTTCACCCGCCGCGGCGTCGTGGAGGGCTTCTTCGGCCCGCCGTGGAGCATGGCGGCGCGCCGGCGGCTCTTCGCCTTCGGCGCCGCGCGCGGGATGAACACCTATCTCTACGCGCCCAAGGACGACCCGTACCACCGCGCGCGCTGGACCGAGCCCTATCCGCGCGCGGCGTGGCGCGCCCTCGCCGGACTCATCGCGGACGCGCGCCGCCATCGCATCGACTTCGTGTACGGCTTTCACCCGGGCGCCGGCCTGCGCTTCGCCGACGCGGCGCCGGTCCAGACGCTGCTCGCGAAGGCGGCGCGCTTCCACGACGCCGGCGTCCGTACGTTCGCGGTGCTCTTCGACGACATCCCGTCGCGCCTGGAGCACCCCGCCGACCGCCGCCGTTTCGGGAACAGCCTGGCGCGTGCGCAGGGGGCCTGGCTCGCGGCGATCCACGCGCGCCAGCCCAGCGCCTGGCGCGACGTCGAGTGGTGGCTCTGCCCCTCGTACTACTCGCCCGACCCGCGGCTCGCGCGCGCGTTCGGCGCGTTCGAACCGGAGTTCCTCGAGACGCTCGCCGCAGCGCTGCCGCAGGAGGTGGCGTGCCTCTGGACCGGACCGGCGATCGTGCCGGAGCGCATCACGCTCGGGCACGTGCGCGCGGTGGCGGCGCGGCTCCGGCACCGCCTGATTCTCTGGGACAACTACCCGGTGAACGACCTCGCGATGCGGGACGAGCTGCACATCGGCCCGCTCGCCGGGCGCGACCCGCGCCTCCCGCGCGCGGTGCACGGCTACCTCAACAACCCGCTGCTCCAGCCGGAGCTTGGTCTCTTGCCGCTCGCCACCTGCTTCGACTACGCGGCCGCTGCGGCGGCGTACCGCCCGGAAGCGAGCTGGGCCGCCGCCGTGACCGCGCGGTTCGGCGCGCGCGCGCTGCCGCACTGGCGCGCGATCCGCGCTTTCGACGAGGCGCGCCGGCGCGCGCAGAAGGCGCAGCGGCCCGTCCGGCTGTCCGCGCAGGCGAGGGCGCGCATCCGCGCCGCAGGCCGCTACCTGGCGCGGCACCGGGACGAGCGCTGGGCGCGCGAGATCGCCCCCTGGCGTGCGGCGATGCGGGCGGCCTAGGCCGCGCGCGGTATGATCCTCCCGCCCGCCGTCGCGACCCCGTCATGGAGCTCCGCCAGATCCGCTACGCCCTCGCCGTCGCGCGCGAACGCAGCTTCACGCGCGCCGCGCAGCGGCTGCACGTCTCGCAGTCGGCGGTGAGCGAGCAGGTCGCCAAGCTCGAGGAGGAGATCGGCTTCGAGATCTTCGCGCGCGTCGGCCACTCGATCGAGCTCACCGACGCCGGCCGCGCGTTCCTCGCCGAGGCCGAGCGCGTCTCGGGCGAGTTCCAGGGCCTCGCGCGCACCGCCGAGCGGCTGCGCGGGCGGCGCGTCGAGTCGCTCGCGCTCGGCATGGGCTCGGGGCTCGCGCAGGTGTTCGTCCCGCGGCTCTTCCCGCGCCTGAGCGAGCGCGCGCCGGGGCTGCGGCTCGACGTCCTCACCGCGCCGACCAAGAGCATCTTCCGCGACCTGGACGAGGGCCGCATCGATCTCGGCATCGCGATCGAGTCGGCGCCGGAGCGGGTGCCCGCGGGGCTCGCCTCGGAGCGCCTGCTCGAGCTCGACCTCGGGCTGGTCGTGCACCCCGCGCATCGCCTCGCGCGCGCGGCCCGTACCGCGGCGCTCGGCGCGCTCGCTGCGGAGCCGATCGTGATGAGCGAGCTGACCGTGGGCTACGGCGAGGTGGTGATGTCGCTCTTCGCCGACCTCGGCCTGCACCCGAACATCCTCGCGGTCGCGGACAACATCGAGACGATGAAGACCATCATCCGCCAGGGCCGCGGCTGCGCGATCATGCCCACGGCGGCGGCGGCCGAGGAGGCCGAGCGCGGCGCGCTGCGGGTGCTGCCGCTGGAGCCGGCGCGCAAGGTCGCGCTCGCGCTGTGCCGCCGGCGCACGCCCGAGTCGCCGCGGCGCGAGGCGCACTTCGCGCTGCTCGCGGAACTGCTGCGGCGGGCAGGGGGCGCGACCGCGGCGCCCGCGCGCGACCTCGCGCGGGCCCGTTGAGGCGCGCGCGGCGCCCGCGGAGGAGAAGGAGAATGGAAGGGTTGCGTACGGTGAGGAGGCTGCCCGTGTCTCTTGCGCGAAGTGCCGTGGCCGGCGTGCTGCTCCTCGCCGGCTGCGCGACCACGCAGGTCAACGTGCAGTGGTCGGACCTCGAGTTCAAGGGACGCTCGCTGCGCGGCGAGAAGGTGCTCGTGGTGTGCGACGCCCCCGACGTGGCGGTGCAACGGGTCTGCCAGGACCAGATCGCGGCCCAGCTGCGGGCGGTCGGCGCGCAGCCGGTGATCAGCTCGAACGCGGGCTTGACGGCCGGACCTCCTCCGACCAACGACGCGACGCTCGTCGCCGCGCGCGGCGCGGGGGCGAAGGCGATCTTCGGCGCGACCATAGGTCCCGACGTCACCGTGGTGAGCCCGGGACCGAGCATCGGCATCGGCGTGGGCGGCTTCGGGGGTTCGGGCGGTGGCACCGTGGTCGGCAGCGGCATCGGCATCGGCTTTCCGATCGGCGGCGGGCAGGCGAGCAGCGGCTACGCCGCGAACATGGTGCTCACCGACGTCGCGACGGTGAAGCTGATGTGGTCGAGCAAGGCGACTGCGCCCGCGTCGCAGAACGTCGGCGCGCAGATGGGCGAGCTTGCGCGCGTCGGCGTCGAGGCGGCGCGCGGGGCGGGGTTCTTCTAGGCGGTCAGTCCAGACGGAACCCCTTCGCTCGCACGAACGCGCCGAAATCCGCGCGCTGCGGGTCGGCGTACTGGCGCAGCTTCTCCTCGGTCCAGCCGTAGCGCTCCGCGGTCCCGAAGCGCTCGACCGCGCGCTGGCGCCGGTACGGCCGGTCACGCACGCGGCGCACGTCGTAGCGCTCGAGTTCGGCGTCGACGTTCTCCACGCCGTAGCGGTCGACGTGCACCGTCGCGTCGAGCGCGAGGCGCGGGCTCAGCGGCTCCTTCGAGTCTGGGAAACCGAGTGTCAGCCCGGCGATCGGGAACACCCGGTCGGGAAGCCCGAGCAGCGCGCTCACGGCCGCGGCGTGATTGCGGATCTCGCTGATCGGACAGCAGCCGAGGTCGGCGAGCTCCGCCGCCTGCACGAAGGTCGCGAGCACGATCGCGCCGTCCACTGCGGCGTTGAAGAAGGCGTCGAGATGATCGTTCGCGAATGCGGCGCCGCGGCGGTCGAAGAGATGGCGAAAGCGGTAGCCGTCGCCGCAGAACACCAGGAACTCGGGTGCGCCCGCGATCCAGGGCGAACCGGGCAGGAGCGCGTTGATTGCCGCGCGCTTCTTGGGCGCCCGCACTCGCACGATGTCTGCCTGCTGCAGATCGCTCTTGGTCGGCGCGGCGAGCGCGGTGGCGCAGAGGAGGCGGAAGAGGTCCTCGGGGATCGGGTCGGGACGGTAGTTGCGGCAGACCGCGCGGTCGTTCATTGCCGCGAGGGCGTCGCCGCCAGCGAATGGCGTCGCGGATCGCAGGGCTTCGCCGTAGCGGCGGAGCGTGGCGTCGGCAATGCGGTCGAGCGCTGGTGTCTCCACGACAAAGCCTCACTTCTTCAGAGCGTTCCAGAGCTTCGAGTCCAGGGCTGGGCCGTTTTCGTCACCCCGAGCCCCTACGGTGCCCGCCATGGAGCCGAGCCACTCTCTTCCGGCGTCCCGCAGCCGAGCCTGCGCGATCTCGCCCTTGCGCACGGCACGAACGGCCTGTCCGCACTGTATCGGATGCCCCAGGGTGATTCAACGATGGAGGCGACCGGGTTCGGGCAACCACGTCGACGAGGGGCAGCACCCTCACTCTTGCGGGCTCGCACTCGGGATTGAGATACTGCCGCGGCGGCGGACGGGTATCGGCGGTTCAGGGTGAGGCCGGCGACAAGCAGATGAAGCCGAGCTTCGACTTGGTGGCGTCGGACTTCCGAGCGCTTCGGCGTCGCTATTTCCGGTCAAGATAAGAATCACGGGGCTCACAATGGCGCGGAAAAGTCCGACCGCAGATCCTCGCGAGGACGACGGGGCCACGGTTGGGCACGAAGTTCAGCTCAGGGGGATCGCCGACGCGCTGCTGCCTGGACTCATCTCCGGCGAGCTGCGCCTGAAGGACGACGAGCGGTTCGTCGAAGGCGTTGTCTGATGGACGAGCCAGGCGGCGAAGTAGTGCTCTACGAGACTCCGGACGGTGAGGTCCGGGTGGACGTGCGGCTCGAGCAAGAGACCGTCTGGCTGACCCAGCAGGAGATGGCCTTGCTCTTCGGCCGGGAGCGCTCCGTCGTCGCCAAACACATCGGCAATGCGTACAAGGAGGGCGAACTCGATCCGGCGGCAACCTGTGCAAAATTTGCACAGGTTCAAACCGAGGGCGGGCGGACAGTCTTGCGCGGGGTCGACCACTACAGCCTGGACGTCATCATCTCGGTCGGTTATCGGGTGAAGTCGCCGCGCGGCACCCAGTTCCGCATCTGGGCCACCCGCACTCTGCGCGACCATCTCCTGCGTGGCTACACGCTCCATGAACGGCGACTTGCGGAGACCGGTCTGGGAGAAATCGAGCAGGCGATCGGGCTGCTCGCGCGGACCCTCACGAGCCAGGCCTTGGTGACCGGCGAGGGGCAGGCTGTCCTCGAGGTTGTCCAGCGCTACACCCGCGCATGGCGGCTCCTGCTCCAGTACGACGAAAGGCGGCTGCCCGACCGGCCAGCACATCCGGTGCCGCCGGCCGCGGCGCTATCGCTCGCGGACGCGCACGCCGTCGTGGCGCAGTTGCGCGAGAGCCTCGCAGCCCGGAGGGAAGCGGGCGCGCTCTTCGGCCAGGAACGCGGTGACGCTCTCGCGGGGATCCTCGGCGCGGTCGAGCAGACCTTCGGCGGCGAGCCGCTGTATCCGAGCGCGCAGGTGCGGGCCGCCCATATCCTCTACTTCGTGATCAAGGATCACCCGTTCGGCGACGGCAACAAGCGCATCGGTACGCTGCTCTTCCTCGAGTACCTGCGCCGGAACGGTCTGCTGCTACGCGCCGACGGCGAGCCGCGGCTTGCCGACAACGCAATGGTGGCGCTCGCGCTGCTGATCGCCGAGAGCGAACCCTCCCAGAAGGATCTGATGATCCGTCTGATCCTCAACCTGCTTGAGGGAGACCACGCTTGAGCTACCGCGTCACCGCATGCGTCGTCGAGAGGCCGCGGCGACAGGACACGTCCTGACGCTCGCACAGCTATGCGACTCGAACCCGCCGCATCGGGTTTCCCGATCAACCGATCGCCCGGGACTGTTTGACGCCCCGGAGCGAGCGCGCTTATCGTGGCGCCCGCCCCCGCGGTCCCGCGGGGTGCGCCAACGAGGGGGAGGCGCAATGCGCGCGGAGAGCGCGGGCCGGGTCCGCATCGGCATCGACACCGGCGGCACCTTCACCGACATCGTCGCGGTCGACGGCGCGACCGGCGGCGTCGCGGTCACCAAGGTCCCGAGCACGCCCGCCAACCCGGCGATCGGGCTGGTGCAGGGCGTGCGCCAGATCCTCGGCCAGACCGGGCGCGGCATCGACGACCTCGCCGGCCTCGCGCACGGCACCACGGTCGCGACCAACGCGCTGCTCCAGGGCGAGATCGAGGCGCTCGGCCTCATCGTCACCGAAGGCTTCCGCCACCTCCTCGAGATCGCACGCCAGTCGGTGCCCGAGGGCTACGGCAACTCGTACTTCTGGGTCAAGCCCGAGCGCATCGTGCCGGTGGAGCTGGTGCACGAGGTCGGCGGGCGGCTCGACTTCCGCGGCAACGAGCTGCGGCCGCTCGACGAGGCGAGCGTGCGCCGTGCCGCACAGCGGCTGAAGCGCCAGGGCGCGCGCGCGGTCGGGGTGTGCCTCATCCACTCCTACGCGAACGACCGCCACGAGCGGCGCGTGCGCGAGCTCTTCGCGGCCGAGTACCCCGAGTGCGCGGTCTCGCTCTCGAGCGAGGTGCTGCCCGAGTACCGCGAGTACGAGCGCGCCGTCACGACCCTCGTCGACGCTTTCGTCAAGCCGCACATGGCGCGCTACCTGCAGCGCATCCACGACGAGCTCGGACCCGGACTGCGCGAGAAGCCGTTCCTCGTCATGCAGTCCTCCGGCGGCGTCATCTCGAGCGCGCAGGTGGTGAACAAGCCGATCACCACCGCGCTCTCCGGGCCCGCGGCCGGCGCGCTCGGCTCGGCGGTGGTCGCGCGCATCGCCGGGTTCGAGAACGTCGTGACGCTCGACGCCGGCGGCACCTCGACCGACCTCTGCCTGATCGAGGCCGGCGAGCCGAAGATCACCAACGGCGGCGCGGTCGGCCCGTTCCCGGTGCGCATCCCGATGATCGACATCAAGACCGTCGGCACCGGCGGCGGCTCGATCGCCTGGATCAGCCGCGAGGGACACCTCAAGGTCGGGCCGAAGAGCGCCGGCGCGGCGCCGGGGCCGATGTGCTACCCGAACGGGGGCGACCAGCCGACGATCACCGACGCGAACCTCGTGCTCGGCCGCATCCCGCCGGCGCTGATCGGCGGCGGCATCCGGCTCGACGCCGCGCGCGCGCGCGCCGGGATCGAAGCGCTCGGCAAGCGGCTCAAGCGCGACTTGTCCGTGGAGAGCCTCGCCGAGGGGATCATCGAGATCGCCAACTGGAACCAGGCGAACAAGATCCGCCAGATGACGATCCAGCGCGGCATCGACCTGCGCGGCTTCGCGCTGCTCTCGTTCGGCGGCTCCGGCCCGGCGCAGTCGCCGGCGGTGATGGAGCTGCTCGGCATGCAGGCGTGCATCGTCCCGCTCAACCCCGGCAACCTGTCCGCGTTCGGGCTGCTCGCGGTCGACTGGCGCACCGACCACATCGCCACCCAGGTCCGGCACGAAGACGCGCTCGAGCCGCAGGCGCTCGAGGCGCTCTACCGCAGGCTCGAGGACGAGGCCGCGGCGACGCTGGTGCGCGACGGCATCGCGCGCGGGAACGTGCGCCTCGTGCGCGAGGCCGACCTGCGCTACGTCGGCCAGTCGATGGAGGTGCGCGTGCAGGCCCCGGCCGGGCGCATCGACGCGGCGTTCGTGCGCGCGGTCGTCGACGCCTTCCACGCGGCGCACGAGAAGGCGTTCGGCTACGGCTACCGCGGCAAGCAGAAGGTGGAGTTCGTGAACTACTGCGTGTCGGGTTTCGGGCTCATCGACCGCCCGCAGCTGCCGCAGCTCGCGGCCGGCGGAGCTGCCGCGCCGCAGTCGCGGCGGAAGGTGTTCTTCGCCGGCGCCCTTGCCGACACGCCGATCTACGCGCGCGGATCGCTGCCGGCCGGAGCGCGCATCGACGGCCCGGCGGTGATCGAGGAGTTCGGCTCGACCACCGTCGTCTTCCCCGGGCAGGCGCTCACCGTGGACCCGCACGGGATCATGATCGTGCGCAAGAGGGGTTGAGACGCCATGGCCGCCGTCCCGAAACCCTGGCCCACGCCGCCCGCGCGCACGAAGCCGCGCGACGTCGATCCGATCGTGCTGCAGATCGTCGAGGGCACGCTCAACTCGATCGAGGCGGAGATCGAGTACGCGATCGAGCGCACCGCGCGCTCGCCCATGATCCGCGAGGCGCACGACTACCGCGTCGGGCTCTTCGACCGCTTCTGCCGCAAGCTCACCGGCCGCTCGTACTCGGCGATGCCGAACGCGGTGGTGCGCGACTACCCGCCGGAGACGATGAAGCCCGGCGACGTGTTCCTGATGAACGACACCTATCTCACCGAGGGCTCGATCGGCCACCTGCCCGACGTCTGCTCGACGGTGCCGGTGTTCCACGACGGGCAGGTGGTCGCCTACATCCAGGCGTTCGGGCACCACGACGACATCGGCGGGCGCGTGCCGGGGTCGATGCCCGGCACCGCGGTGACGGTGTTCGAGGAGGGCCTCGCGATCCCGCCGATCAAGATCTACGACGCCGGCCGGCGCAACGAGGAGGCGTTCCGCATCATCCGGCGCAACACGCGCGTGCCGGAGATGCTCGAGGCCGATCTCGACAGCGAGATCGAGGCGATCCGCATGGGCGCGCGGCGCATGGAGGAGCTGTTCGCGCGCTTCGGTGCGGAGACCGTCGAAGCGTGCTTCCAGGCGATCCTGGACAAGTGCCGCGACATCTACGCGGACGAGCTCCTGCCGAAGATCCCCGACGGCGAGTACACGTGGGAGGACTTCGTCGAGCACGACGGCGTCACCGACCCGAAGCTCCACCGCCTTGCCCTGAAGATGATCAAGCGGGGCGACAGGATCACGCTCGACTTCAACGGCACCGCGCCGCAGTCCTCCGGTCCGATCAACTGGCCGGCCGACTACGCCGACGGCGCGTTCCTCGTCAAATGGATCGCCCCGATCCTGCGCAACCTCGCCGACACGCCGGAGCGCGCGGCCGAGATCCACGTGAACGAGGGCGTCTGCGAGGTGTTCGACGTCGTGTTCCCGCCGAAGGGCACGCTCATCACGCCCGAGTGGCCGGCCGCGACCAACGCGCGCTCGTTCGTGCTGCTGCGCGCGCTCGGGCTGCTCGCCGGCGTCGTGGCGCAGGCCACCGGCGGGCGCATGCCCGCCGACCAGGAGACGATCCGCTACACCGGCTTCTACGGCACCGACCCGCAGGGTCGGGCATTCCTCTCGCGCGAGGTGCTCGGCGGCGGCTCGGGCGGGCGCTGGTACGCCGACGGCAACGACGCGATCCACATCGTGCCCGACTCGCGCAACCAGCCGGCGGAGTTCACCGAGAACCGCTTTCCGGTGATCGTCGAGAAGCTGGGCCTGCGCACCGACTCCGGTGGGGTGGGGCAGCGCCGCGGCGGCCTCGGCTACGACAAGCACTACCGCGTGCTCGTGGACTGCCACACGATCGTGACCGCCGACCGCGTGCGCCTCGGCTGCTACGGGGTGGCGGGGGGGCGCGCGGGCGAGCCGTTCTGCGTCACCGTCGACCTGCACGGAAAAGCGAAGGAACTCGGCGGTCTCGTGGACGGCGAGCCGGTGAAGGCCGGCCAGGTGGTGCGCGTCGTCACCACCGGCGGCGGCGGCTGGGGCGATCCGCTCGAGCGCGAGCCCGAATGGGTGCTGCGCGACGTCGTGCAGGCGAAGGTGTCGGTCGCGGCGGCGCGCGAGTCCTACGGCGTCGTGATCGTCGAGCGCGACGGCGACTACACGCTCGACGAGGGGGCGACGACGAAGCTGCGCGCCGGGCTGCGCGCGGCGCGCAGGGACCCGCTGCCGCTGATCGACCGCGGCCCGGGTTACGAGAAGATGCTGCGCGGCGGATCAATCGAAGCGGGGGACCCCTTCCCTTCCCCCGCCAGCGGACCGCGCGTCTAGGAGAGCGAACGATGGCGATCGAAGTCGCGAAAGTGATTCTCAAGACGGTGCAGGACGCCTCCGGCCTGGAGGAGCGCATCCTCGCGGGGCAGTTCGCCGCCGACCAGGTGGTGGCGGTGGTCGGCAAGACCGAGGGCAATGGCGGGGTCAACGACTTCACCCGAATCCTGGCCGACCAGGCGTTCCGCGCGGTGCTGATGAAACACGGCAAGCGGACCCTGGAGCAGGTCAAGCAGATCCCGATGGTCTGGTCGGGCGGCTGCGACGGCGTGATCACGCCGCACGCGACCGTCTTCGCCCGCAACGACAGGACGGGGCCGAAGAACAAGGACCGGCTGGCGATCGGCGCGGCGATGAGCCCGCAGATCCTGCCCGAGGACATCGGCCGGCCGGCGATGGTCGAGAAGATCGCCGAGGGCGTACGGCGCGCGATGAAGGACGCGGGGATCGACGATCCCAAGGACGTGCACTACGTCCAGACCAAGACGCCGCTCCTCACGATAGATACGGTGCGCGACGCGCACAGCCGCGGCAAGAGCGTCGCCTGCGAGGTGCACGACTCGATGGGCGTCTCGAACGGCACGACCGCGCTCGGCATCGCGGTCGCGCTCGGCGAGGTGAAGTCGTACAGGGCCGAGGAGATCTGCAAGAATCTCGACCTCTATTCCTCGGTCGCCTCGTGCTCTTCGGGGGTCGAGCTGGACGCCGGCCAGATCGTGCTGATGGGCAACAAGGCGGGCGCGGGCGGCCGCTACCGCATCGGCCACGCCGTCATGCAGGACGCGATCGACATCGACGGGATCTACGCGGCGATCCGCAACGCCGGCCTCGACCTCCCCGAGCGCGCGCGCGCCGAGGACCTGAAGGGGCGGCTCGTCAACTGCTTCATGAAGTGCGAGGCCGACCACCGCGGGACGCTGCGCGGCCGCCGCCAGATCATGCTCGACGACTCCGACGTGCACCACCACCGCCACGCGAAGGCGGCGGTCGGCGGGGTCGCGGCGGCGGCGATCGGCGACCCGGCGGTGTTCGTCTCGGTGGACGCGATGCACCAGGGGCCGCAGGGCGGCGGGCCGGTGATCGCGATCGTCGAGCTGGGGGAGTAGGGCGAGGATGAACCCGGTGAACGGGGCGGCGGCGCTCGCTGCGACCCCGGCCGCCGCGCCCGCGGGCGCGGCGCACATCACCATCCGCGGGCTCTCCAAGCGCTTCCAGGGCGCGGTGATCTACGAGAATTTCGACTTCGACATCCCGCGCGGCGAGTTCCTCTCGATCTTCGGCCCGAACGGCTGCGGCAAGTCGACGCTGATCAACATCGTGGCCGGCCTGATCCCGGCCGACGCCGGCACGATCCTCTTCGGCGGCAAGACGCTGAAGGAGACCAAGATCGGCTACGTCTTCCAGAACTACCGCGAAGCGCTCTTCCCCTGGCTGCGCTCGGTCGACAACATCGAGTACCCGCTGAAGCTCGCGCGGCTGCCGCAGGCGGAGCGCCACGCCAGGGTCGAGCGCCTGGTCGCGCACCTCGGCGTGAAGATCGACCTGAAGCGCTACCCGTACGAGCTCTCCGGCGGCCAGCAGCAGCTGGTGTCGATCATGCGCGCGCTCGTGGTCGAGCCGGAGGTGCTGTTCCTCGACGAGCCGTTCTCGGCGCTCGACTACGAGATGACGCTGTTCATGCGCAGCCAGCTGCAGCGCATCTTCATGGAGACGCGGACCACGACCGTGCTCGTTTCGCACGACCTGGAGGAGGCGGTGTACCTCGCCGACCGCGTGCTGCTGCTCTCGCGCCGGCCGGCGCGGGTGGCCGATTTCCCGGCGATCGGGATGCCGCGCCCGCGCAACGACGAGACGCTGTCGGATCCCGCCTTCGTCGCCGTGAAGGGGCACTGCCTGGAGGTGTTCCAGCGCGAGGTGCGCAAGGGATGAGGCGCGACGCCCTTCTGCCGCTCGTGGGGGTCGCCGGCCTGGTCGCGGTGTGGTATCTCGCGGTGTGGACGCGCGTGGTCGACCCGGTGCTGCTGCCGCCGCCGGAGCAGGCGTTCGCGGCGCTGGTGAAGGGCATGGTGAGCGGCCGGCTCGGGCACGATTTCTGGCGCACCGTCGAGCGCACCGCCTACGCCACCGCGATCGCCGCGGTGATCGCGATCCCGCTCGGCATCCTGCTCGGCGCGAACGAGAAGACCTACCGCGCGCTCGAGTTCGTGATCGACTTCTTCCGCTCGACGCCGGCCTCGGCGATGTTCCCGCTGTTCCTGGTGATCTTCGGCGTCGGCGACAAGACCAAGATCCTGGTGGCGGCGTTCGGGGCGGCGCTGGTGATCCTGTTCAACGTCGCCTACGGCGTGATGAACGCGCGCAAGACGCGCCTGCTCGCGGCGAAGGTGATGGGCGCCTCGCGCGCGCGCGTGCTGACCGACGTGATGCTGCTCGAATCGCTGCCGCAGACCTTCGTGGGGCTGCGCAACGGCGTCTCGCTCGCGCTCGTGATCGTGGTGGTGGCGGAGATGTTCATCGGCTCGATCGACGGGCTCGGCTACCGCGTGTTCGAGGCCCAGCAGCTCTTCGACATGCCGGACATGTACGCCGCGATCTTCGCCGCGGGCGCGCTCGGCTACGGCCTCAACCTCGCCTTCCTGCTGGTCGAGAAGCGCTACGTGCACTGGTCGGGAAAGTAGCCATGCCGACCGTCTCGCGCGTCGTCGCCAACACCTACCGCGACTCGGTCGCGCTGATGCAGCTTGCGCTGCAGCTGCGCGCGCTGCCGGGGGTCGAGGAGGCGTCGCTGGTCATGGCGACCCCGGGCAATCTCGCGCTGCTGCGCGAGGTCGGGCTGCTCGCGGGCGAGGCGGCGGCGCGGCCGAGCGACCTCCTGATCGTCGTGCGCGCGAAGACGCAGGCGGCGGCAGAGGCCGCGGTCGCGCAGGCCCAGGCGCGGCTGCGCGAGAGCCCGGCGGCGGGCGCCGCGGGCGGCGGCCCGGCCGAGGCGGTCGCGCCGCGCTCGCTCGACATGGCGCTCGCGGCGGCGCCGGAGTCGAATCTCGCGCTCGTCTCGGTGCCGGGCGAGTACGCCGCGGCGGAGGCCGAGAAGGCGCTCGCGCGCGCGCTGAACGTGATGCTCTTCAGCGACAACGTCGCGGTCGAGGACGAGGTGCGGCTGAAGCGTCTCGCGTCCGAGCGCGGCCTGCTGGTGATGGGGCCCGACTGCGGCACGGCGATCATCGACGGCGTGCCGCTCGCCTTCGCGAACGTCGTGCGGCGCGGGCCGATCGGCTGCGTCGCCGCCTCGGGCACCGGGCTGCAGCAGGTGACCACGCTCGTCGACCGGCTCGGACTGGGCGTGTCGCAGGCGATCGGCACCGGCGGGCGCGACCTGAGCGAGGCGGTCGGCGGGCTCACGATGCTCGCGGGGCTCGCACGGCTCGCCGACGACCGCGACACGAAGGTGATCGTGCTCGTCTCGAAGCCGCCCGCCCCCGCGGTCGCGGAGAAGGTGATCGCCGCGGCGGCGCGCGTGCGCAAGCCGGTGGTCGTCAACTTCATCGGCGCGGCGGCCGCGCCGCGCGGGAAGAATCTCCACTTCGCGCGCACCCTCGAAGACGCGGCGCGCGCGGCGGTGGCGCTGGCGCGGGGAAGGAAGCCGCCGAAGGCCGTCCCGCTGCCGCGGCTCGCGAAGACCCGGCGCAAGGTGTGCGGCCTCTTCAGCGGCGGAACCTTCTGCTACGAGGCGGAGCTCCTGCTCGGCGCAGGCGGTCACGAGCTCGTCGACCTCGGCGCGGACCGGTACACGCGCGGCCGCCCGCATCCGATGATCGACCATCGCCTGCGCAACGAGCGCATCGCGGCCGCCGCGCAGGATCCCGCGGTCGGCGTGATCCTGCTCGACGTGGTGCTCGGACACGGCGCGCACCCCGATCCGGCCGCCGCGATGGGGCCGGCGCTGCGCGCGGCGCGGAAGCGCCGCCGCGGCGTCGCGATCGTCGCTTCCGTGTGCGGCACCGACGCGGACCCGCAGGGGCGCGCGCGGCAGGAGGCGGCGCTGCGCGCGGAAGGCGTGCACCTCGCCCCGAGCAACGCGGCCGCGGCGCGCATGGCGCTGAGACTCGCGGGGGCGGCGCGGAGATGAAGCCGCTCTTCGGCCAGCCGCTCGCGGTGGTGAACGTCGGGCTGGCGTCGTTCGCGGACGGCCTCGCCGCGGCGGGCGCACCGGTGGCGCGGGTGCAGTGGAGCCCGCCCGGCGGGGACCCGGCGACCGCGACGGCGCTCGCGCGCCTCCTCGGCGACGCGTCGGTCGACGCGGCGAACCGGCAGGCGCTCGACGCGTATCTCGCCGCCGAGCCCGTCCTCGAAGGCGTGGGCGTCGCGCGCGACGTCGTCCCCGGCCTGGGCGAGCGCATGCTGCTGCACGCCGGACCGCCGATCGACTGGGCGCGCATGGGCGGGGCGATGCGCGGGGCGGTGATCGGCGCCTGCCTGCTCGAGGGCTGGGCGCAGGACCACGACGCCGCGCGCGCCATGGCCGAGCGCGGCGAGATCCGCTTCGACCCCTGCCACCACCATGCCGCCGTCGGCCCGATGGCCGGGATCATCAGCCCGTCGATGCCGGTCTGGATGCTGCGCAGCGGGGGCAAGCGCGCGTTCAGCAACCTGAACGAAGGCCTCGGCAAGGTGCTGCGCTACGGCGCCAACGGCCCGGAGGTGATCGCGAAGCTCAGGTGGATGGGCGACACGCTCGGCCCGGCGCTTGCGAAAGCGCTCGCGGCGACCGGCCCGGTCGAGCTGAAGCCGCTGATGGGCCGCGCGCTGCACATGGGCGACGAGATGCACAACCGCAACGCCGCCTCCTCCGCGCTGCTGTTCAAGCGGCTGGTGGCCGGAATCCTCCGCGCGGGCGTGCCGGGCGCGGACGCGGCGGCGGTGATCGACTTCCTGAACGGCAACGACTTCTTCTTCCTCAACGTCGGCATGGCGGCGTGCAAGGCGATGCTCGACGCCGCGCACGGCGTGCCGGGCAGCACGCTGGTCACCGCCATGGCGCGCAACGGCACCGACTTCGGCATCCGCGTGAGCGGCGCGGGGGAGCGCTGGTTCACCGGGCCCGCCCAGGTTCCCGACGGCCTCTTCTTCCCGGGCTACGGACCGGCGGACGCCGGTCGCGACATCGGCGACAGCGCGATCACCGAGACCGCCGGCATCGGCGGCTTCGCGATGGCGGCGGCGCCCGCGATCGTGCAGTTCATCGGCGGCACGCCGCAGCGCGCGCTCGAGGCGACGCTGACCATGCGCCACGTCACGCTCGGCGCCAACCCCGCGTTCACGATCCCGATGCTCGGGTTCGCCGGCAGCCCCGCCGGCATCGACGTGCGCAGGGTCGTGGACACCGGCATCGCGCCGATCATCAACACCGGCATGGCGCACCGCGAGGCGGGCGTCGGCCAGGTGGGCGCCGGCATCGTGCGCCCGCCGATGGAGTGCTTCACCCAGGCGCTCGCCGCGCTCGCCCGCACTCTGGGCGAACGCGCGCGGGCGCGTGTCATGACGACGTCGGAGAAACCGGAGGAAAAGCCCCATGCGTAAGCTCACACTGCTCGGAGCCGTGCTCGCCGCCGCGCTCGCCGCACCCGCGGCCGCGCAGGACAAGGTCAAGGTCGGCGTGTTCCCGGTCAGCTCGTCGCTGCCGTTCTTCGTCGCGCAGGACCGCGGGTTCTTCAAGGAGCAGCGCATCGACGCGGAGATGATCCGGCTGATCGGCGGGCCGCCGAACGTCTCCGGCCTCATCACCAACCAGATCGACGCTTCCGCGATCCTGGTGACCATCGAGGGGATGAACGCGAACCTGAAGAAGCCCGGGGTGGCGATGTACATCTCGCTCAACGGCCAGAACGCCCAGTACCAGATGGAGCAGTTCGTGGTGCGCAAGGGCGTGAACGCGCGCTCGCTCGCCGACCTCAAGGGCAAGAAGATCATGAGCGCGCCCGGGCCGGCGAACGTGACCATGGCGCGCGCGGTGCTCGCGGTGGCGGGGTTGAAGGATGGCGACTACCAGCTCGACCAGCTCGACATGGGCCAGCACGTGAACGCGATGACCGCGGGCACGTTCGACGCCGGGTACACGCTGGAGCCGAACGCCGCGATCATGCGCAAGAACGGGGTGGCCTCGACGCTGGAGGCGGGGGTGATCGCGAAGTACATCCTCGGCGACCCGCGCGCCAACGCCTGGGTCGGGGGCGGGGTGATCTCGACCGACTTCATCAAGAACCGGCCCGACGTCGCGCAGCGCTACGCCGCGGCGTGGGCGAAGGCGATCGACTTCATCAACGCCAACCCCAAGGAGGCGCGCCGGTCGCTGCTCAAGAACACGCTCACGCCCGACGACCTGGTCGAGTCGGTGCCGCTGGTGAAGTTCGTGAACGTCGCGAACCTGACCAACAGCGACCGCCACGACTTCCAGACATTCATCGACTACTCGACGCGCCTGGGCACGCTGCCGGAGCGCGTGGACGTCAACAAGTACCTGCAGCGCTTCTGACCGCGGTGGCGCTGCACCGGCTGCCGGCGCGCGCGCTCGCGCGGCTCGTGCGCGAGCGGCGCGCGAGCGCACTCGAGGTGCTCGAGGCGCACCTCGCCGCGATCGGGCGCGCGAACGCCCCGGTCAACGCGTTCGTCACGCTCGCGCCGGAGTCGGCCCGCGCTGCGGCACGGGCGGTCGATCGGGCGGTGGCCGCGGGCGAGAAGCTTCCACCCCTCGCCGGCGTGCCGGTCGGGATCAAGGACGTGACGCCGACGGCCGGGATCCGCACGACCTGGGGTTCGGAGCTCTACGCCGAGCACGTGCCCGACGAGGACGGCGAGACGGTGGCGAGCCTCAAGCGCGCGGGCTGCGTCGTCGTCGGCAAGACCAACACGCCCGAGTTCGCGGCCGGCGCCAACACCGTCAACCGCGTGTTCGGCGCGACGCGCAACCCGTGGGACCTGCGCCTGTCGGCGAGCGGATCGACCGGCGGCGGTGCGGCGGCGCTCGCGGCCGCACTCGTGCCGCTCGCCGAAGGCTCGGATTTCGGCGGCAGCCTGCGCACGCCGGCGTCGTTCTGCGGCGTGGTGGGCCTGCGCACCACGACCGGGCTGGTGGCGCGCTACCCCATGAACATGCCGTGGCACGACCAGAACGTCGCCGGCCCGATGGCGCGCGACGCGGAAGACTGCGCGCTGATGCTGGACGGGATGACCGGCTTCTCGCTCAAGCATCCGGCGTCGGTGCCGCCGCCCTGGGCGAGCGCCTGCGACATCGTGGCGCGCGCGGAGAACCTGCGCGGCATGCGGCTCGCTTACGTCGCCGACCTCGGCGGCACCGGAATCGATTCCGAGGTGGCGCGCATCTGCCGCGATGCCGCGCGCGCGCTCGAGCGCGACGGCGCCGCCGTGGAGGAGATCGCGGCGGATTTCTCCGACGGCGTCCAGCCGTTCATCACCCTGCGCGGGGAGTCGATGGTCGGCAACCACCTCGACCGGCTCGATCAGCTCGAGCGGCTCAACCCGAACCTCGCGGGCAACATCCGGCTCGGGCTGGACGTGAAGATCCTCGACATCGCGCGCGCCGAGCGCAAGCGCACGGAGGTCTTCCACCGCTGGCGCGCGCTCTTCGA
>WBZO01002514.1_pt1 | contig 23676 bp, 23 predicted proteins | sample 5204261 | NCBI WGS metagenome assembly WBZO01 (sample SAMN12412400, study PRJNA552823) | activated sludge metagenome | isolation source: activated sludge from anammox sidestream of wastewater treatment plant... | place: USA: North Carolina | collected 2017-09 | reverse complement strand
GCGTAGAGCGTCCACGGGAACGGGTCGCAGCCGGCGGCGGCGTCGGCGCGCGGCGTGTGCACCACCACGGCGCCCGCCCGCGCCACGAGGCGCACGTCGTCCTCGTCGACGCAGCCCGCCCGTACCAGCGTGGGCGCGCCGTCCAGCACGCCCAGCTCCGCGAGGTAAGCGACGGGCGAACCGCCGTGGCCGCGGAACGTGGCGCCGCGCGCCGCCAGCTCCGCCGCCAACGGGCCCGAGCCGTCGAGGTGGAGCGCCCGCTCGGCGGGCGACCCGGCGACGTGGACGGCCAGCGGGAGGCCGGCGGCGCGCGCGTGGGCCGCCAGGCGCGCCAGGAGCGGCGCGCTCACCGTGTGCGGCGCGTGCGGCGCCAGCCCCACGCGCATGCCGCCGGGACGCGCGAGGGCCGCGAACCGCGCCAGGTCCCGAATAGCCGCGTCGAAGGCGGCGTCGGCGTCCTCCTCGCGCGGCGCCACCACCTCCCAGTAGGCGACCCCGCCGACCTCGTCCTGGGCGAGCAAGAACTCCATCGCCGCCGCGTCGGCGACGACCGCGCCGATCACCCTCGTGCCACACGCCGCGAGCGCCGCGAGCCGGCTCCTCGTGGCGGCGACGGCCGCGCCTGGTCCGACTCCCGCGGAGCCGTCGACGGCCACGGCAGTGCCGACCGCCACGCGCGACCGGGCGGCGCGGCTTGGCAGGCCCAGGTGGACGTGGGCGTTGACGACGGGCGGCGAGATGGCGAAGCCGCAGTCGAGTGTCGCCGCGGCGCTCGTGAGCGCAACAAGGGCGCCGGCGCCGGCGCCGGCCCCCGGCGCCGGGCCGACCGCCACCACGCTGTTCACGCCCGGCCCCCGCTGAAGCGTGACGGCGCCGTCCGCGCGTGGCAGCCCGAGCCCGTCGTAGACGACCCGCGCACGCGCCACGACCCGCCCGAAGGGGGTGAGGGCCTCCGTCAACTCCGAGAGCGGCCTGGTCGGCACCTAGCCCGCCCCCGCCCGGCCCGCCCCCGCGGCCACCGGCCGGCATGCGGGGAGGTGGCGGCGTCCGTCCATGCCGGCACCATAGCACCGGCCGGGACGACGCCCCTGCCGCCCTGCGCCGCGGCGCGGGTGGCTGTGTACTCCGCGCAACCGGCCGGGTAAACTGGACGCATGTCGACAGATCCGCCGTCCGCGGCGAGCAGCCCCTGGCGTCCGCTCTTCGAGAACGTCCGCGCGGCCGTCGGCCAACGGCGCGACGAGCACGGCGTGGTGGGGAGCATCAACTGGCTGCGAAGCGCCATGGAGGCCCAGGGCGCCAACCCCAACGTCGTGAGGAACATCATCTACCGCGACAAGGGGCGCATCCCCGACAAGCGCGCCCTGCTCCTCATCCTCGACCGGCTGTGGCAGGAAGCCGGCAACGGGCCGCTCGAACTGCCTGAGCTGCAGGCCCTGCTCTCGCCCACCGCGGGAGCCGAGCAGGAGGTGCTGCAGCTCCTTGGCCGCGACAAGCGCAAGGCCTACCGCGCCATGGTCGGCGGCCTGCGGGAGGGCGAGATGCCCAAGGTGCTCGTCACCGGCAGGCCCGGCTCCGGCAAGACGCTGCTCACCGACTACGTCAGGCAAGGCGCCATGCTCGTCGACCAGCTGGAGCTCGACATCGTCCGCCTCGAGTTCGGCAGCTCGGAGTTCGCGACCTCCCTCGCCCGTCTGGCCGCCGAGCTAGGCGTCCCGAGCGAGGTCATGGAGTCACGCCTCGTGCGCATCGCCACCGCCAGCGCCTTCGCGGTGCAGGCCGACGCTCAGGCCGAGGTGGCGCGCGTGATCCTCGAGGCCGTACGCAACCGCAAGTCGAACCTCCTGCTACTGCTCCACGTGTCGCAGGCGCTCGCCACCCAGGACGCGCTCGGCCTGGTCCCGCTCCGCCTCAACACCAAGGAGGTGCCGCGCGTGAGCGCCAGCGAGTGGCTGTGGGTGACGCTGTTCGAACCCCTCGCTCGGCAGCCGCACGTGGCCCTCTTCGTGACGATGACCGACCTCCCGGCGCGCGCCATGCAGCGCCTCGGCAACTTCGAGGACCCCATCAGGCTCACCCCGCCGTCCGCCGCCGAGGCGCGCCGCTTCGTCAGGGCCCGCATGCCCCACCTCGGCGCGAGCCAACAGGAGGAGATCGTGCAGCGCGCCGGCCGCTCCTTCGAGGAGCTCCGCACCCTCACGCTCCTCGCCCAGGCGCGAGCGCCGCAGGCGGCGGGCGCCCAGCTCGACCAGCACTACATCGAGCAGCTGTCCCGCCTCGTCACGGACGGCGACGCCGAGCTGCGCAACTTCCTGGCGGCGCTGGCGGTGCTGTCGCCGCCAGAGTTCCCAGTCTTCGAGGCGCGCCGCATGCAGAGGGTCCGCGACGTCGACCGCGAGCTGGGACCGTTCGAGCTGTCGTTCCTCGACCCCGTCCCTGGCCAACCGGGGCAGTACCGCTCGTTCTCGCGCCACCTCGCGCGCGCCCTCCAGGCCCGGCTCCTCGCCTCCGACCCGGACGCCTACCGCCGCGCGCAGCAGGCGGCCGCCAACGCCTACCTCGCCGAGGCCACTGCCGAGCCGACGGGCGAGGCAGCCAACCGCTACCTGCACCACCTGTTCGAGTCCCGCGACTGGCCGGCGCTCACGCGCTGGCTCCAGACCCACGTCGTCTCCCACTCGCAGGTCAGGCAGGTCTGGCACGCGGCGGCGGCCGAGCTGCCCGCCGGCCCGACCTTCGACGCCGTGGCGCGCGAGGTTGCGGCGCACTACGTGAAGCTCGGCGCGTACCAACACCCCGAGGCGGTGCGGGCGTTCGAGGCCGCCGCCGCCTCCAGCGACCGGGCGCTTCGCGCCTGGACGCTCATCAAGCGCGCGGAGGGCGAGGCGCTCGCCGGCAGGTTCGAGCGCGCCGAGGTCCTGCTTGACACCGCTCCGGCCAGCGACTCGGCGCTCCTGCAAGCCGAGTCGGCCCTGGCGCGCGCGAGCATCGCCCGCTGGCGCGGCGACCTGGCCGAAGCGGCCCGCCTCGTGACGGGCACCGCCCTCGGGGCGCTGGGGCGCGTGACCGACGACACCAGCGAGGCGCGCCTGGTGGCGGCCAAGGTGAAGGTGTGGGAGGGCCTGATCGCCAAGGACCGCGGCGACCTCGAGGCCGCTAGCGACCTCCTGGGCCTGGCCGAGTCGGACGACGACCTCGTGCGTGCCCGCATCGAGTTCCAGCGCGGCGACGTCCACATGCGCCTCGGTCGGCTCGACGCGGCGCTCACCGCGCTGGACCGAGCCGTCCTGCTGGCGCAGCGCTCCGAGGCCCTGCCCCGCGAACGCACCCGCTACCTCGCGCGGCGCGGCAGCCTCCTGCGGCTGCGCGGCGACCTGACCGGCTCGGCGGCCGACTTCGAGGCCGCCAGAGCCCAACTCGACAGCGAGGAGGAGCCCGGCGCCGAGACTGAGTTCTGGCGCGCCAAGGTGGCCGACGAGTCGTCACTGACGGCGCTGGCCCTCGGCGACTTCGAGGAGGCCACCTACGCCATCACCCACGCCCTGGCGGGCTTCCGCGACTACGCCGTCGAACAGGGAGCCGAGGTCGATTACCGCGTGCTGCGCGCGACCCTCAACCTCGCGCTCGCCTACGCCTGCCGCGGGCTCGCCCTCCCCTACCGCCGACCGTTCCCCGTCACCCGCGGCAACGTGGACTCCCCCGACCTGCGCCACGCCAGACACCACATCGACGAGGTGCTCGCGTCGCTCGGTAGCGGCGCCCACCGCGATTTCCTCCGCTTCCAGGCGCGGCTGCTGGCCTCCCAGTTCGCGCCGACGGGCGCCGAGGCGCTGCGCCACGCGGAGGAGGCGACCTCGGTCGCCGCCTTCGCCTACCAGTCGGCGCTCGCCCTCAGCGCCCGCGCCGCCGCGCACCTGCGCACCGGCGGGGCGGCGGCCGCCCTGCGCGACGTTCAGGAGGCCGAGGAGCGGCTCGGACCCGCCACGCCCGACGAGAGCAGCGACGCGGGGCTGCGCGCGCAGCTGAGGGCGCAAGCGCTCGACGTGTACCTCCACCGTGGCGACACGGCGCGGGCCGCCGAGACGTTGGCGCTCGTCCTCGAGGACGGCAGCCTCCTCCCCTACCACGAGGGCGTACTGCGCGCCTTCGGCGAGGCCGCCGACGACCACGCGTCGGGCGACGGTTGGAAGAAGCACCGCCGGCTCCGCGCGCTGCTACGGCTCGACGGGACGGGACCGTCCACCCCCGCCCGCCTGCCCGACGCGCTGGTCGCCGCCTGGCGCGCCCGCAACCGCGTGGCAGTGGCGTAGGTGTCGGCCGTGACGGCGGACGAGGCGGCGCCCGGCGCGCGGGAGCCCGCTGCGCGGGAGCCCGCTGCGCGGGAGCCCGCTGCGCGGGAGCCCGGCGCGCGGGAGCCCGCTGCGCGGGAGCCCGCCGTGCGGGAGCCCGCCGTCCACGTCACGGCCCGCGCCGCTCCCGCCCACTTGGCGGCCCTCACGCCACACCCTGGCCTCGATCGCTTCCGGCCACCCGCCCGGCAGCTCGCCGCCCTGGTCGACATCGCCGCCGACCCTCGCGGCCGCGTGGTGGTGGCCGAGACGAACGGCACGCTGGTGGGCTACGTCGCCTTCCACCCGCCCACCGAGGTCGAGTCGTGGGGCGCGGACGCCACCGGCCAGCTCGTCGAGTTGGGGGCCGTCGAGGTGGCGCCCGGCTTCCGCGGGCAGAACATCGCCAACCGCCTGTTGGCGGCAAGCTTCGCGGACGGCGGTTACGACGACGCGGTGGTGTTCGCCACCCTGTACTCGTGGCACTACGACCTCCAGCGGGCCGGCATGTCCGACCTCGCCTACCGCCGCATGCTGGAGCGGCTGTACCGAGGCGCCGGCCTCGAGGTGTTCCCGACCACGGACGAGGAGGTCCGCAGCAGCGCCGCCAACGCCCTGATGGCTCGCATCGGCCCGCGCGCACCGGCTGCGGTGGTGGCGGAGTTCCACCGCCTGCGCAAGGCCCAAAGGGAGCCGCCGCCGGGCGCCTGGTAGCATCGGCGCCAAGAGGAGACTGCCATGCTGGTGAACGAGATCATGACCCGCCAGGTCGTCGCGATCGGGCCCGACACGCCTATCCGCGACGTGCAGCGGCTCATGGAGCAGCGCAACATCAGGCACTTCCCCATCCTGGAAGAACGCAGCGGCGGCGGGGCCGACCGCCTCGTCGGCATCGTCTCCGACCGCGACCTGAGGCTGGTTGGCGCCGATCACCCCCGCGCCAAGGCCGACGTCGGCGCCCTCGACCCCGTCAGGTCGGTCATGGTGGCGCCGGTCCTCGTCGCCCACCCCGAGGACCCCATCGAGGAGACCGCCAAGACGTTGCGCGACCACAAGATCGGCGCCATGCCCGTGATGGACGACGGTCGCCTCGTGGGCATCGTCACGGGGATAGACATGCTCGACGCCCTCATCAGCATGTCGGGCGTGCGCGGGGCCTCCAGCCGCCTCGAGGTCGAGCTGGTGGATCGCCCCGGCGCGCTGGCCGGACTGCTGGACCGCGTCGCGAGCCGCAACGTCAACGTCTCGAGCGTCATGACGTCGCGCGCCGACGAGGGGAGCGTCGCGTTCGTGCTCAGGGTCGGCACCGCCGACGGCCACGGCCTCGCCAGCCACCTGCGCGGCCTCGGCTACAACGTGCTCTGGCCTCCCGAGGCGCCGGAGGCGTGACAGCGGGTGGAGGGGTGGCCTTCGTCCACGACCCGCGCCTGTCGCGTTACGAGCTCCACCCCGATCACCCCTTCAAGCCCCTGCGCCTCGAGCTGACCCGCTCGCTGCTCGAACACGTGGGCCTGCTGACGCCGGCCGAGGTGGTCCCGCCGGTCGAACTCGACGAGGGCGCGCTCCTGGCCGTGCACGACCCCGGTTACGTCGCCGCCGTCAAGGCGGCCTCCTTGGGACGGCCGGGCGCTGAGGCGTCACGCCACGGGCTCGGCACGGCCGACAACCCCGTCTTCCCGGGCATGCACGACCTCGTCTCCCTCGTCTGCGCGGGCACCGTCGCCGCCATGGACGCGGTGGTGGAAGGTCGGGCCCTGCGCGCCGTCAACCTGGCCGGCGGACTGCACCACGCCCTGGTCGACCGCGCCTCCGGCTTCTGCGTCTACAACGACCTGGCGGTGGCCATCCGTCGCGTCGTCGACCGCCACGGTCTCAGGGTGGCCTACCTGGACCTCGACGCGCACCACGGCGACGGAGTGCAGTGGTTGTTCTACGACGACCCCGCCGTCATGACCATCAGTCTCCACGAGTCGGGCCACTACCTGTTCCCCGGCACGGGCCACACCTACGAGACCGGCAAGGGCGCGGGCCGCGGCCTCTCGGTCAACGTCCCGCTCGAGCCGTTCACCGAGGACGGGTCCTACCTGGCCGCGTTCGAGGCAGTCGTCCCGGCCGCGCTGCGGGCCTTCGCGCCCGACGTGATCGTCTTGCAGGCCGGCGCCGACGCCCACAGGCTCGACCCCCTTGCCGACCTGGCCCTGACGCTGACGGGGATGGCGGCGGCGTACCGCCGCACGGTCGAGCTGGCCGACGAGCTGACCGGGGGCAGGCTCGTCGCCACCGGCGGCGGCGGCTACGACCCCTACCGGACGGTTCCGCGCGCCTGGGCGCAGCTGTGGGCGGCGCTCACCGTGCGGAGCGTCCCGGCCGAGCTGCCGCGCGCCTGGGCGGACGAGTGGCGCGAGCGCCTGCCGAGCGGCGTGGAGCTGCCGCGGCGCGCGCTCGACGGGCCGGACGACTACCCCCCTCAACCGAAGAGGGCCCAGGTCACGCGCCGCAACCAGGTGGTGGCCGACCGCGTGCTCGACGCCCTGACGACCATCTGGCGCGACACGGGCCTCTCGACCGGCGCGGCCGGGCGGGGCGCCGCGGCGCGGTAACCTCGCGCCAGAACGGAGGCAACGGGATGCGCATCGGCTTCATAGGCCTGGGGACCATGGGGGCCCCCATGGCGGCCAGGCTGCTCGCGGCGGGCTTTCAGGTGACCGTCCACAACCGCACGCGCGCCAAGGAGGAACCGCTCGCGGCCCAGGGCGCCCTCCGGGCGACGAGCCCGCGCGCGTGCGCCGAGGGCCAGGACGTCGTCTTCACCATGGTGTCGGACACGCCGGACGTCCAGGCGACGGTGCTTGGCGACCAGGGCGCCTCGGAGGGGATGGCGCCAGGTAGCGTCCTGGTCGACATGAGCACCATCAGCCCGACGACCACGCGGCGCATCGCGGCCGCGCTCGCGGAGCACGACGTCGCGATGCTCGACGCCCCCGTGTCGGGCGGCAGCGAGGGTGCGAGGGCCGGCACGCTGTCGATCATGGTGGGCGGCGACGCGGACGCCCTCGCGCGCGTCCGTCCGGTGCTGGAGCAGCTCGGGAAGCTCGTGACGCACGTCGGCCCGGTCGGCAGCGGGCAGGTGGCCAAGGCCGTGAACCAGGTGATCCTCGCGGGCGCATACGCCTCGGTGGCGGAGGGCATGGCTCTCGCGCTGAAGGCGGGCATCGACGTCGACGCCGCCCTGACGGCGTTGGGCGGCGGCGCCGCCGGCTCGTGGGTGCTCGCCAACCGCGCCCGCAACATGCTCGCGGGCGACTACCCGTTGGGGTTCCGCACGCGCCTGCACCGCAAGGACCTCGGCATCGCCCTTGGCGCCGGCCGCGACCTGGGCGTCAGCATGCCGGTGGCGGCCTACGTCGAGCAGCTCGAGACGAGCCTCGTCGCCCGCGGGCTGGGCGACGAGGACGTTTCGAACGTGGCGCGGATCGTGCGGGAGCAAGCCGGCCTGGACGACGGGCGGGGCTGACCTCAGGCGGGGCGGCGCGCCACCACCCAGACGCGCTCGGCGTCGACCGGCGCCGGGGCCCGGTCGGGGAACGCCACGACCTCCACCTCGACGAAGCCCGCCTCCGCCAGCAGGCGCCGCAGGGCGGTCTCGTCGTAGCCGCGCTCCCGGTGCACCTCCGTGAAGGTGCCGTCTTCCGTCCGGCAGAACGCCGCCACGGTGACCACCCCCGTGACCTCGTCGTAATCGTGGCTCCACCGGTAGTAGACGTCGTCCGCCCACCCCTCCGCCACGCCGCCCTGCCACAGCTCACGCAGGCCGACCGGGGTGTTCACGTCGAACACGAAGGCGCCCCCTGGCAGGAGGTGCGCCCTCACCCGGGCGAGCGCGGCCGCGAACGCGGCGTCGGTCAGGAGGTTGTTGAGGGCGTCGAACACGGAGTAGACGAGCGAGAAGCGCCGGCCCAGGCTGAAGGTCTCGAACTCTCCCCGCGTGAAGGGCACCGCGGGCAGCTTGCGCCTGGCGACCGCCAGCATGGCGGCGCTCGCGTCGAGCCCCTCGACGTCGTAGCCGCGGCGCCAGAGCGGCAACGTGGCGTTGACCGTGCCGCACCCGAGGTCGAGCACGGGGCCGCCGGCAACCGACGCCTGCCCGGCCAGGTCCACCACGAAGTCGGCCCAGTCGTCGTACTCGACCTCGGCCATGATCGTGTCGTACACGCCAGCCAGCAGCGTGTAGGGCGCGGCGAGGTCCTTGGGCGCGTCCGCGGTCATGAGGACCGATGATACCGTCCGCCTAGGACAGCACGGGTTCCGCTTAGCCCCTGGCCGGGTGCGGCGCCGACCCGCGTACCCTGAAGGCGTCGCGCCCGCGGCCGACTCCCGCCCCCGCGGTCGGCCGCGGGTCCGGCCCACCCGCCACCGCGCGGGCGCCGCGCGGGCGCCACGCGGCACGCACCTACCCTCACCCGGCACCTGGTAGCGTGGAGCCATGATCGGGGTAGACCTGGGCACCACCAACGTCAGGATCCACGTGAAGGGCAAGGGGGTGCTCCTGCGGGAGCCCGCCGTGATCGCGGTGGTGAAGGGGACGACCGACATCAAAGCCGTCGGCCAGGAGGCGTACAGGATGCTCGGTCGCACGCCGGGGAACATCACGGCCATCCGGCCCATGGCGGACGGCGTCATCGCCGATTACACCCTGACCGAGCGGATGCTGAAGGCGTTCATCCGCAAGGTCCTCACCGGACCCTCCCGCTTCATCCGGCCGAACATCATGGTCTGCATACCGTCGGGCATCACCGACGTCGAGCGGCGCGCCGTCGTCCAGGCCGTGCACGAGATCGGGGCGCGCAAGGCGTTCCTCATCGAGGAGCCGGTGGCGGGCGCCATCGGCGCCGGCATCGCCATCGCCGAGCCCGTCGGCTCCATGGTGATCGACATCGGTGGCGGCACCACGGACCTCGCCATCATCAGCCTTGGCGGCATCGTCGTCTCCAAGAGCCTCCGCATCGCCGGCAACACGTTCGACCGCGACATCATGGCGCACGTGAAGGCCAAGCACAACCTGCTCATCGGCGACCGCACCGCCGAGGAGATCAAGCGCGAGATCGGCGCCGCCAAGATCGTGTCGGAGAGCGACCGCCAGAGCATGGAGGTCAGGGGCCGCGACCTCATCGACGGCATGCCGAAGAGCGTGACGGTGACCACCGAGGACGTCGTGCTGGCGCTCAAGTCGTCGCTCGAACGCATCGCCGAGGGCATGCGCAAGGTGTTGGAGCAGGGTCCGCCAGAGCTCGTGTCGGACGTCATCGAGCGCGGCATCGTGCTCACGGGTGGCGGGGCGCTCCTGCGCCACCTCGACAGCTACCTCTCAGGCATCACCGCCATACCCGTCGGGGTGGCGGCCAACGCCGCCGACTGCGTCGTGCTGGGCACGGCCCAGGCGCTCGACCTGGTCCACGTCCTCAAGGACGCTCACTTCGAGCAGACGCGCTGACCCGCGCCGCGCCGTCGTCCGCGGCCGCCGCCTTGGCCAGGCGCCCCACCGCCACGAAGCCGAGCGCGTAGGCGAGGGCCAGCAACACCACGAGCAGGTACAGGGGCGCTCCCCGTTGCTCGGTCGCCAACGCCAACGCGACGAACCAGCTGACGCTGCCGTATAGCGACGCCACCACGAGCGCGGCGGTCAGCGCGGCCCGACGCCCCGTGATCTCGTGCAAGCGCGCGAACACCGCACTGGCCACCACCAACTCGACGATGGCGAACAGGACCAGCACCCAGGTAAGGATGGCGTTGGGGCGCGGCGTCACGCCGCCGGCCAGGAGGCGCACGGCGACGGCGACGAACGTGGCGAGGACGAGCTGCGCCGCGAACGCGGCGACGAACGCCAGCCGCAGCACGGCGAGCGCCCCCGCCCGCGTGACGGGCGCGTTCAGGTAGCGCCGAACGGGCCGCATCACGCCCGCGCGCTCACGCCGGCGGGGCGGTTCAGTACCCGGCTTCGTGCTCCGGCTCGACGGTGTTGCCCGCGAGCCACGTCGAGACGACCACGAAGAACCCGGCGAACACGAAGGCAGAGCCCAGGATGATGACCGAGTTGCGGCCGATGGCGATGAACTCTTCCACCTTGACCTCCAGGCGCGAGTCTACCGCACGGCGCCCTGCCTGGCGGGGAGCAGCTCGCCGGGACCCGCCGGCGCCGGGCGGGTGCGGCGCGCGAAGCGCGTCGTCATCAGGACCGCCGAGGTGGCCAGCCCCGCGACCATCCCGAACCACAACCCGCGCGGGCCGACACCGGCCCAGAACGCCAACGCCAGGCCCAACGGCATGCCGACCAGCCAGTAAGACACGAGGGTGTAGAGCATGGGGACGCGCGTGTCCTTCAGCCCGCGAAGCGCCCCGACCGCCGTGACCTGCACCCCGTCGAAAAGCTGGAACAGCGCGGCGATGGACAGGAAGGCGACGGCCACGGCCACCATGGCCTCGTTGGCGGGCTCGGCCACGTCCGTGTAGAGGCCTATGACGAGCCGCGGCGCGAACCTGAAGAGCAGCGCTGCCAGCGCCATCGCCGCCACGGCCACCGTCAGCCCCATGAAGCCGGTGCGCCTCACGGCGGGGCCGTCCCCCCGTCCGGCCGCCTGCCCTACCAGCACGCCCGTGGCGATGGCCATCCCGAGGGGGATCATGAAGGTCATGGAGGCCGATTGCATCGCCACCTGATGCGCCGCGAGGACGTCGTCCCCGAACCGGCCCATCAACAGCGCAGACACGCTGAACAGCCCGACCTCCAACCCCGTCGTCATGCCGATGGGCCAGCCCACCCTGACCACCTCGCGCATGAGGTCGGGCCGCAACCGTCTCATGCCGGCGACGACCCTCCTCTCCGGGTAACGCCAACTCACCAGCAGGAGCACGAGGGCGAACATGACGCCGTACACCGTGGCCGTGGCGAAGCCCGTGCCGACGACGCCGAGTGCCGGGAATCCCAGATGCCCGAAGATGAGCACCTCGCACAGCCCGACGTTCAGGGCGACCCCGAGGAACGCGATGACCATGATCGGCTTGGCGTCGCCGTTCCCCTCCAGGAAGCCGCGCAGCGCCTGGAAGGCCAGGTAGAAGGGGTAACCGAACGAGATGGCGCGCAGGTAGCCCGCTGCCAGGCGGGCCGTCTCCGGCTCGAGACCGAGGCCGGCGAGAAGCGGCCCGATCGTGTTGAAGACCACCAGGCCGGGCACGGAGAAGACGAGCGCCAACCAGAGCGCCTGCGACGCGACCTGGCCCGCCTCGTCGCGCCGCCCCGCGCCGACCGCCTGCGCCACCAGCGGCCCAACGGAGAAGAGGACAGACGAGGTCACGATCGAGGTGGTGAAGAAAGTGGTGGCGCCCAGCGCCATCGCGGCGAGCGCACCCGGACCCAAGCGCCCGACCATCAGGGTGTCGACGAAGCCGAGGCCGTTCTGCGCGAGCTGCGCCAGCACGAGCGGCCCCGCCAGGCGCAGCAACCCCAAGAACTCGCTCCTGCGCCACGCCGCCACCCGCTCAACATAACCGGCCGGCCCCCGCGGTACCATGACGGCCATGCGGATCCTCGTGGCGGTGGCGGCGGTTGCGGCGGTGCTCGTCGTGGCGGGGGCGGCCCTGTGGGCCCTCGGGGTCGGCCCGTTCGAGCGCGCGCCGAAGGAGCCGCCCCGCCCCAGCCTGTTCGACGCGGGCGTCGTGGCCGACCCCGCCGCGGTAAGCGCCGCCATCGCCGCCGGGGCCGACCTGCACGCGCGCGACGCGGATGGCTACACGGCGCTGATGGCGGCGGTGCGCGGCAACGCCCCCACCGCCACCCTCGACGCCCTCCTCGCCGCCGGTGCCGGCATCGACGACGTCACGGCCAACGGCTCCACCGCCCTGATGCTCGCCGCCGCGGCGGGCACGCCGGCGCAGGTCATCCACCTGCTCAACGCGGGCGCCGACCCGACCCGGGTCGACGTCGAGGGTCGCCACGCCGCCGAGCTGGCGCGTCAGAACGCGACCGTGCGCACCTCCGGGGTGTTCCCGCGCCTGGTGGAGGCGGCCGAGCGGCCGTTCCGAGCCGGTTGGCCGAGCGGCTACGTGGTGCCCGTTACGGGCGCCACCATCAGCTCGCGCCGGAGCCACCTGCCCGGTGCGCCCCGCGCTTACCGGAACGGCTACCACGAGGGCTTCGACTTCTACAACGGCACCGTCAGCGTCGACATCGGTTACGGCACGCCGATCCTGGCCGTCGCCGACGGCGTGGTGGTGCGCGCGGACCACGACTACGTCGAGAACGACCAGGCCGCCTACGACGCGCTCATCGCGGAGGCGTCGCGCGGCCTCGACACCCCACCCGACGTCCTCGACCGCCTCCGTGGCCGGCAGGTGTGGGTCCGCCACGCGGGCGGCTTCGTGACCCGCTACGCTCACCTGGCGGCCGTGGCGGAGGGGGCCACGGTCGGCAGCGCTGTCCGGCAGGGCGACGTGATCGGCACCACGGGCAACTCGGGCACGATCGAGGCCGCGCAGGGCACCCACGACGACCCTCACCCGCACGTGGAGGTCTGGCGCCCCGACGGGACCTTCCTCGGTTCCGGCATGGAGCCCGAGGAGATCTGGGCGCTGGCGGCGCAGGTGTTCGGCACGGCCGCGCTGCCGCCCTACCACGACTGACCCACCGCCGGGTCACCAGGGCAGGTTGAAGCCCCCCATGCTCGAGTTGCGGTAGTACGCCTCGATCTCGGCCGGGATGGTGGAGACGTCGTCGACGACCTTGAACAGGTGCAGGTCGCCCTCCGAGATGGTGCCGGCGCGCTGGAGCGTGCCCTGGAGCCACTGCAGGAGCCCGCGCCAGAACTCGACCCCCACCAGGTAGACGGGGAACGGCTTGATCTTGTGCGTCTGGATGAGCGTGAGCGCCTCGAACAGCTCGTCGATGGTGCCGAAGCCGCCCGGGAAGACCACGAAGGCCGTGGAGTACTTGACGAGCATCACCTTGCGCACGAAGAAGTACTTGAACTTGAGGGTGTCCGTCTGGTACGGGTTTGGCGCCTGCTCGTGTGGGAGGTCGATGTTCAGCCCCATGCTGCGCCCCCCCTCGTCCATCGCTCCGCGGTTCGCGGCCTCCATGATGCCGGGCCCGCCGCCCGTGAGCATCGTGTAGCCGTCCTTGGCCAGGGCGCGTCCCAGGCTGCGCGCCTTCTCGTAGAGCTCGGTGTCGGGCTTGAGGCGCGCCGACCCGAACACCGTGACCGCCTTGCCGACGTCGGCCATCTCCTCGAACCCCTGGACGAACTCGCCGATGATGCGGAACATCCGCCAGGTGTCCTCCGCCAGGGCGTCGATGACGTACTGCTTCTCGAAGCCGTTCATGGCGCCAGCCTAACCAGTGAGCCGCTCGAGCAGGTCGAGCAGCGGCGCGAGGGTGGGCTCGAGCGCGTCCGGGTCCGCGGCGGCCAGCGTGGCGGCGTCGTGCGTGCCCCAGGTGACGGCGTAGGTCTTCAGGCCCGCCGCGCGGCCGGCCTGCAGATCGGCGACGGTGTCGCCGACCATCCAGGCGCCGGGGCGGCCGACGGCCGCTAGCCCGCGCAGGATCACGTCGGGCGCGGGCTTGGCCGGGAAGCCCTCCGTGCCCTGCACGTGGTCGAGGAGCGGCGCCAACCCCAGCGCCGCGACGAGCTCCCGCGCCGAGTCCGGCCGCTTCGTCGTGGCGACCACGCGGGCGTAGCCGCGGCGGCCCAGTTCTGCGAGAAGCTGCGCCACCTCCGGGAACACCCGGGTGCGGTCGACGAGGTGCCTGGCGTAGCGGGCGCGGTACGCGGCGGCGAGCTCCGGCAGCCGCGCGGCGGGCGCGAACGGCGCGTACATCTCCCCGAGCGGACGGCCCACGAGGGCGCGAGCCGCCTCGCGGGCCGGAGCGGGCAACCCCACGGCGGCGAAGGCGGCAAGGAAGCTGTCGAGGATGTCGTCGAGCGAGTCGACGAGCGTGCCGTCGAGGTCGAACACGATGGCGGGTCTCTCGGTCATGCCGCGAGTATCGCAGACGCTCCCGCGCCAGCGTGGGGCGTCACGCGCGAGAGCCTGGCCGGACTCGCCGCCGCGCGCCGGCGAGTCGCCGGCGGGTCGCCGACCTCAGTGCCGCAGGTAGGCGACGGTCACGCCGTGGCCGCCCTCGTAGGGGACGGCGTCCTCGAAGCGCTCGACCGTCCTGTCGGACTTCAGGTAGTTGCGCACCGCGTCGCGGAGCGTGCCCGTGCCCTTCCCGTGCAGGATGCGCACCGACTCGAGCTTCATGGCGTGCGCCTCCAGCAGGAAGTCGCGGAGCAGCTCCAGCCCGGCCTCGACGCGCTCCCCGCGCAGGTTCAGCTCGGCCGGCAGGGCAGGGGCGGCCGGGGCGACGGGCCGCTGCTTGCCCTGCGTCGAGGGTCTCACCGCCACCGGCCGGCAGTCGCCGGCGTCGACCTCGACCTTGACGAGGCCGAGCTGCACCACGAGGTGGTCGCCGCGCCGCTCCAGGACCGGGCCCTCCGCGCCGTAACTCTCGACGAACACGCGCGCGCCGAGCGCGAACGGGTCCTCTGCCGGGGCGGCGGCCCGGGCGGCGGCGCTCGCACCTCGCGGCGCCGCGTCGGCGCCGCTTCGCGCGCCCTGCGCCACGGCCCGCGCCTGGCGCCTGAGCTTGCCGATCTCCTCCAGGGCGCGTGAGCGCGAGGTCGGCTCCTCGCGCGCGCTCCGCTTGAGGCGCGCCGCCTGCTGCATGGTGTCCTTCAGCAGCTCGTCGGCGCGCTGGGCGGCCGCGGCCATGAGCGCGGCCTCCCCCGCCCGCAGCCTGGCGATCTGGTCGCGTAGCAGCTCCGCCTCGCTCACGGCGCGGTCGTTGGCCGCTCGCGCCGCGGCCAGTTCCCGCTCGAGCTCCTCCCTGCGGTCCTCGAGCGCCAAGAGGAGGCCCTCGAGGCGCTCCCCCTCCGGTCCGAGCAGGTCGGCCGCCCGCGCCAACAGGCGCCCGTCCAGGCCGAGCCGTTCGGCGATGGCGAGGGCGTAGCTGCGCCCCGGTTGCCCCATCACGAGCTGGTAGGTGGGCGCCAGCGCCTCGAGGTCGAAGCGCATGGCGCCGTTGACCACGCCGGGCGTCTCGGAGGCGAAGACCTTCAAGGGCGCGAGGTGCGTGGTGATGAGGCCGCGCGCGCCGGAGGCGACGATCCGCTCGAGGATGGCCTGCGAGATCGCGGCGCCCTCGTCGGGGTCGGTGCCAGAGCCGAGCTCGTCGACCAGCACCAGCGTGTGCTCGTCGGCCGACTCCGTTATGGCGCGGAGGTTCTTCAGGTGACCCGCGTAGGTGCTGAGGCTCGCCTCGATGCTCTGTTCGTCGCCGATGTCGCAGAGTAGGGCGCTGACGCGCGGCAGGAGCGGCGGCGTGGCCGCGTCGGCCGCGACGAAGAGGCCCGCGTAGGCCATCGCGGCCGCCACGCCCACCGTCTTGATGAGCACCGTCTTGCCGCCGGCGTTCGGGCCGGTGACGACCAGGAGTCGCTGGTCGGCATCGAGGTCGATGTCGTTCGGCACGCACCCCTGCACGAGGGGGTGGCGGGCGCCCCTCAGCCGCACCCGCCCGGCGGGATCGAAGGCGGGTCGCGCGAGGCGCCAGTCCTCGGCGAGGCGCGCACTGGCGTTGACGAGGTCGAGCTGCGCGACCACCTCCAGGCTCCCGTCGAGGCGCGGCTCGTCGGCGAGCCGCCTGCCGAGCGCGAGGAGGATGCGCCGCACCTCGTCGCGCTCCTCCATCTCGAGCAGCGCCAGCTCGTTGTTCAGGTCCACGACGGAGGCCGGCTCGATGAAGACTGTGGCGCCGGAGTCGGAGCGGTCGAGCGCCAGCCCCGGTACCCTACCCTGGTGGTTGGCCCTGATGGGGATGACGTAGCGCTCGCGCCGCAAGGTGATTATCGGGTCCTGGACGTACTCCGCGTACTGCTCCAGCAGGCGGGTGAGCCGCTCGCGGATGCGACCGCGCATCGGGTTGAGGCGGCGCCTGATGTCGTACAGCTTGGGCGTGGCGTCGTCGCGGACGTTGCCGTCTGGGTCGAGCTGCTCGCGCACGAGGCGGAGCACGCCGTCGAAGGTGCCGATCTCGAGCGCCAACTCGCCCAGCGCGGCGCGCTCTGACGTCAGGATGGCGCGTCGCAGGGTCGCCGCCCCGTCGAGCGTGTAGGCCACGCTCAGCACCTCTTGGCCGCTCAGCATGTGCCCCTCGCGCACGCGGCGCACGAGCGGCCGCACGTCCTCGATCCCGCCCAGGGCGAGGTAGCCGCCGTCCGCCACCTCCTGCACCCGGTCGAGCGCCCTCTCGGCCGCCGCCTCGCCTGCGTGCGGCACCAGCGCCAAGGCGAGCTCGCCACCCATGAAGGTCGCGGTCCGCTCCGCGAGGGCGGACCTCACCCGGTCGAAAGAGAGCTTCTCCAACGTGGGGGCCGAGGCGAGCACGACCTCTCAGTATAAGGGGTCGGCCCTGATACGCTCCTTGGCGTGACCCCTCGAGTCCCGAGCGGCGCGGGTGGCCCCGCGGCAGGCACGAGTGTCCCGCTCGCACCGACCCCGCCATACTCGTGGCGCCAGACGGTGGCCGCGCTGGCAGGGTGGGAGGCGGCGCCTGACCGAGGTCGGCAGTCCCAGGACGGCGCGTGGCTGCTACCAGTCGCCGTCCCGGGCACTCCCCGCGCCGTGACCGTGAAGCTGAGCGCGCCGGGCGGCGACGGGCGCCTCGTCGCCACGGTGGCGGGCTCGCTCCCAGCGCAAGACGCGGTCCGAGTCGCCGAGGCCATCACCCACCGCCTCGCCCTCGACCTGCCTACGGCACCGCTCCTGGCGGCCGCGGAAGGCGACCCGCCGTTCGCGCCGGTGGCCGCCGCCCTGCGCGGCTTCCACCCGCCGCTCGTCACCAGCACCTTCGAGGCGGCCTGCTGGACCGTCGTGAGACAGCGGACGCCGCCCGCCTTCGCCCACGCCACGATGGAGCGCCTCGCGGCCTTCCTCGGCCGCGAGGTCCCGCCGGGCGACGGCGGCGCCCCCCTGCGCCTCTTCCCGGTCCCCGCCGACCTCGACGACGCGGCCCGCCCGGCGCTCCTCGCCGCCACCAACAACCTCCGGAAGGTGGAGCGACTGCGCGGCCTGGCAGACGCGTTCCTCGGAGTCGACGAGGCGTGGCTGCGCACGGCGCCCTACGACGAGGCGTTCGCGTGGCTCGTCCGCCTGCCGGGCCTCGGACCGTGGTCGGCGGAGCAGGTCCTGTGGCGCGGCCTCGGGCGCTACGAGCGGGTGCCGTGGCTCGACACGGGCGCGCTCGCCGCGGTGGGCGCCGTCTACCTTCGCGGCCTCACGCCGGCCAAGGGCACCGCACGCGAGCTGGCCGAGCGCTACGGCTGGTCGCAGGGGCTGTGGCTGCGCTACCTGAAGGCCTACCCTCGGGCCGTCGGGAGCGGCGGCGGGGCGCCTGCGTGACTGGAGCCGTCAGCGGCCGCCGTCGCCCCCGTCGGAACCGGGCGTGGCCGTCGCCTGGATGGCCGTGAGCGCGATGGTGTAGACGATGTCGTCGACGAGCGCCCCGCGCGACAGGTCGTTGACAGGGCGCCGCAGCCCCTGCAGCATCGGGCCGACCGACACGACGCCCGCCGAGCGCTGCACGGCCTTGTAGGTGGCGTTGCCGCTGTTCAGGTCCGGGAACACGAGGACGGTGGCCGTGCCGGCCACCACGCTCCCCGGCGCCTTGCTGGCGGCCACGCTGGGCACGGTGGCGGCGTCGTACTGCAGCGGACCGTCGAGCACCAGGTCGGGGCGGCGCTCCCTTGCGATGCGGGTGGCCTCCCGCACCTTGTCGACGTCGGCCCCCTCGCCGGAGCTGCCCGTCGAGTAGCTGAGCAGGGCAACGCGCGGTTCGATGCCGAAGGCGGCGGCCGAGTCGGCGGACTGGATGGCGATGTCGGCGAGTTCGTGCGCGTCCGGATCGGGGTTGACGGCGCAGTCGCCGTACACCAGCACCTGGTCCGGCAGGCACATGAAGAAGACCGACGACACGAGCCGGGCGTCACGATGGGTCTTGATCAGCTGGAGCGCGGGCCTGACCGTGTTGGCCGTGGTGTGCAGCGCGCCCGACACGAGGCCGTCGACCTCGCCCTGCGCCAGCATCATCGTGCCGAGCACCACGTTGTCCCTGAGCTGGTTGCGGGCACCGTCCGCCGTGAGCCCCTTGTGGCTGCGCAACCCCACCATCGGCTCGACGTAGCGCTCCCTGAGCGCGTCGGTGGGCTCGACGACCTCGACGCCCACGTCGAGTGTCACCCCCTGTGCCTCGGCGACGCGCCGGACCTCGTACGGATCGCCGAGCAGGACGCAGGTGGCGATGCCGCGCGCCCCGCACTCCGCCGCGGCCCTCACGGTCCGCGGCTCCTCGCCCTCCGGCAGCACCACCCGCTTGCCGGCGGCCTTCGACAGCTCGACCAGGCGGTGCAGGAACGCGGGCGGCGACAGGCGCAGCGCGCGCTCGCCGCCCACCATGGAGCGCAGGGCCCCGACGTCGAGGTGACCGGCCACGGTCGCCATGACGCGCTCCATCCGCTCCACGTCGTCGCTGGGGACCTCGAGGTTCATGGCGGCCGCCTTGGCGGCGGTGACGTAGGAATCCGTCGGGACGCTGAGGAGCGGCAGGCCGGTGCCGATGGCCCTCTCGCAGAGCTTCATGACGTTGGCGTCCGGCGCCATGTCGCCGGTGAGTATCAGCCCGGCCAGCGGCACGCCGTTGAGCGCCGCCATGCACACGGCCAGGATCACGTCGTCGCGGTCGGCGGGGGTGATGAGGAGCGCGTCCGGCCGCAACCGGTGGGTCATGTGAGCCACGGTGCGCGCCACCAACGAGACGTCGACCACGCGCCTCGTCGCCAGCTCCCCCTCGCTGAGCACCGTGGCGCCCAGGTGCTTGGCGACGTCGAGGGTGCGCGGCGAGACCATGGCCGGGCTCCACGGGATGGCGCCCAGCAGCGCGAAGCCGGGGTGGCGGAACACCTTGAGCTCGGCCCGCAGCGTCTCCCCGTCGAGGGCAACGGCCGGGCGGCGGATGCCCGTCCGGGTGGCGCCGACGACGTCGACCAACGGAGCGTTGAGCTGGTTGACGACCACCCCGAGGACGTGAGGGCTCGCCGTGCCGCCGAACGGCTGCGCCGCCAGCTCGAGCCTATCGTCGAGCGCCCGCAGGCTCGGCTGGGGCGTGGCCACGAGGATCACCTGGCAGTCGAGCGCCCTGGCCATCTCGGCGTTGAGATCGTCGAGGCCAGGGTGGTCGGCGGTGGCGGCCAGCCCCTCGACCACCACGACGTCCGCGGCGTCCGCGGCCGCCTCGAAGCGCCCGACGAGCGCCTGTAGCAGTTCCGACCGGCGGCCGGCCGTCAGCAGCCCCTCCGCCTCGGCGAACGCCAGCGGCGCGCCGGGCACGATCCTCGCGCCTCGGCGCACGAACTCCGTGGAGCGCTCGGGCCCCACGTCGTCGCCGGGTTGGCGGATCGGCTTGAGGAAGCCGACGCGCAGGCCGCCCTGCTCGAGGGCCCTGACGAGCCCGAGGCAGACGGACGTGAGGCCGACGCCCGGCCCCGTTGGTACGACGAAGAAACCGCGTGCAGATGCCATCGTCACGATCGCCGCACAGGCGGCGCCTCCTGCCCCACCTTACGCTCGCGCCGCGCGGGCGCGGAGGGACCCTCGACCCGGCGCCGCTCGGGAGGCGACGACGCGCACGAAGTGCCACACCGCCAGCGCCCGTCCTGCCCTAGAATGGCGCACCGGACGCCAAGCTACGGCCACCGGCGTCCTGGAAGGAGCCGCTGATGTCGGACCAGGTCCCTCCCGGAAGGAGCACCGACCCTGGCGCGGCCGACGCGGGTGCGCCCCTACCGCCGGTGAGTCCGGGCGCGGCCGACGGGGCCGGCGCCCCGCCGGAACCGCACGCCGCGAGCACGCAGAAGCCGGACGTCGGCAAGCGCGTCATCGCCTACATCATCGACGCGGTGGTGGCGGGCGTGCTGAGCTACGTGCCGGTCATCGGCAGCCTGCTCGGGTTCGCCTACATCCTCACCCGCGACGGCTTCTCGTTCGAGTTCATGGACGGGCGCTCGCTCGGCAAGAAGCTCATGAAGCTGCGGCCCGTGCGCGACGACGGCGGCGTCATGGACATCACCACCTCCATCAAGCGCAACTGGACCCTGGCGCTCGGCTCCCTCGGTTACCTCGTCGTGTACGCGCCGTTCCTGGGGATCATCGCCCTGTCGCTCCTGCTGACCCTGGTGGGCGCGGTGGTGGGGATCATCGAGATCTACCTGGTCCTCACGGCCCCCGACGGCCGGCGTTACGGCGACCGTTTCGCCGGCACGCACGTGGTGGAGACCGACTCGTAGGCGGCCGCGCCTAGCGGTCGCCGCCGAACTTCTCCTGGGGCGACGCCGGTCGGCGTCGCCCCAGGCCCAGCTCCCGGATGGTGGCGATGGTGACCACGCGCCTGCTCATCGCGGCCGCGAACACGATCATGGCCGCCAGCAGCAGGAAGCCGCTTGCCAAGAACCCCACCCGAGCCACCCCCGACAGGGTGGAGCGCCACCACGGTTCGCACACCACCCGGAGGACCAGGCCCGACTGCAGCAGCAGGAAAGTGACGCCCTCCCAGCCAGACTGCTTGATGCCGCCGGGCCTTGGCAGCATCCAGAAGGCCACGCCCATGACCATGCCCAGGAAGAAGCCGATCAGGCCCATGTGGGCGTGGGTGGGCCTGAAAGGGCCCGCCAGAGCCGGCCACAGGCTCACGGCAACGCCGAGCATGGCGGTGGCGACGAGCCAACCCAGCGCGGCGCGCAAGAAGGCGACCTGCCAGTTGCTCACGTCGGAATGGTAGCCCGCCCGTCGAAGACGACGCGAGCCGCCCGGCAGCTGCCGCGGCGGCCCGCGATACGACGGTTACTCAGTTGACCTTGCCGATGCGCACGCGCCAAGTCTCGGGGCCCTGCTCGAGGTACTCCCACTCGACGGTGCCGGCCCGCTCAACCTGGAACTGGTAGTAGAGGGGCTTGGGGTCGTGGTCGTTGATCAGCTCGAACGACTGCCCGGCCGGCAGCTCGTCGAACGTCTGGAACAGCAGCGGGTGCCGCTCGCGCGGCGGGACCTTACGGACGTCTATCTGCTTCATCGTTTCCTCCTTCGGCCCACTTGATGGCCCCGGTGGGGCAGTTGGCCATCGCTTCTATGGTGAGGCTGGTGACGGGCACGTGCGCCGGGTCCTCGCGGCTTCCCGGGGCGATCTCGTCACAGATCCCGCATTCGATGCAGGCATCGGCGTCGACGTACATCTCGCTCGGCCTAAGAGCCACGCTTGCCCCCCAACTGCCTGACGCCAACGACCTTGAACGTGCCGGCGCCGGCGACCAGCGCCTTGCGCGAACCGGGTGCGATGTGGACCACGTCGCCGGGGCCCACCTCGTGAGCCTCGTCGTCTTCCCTGACCACGCCGGTGCCCTCGAGCACGGTGAAGATCGTCTCGGCCCTGTCGTTGTCCGGCGCGACGATCTCCTGACCGTTCTGCAGGCAGAGGAGCATGACGGCCATCTGGTCGCCGACCTTGAGCGGCCGCGGCACCGGGCCCCGTTCGGAGAAGCGGGCCACCTGGGCGGTCCTGAAGAGGGCCACCTCAGGCGCCCCGGTCGCCGCGATCGGCCGCGTCCGGTTCCGCGGCCCCGGCCTCCGCGGCGAGGGGCGCGCCCGGCTCGCCGGCTGCCGGCGCCGGCTCCTCCTGCGGCACGTCGGCGTCGGGGCCGTGACCCCGCGCGCCGCGCCTCAACCGGTCGGGCACGCCCAGGCCGGTCAGGGCGGCGAGCAGCTCCTCCTGGTCGGCGGCGTCGAGCGAGCGCAGTCGGAACGCCTGCGCCAGGTTGACGGTGTGCGCCATGGCCCACCGCAATGGCGCCTGCGCCAGCAGCGTGAAGCCGTGCTCGATGAGGACGCCGAGGGCGTCGGCGTGCGCGTCGATGATGGTCGAGACCCGCGCCTCGAGCAGCGCCTTGCGCTCCGCCCCCGAAGGGGCCCTCGGCGCCTGCGCCGGCGCGCTGTCGCGTCCGTTCTCCTTCACCACGGCCCAAGCGTCGCAAGGCGGCGCCGTCGCCCACCATGACGTAGGTCATTGGCCCCGCCGCGCCGCACGGTCGAAGCTGAGGCCATGGCCGAGACTTTCCTCGACAACCGCGGGCTCGAGCCGCCCAACCCGATGATCCGCACGCTTGAGATCCTGGAGACCATGGCTCCGGGCGACGTCCTCGTGATCCACAACGACCGCGTGCCCATCTACCTCCTGCCGCAGCTGGCCGACGAGGGAGCCGAGTACGAGGTGCTGGAGCAGCCAGACGGCAGCGCGCAGGTGCGGATAACCAAGGGGGCCTGACCGGCCGTGATGCCACGTCTGGGGGCCGACGGCGCGCCGCCGGTCCTACCGATCGCGTCCCTGGTGCTCGGCGCGGCGGCCGTCGCCGCCCTCGGCCTGTTCGTGCTGCTGGATCCCGCCGCGCTGACGGGCTACCTCGGCACGCCCCGCGTCGTGGCCCTGAACCACGTCTTCACGCTCCTGTTCGTCGGCATGGTGTTCGCCGGCACGCTGCAGCAGTTGCCGGCCGTCATGTTCGTCACGCGGCTCGTGTGGCCGCGCCTAGGGTGGCTGACCCTGCCGCTGCTCCTCGCGGGCAGCGTCGCCGTCGTCGTCGGCTTCGCCACCGGGTTCGCACCCGCCTGGCTGGCGCCGGGCGCGGCGGCGGTGAGCGCCGCCTGGGTGCTGATGCTCGTGCAACTCGTGGGCACGGCGCGGCAGCGCTGGCCGAAGGACGCGGGCAGCCACGCGCTGCTGCTCTCCGCCCTCTTCCTCACCCTCGCGGTCGCGCTGGGTTTCGTCCTGGCGGCCGCCCGCACGACCCCGGCGCTGGCCGCGCGGGTCGGTTACCCGGTGCAGCTCCACTTCACGATCGGCCTCTTCGGCGCCTTCCTGCTTGGCATCGTCGGCTCCGGCCAGAAGCTCCTCTCCATGTTCGCCCTGTCGAAGGGCGGCGCGCAGTGGCGCGTTCGGTGGGCCACCGTCGCGGTGACGGCGGCGGTGGCGGCGGAGGCCCTGGCGGCCTTCGCCCGCTTGCCGCTGGTGACCGTGGCGGAGTCGCTCCTCGCCGCCGGCTGCGCCCTGCAGGCGTGGGAGGTGCTGGCCATCCTGCGCAGGCGCCTCCGCAAGCGACTCGAGGCGCCCATCCGCCGCTACGTGCTGGCGCACGCCTTCCTGCCGGCGGCGGGCCTC
>WBZO01002228.1_pt2 | contig 23680 bp, 26 predicted proteins | sample 5204261 | NCBI WGS metagenome assembly WBZO01 (sample SAMN12412400, study PRJNA552823) | activated sludge metagenome | isolation source: activated sludge from anammox sidestream of wastewater treatment plant... | place: USA: North Carolina | collected 2017-09 | reverse complement strand
CTGATCCATCCTTCCAGCAGGAGATGGATTATTATTTTACACATTATGTCGGCCGCCCTTCTCCCCTTTACTTTGCCCCACGCCTGACCGAACACTGTGGTGGCGCTAAAATATATTTCAAACGCGATGAACTGAACCACACTGGCGCGCATAAAATAAATAACTGTATTGGGCAGATATTGCTGGCCAAACGCCTCGGGCGCAAACGCATCATCGCTGAAACCGGCGCAGGACAGCACGGGGTGGCAACCGCCACTGTTTGCGCTTTATTCGGGCTTAAATGCGTAATCTACATGGGTGCAAAAGATATTGAACGCCAAGCACCAAACGTATTTCGCATGAAATTGCTCGGTGCCGAGGTTGTTCCGGTGCAGTCCGGCACAAAAACCTTAAAAGATGCGATGAATGAAGCATTGCGTGACTGGGTAACTAACGTACATGATACTTTTTACCTGATTGGCACTGCCGCTGGCCCTCACCCATACCCAGCCATGGTGCGTGATTTCCAAACCATTATCGGACGTGAAGTTCGCACGCAAATGCAGGAAGCCGAAGGCCGCCTTCCTGATACGCTGGTAGCCGCTATCGGCGGTGGCAGCAACGCTATCGGCTTGTTCTACCCATTTATTGCTGATGAGAGTGTAAAAATAATTGGTGTCGAAGCTGCAGGACACGGGCTGGATTCCGGCGAACATGCCGCCTCTATCTCTCGCGGCAAGGCTGGTGTTTTGCATGGCAGCCGCACCTACCTGCTGCAGGATGATGACGGGCAGATATTAGATGCACACTCCATATCAGCAGGTCTTGATTATCCGGGAATCGGCCCAGAACATTCATGGCTGCATGAAATCGGGCGGGTGGAATATACTTCCGTAACTGATGATGAAGCTCTCAAAGCTTTCCAGCTTGTTTCAAAATTAGAAGGCATCATCCCTGCCCTTGAGCCGTCACACGCCCTTGCCCACGTCCAAAAAATCGCTCCCAAACTAGCAAAAGACCATTTGCTAGTGGTCAATGTCTGCGGCCGTGGCGATAAGGATATTTTCACCGTGGCTAAGGCTTTAGGGGTGAAGTTGTAAATATTATAGGAGATAAAAAATGTATAATCCAGTAGAAGGTGTAGATTATATTTTTGATAGATATGCATTTCTAGGTATAGCACCTGATGCTGAAAAACAAGAAATAGAAAAAGCCATTTCTACAATTCGTAAGCAAAACCACCCTGATGCCCTGATGGCCAGAGGAGAAGAACATCAGAAATTAGGTAAAAAAATGACTGATTTAGCAGATAAATGCTCAGACATTTTACTTGATGATACAAAACGCAAGATTTTTGATGAAAGGTTGGACTGGTTCAAAACCAATAAGCCAAAATGCATTAGTACTGATGGTGCTGTAATAGTAGATGTTGCTTCTCTAAGAGTTGATGTTGATAGCCTGCTTCAAGAACATGTAGAAACCCACGATGGCATACAAAAAGGTATGATTCCAGATGTATCAAATACTATGTTAAGTTCACTGAAAAAAAACTATACCGCATCACCAGACGATAACGAAGCAAGAGATGCATATAGAGAAGCTCTACTAACACGCTTTATTGCATTAGAAGTAAAAGAAGACCTAGCCTGGCAACAAGCAGGGATTCACGGTCGTATGGAAAGCAACCAAGCAACTCATTATTTAGTTGATGCTTCTTACTACAAAGATGACGTTAGTGAAGAAATAGAACATACAAAGCAAAATATTATTCCTGAGGTTGTAAACGTGCATATAGCAGGTTACCTCGGGGGATTACCAACTACCAAATTACTTGCATCTTCTATCGAAGAAAATTCAGATAGAAATTTACCAGCTAATGCAGGACTAAACGAGCAGGCTATGGCAGCCATAACAACAAAAGCCTTAGAAAATTTTGCTGCCCGTACTCATCGTATAAATATGCTTGCTGAAGAAAAACAAGAAATATTACAGCAAATTTTAGAGCTTTCTCCAACTCATGAGCTAAAATCACCATCTTCAGACAGCAAAGAAACTCTAATTTTTTTAATGCTTAACCAAGATAATAACCAGAATGTAGCTGCTGTAGTTTCATTTAACAATGAAACCAGAGAAATGGCAATGGTGCATAATGATGATTACCAAGGCGCTTCCATTGAAAAACTAAAAAACATGAAATTACCTGATTCTTCCTATGCTATTGAGATAAACAAAGAGCTTGGTACGCAATACATATTTGCACATGCATCACACTGTTTTGATAAATATTTAGGTGATAATCAAGATAAGCAGCCAATAAAAAATAGATAAATATGACCACACGCATACAAAATACTTTTACCAAACTAAAAGAGCAAAAACGCACCGCCCTTATTCCCTTTATCATGGGTTATGATCCTGATGAGCAGACTTCAGCAAAAATATTGGCTGCCCTGCCTGCTGCCGGAGCGGATATTATTGAAATCGGCATGCCATTTTCTGATCCGATGGCGGATGGCGCAGTTATTCAGGCGGCGGGCATCCGTGCGCTGAAAGCAGGTGCTACAGTCAGCAAAATCATCACTATGGTGCGTGAATTCCGTAAAAATAACAATGAAACGCCAATCATCCTGATGGGATATTTCAACCCTGTATATCGCTATGGTGTGGAAAAATTCTGCAAAGATGCTGTGGATGCCGGTGTTGATGGAGTTATTATCGTTGACCTGCCGCCTGAGGAAGAAGGCGAAATGCGCCCGCACCTCACCGCCACCGGGCTAGACCTTATCCGCCTTATCGCCCCAACCAGCGGCGATGACAGGCTGCCGCTACTTGCCACCTCTGCCAGTGGTTTTGTTTATTATATTTCAATTACCGGCATAACCGGCGCACAAACGGCAGATAGCAACGCCCTGAAAAAACAGGTTGAACACTTACGTGGATTTACAAAGCTGCCCATCGCTGTTGGCTTTGGTATAAAAACCCGTGAGCAGGTAAGTGAAGTGTCAGGGTTTTCTGATGCTGTAGTAGTGGGCTCTGCCCTTGTTGATGCTATTCATCAGGCAAGCGATAAGGTGCAGGCAGCAACACAGTTTATAAAATCTTTGCGATAGAAAAAACTCAACTTATTAACCCTCTCCCTTTGGGAGAGGGTTGGGTGAGGGCTTTAACTAAAAATCAAACTGCGTGCGTAACAGCCAGATTTTCGGATCATCATTAGGCGTTACGGCAAAATTATCAGTATTGGAGATAATATAGTTTGCTGTAACCATGGTGTAATTATTTGGTATCCACTTAATACCAAATGTGGTGTCTTTCAGTTCACCGCCATGGAAAGTTTTATCATTCAAATCCAAATCGCTATAACGTGCCATAACCTGCCATGCGCCCCAGTCACCTTTAGAAGGGTTGAATGACCATGTCGGCTTAGTGCGGTCGAACCTGCCAGTTGCAGCGTTATAGTTACGGCTTTCTCCGGTTATGAAGTATGATGCTTCAACATAATAACCGTCAAAATTCGGCTCGACACCGGAGCTGCGGTTAACCATGGCTTTTACATATTCACCCTGCACTGAGAATGGCCCATAAACTCCGGCTGCTTCCAAGCCAAGCAGGTTTACACTGTCAACATTGGTAATAGTTCCGGTATTTACAGAAAGATCCGCCGATGAGCTAGTCATCTGGTTTTCCGCACGGGAAGAGAAGCTGAAGGAATCCGCCGATGAGTCCGGTATGCGGTGGCTGCCGGCAACCCCAAAATGTAAAACTTCGGTTTTGTTTGCAACTGGGGCAAGGGTAATACGCCCTGTTATGTCACGCGCTTCATCATCAGTGCTTGAGGTGCTGCTTGTGCCGCTGCCAAAACCGCCAAGTGACGCTGTCCAGAAACCAAGAGGTTTCAATTCACCGCTGGAGCTTAGCATTACCCCGATTTTGCGGTCAGGTGAGAAGTTATTTACCACAGAACGCTCGATAAAATCAGTAAACAAGTCGCTGGTTAGAGTTTCCAAGCCAAATGGTTCTTTGAACTGCCCAACCGTAATGGTGGTAGGGTTAAATCCTGCATATTCCAGATAGACATCAGTAAGCGCGCTGGCATTTCCGGCAAAATCATTTTCGATTTTATATTTGAAATCTTTTGCCAGAACACCAGACACATTAAGGCGGGCGCGGCGGACATTGGTTCCGTCTGGTCGGTCTCTCCTGTCATCATCAAAGATACCGCCGTCAATCTGGGCAAAACCACCGATTTTAAAGCTATAAGCACCATCAGCCGTTTCAAATTTTGGTGCTGGGATAAGGCTTACTTTAACATCATTCTCCGGTGCTTTAGGAGCTTTTGCCTCAGCTAATTTATCAACTTTCTTTTCAAGCCTTTCTAATTTTTCTGATTTTACTGATTGCGGCTTGCTTTGCGCCAGTTGCGATTTCAGTTTGTTCATTTCTTTCTGCATAGATTCCATCTGCGCCTGCATGGCTTTAAGCTGGGCAAGCATTGCATCATTATCTTGAGCCAGAGCAGGAGTTGCAAACAGCGCAACAAAAGCTGTACCTGTAAGAAGTAATTTCTTCATGTGTAATCCTTATTTGATTGTTTATTAAGATAAGCTGTCATCTCGAGTGAGCGAAGCGATATGAGAGATCTTTACAAAATAAATCATTTTACAATGCAAAGATCCCTCGCATCTGCTCGGGATGACAAATGTTACTTCTTCAACGAAGCAGCACGTTCACGGGCAAGTTTTTTGTCTTTTTCATGAAGCGGCAGCAGGCCTTTTGCGGTCAGATAACCATCCGCACCGATTGCGCTTTCGCTTACCATTTCACCCACGAATTCAGATATACCCGGAATTTTTCCAAGATGATCTGCTTTCACATAAACATAAAGGCTGCGTGAGAGTTTATATTTATCACTTTCGATATTTTCCATGGTTGGTTCAACACCGGCAATTTTGCTGGCTTTTACCTTGCCTTTATTTTCTTCCAGGAAGCTATAGCCAAAAATACCAAGTGCATTTTTATTGCTTACCAGTTTTTGCACTATCATATTATCATCTTCACCGGCATCTATATATGCACCATCTTCACGAATCAGGCCGCAAACTTTTTTACGTTCTTTTTCATCAGGATAGGCTTTTACAAATTCAGGAACCTCCTTACATCCCTCTTCCATTGCAAGCTCAACAAAAGCGTCACGAGTGCCGGATGTTGGCGGCGGACCATAAGCTTCAATATTCTGTGCTGGCAATTTAGGGTCAATATCGCTCCATTTTTTATTGCTGTTAGCAACAAGTTTACCATTGCCATCCGGAAGCTGGCGGGCAAACGCCATGAATATTTGCTTTTTAGTAAGGTCAAACTGGGCAGCACCCTTAGCGTTGGCTATCACAATACCATCATAACCTATAGGAACTTCTACAATTTTGCTCACGCCATTTTTCTTGCACAATTCTTTTTCAGAATCAGTTATAGGGCGGGAAGCATCGTTAATATCAGGGGTATCATCACCGATTCCGCTACAAAAAAGTTTAAAACCACCACCAGTTCCAGTAGATTCAACAATAGGTGTTTTGAATTTGCCGCCTTGGCCGAATTGTTCCGCTGCTGCAGAAGAAAATGGATAAACAGTGGAAGAGCCAACTGCGCGAATCTGGTCGCGGGCAAAAGCTGGTGTTGTTATAATAGCTGCCCCAACAATAGCGGCAGTAGCGAAGAATCCCGTTGATGATAGTTTAAGCATGAATGACTCCTATAGTCGTTATAAAAATTTGGAATATATATGTCTATTATTATAGAAATGTTCTATTTTTATAGAAATATATATTCGTGCCAGTGTTTAGCTTATAATAATTGTCAAATCAACTATTTTTTAAACTAAAAAAGAATTATTGACATTAAATATATTTCTATTATTCTAGACAGATGGACACAAATAATGCTTTAAACATTCTATCTGCCATCTCACAGGAAACACGCCTGCAGATTTTTTGCGCTCTCGCAAAACATGGAGAGGCTGGCTGCGCTGCCGGAATATTAAGCAAAGAACTAAATGTTCCGCACAACACATTATCATTCCATTTATCCTATCTTAACCAGGCAGGGCTTGTTTCCTCTACGCGTAATGGGCGCTCTATTATTTATACAGCAGAAATTTCCCGCATGAAAAAACTTGCCAAGTTTCTAATTGAGGATTGCTGTTTAATTGATAAAAGCTCAAAAAAAGATAAAAAGAAGAAGAAAAAAAAGAAAAAGGGAAAAACTTTAGAGCCTACCCATGATTTGCAAATATCCCAGCAACAACCCACTTCATAAACCAGTCCCGTATATTTTCGGCTATATAACCTGCCTTCTCCGGCTCTTTATCCATAACATCTTCCAAAGAAGCTGCTACAGTTTTTCCATTACTCAAATTTTCTAATATAGAAAACTCCTGCTCGCATAAAGAATGACGCTGAACCTCATTATTATGCCTTACCACCACAAGAAAATTTTTACTTTGCATTGGTGCGTCAGGTAAATTTTCCTGCGAACGCGCCGCACTCAACCAATCACTAACCGGATATAAAAATTCTATCAAGCGGCAGGACATGCGTAATTTCATTGTCATATCAGCAAAATTTTCTGGGGTTATATTGCTGAATTCTGCCATAGATAAAGCATTGCTATCAGCCAGCATAAATACTTCTGCCACCGCTGCTTCTAAAGTTGCCAATTCTACAGCAAAGCGGTTGCTACAATTTTTACTGACAAATCCTGCAAACCCATGCGGGTAAAAATCCAGATTATAGCTGACAGGCGGGTTTGCCTCTATATAAGCCTGAGCCAGAGAATCAAATACAAAGTTGCCCAGTAATTTTAACAACACCGGATAATCGCTTCTTATTGCCTGCGCGAGCCTTATCCTATAACCATCGGCATAAATAGAGAATTGCTCGCTAACTGTCAGACGCGCATGGGGTTTTATCTCATTTGTAATAAGAGCCGAATCATTTTCTAAAATCGCCCTGTGGAAGTCACGGTATAATTTCATGCCACCCTCGCCTTAGAAAGCTCAGCTAACAGCACATCAAATTCGGGAATATTATCATCCCATTCTATCATAGTGCTTATTTTACCCTTGATTGCTATAGTATAGCGGTATAATTCCCACACTTCATCCTTCACCTTCGCATCATGCGTATCTATTATATGCGTGCCGAAATCATGATGTCCGGCGAGGTGGATCTGGGCTATTTTATCCGCCGGAATAGCATCAATATATTTTCTGGCATCATAGCCGTGGTTAAAGGAGTTTACGTAAATATTATTTACATCCAGCAGCAGGCCACACCCTGTATTTTCAGCAATGGCAGCCAGAAACTCCCATTCAGGGATAGTTGACTCATTAAATTCAAGATAGGTAGACGGGTTTTCCAATATAAACGGCAGCCCCATAAAATCCTGCACTTTTTTTATGCGCTCCGATATATGCTGCAATGTTTGTTCGGTATATGCTACAGGCAGCAGATCATGGCTGTTTTTACTGTTTACGCCTGTCCAGCACAAATGTTCGGAAAACCATGGCGGCTGCAAAAAATCAGCAAGTTTTTTTAATTTTTTAAGGTAGTCATACCTAAGCTCATCACTTGAGCCTATATTAAGCGACACACCATGCATAACAATCGGGTAATCCTGCCGTAAATCAGCCAGAAAATCCCAATACCCCTTATGTGCGTCCAGAAAATTTTCTGAAATTATTTCAAACCAGTCAACTTCTTCAGGGCGTTGTTCCAATATCACATCATAATGTGCGGCTCTCAAGCCTAAACCAAAACCAATATTTGGATATGCCATAGCAAACAACCCTTACCCTGCCCCCTCCCAAAGGAAGGGGGAAGAGAAAGGATACAAATTATTTCTTTCCAGCAGGAGCAGCAGGAGCAGCAGCGGCCGCAGGAGGGGTTAATTTTCCACCTTCTTTTTCACAAGCGGCTTTATCAGCAAATTTCCAGTCATTAGCATCATGATCTGCCTTAGCCTGACCAGCGCAGGAATGTGAACCGTTCGCTGATTTACAATCATTTTTACCAGCTTTGGCAATGCCGTAGCATTTGTCTTTAGCACCAGCCATCATTTTATCTTCAGCATTGGCAGACATAGCAGCACCAGCAGCAATAACACCAGCAAGGGCAGCAGCAAATACAGTTTTATTCATAACATTCCTCCAAAAATTAAGTTATAATTATTAAACTAAGCGACAAAGTTTGATATCACTTAAGTACAGTTCGTATAGCATGAAAAAAAAGTTACGTCACCAGAAACAAATTTTACCATTTTAAGATTTTTTTTCCAATAACCATGCCAATGACAGCAAAACCGATCAAAGGCAGATAATGCCAAGCTATAATATGGGTTATTGAATCCATTTTTTCTGAAAGGCGCAGCACCAGAGCGCCTATAGCCGTAGATGTAAGCAATGTTACAAGCCCGGCCACGCAGCAATAGGTAGGAGCATGCTTGCGGATAGCCCTGAACATTAACAATGCCGGAGCAAAAGAAACCATACCTATATAAAATATACATTCTATACCATGCTTGATTTCTGCCGATTCTGAATTATCGTTGATATATTCAAAAAACAATATGGCAGTGAATATTAAAAACGACAGGAAAGGCAGTAATAATATAGATTTTTTCTGGCATATATCCGGAAATGACAGGAAAAAAGCTGTAAGCAGGCCGCTTATAATTATCACCATAAGCATAGCAATTTCTGCTATGAATAACGGAGATACCAATTTAAGCGCAATATCTTCCCTGAAACCGGAAACTGCCAAAATAACAGCCATATACAAAAACGTTAAAAACATTCCCTTAAAAAATAGCTTATATGGGCATGATATTTTTTCTACTGGCTGCAAGTTGTCACTTAATTCTTCGATTATTTTATCTGTGTTTGCCATGTTACTTACTTAATTTCTCTCTTAATATTTTATATGCGCGGTGGGCAGATACTTTCACCGCTGATTCTGTCATCCCTGTTTTTTGCGCTACTTCCTTTGCCGTATAGCCATCTTTATGCATCATTTCCAATATGTTGGATTGGCTTTTTGATAATTTTTTAATTTCTCCATTTATAGATTCGTAGGAAAAGCTGGTTTCAGTTACATCTGGAAAAGATATATTTTCTGCTTCGCTTATTTCTTCCGCCTTGCGCAGCGGGTCTGAATAATGTTTACGCAGATAATCCTGCAACCTGTAATTGGCAATGGCGTAAAGCCACGGTTCATAAGCCCTATTACCATCATAGGTATGGCGCGCCTTATGCACCGACACCAGTATTTCCTGCAATATATCTTCAACATCATGGAAATTTTTTATTCTTTTTGCCAGATACGGCCTTAAAAGATGCGCTGATTGTTTTAAAAGCTCACTATATGACTGCCTGTTCCCAGCCTGCGACTGGCGCATGAGTTCTGTAAGGTTATAAATCTTCGATTCTGAACTCACTATAACCCTCGTAATAATAACTTACATCAATACCTTTCATAAAAATCGCCCTGTCATCTATTTTATCTGTCAGTGCCGATTTAAGAAGGTGCTTTATCTCAATATCTTTTATAACGCTGCGCTCCATTGCCGATAAATAATCCGATTTATCCACCTCATTCCAATCAATTACCTGTTTAAGCTCTTTCTTCAGCATTAAATCCAGCCATATTCTTGTTGAGCGACCATTCCCTTCGCGAAATGGGTGGGCAATGTTCATTTCAACATATTTTTCTATGATTTTATCAAAGTTTCCTTGTGGCATTTTATCAATATTTTCTAAAGATTGCCCAAGATACATCAGGGGAGCAAAGCGGAAATTGCCTTTTGCAATATTAACATCGCGTAATTTTCCGGCGAAATCATAAATATCAAAAAACAAGTAAGTATGAATCTGTGCAAGACCTTTGAATGTACCAACTTCTACCTTATTTATATCGCCACTTTCAAAAAATTGCCTGGCTTTCTGCTTACTGATTTTTTCTTCTATCTTATCCAACTCTATCTGGTTGGTAATATTGAATTTATTTTGCAGAACCATTTTATATTCCTTTTATGCCAGACACAGAAATGTAACTTTTTACCAACAACCAACGAATAGGTAAATATATAGATTCTATGACATATAAATTTAACAATAGGAAATAGTTATGACAACAGCAAATAATGATAATTCCAATACAGAGCCCCAAAAAGAAGGGCATTGTAAAACCGAGTGCTGCACAAAGGGCAGTTGCGGAATGAAAATTCTCTCACCATGCGGTTTGCTGAAAATAGGGATACTGGTGATATTAATAGCATATGCCGTCAACTACTTCATGAAATAGGAATCTTCTCCCTCCTCCCTATCTTTGCTGGATAGGGAGTCTTTTTTAATTATAATCATTCTTGATAGTTTTTATACAGTGTCATCCCGAGCGTAGCCGAGGGATCTTATCATATAAATATATAATGCAAAGTTCTCTCACTCACATACGTTCGTTCGAGATGACAATAATTATGTAAGATAATCATTCAGATTAAGTAATTTCCTATAGCTTGCTAAGCAAAGCTATAAGCTTCTCAGCCGCAATTGGAATATTCGTTCCAGGGCCAAAAATAGCGGAAACACCAGCCTTTTCCAGCACGCCATAATCCTGGGCAGGGATAACCCCGCCGCACACCACTAAAATATCACCGCGCCCCGCTGCTTTAAGTGCTGATATAAGCTGTGGCACTAAGGTTTTATGCCCTGCTGCATGGCTGGAAACACCAACTATATGCACGTCATTTTCTACCGCCTGCCGTGCTACTTCTTCCGGTGTGGCAAAAAGTGAGCCGACATCCACATCAAAGCCCATATCGGCAAAGGCGGTAGCAATTACTTTTGCCCCACGGTCATGCCCATCCTGCCCCATTTTGGCAACCAGGATGCGCGGCCTGCGCCCTTCGTTTTTAGCAAATTCCGCTACTTTTTCACGGATAGGTTTTAAACTGTCATCACTGTCATACACTGCGCCATATACTCCTGAAATAGTTTTTATACTGGCATTATAGCGCCCATAAATTTTTTCTAAAGCAGAAGAAATTTCGCCAACAGTGGCGCGGGCTTTTGCCGCCTCTATAGCCAGCTCCAACAGGTTTCCTGTTTTATTTTTTGCTGCCTCGGTGAGGGCAGAAAGGGCTTTTTCACAAGCAGACGAGTCACGCCCAGAGCGCACTTTCTTAAGCCGCGCTATCTGCGCTTCCCGCACCTTGGCATTATCAACATCTAAAATCTCTATCTGTGCTTCTTCTTTTAGCTGATATTTATTCACACCAACTATTATATCTTCCGCCCGGTCAATCCGCGCTTGCTTGCGGGCGGCAGATTCCTCAATTTTTTGTTTTGGTATTCCTGCTTCAATCGCTTTGGTCATGCCGCCGAAAGAATTTGCCTCCGCTATCAATTCTTCAGCGTGCTTTACCAGACTTGCGGTAAGAGATTCAATGTAATAGCTGCCGCCCAGCGGATCTACCACCTTGGTAATAGAGGTTTCATGCTGCAAAATAAGCTGGGTGTTGCGGGCGATACGGGCTGAAAAGTCCGTAGGCAACGCAATCGCTTCATCCAGCGCATTGGTGTGCAATGACTGCGTACCGCCAAGCACCGCCGCCATCGCCTCTACAGTAGTTCTGATTACGTTGTTATATGGGTCTTTTTCTGTAAGCGATACGCCAGAGGTCTGGCAATGGGTGCGCAGGGCTGATGACATTGGTTTTTTCGGGTTGTATTTTGCCATAGTCTTTGCCCACAACAGGCGAGCAGCCCGAAGCTTGGCAATTTCCATAAAGAAATTCATACCGATGGCAAAGAAAAAAGAAAGGCGCGGGGCGAATTCATCCACATCAAGCCCTTTACTGAGAGCCGCTTTTACATATTCCTCACCATCAGCGATGGTATAAGCCAGTTCCTGTACCGCCGTTGCACCCGCCTCGTGCATATGATAGCCGGAAATGGAAATGGAATTGAATTTCGGCATATTTTTAGCGGTATATTCTATAATATCCGCAACAATCCGCATACTTGGCTCAGGCGGGTAAATATAAGTATTGCGCACCATGAACTCTTTTAGAATATCATTCTGGATAGTTCCTTGCAGTTCTTCAAGCTTCACACCTTGTTCCAGCCCAGCCACAATGTAACTTGCCAGAATCGGTAGCACCGCGCCGTTCATTGTCATGGAAACACTCATTTCAGCAAGCGGTATGCCGTCAAAAAGTATTTTCATATCTTCGACAGAATCAATAGCAACGCCAGCTTTCCCTACATCGCCCACCACCCGCGGATGGTCGGAATCATACCCCCTGTGTGTGGCAAGGTCAAAAGCCACTGAAAGCCCTTTTTGCCCGCCAGCGAGGTTGCGCTTGTAAAAAGCATTAGATTCCTCAGCGGTGGAAAAACCGGCATATTGCCGCACTGTCCACGGACGCACCGCATACATAGTAGCGCGAGGGCCACGGGTAAACGGAGCAAAACCTGCCATCGTGTCGGTATCTTCAATGTCTTCAAGATCAGACGCTGTATAAATTGGTTTTACTACAAAGCCTTCCGGTGTTTCCCAATTCAATTTTTCCAAGGGAACGGCATTTCCTGACTTATCAACCCCTAAATCTTTCTGCGCTAATTTTTGCCAGTCAGAAACCGTTTTTTTAGGAAATGAAGTCATACTTTTCTTTCTATCTCTCTATCAGGGTTGCACAGAAATAACTTTAGGATTTTGTGAGAATTTTATCCCCTCGCGGCGGAAAGACTCTAAAATAGCCTGCATCACCTCGCTTTTTGGTGTATTCCGCCCTTCATGGACATCACCTATCCAGAAAGCCAGAACAAATACCAGCCCAGAGTCATTAAACTCACGCAGCCAGCATAACGGCTCAGGTCTTTTTATGCAGCGCGGGTGTGATTTTGCGGCATCAAGCATCAGCTTCAGCGCCTTTTTAGCATCGGTATCAAAATCCAGAACGGCGCTTATCTCAATACGGGCATTTTCATTGCTGTGCGTCCAGTTAGTAACACGGGTTGAAGTTAATTCCTCATTGGGAACGAGCAGCTCACGCCCGTCAGAAGTTTCAATAAGGGCGTAACGGATATTCATCTCCCGCACATGGCCAAGATTGCCCGCCACCTCTACCAGATCCCCGATCATAATTGATTTTTCCAGAAGCAGGGTGATGCCGCTTACAAAATTCGCCGTTACTTTCTGCAAGCCAAGACCGATACCAACACCGAGCGCACCGCCAAATACAGCAAAAGCAGTAAGATCCACCCCAAATACCGAAAGTGCTATAAGAAGGGCGACAAAATAAACAAAAATACGGAAAAACTTTACCGTAAGCTCACGCGCATTGTAACTCAGAGCCGAAGAGCGCCGCAAATAGCTCTCAAGAGTGCGGGAAAGAAGCCCGGCTATCCATAGCACCAGAACAAGGATAACCACGCCATTTACCAGATTAAGCGCCGAAAGTTTCAAGCTTCCCAGAGTAAATGATACTGACCCTAGATACGCCGTAGTAACTTTTGCAAATCCGCTTACATCCAGCACTGCAATTACCATAATCACAATAGCTAAAAACCATGCCACAGGGCGGGAACGGACTATCAACAACACAATCTTGGCCAATATATAATATGCACATAGCTGGATTGTTGCGTCTGTAATTTCGCTGTTTTTGCTATATTCCACCGCCAGCGGCTTTACTACGTTAAGCAATATGAATGATAGAAAAGACGCAGCCAAAGAGAGTGGTTTCGTTACAAATTCAACATCTATTTTCTGCAAAGGATTGCTTTTTAGGTATAAAGAAATGCGAAAGCGGATAGCATAAGCAAGTAGCCAGGCAAGAGTAATGGCTATACCAACCAGCATAAGCTCCAAATAAAATTCATTGCTGGAAATAGCCGCAAGAAACTCTTCCCGCGTAGCAAATATTTTTTTTACAATAGGAGCAGCAGGATCGGTTGCAGGAATATTCATAAATCAAATTTATTTAATAAAAAATCTCTGGCGTTAATATGCAATATTTACAGACAAATAGCAATAGCGATAACAAAAAAATCAATCCTCACTGATGCGTATAAGCGCCGAGCATACATAACAGGAAAATGGCAGGCTGAAAAAAAGTAAAGCACTTAAAAATAATATTCCGGAATCACCGGCAGACGAGGCAAAAATAAGTACGGGTATATAAAGCGGCATAACCACCAGTGCCTGTAAAAGCCCACCGCGTTTACTGCCTAAAGTCAGAGCCGCCCCAATCGCCCCAAGAGCCAGCATAGTTGGTGAAGCCAGCAGCAATATCAGAATACTGTTTAATGATTGGGCAAAAGACAATCCGGCAGATAGCGCAAGCAAAGGCGATACCAGCAAAACCGGCAGGATATGCGAACACCACTGCCCCAGAATTTTGGCGGCAACTAATATTTCCAGCAAAACCGGCTGAAGTAAAAACTGCTCTAATGTACCATCTTCATAATCACGCTCAAACAGCAATGGCAAGCAGGTGATGGTTGCAAGCAGCAGGCTTATACACATTATAGCGGTGGCGTATTGCTCCATAGCCTGCGCGCCGATAGCAAATGTAAAAAGCGTAACCACAATAACATAAAAAGCGCAAGAGCCGAACGCCCCGCCGCCTTTGCGGAAAGACAGGAGAATTGATTGCATGAATATAAGAAAAAATATTTTCATCACACGTCCACCCTGAAATCATCCATCCATAAAGTGTGCGAAGCAACAGCTGAGGTCATAATATGCGAGGCAACAACCACAATTCCACCTTGCTTTACCCTTGTTTCAATCAGGTTAGCGGTAAGTATCACTGCTTCTTCATCCAGAAAATTGGTTGGCTCATCAAGCAGCCACAGGCGGCACGGCGCAACAATCAGACGGGCGAGTGCCACCCTGCGCTGCCAGCCAGCCGAAAGCTGTGAAGCGGCAACATCCGCAAACTTGCCTAAGTCATAAAAAGACAAAGCGGCAGGAATAAGAATTTCCGTATTATAAAGCTTTGCCCAGAATTCGAGGTTTTCATAAACCGTAGCATCATTTTTTACACCGCTTTTATGGCCTATCGCCATTAAATCACTCTTAAAATCATAATTGTCATGAATTGGCTCACCATCCCACAATATATCGCCATGCTGTGGCCGCAACAAGCCTGACAATATTTTTAGCAAAGTTGTTTTGCCTGAACCATTCGCACCTTTAAGGATAAGCAAGCTTCCAGCTTGCAGGCAAAAGCCAAGCTTGTTAAAAATAATTTTATCGCCACGCTCACAGAGCAGATTATCGCATATCAGCATTATTTTTTAACTCACCAATATTTTTATGCATAGAGTTGTTGAATTTTTTACAATTTATCATTAAAGCTATGTTTTGTATAAAAATATACTATAAAGCATATATATTGCATTTTAATCAAGGAGAAGAACGTGAAAAACAACAGTAAAAATTCTTTCGGTGCAAAATCAACACTGCAAGTAGGTGAAAAAAGCTACGAATATTACAGCCTGCCTGCCGCTTATAAAACACTTGGAGAATCTGCCTCACGCCTTCCCTATAGCTTAAAAATATTGCTGGAAAATTTATTACGTTATGAAGATGATGTGAGCGTAAATGCTGATGACATCCGCGCTTTTGGTGAATGGATAAAAAATAAAACATCCGACCGCGAAATAGCTTTCCGCCCTGCCCGCGTCCTGATGCAGGATTTTACCGGCGTTCCCGCCGTGGTGGATTTAGCGGCAATGCGTGACGCTATGCAGAAACTTGGCGGCAATGCTGAAAAAATAAATCCGCTTTCTCCTGTTGATCTGGTTATTGACCACTCAGTAATGGTTGATAATTACGGCACGCCTGATGCCTATAGCAAAAACGTTTCCCTTGAGATGGAACGTAACAAAGAGCGTTATGAATTCCTCCGCTGGGGACAAAATGCATTCCATAATTTCCGCGTAGTCCCTCCGGGAACAGGTATCTGCCATCAGGTGAACCTTGAATATTTAGCACAGGCCGTCTGGCTTGATGATGGCGTTGCCTATCCTGACACTTTGGTTGGTACAGACAGCCACACAGTGATGATAAACGGCCTTGGCGTACTTGGCTGGGGTGTGGGCGGCATCGAGGCTGAGGCGGCAATGCTTGGCCAGCCGGTTTCCATGCTTATCCCAGAAGTAGTTGGCTTCAAGCTTACAGGAAAATTGAAAGAAGGCACTACCGCCACCGATCTGGTTCTTACTGTAACGCAAATGCTGCGTAAAAAAGGCGTGGTTGGCAAATTCGTAGAATTTTTTGGTGCAGGGCTAGATAACCTGCCGCTTGCTGACCGTGCAACCATAGGCAATATGGCTCCTGAATATGGCGCGACCTGCGGTATTTTCCCTATTGATGCTGAAACCATCAATTACCTGAAACTCACCAGCCGTGACCCGCAGCGCGTGGCACTTGTTGAAGCTTACGCTAAAGCACAGGGCATGTGGCGTGATGAGAACTACGCCGACCCTGTATTTACCGATATTATCGAGCTTGACATGGGAACAGTTGAGCCGTCACTTGCCGGGCCAAAACGCCCGCAGGATAAAATTGCCCTTAGCCAAGCAAGAAATGCCTTCCACAAATACATGGAAGAACTGCATGACGGGCAACCACAACCAAAAATAAATCTGGCGGAAAAAGCAACCAGTGCTGAAATGGTAAACAGCAAGCTTTCTCCTGCTGTAAGCGACAAAGCAATAGATAAAGATTTAGATGCAGAAATATGTTTGAAAAATGGTTATTGCCTAGAACATGGTGATGTAGTTATCGCCGCGATTACAAGCTGCACCAACACCAGTAATCCTTACGTTATGATGGCTGCCGGTCTGGTTGCCCGCAATGCTGCTGCCAAAGGCTTAAAACCAAAGCCATGGGTAAAAACGTCGCTCGCTCCGGGTTCTAAAGTCGTCACTGAATATTTAGCACAATCCGGGCTTGATAAATCGCTGGATGCTATTGGCTTCAATCTCGTTGGTTATGGCTGTACCACTTGTATCGGTAATTCCGGCCCTCTGAAAGATGAAATCGAAACCGCCATCAAAGATAAAGGATTGGTTGTTGCCTCCGTTCTTTCCGGTAACCGTAATTTTGAAGGGCGTGTGCATCAGCTGGTAAAAGCCAACTATCTTGCCTCTCCGCCGTTGGTTGTGGCTTATGCTCTGGCTGGCAGCATGAATATTGACATCAGCAAAGATGCTATCGGCACAGGCTCGGATGGTAAACCAGTTTATTTAAAAGACATCTGGCCAAGCAACAAAGAAGTGGCTGACACAGTGATGAAATGTGTCACCGCTGAAATGTTTGCTAAAAAATATGCTGATGTATTCAAAGGCGAACCGGCTTGGCAAGCGATCCCTGCTGGTAAAGGCAAAACTTATAGCTGGGATGCAAAAAGCACCTATATCCAGAACCCGCCATATTTTGAAGAGCTTAAGGCAGAGGCCACTGACAGCACCCGCGATATTGAAAATGCCCGCGTTCTGGCTATTTTCGGTGATTCCATAACCACCGACCATATTTCCCCCGCCGGCAATATTTCCAAAAGCAGCCCGGCAGCAAAATACCTGATTGAAAAAGGCGTTACTCCGGCTGATTTCAATTCGTATGGCGCACGTCGCGGCGGACATGATGTAATGATGCGCGGTACTTTCGCCAATATCCGCATTAAAAACGAAATGCTCGGTGGTGAAGAAGGCGGCAACACCTTGTATAACGGTGAAAAAATGAGCATTTATGATGCCGCCATGAAATATAAAGCCACAAAAACCCCTCTGGTTGTGTTCGCCGGTAAGGAATATGGCACAGGTTCATCGCGCGATTGGGCGGCAAAAGGCACTAAATTGCTAGGTATTGAAGCGGTAATTGCTGAAAGTTTTGAACGTATCCACCGTTCCAACTTGGTTGGCATGGGCATTTTACCCCTTACATTTCAAGGAGATACTACCAGAAAAAGCCTGAACCTGACTGGTGATGAGGTTATTTCAATCACAGGTTTAAAATCTGGGATAAAACCGCGTATGAATGTACAGCTGTTAATAAAATATAAAGATAATTCAACTAAGATGATACCTCTGACTTGCCGAATTGACACTTTGGATGAGCTGGAATATTATAAAAACGGTGGGATTTTGCATTATACTATCAAAAACTTACTGAAGGCATCATAACGAACGAAAAATGAATGACTGAAGTACAACAAAATAACATGGATCTAACGCGCACCATCGTGTTGGTGTATGGTGTCCTTGAAAACGGCAACCCTTTCTGGGTATTTGTTGCTGTTAAGCCGAGCAGGTATCAGTCATTTGTAAAAGCACAGAAAGACGGAACACTCAATCTCTACCAGTTCACAGAATATGGGGAAATTATAGTTTCCGGTGTTGGCACTTCTCCGCCTGATGATGTAACCATTAAAGTTGCGGAAATGTACCAGACCGATCCTAACAAGCTAAAAGAACAAGTTAATTCACAATAGTTTTTTATGCGCTTTACTCGTGCCGAGCTTGCCCGCGCTATCACTTTAGTTGAATCCACCCGTGCTGACCATCAGGAAGAAGCGCAGAAGCTGATCACAAAAATTTTACCACAAACCGGAAAATCCCTGCGTATCGGTATAACCGGCGTACCAGGAGTTGGCAAATCCACCTTCATTGAATCATTTGGCCTGCATCTGATTGAACAAGGACATAAGGTAGCTGTGCTGGCTATTGACCCATCCAGCGTAAAAACCGGCGGCTCGATACTTGGTGATAAAACCCGTATGGCTGCCCTTGCCCAGCATGAAGCCGCTTTTATCCGCCCTTCTCCCACCGCTGGCTCGTTAGGCGGCGTGGCAAGGCGTACACGTGAGGCAATGCTTCTGTGTGAAGCAGCAGGTTACGACATAATTATCATAGAAACAGTCGGTGTCGGCCAATCAGAGATAGAAGTTGCCGACATGGTTGATATGTTCATGCTGCTGCTGCTTCCTGCCAGTGGTGATGAATTGCAGGGCATTAAAAAAGGCATTGTTGAACTATCGGATCTAGTGGTTGTAAACAAAGCTGATGGCGACTTGGTAGCGCAGGCGCAGAGGGTACGGGCAGATTATGCGGCAGCTCTTAAAATGCTGCACCCGCCTTCAGCTCACTGGCAGCCAAAAATCCTCACCTGCTCGGCTTTAAACAAAAAAGGAATTGCTGAAATATGGAAGGCGGCAAAAGATTTTGAAACCGCCATGCGCGCCTCAGGCGAGCTGGAAAAACGCCGCGCCCACCAGTCAGTTTCATGGATGTGGAAAGAAATAAAAGAAACGCTGCTTGCTGATTTCATCAATAATAAATCAGTCGCCGCCAAAATCCACTCAGTGGAAGCCGAAGTAGAATCCGGCAAAAAACCTCCTACCAAAGCCGCAATGGAACTGATAGGCTTAGTGAGGAATTAACCTCTCATTCTGGCTCTTTCTGGTTCTTTTACAACGCTATCCAACGCATCACCAGCATTACGGCTTTTTTCCGCGCTCAATGCCTTATCAAGCTTTTCATCTATATTTTTAGTATAAGCTGCATCACCTGATATTTTTATATTTACTGTTACATGACCGCGATCACCTATTAATATTTCTGCATTATCGCCCACCGCAATAGCATGAAGCTTAGGATGTTTAGGAGAATATTCAAATGTTGGCTCTTTCAACTCAGCAGATAAGGCTTTTGCATTAAGATTATCAGGCAATTCTCCTGTAATAATCCCCTGTTCGTGCAAATTTTTAATCAGCGCAACCGCAGAAACAGTGCCCTCATCCCTGAATTTTTCAGTATCTCCATTAGTAGTTCTTGCATAAGTAATTTCAATTTTTGATTTGTAGAATTTATTTACTTCCTTAGGATCATTAGCTGCCTGATAGCTCGCAAAATCCTTGGAATCATTCAATTCGCCCTCAATCTTGGCATAACCCTTACCACCACCTTGAGTGGATATCTGGTCTAGAAGTGCTTGTAATTTAGCCCTGCTCGAGAATTTCTGTTCTACAACCTGCCAGCTTTGCAGATCCTTTGACGGAGTAATGTCCAAAACGATCGGCTTAGCATTGTCCATTTCATATGTTTCTATAGCTTTATCATCTATTCCGTTAATTATCTTGCTCAACGCCCGCATACTGTTACCATGCGCGGAAAGCAGTATGTCTTCTCCATTTTGCAATCTTGGCAACAATTCTTTTTTCCAGAATTCATCAACACGCCCAACCACATACTGCAACGATTCCGTATTGCTGGAGTTTCCTTCTATTTTTATTATCTTATCCTTATAAGGATGCCCATCTTCCATTGGCGGTGGTGCATTTACGTAAGAACGGCGGTACGCAAGGAATATTTCTTTTCCACGCTCTTCACCGTGTTCATTTATTAATTCTTCAAGTATTTGCTTTTTATTCTTACCGGTCAAGGCTCCATAATGTCGCTCCACTATGCGGTCATCTATCTGGGTAATATTGTTAGCTTTACCTCCAGTAATACCAAGTTCAGCTAAAGTTATTTCGCCAGTTTCTGATGCACGGGACAGGCTGGTGGTAAAGACCACATCTGGTTTAAAATTATTTTCTTTCAATAATTTTCCAGCTTCTACCGCTTGATCTCTACCTGTTTGAATAAGCGGAGAATTATACCAACCGGTGAACCTGTCTTCATCATTCCACTCGCTGCGCCCATGCCTTAGTAAAACTAGCCTGCCTGGTTTTGGTTTAGTCTCTCCGTTAGCCATAAATACCGCCTTCTCCACAATAAATTAAAAATTATTAGTAAAATATGTTATACAACACTCTAATAGTGTCAAGTGTATTCAGGCGCATTAACAGTAATTTTTTAATGGCAATTTTTAAAAATCAGCTTTTTGCTTCAACCAGTATATTATGCTCGTGGTCACCCAATTTATCCAGCGCGTCTTCACATTTTTTTACTATCTCATTATCCATAACATCAAGGGCAACAGCACAAAAACTGATACTTACGCTAACGCCTATGCTCGCAGTATTATGAACAGAATAAGGGTTTGCGGCAATCTGCCAGCGCAGGCGGTTAAGCACCAGCCGTTCTGAATCACGCGCTATATCAACCAATAAAACACCTATCCTGCCTTTGCCAATGCTTCCCACTATGTCATCAGGACGCATGCTGCGCTTGGTTAGCGATGCCACATGTTTAAGCAGTTCTGTGCTGGTATCAGCGCCATATTTAAGTATAAAATCATTATATCCATCTATCTGCAAAGCGGCAAAACAGGCCATCATATTATTGGTCGCTATATAACGCTTCATTATATTAATATCCTGCACCAGCGATTCCCTGTCTGGCAGGCCGGTTTTAGGATCAAGCGCTTCATGCCCCCTGAAATTCTCACGGATGGCCTTGCGCACAGCCTCGTTTTTCCTTGCGCCAAGGCTATCTTGCAAAATAAGCAGGAAAAACAGGTTACCATCCGCAGGCGGCACACGCACCACCTTCACCCGGTAGGCTTTTTCTACCCCATTATTGTCAATAACACTAAAGCTGTGAACTTTGGCAAGAACCAGCCCTACGTCGTTAGCATCATTTTCAAAAACAACATACTCAGTAAGCAGCTCGCCGATACGTTGGGGAAGTATGGTTTTAAGCTGTTTCCCAACTATTTCATTTGCAGAAAAACCCAGCAACTCCCTGGCAACATCATTTATTTCAGTTATAGTGATTATCTCCGCCTTGTTATTCTGGCAGACAGTAATAACCGCATCATTATTACGATAATCAGTAAGCATAAATAAAACCTTGCTCTTGTGTATTCCAACAACATATTCTAGTTTAACAATGTGAAAAAAATATTAATTTTTGGATAGTTGGTGGTGATATTATGGAAAATGAAACCCGCTTAAAACGCCTGCGCTACCGCAGCTGGCATAGGGGATGGAAGGAAACCGACCTTATTTTAGGGCGGTTTGCCGATGAAAACCTAGGAAAAATGGATGCTACAACTGTTGATATATACGAAAAACTGTTGGATGAGAACGATGCCGACATCTGGGATTGGCTGGTGGGCAAATTCCCGCCCAAAAACCCGGATTACAAGCCAATACTAGAGGTGCTTAAAGCGTATGGGGAAAGTTTAGAATAAATAAACTTGCATTTTACAGCAAAAATCATTACAGTATAATTACATTGTAATGCAAATGAGGTGATTATCATGGCAAATGAAACGATACAAATGCGTATTTCCGGTGAACTAAAACATGAGGCAGAGGCTTTGTTTGCCAGCATGGGTCTTGGTCTGTCTGATGCGGTGAGAATGTTTTTACAGCAAAGCGTCAACGATGGCGGAATACCGTTTCAGCCACGGGCAAAACGCCCTAACGCCGAAACCATCGCGGCCATGGAAGAACTGGACAGGGGAGAAGGAGAAAGCTTTGATAATATAGAAGATCTTTTTGCCAGTTGGCGTAAATTATAATGCTAATTGTACGTGAAGCAAATTCTTTCAAACGCGATATAAAACGCCTTAGTCGTGGCAAATTTAACCTTTCTAAACTTAATGTAATAGCTTTGAGGTTAGCCAAAAAAGAAAAGCTGGAAGCCAAGCATTCTGATCATGCTCTAATTGGGAATTGGAATGGTTATCGTGAATGCCATATCGCACCAGATTGGTTGTTAATTTACAAAATAACAGAAGGTGAATTGCTCTTGGCCAGAACTGGCAGCCATAGCGAGCTTTTTTAAATTAAATATTGAAATTTATTAATAAATCTATAAATTACTACAAAATTTAATTATAAGGAATAATAAAATGAGCAACGTTCCAGCCAATGGCGCAAGCCAAGAAGAAAAAATCGCCTATATAAAAAAGAATTTTGGCGGGGAAATGGCAGAAATTATGTTGATGAACTACTGGAGCTTGATAAGCACAAACTTGAAAATTTGGTGATGATGAATATACAATCTGCCGAATATGAACTTAAATTAGATAGAAATGGCAAGGAATTAACCCTAGAAGATAAGCAAAATATAGGGATACTTTTAGAAAAATTTGTAAGAATAATAAAGAACAAAGGAATAGACACTTCAGTTGAAGGTGCTGCAACTACGCCAGCAGCTCAAGTAAAAAAACAGGAAACATCAACACCATCACAAGCAGTTCATGCGGTATCGCACGCAGCAACTCCAGACGCTTCAGTTGTTGCCGACAAAGGAATTAATGAGCTTAAAGACGGCAGCAAGTTTTCTAGTCATATTCAGGAAATATTAGGAGTAAATGAGCAACAGGCAAATCAGTTTATTAATGAACTTAAAAAACAATTTTCTCAAAATAATGCTGGCAAACCTAGGCAAGGTTTTGGAAAAATCAATAATGGAATCGGCAGTATAGTTAAGGTGGATAGCTTGGTATCACTGGCTAAAATTTATAATGATCCTAAAAACAGTTTTAAAATAAATGGCGCATTTGAAACGGCATTTCCTGCTGGAGAAATAGATTACGTTAGGGAAGATGCCATGAAAATAGCACTCCAAGATGCTTGCGCTCAAATAATGGCAAAACTTCCCCAAACTCAAAAAAAACAAGCCATAGGTTAAGGCAGTAGCTTTTTTCCTGTCTATCACAGCAAAGATTGTTGCAACGGG
>WBZO01002513.1_pt1 | contig 23681 bp, 25 predicted proteins | sample 5204261 | NCBI WGS metagenome assembly WBZO01 (sample SAMN12412400, study PRJNA552823) | activated sludge metagenome | isolation source: activated sludge from anammox sidestream of wastewater treatment plant... | place: USA: North Carolina | collected 2017-09 | reverse complement strand
CCCACACCTGCCTGCCCCTAGAGCTTCGCCAGCGTCTCGAACACCGCCGCGTAGTTGGGCTCGTTCCGCGCGTCGTCCAGTACCTCGCGATGCCGGACGATCCCCGTGCCGTCGATGACGAACACGGCCCGCTTCGCGATGCCGCGAAGCCCGATCATGTCGGGGTTGTAGCATCCGTACGCCTGGATGACGTCCTTGTTGAAGTCGCTGAGCAGCGGGAAGTTCAGCCCCTGGGCCGTGCGGAAGGCGTTCAGCGTGAAGAAAGTGTCAACGCTGATGCCGAAGACGCGCGCGTCCGCGGAGTTCAACCGTGCCATGGAATCGCGGAAGGTGCAGAGCTCGGTGGTGCAGACCGAGGAGAACGCCGCCGGGAAGAAGGCGAGCACCACCGGATGCCCGGCCTGCTGGCTGAGCGTGACCGGGTTGCGGTCCTGATCCACAAGGGTGAAGTCCGGAGCCGTGGCTCCAACGTCTACAGACATGGGTCCTCCTGCGGCCGTCACGGGTCGCTGTCGGACCAGCGCGAACGGGCTCTGTTGTTGGTTGTCGTGGCGAACATCCGCGCTCGCCAGCTACCCATTTTTCCACGCTTTCGGGTAGGATTTTTCGTTGGCGCGGCGCTCGCCGGCGCCTTCCTTCATCACCTACCTTAGGAGTTTTGTCGTGATCGAGGTTCAACACCTCACGAAACGCTATGGGCGCTTCACCGCGGTGGAGGACGTGAGCTTCCGCGTCGAACGCGGGGAGATCCTCGGGTTCCTCGGCCCCAACGGCGCCGGCAAGAGCACGACGATGCGCATCCTCACCGGGTACATGCCCGCCACCGAGGGCAAGGCCATCGTCGCGGGCTACGACGTCTTCGAGAATCCGGTCGAGGCCAAGCGCCGCACCGGGTACCTGCCGGAGACCCCGCCCCTCTATCCGGACATGACGGTCGAGGACTACCTGACCTTCGTCTCGAAGATCAAGGGCGTCCCCTCGTCGGACCGCCGGCAGCGGATCAAGTACGTCATGGAGCGGACCCGCGTGGCCGACATGGCGAACCGGCTCTGCTCGCGCCTGTCGAAAGGCTACAAGCAGCGGGTCGGACTGGCGCAGGCACTCATCCACAACCCGGACGTCCTGATCCTGGACGAGCCGACCGCCGGCCTCGACCCCAAGCAGATCATCGAGACCCGGCAGCTCATCAAGGAGCTGGCCGGGGATCACACGATCGTGCTGAGCACCCACATCCTCCCCGAGGTGTCGCAGACCTGCCAGCGGGTCGTCATCATCAGCAAGGGGCACGTCGTGGCCGAGGACACGCCCGACAACCTGACAGCACGACTGCGCGGGTCGGTCTCGATGTACGTCCAGGTCGACGCCCCCGGCGCCGACGCGGCGTCCGCGCTGGCGCAGGTGCCCGGTGTCACCAGCGTCTCGGAGTCGGAACGGCACGGCAGCTCGGTCGGCTACGAGGTGGCCAGCGAACAGGGTCGCGACATCCGCCGCGAACTGGCGCAGGCGGTCGTGGGCCACGGCTGGGGGCTGCTGGAACTGCGGCCCATGCGCGTGAGCCTCGAGGAGATCTTCCTCTCGCTGACGACCGAGGAACAGCAGGCGCAGGCCGCCGCGGAGGAACCCGTCAATGCGTAACGTCCTGGCCATCGCCCACAAGGAGCTGAAGTCGTACTTCGCCTCCCCGATCGCCTACGTGGTGATCGGCCTCTTCGCGCTGCTCTACGGCTACTTCTTCGCCGTCATGCTGCAGTACTTCGTCCGCGCGAGCCTGAACGTGAACCCGATGCAGGGCCCGCAGACCCTCAACATCAACCAGGACCTGCTCCGCCCGGCCATCTCCAACGTCCTGATCCTGCTCCTCTTCGTGCTGCCCGCCATGACCATGCGGGCGTATGCGGAAGAGCGCCGGAGCGGCACGATCGAGCTGCTCCTCACCTCCCCGATCACGGACCTGGAGATCGTCCTCGGCAAGTTCCTCGGGGCACTCGCGCTCTACACCGTGATGCTCTCGGTCACGCTGCCGCACATCGGCATCCTGTTCGCGTACGGGAGCCCGGAGTGGAAGCCGGTCCTGACGACCTACCTGGGGCTGGTGCTCCTCGGCGGCAGTTTCCTGTCCGTGGGGCTGTTCATCTCGACCCTCACCACCAACCAGATCGTCGCCTACATCGGCACATTCTCCGCGCTCCTGATCCTCTGGGTCATCAGCTGGATCGGGAGCTTCTCGAGCGGGTTCTTCACCGACCTCACGGCGTACCTCTCGCTCATCGATCACTTCGACGATTTCGCGAAGGGCGTCGTGGACACGACTCACCTGATCTACTACCTGAGCCTGATCACCCTCGGGCTCTTCCTGACCGCGAAGTCGGTCGACACTGAACGGTGGCGCGGCTAATGAATCGCATCTTCAACATCATCAGCTGGCTCGGCATCGCACTCGTCCTCGCGGCGGTCGGCATCCGCGGCGCCATCGGCGTCGGGTACATGAACGTCGCACAGGGGCAGTTCGCGGTGTACCTCGCCTATGCAGGCCTCGCCTGCATCGTCATCTACATCGTCAGCCAGTGGCGCGAGATCCTGGAGTTCTTCGGGACGCGCTCCGGCCGCTACGGCACGCTGGCCGCCTCCAGCACGCTCATCATGCTGGGCATCCTGGTGGCGGTGAACTACATCGGGAAGAAGCAGAACAAGCGCTGGGACCTCACGGCCGGCGGGCAGTACAGCCTGTCGGACCAGAGCCGGAACGTGGTCGCAAAGCTGAACCAGCCGCTGCAGGTCCAGATCTACGACAAGGAACAGGAGTTCCAGCGGTATCGCGACCGCCTGAAGGAGTACGAGTACAACTCCAAGCAGATTGCGACCGAGTACATCGACCCGGACAAGAAGCCGGCGGCGGCGCAGGCGGCGAAGATCCAGCAGTACGGCACGATCGTCTTCAACTACGCCGGACGCTCGGAGCGCACCACGGGCAACACCGAGCAGGACATCACCAACACGATCATCAAGGTGGTCAGCGGCCAGGTGAAGAAGCTCTACTTCACGCAGGGCCACGGTGAGCACGACCTCAACTCGGGGGATCGCGACGGCTACCAGGCGATCAACACGGCCCTGATGAACGAGAACTACGGTGTCGAGAAGCTGGCCCTCGCGCAGTCGCCGAAGGTGCCGGACGACGCGACGGCCGTGGTCGTGGCCGGCCCGAAGACCGACTTCTTCAAGCCGGAAGTGGACGCGCTGCGGACCTACCTCGAGAACAACGGGAAGCTCCTGCTGATGCTCGACCCGCCAGACGGCACGTCTGCGCCGCTCACCAACCTGATCGCACTGGCGAAGGAGTGGGGTGTCGAGGTGCAGGACACGCTGGTGGTCGACGTGAGCGGCATCGGCCGCCAGCTCGGCGCGGGTCCCGAGATGCCGATCGCGGCGAACTACCCGTCGCATCCCATCACCGACCGCTTCCGCGTGGCCTCGGCCTACCCTCTGGCACGCGGCCTGACGATCGTGTCGGGCGGCGTGAACGGACGGACGGCGTCGCCGGTGGTCGAGTCGAGCCCCCAGGGCTGGGCGGAGGCCGACCTCAAGTCGCTCCAGGAGGGCAAGGAGATCTCGCTCGACGAAGCCAAGGGCGACAAACCCGGCCCGATCACCCTGGCCGCCGCCGTGAACGTGGCGAAGCCGGATGCAGCGCCGCCCACGCCCGGGCAGCCCGACACGCCGAAGCCTGAAACCCGTGTCGTCGTGTTCGGCGACTCGGACTTCGCCTCCAACGTGGTGTTCGGGTTCTCGGGCAACAAGGACCTGTTCATGAACACGGTGGGCTGGCTGTCGCAGCAGGAGAACCTGATCTCGATCCGCCCGAAGGAAGCGGCGGACCGCCGGCTGAAGTCGCTCACGGCAACCGAGCAGATCGTGCTCACCTACGCGTCGTGGCTCCTCATGCCGGTTGTCGTGTTCGGCGTCGGCATCGTCAGCTGGATGCGGAGGCGGTAGGTCATGCGCGGATTGAAGTCGACGCTTGCCCTGCTGGTGGTACTCGTCGGCCTTGGCGCGTACAGCTACTTCGTCGCGTCGAAGACCGAAGACACCTCGTCCACCCAGGACCGGATGTTCCCCGACCTCACCTCGGACAACATCGAGGAACTGACGGTCAAGAACGACGCGGGCGAGACCACGACCCTGAAGAAGCAGGATGGGCAGTGGATGATCACCGCCCCCTACCAGACCCGGGGCTCCGACATGGACGCCTCGGGGATTGCCAACGCGCTGGCCGGCCTGGACATCACGCGGGTGGTCGAGGAGAACCCCACCGACGTGAAGGACTTCGGGCTCGACGCGCCGAGCATCGAGGTCGCGTTCAGGTCGAACGGCGGCAAGCCATCCGGGAAGCTGATCATCGGCGGCAAGACCGCCACGGGCGGCAGCCTCTACGCACGGAAGAACGACGAGCCCCGCGTGCTGCTGATCGGCGAGTACAACAGCTCGACGTTCAACAAGTCGACGTTCGACCTGCGCAACAAGGCCATCGTCACGTTCGACCGGGCCAAGGTCGACGGCGTGGACGTGGTCCTCGACAAGGCGGCCTTCGAACTCGCGAAGAAGGACAGCGAGTGGTCGATGGTGAAGCCCATCGTCGCACGCGCGGACGCGTCCGCGGCCGACGGGCTGGTGTCTGCCGTCGAGTCGCTGCAGATGCAGTCGGTGGTGGCGCCGTCGGCCACTCCGGAAGAGCTGACGCGGTTCGGGCTGGACAAGCCCTCTGCGGTGGTCAACCTGCACATGGGCACGGAGCGGACCTCCGTCGTGGTCGGCGGGCCGGCCGGCGACGACACGGTCTACGTCAAGGCGGCCGCGAGGCCCGATATCTTCACGATCCAGAAGGCGGCAGCGGACGACCTGCGCAAGGTGGCCGACGACTATCGCCGGAAGGACCAGTTCGACATGCGCGCGTTCACCGCGACGCACATCGACATCACCCGCAACGGCAAGACCTACGGGTTCGACAAGGTGAAGGCCAAGGACGAGAACACGGCCGACACCTGGAAGCGGGTGAGCCCGACGGCGGCGGAGCCGGACAAGGACAAGTTCCAGGCGTTCGTCGCGGCGCTCGCCGACATTCGCGCCACGAGCTACGTGGCGTCGAAGGCCAGGACCGGGCTCGATGCGCCGGTGCTGACGGTGTCGGTCAAGTTCGATGAGGGCAAGAAGGAGGATCGGGTGCAGTTCGGGAAGAGCGGCAACGACGCCTTCGCGTCTCGGCCCGACGAACCGGACGTCGCAAGGATCGACACTTCGAAGCTCGACGAAGCGCTGGCGTCGATCGACGAGTTCATCAAGTGAGAGGACGGCTCGGGGCCGCCCTCTTCGCCCTGGCATTGACGCTGGCGTGCAGCCGCACGCCGGCGCCGGTGCTCCCGTCAGCCCCACCCGCACCGCCTCCTTCCGCAACCCCATCCGCCGACAACCTCGACGTACTCAGGTCGCGCGTCCTGGCGCTCCTTGCCGACCCGGCGATCTCCGCCGGCACGTGGGGCGTTGCCGTGCGCTCCCTGAAGACCCACGAACCGCTCGTGGAAGTGAACGCACACCGGCTGCTCACGCCGGCGTCCACCCTCAAGGCGGTCACCCTCGCCGTGACAGCCGACCAGCTCGGATGGGAACACACGTACGAGACCCGCGTGGTGCCGGTCGGCACGGTGGAGAATGGCGTGCTCGACGGCGACCTCGTTGTGCTCGGCGGCGGCGACCCGAGCTTCGACGACTGGGACGGAGCCGGCAGCACGGTCTTCGCGGCCTGGGCCGCCCGCCTGAAGGAACTCGGCATCTCGACCATCGGCGGCCGCATCATCGGCATTGACGATGTGTTCGCCGACGAGGGGTACGGGTCCGGCTGGATGTGGGACGACATGGCGGAGGACTATTCCGCCCCAGCCAGCGGCCTGCAGTTCAACCAGGGCACCGCGCAGATCGTCGTCACTCCCGGCGAGCCTGGCGAACCGGCCGTGCTGATGCTCAAGCCGAGCCACACCCGGTTCCCGATGATCAACCGCACGACAACCATCGCGGCCGGCGGTGCGACGAAGCTGTCACACAAGGCGCTCCCGCTGACTCCCGGAGCCGTCGTCTCCGGGGTCATCGCGGCAGACGCCCCGCCGCAGGTGCGGAACGTGGCGATCGGGAACCCGACGCTCTACTACGTCAACGCGCTCCGCACCGGGCTGCTGGCAAACGGCATCGAGGTGCTCGGGGGTGCGGCCGATGGCGACGACGTGGCGGAGGCGCCTGCCGTCGACGCCACCAACGCTGTCCTCACCCACAGGTCTCCCGCACTGCCATCGCTGGCCGACACGCTGATGAAGCTCAGCCAGAACATGTACGCGGAAACCTTCCTGCGTACGCTCGGCGTGCGCAAGGGGAGCGGCGGCACCGCTGAGGCCGGGCTCGAGGTGGTGCGGAACGTCCTCACGTCGTGGGGTGTGCCCACCTCCGAACTGGTGATGGCCGACGGCTCCGGACTGTCGCGCTACAACCTCGTGTCGCCTTCGCTGATGGTCGGGGTTCTGGAGCATGTCTACACCAGCGACCGGCTGCGTGGCCCCTTCATGACGGCACTTCCGGTGGCCGGAGCGGCAGGAACGCTGGCCAACCGGATGAAGGGCACCGCCGCTGAAGGACGGGTGCAGGCCAAGACCGGTTCCTTCACGAATGCGCGGTCGATTGCCGGGTTCGTGACCACGGCCGACGGCGAGCCGCTCGTGTTCGACATCATGACGAACAACTACGCCGCCCCCATCTCGAGCGTCGACCGGGTGTCCGACGCCATCCTCGTCGCCCTGGCCGAGTTCAGGCGCTAGGGTCCGACCGCCGTCAGCGCGCGTCCAGCAGGGCCATGTCCTGATCGATGCGTGCCAGCACCGCGGCATCGACCCTGCGCAAGTCTGGCCTGCGCGGCTCCCTGTCGGACTGCAGTTCGAGCGTCACGGTGCCGCAGCGCGAGCCGACGGCACCGGGCGCGAAGACGAACAGCCCCTCCTCGAAGGGCTCGCTGTCGGTGAACGGCGTCCTGACGGTGAGCTGATGGATCGGCACCACCTCGGCCTCGCCGCAGCGCACACGGAGGTCGGCGAGTCGCGCCTTCGGCTTTCCACCGGGTGGCAGCGGGATGCCCTGTGTCATGGCGGCGCCGCGTGCGATGGTGCGCCAGAAGCCTTCCGTCATCTTCGGCGTGACCTTGACGAGCAGGACGGGTGGGACCGACGCCACGTACTCGGACCAGTCGCCAAACGCCATCTGCCGCGAGAGCCGGTACTCTTCCTGGAGCGTACGGTTCGTGTCGCGGCTCGTGGTACGGCGCGCCCCAGGGGGCTGTTGGGCCGCGAAGGTCATCACCGGCGTGATGAAGGCCACGTCGAAGTCGGTGCCCGTGAGCGAGTAGGGACTCAGGTCGCCGCCACGGCGCGAGACGGCCTCGGCGAGGAGGTCGGCAGGAACCGGAGTGGACGGCTCGACCGGAAGGGGCGCGGTGGAGACGGGACCGGCGGCTGACAAGAGCGCACCGGCCGACTGGAGCAATTCGCACAATGCTGCCACCGGCACCACCGGGAAGTCGCGGGGCCGCTGCTCGTCGCCGTCGGGTCGTGACGAGAATCCGATCAGGTGTGCAGCCTCTGAGAAGACCGGCCCCCCGGTGGCTCCCCTTGCCAGCCTCAGATCCGCCTCGATGCGGCTGGTGTCCGTCCGGCGGACCAGCCCGGAACGGAGCGTGTCCTGGCTCGGATTCAGCGGCACACCAAGGGCAAACAGCTCGTCCCCCTCGGCGGGCGGCGACGCGGACGACGCACACGGTGGGGCCAACACGGCGATGCCTGCCACCACCTCTGGAGCCACGGCAATCAGGGCCACGTCCTTCGCGGCGTCGTCAGCAAGGATGCGACCCTCGACCTTCGTGCCAGACCCGAACTGCACGGCCACCGGCGCGGCACCGAGCGAGCGTGCCGTGGTGGCGACGAGGCCGCGCGAATCGACCACGACGCCCGAGGCGCGGACCGTCGACGTCCACAGCGCGACCACGGCTGGCGTCCACTGCTGGAGCGTGAGTGAAGGGCTGGGCCCCCGGGAGACCGTGGACACACTGGAACTCGCGGCCGGCGTGTCTGCCGACGCGGTGCCCACCTCCGCGTTGGCGGCCGTGAGCGAGAGCAACGTCTCGCCCGTGGCCCCCACGTCGAGGGTCACGATCCACTCATACGAGCGGCCACCCGACGCCACCGCCCGTTCCGACTCGATGGTGTAGTTGCCTGGCCTCAGGCGGACCGAGACCCGCCCGTCAGCCCCGGTCACGACCCGGCGCGGCGGTGCCGTTGCAGGATTGTCGCTGATGAGGAGGCCGTGACCGGGAACCGGCGCGGGCGGCTGTCCCTGGTCACCGAGCGTGACGCTGACGCTGAGGGTCGCCTGCGACTGGCCCGCGGCCACGTACGGAAGTGCGAACAGGCCCGCGAGGCACCACGAGAGCACGCGCAGCATCACCCGATCCTCGGGCCGCGGCTGGCACCTGTCAATGCGACTCATCCACGTGCCAGCAGCCACGCACGCGCCGCGTCGACCAGCACCTGCGGTGTGGCCTGCAGCCCTCCGCACTGGGCGAGGTCCGGCTTCCCTCCACCGCGTCCGCCGAACTGCTTCGCGAGCGTCGCGATGAGTTCCTGGCAGGGTGTGCCGACGTCCGCGGCGCGCGCGGCCACCGCGAGTGCCGGCGTCGCCTGGGACACCAGCACGGCGACCAGCCCGGGACGGGTGACCACGGCCGAGGCGAGCGCCTTCAGCCGCGCGGCGTCACCGTCCACCACGCGAAGCACGAGGGTCCATTGGCCACACGGCTCGGCCGCCGCGGCCAGTGCGTCTGCCTCGTAGGTGGCCAGCTCGGTCTGCGCAGCCGCGAGCGCCCGCTTCTGCTCCTTCAGCTCGCCCTGCAGGCGCTCGAGTGCAGCCGGCAGGTCCGTCGGCAGCACCGAGAGGAGCCGCACCGATGCCGCCATCGCATCGCGCACCTGCTGAAAGCGCCCCAGCGCACGACCACCCGCCAGGAACTCCAGCCGCTGCCCGCCCTTGAAGCGTTCCCATCCGGCGATGGAGACCTGCCCGATGGCGCCGGTGCGGTCGACATGCGTGCCGCCACAGGCCGACAGGTCCACCTGCTGAATCTCCACGAGCCGGAGCGTTCCCGCACGGGCCGACTCCTTGCGCAGCGGGAGCCCGCGCGCCTCGTCTTCAGTGACGTAGCGGACGGTCACCGGCACGTTGTCCCAGATCGCCTGGTTCGCCGCAGCTTCGGCCTTCGTGAGTTGCGCCGGGGTCAGCTCACGATCGAGGTCGATGGTGCTGGAGGCGGTGCCGAGATGGAAGCTGACGGTCCGGGCGCCTGACTGGTGCTCGATGACGGCAGACAGGAGGTGCTGCGCCGTGTGCTGCTGCATGTGATCGAAGCGGCGGACCCAGTCGACGCGGCAGGCCGCACTCGCGCCAGGCTCAGGCCCCACACCCTCCACCAGGTGGACGATGTCGCCCTGAACGTCGTCCTGGACGTCCACCACCGCTGCACCGCCCAGTGTGCCGAGATCGTGCGGCTGCCCTCCGGACGTGGGATAGAACGCGGTGCGGTCGAGCCACACGCCGAGGCGGCCGTCGCGTGGCTCGACACGCAGGACCGTTGCGTCGAACGTGCGGGTCTGCGGCTGGTCGTAGTAGAGGCGCTCGGTCGGCATGGCGGGGATCATACCGGGAAGTCCACGACGGCCCAGGCGCGCCCGCGCGGGTCGCGCCGAACGGACCGCTTATCGCGCCAGCGCGGGATCGGCCATGCCTACTTCCGCGAACCCCTTCGCCCGCAGGACGCAACTGTCGCAGCGGCCGCAGGCACGGCCATCGGGCGCCGGGTTGTAACAGCTGTGGGTCAACCCATAGTCGAGGCCGAGGGAGAGCCCTTTCCGGATGATGTCGGCCTTCGACAGCGTGATGAGCGGGGTGTGGATGCGGAACCGCGCCCCCTCGACGCCGGCACGTGTGGCGAGGTTGGCGAGCTGCTCGAAGGCCGCCACGAAGTCGGGTCGGCAGTCGGGGTAGCCGGAGTAGTCGAGCGCATTGACGCCAATCACGATGTCGGTTGCCCCGAGCACCTCGGCCCACCCGAGTGCCAGCGAGAGGAAGACCGTGTTGCGCGCTGGAACATAGGTGGACGGGATCGTGGCGTCGGCCAGGTCTCGATCTTCGGGCACGGGGAGGTCTGAGGTCAGTGACGACCCACCGATGGCCCTGAGGTCGAGCGGCAGTTCCAGGTGCTGCGCCACGCGCAGTGCCGCCGCGACACGACGGGCCGCCTCGAGCTCCTGTGCATGACGCTGGCCGTACAGGATGGACAGGGCGTGCAGGGTGAAGCCGTCTGCCTGCGCGATCGCTGCCGCGGTGTAGGAATCGAGGCCTCCGCTCAGCAGCACTACGGCGCGACGCATCAGACGCCCCGCGTCTCGGGCGACCAGATCAGTTTGTGCAGCTGGAGCTGGATCCGCACGGGCAGGCGATCGGCCAGCACCCACTCGGACAACTGCCGCGCGTCGAGCACGCCGTGCACGGGCGAGAACAGGATCGCGCCCACCTTCCCCGCCAGTGCGTGGCGACTGATCACGTCGCGGGCAAACTCGTAGTCCTGCCTGTCCTTGATGACGAACTTCACCTCGTCTGTTGCCCCGACGAGCGCGAGGTTCTCCCAGTGGTTGCGGTGCGACTCACCGCTACCCGGACACTTGACGTCGACGATCCTGAGGACCCCCGCTGGCACGCGCGCGATCGAGCGGTGCCCGCCGGTCTCGATCATCACCGTATGCCCGAGCGCCTGCAGCCGCTCCATGAGCGGGTACACGTCTTCCTGCAGCAGCGGTTCCCCGCCGGTCACCTCCACGAGCGGGCAGCCGTACCGTTCCACCTCGGCGATCACGTCGTCGACCGACCGCTTGGTGCCCTCGTGGAAGGCGTAGGGCGTGTCACACCACGAACAACGCAGGTCGCACGCGGTGAGCCTGACGAAGACGCACGGGTCGCCTGCGCGACGCGACTCGCCCTGGATCGAGTGGAAGATTTCGTTGACCGTCAACATCCCGAGTTCCCTTATTGTACGTGCCGTGGGCGAGTTGCGCATCGGCACGTCGGGCTGGAGCTATCCGTCCGGGCGCGGCACGTGGAACGGCATCTTCTATCCCCCATCTCGCGGCCGATCGAAGGCGTTCGACGAGCTGTCGTTCTATGCGGAGCACTTCGATACCGTGGAGGTGAACTCCACGTTCTACGGACAGCCCCGGGCGACCGTCTCGCGCAGCTGGGCCGAGCGGACGCCCGCCGGGTTCGAGTTCTCCATCAAGCTGTACCAGAAGTTCACGCACCCGAAGATGTACGAGGCGTCGCTCCGGAAGTCCCTGCACACGCCGGAGGGGCACGCCGACGCCATCCGGGCGCTCGTGGAGCCGAGCGCGGCCGACCTCGATGAGTTCAGGCGGGGCATCGATCCGCTCGCCTCGGCAGGCAAGCTCGGGGCCGTGCTGGCGCAGTTCCCTCCCAGCTTCAAGAGCGGCGGCGCCGAACGGGACTACCTGGTTCGCCTGCTGCGGGCTCTCGCGGACTACACGGTGGCCGTGGAGGTGCGCCACAGCAGCTGGAGTGATGCATTCGCCGACACGCTCGGCATCCTGAACGACGCGGGGGCCGCGTGGGTACAGATCGACGAGCCGAAGTTCCGCTTCTCGATCAGGCAGAATCGCCTGCCGAACGTGAAGGGCTTCTATTACATGCGCCTGCACGGGCGGAACGCGGCGCAGTGGTGGTCGCACGAGGCGTCGGAGGACCGCTACAACTACCTGTACTCGGCGGACGAACTCCAGGAGTTCACGGAGACGGCCGCAGCCGCGAAGCAGCTGGTGAAGAAAGCCTACCTGTACACGAACAACCACTTCTCCGCCAAGGCGGTGGCCAACGCCGCGATGATCAAGCAGCAACTCGGTGAGCCGCTGCCGGGCGAATACCCCGAGTCCTTCATCAAGGCCTATCCGGCACTGTCGGGCACGGTGCGCACGCAGGCGGCTGGCTTCTCGCTGTCGCCGGCCCGTCGCCGCTGACCGGACGCCTCTGGTGGAGGCGAGCCGTGGCAGAATGCACCACACGCGAACCGCTGAGGCATGCAGACGACCATAGGCCGGCTCCGGGAGTGGTGGCTCTTCGTCTGGCGGGGCGATCCGTTCGCGTCCGACCTGCCGATGCAGGGCGAGCACCGCGTGGCACGGGCCCGGGTCATTGCCGTCGGCGCACTCACCCTCATCAACGCCGTCATCGTCATCGTCGACCCCGGCAATCCCGACTTCGCGGGGTCGCTCCCCATCAACCTGTCCGCGGTGGCCGGAGCGTTTGTGGTGCTGTTCGCCACACGTCGGGGTAACCGGCCGCCGCTGCTCGGCGTGGCCACCGTCATCGGTGACGTCACGGCGGTGTCACTGCTGATGGTGGTCGACCTCCTGAACGGACTTCCGTCAGTGGTGCTCAACAGCCGCGTGACCTTCTCCACCTATTTCCTCGCGATCGTCGGCACGTGCATCCGCTTCAGCCCGGGGCTGGCGCTGCTCAGTGGCGCGGTGGCGGCGGCGCAGTACGGGCTCGTGGCGTGGTGGGGGATCCGGATCTGGCCGGACGTGCCGACGCAGGACGTGATCGAGCACGGCACCTACACCATCGGCACGCAGATCGAGCGCGCGGCGACGCTGCTCGTGTTCGGGGGCATCTGTGCCTCAATCGCGTCATGGGCGGTGTCGCTGCGCTCCACGGCCACGCACGATCCGGTGACCGGCCTGCTGAACCGGCGGACCTTCGAGGAGATGCTGCACGGCGAGCTGTTGCGGGCCGAGCGGACCGGGGTGCCCGTGGCGGTGGCGATGATCGACGTGGACCACTTCAAGCGGGTCAACGACGAGCATGGGCACCATGCTGGCGATCTCGCCCTGAAGCGCGTGGCCATGATCATCAGGCAGACGCTGCGGCAGACCGACCTGGCCGGGCGCTGGGGAGGAGAGGAGTTCGCGCTGGCGTTTCCCTCCGAGGGCGCGGCATCTGCGCTGGTGCTGCTGGATCGGCTGCGCCGCACGCTCGAGGCCACGCCGACGGAACTGCCTGGCGGCACGCAGGTGAGGGTCACCGTGTCCGCCGGCATCGCGGTGTCTCCGGAGGACGGTCGGAATCTACCGACGCTGTTCCATGCCGCGGATGCGCGCCTGCTGGATGCCAAGCGGAACGGGCGGAACCAGGTGGTGGGCGTGCCTTCGATGCTGCAGGCCTGACCCGCGGTGGGCCTACTCCCTCAGGTACACGCGGCGGATCTGATCGCCGACGGCCAGCCGGGCCGGCACGTCCTGCCCCTCGATCACGCGGCCGATGACGGCGTATTGCCCGTCGAGCTCGGGGCGGGTGTCCAGCATGATGTAGAGCTGGCTGTCGGCCTTCGCCGGCTCGCCCATGTGGGCCAGGCCCACCGCGAGCGCCACGTGCTTCCGGTTCAGGTTCACTTCGGCCAGACCGATCGGCTCGCCGCTCGACGCCTCGGCCCCCTTGCCCCACAGCGGCTGCTTCGCCAGGTCCCTGGTCTGGGGGTCGCCGAACTGGACAACGAAGTGCGGGACGGCGCGATGGATGCGCTGCCCGTCGTAGAAGCCGGCCTTCACCAGCTTGGTGATGTGCGCCACGGAAAGCGGCGCCTCGCGCGGGTAGGTCTCGAAGGCAAACCGTCCCTGGGATGTCTCGACGATCACCACGGGCGCGACGACCTGCGCCCGCACCCCCTGCGTCCATCGGGCGTGGGTGCCGGGTAGCAGCAGGGTGACGATGCCGAGCGCAGCGAGGACCATGCGCCCGCGTAGAAGGCGGCCAGGGGCGATCATGAGGCGAGCCGCTCCGGCGCAGGATGCTTCGAGATGGCGGTCACCCCCAGCCTCGGACAGTCGTCGTGGATGACGCACCCCGTGCAGCGGGGGTAGTTCGGGCGGCAGATGTTCTGCCCCCAGGTCACGAGGTACAGGTTGATGTGCGGCCACCACTCGCGGTCGGTGGCGAGGTACAGGGCCTCTTCGGTCTCCTCCGGTGTCCGGGTCTTCACCCAGCCGAGCCGGTTGGAGATGCGGTGGACGTGCGTGTCCACGCAGATGTTCTGCTGGCTGCGGAACGAGAGGATGAGGACCAGGTTCGCCGTCTTGCGGCCCACGCCCGGGAACAGGAGCAGGTCCTCCATGGTCCCGGGCACCGTGCCGCCGAAGCGATCGAGCAGCAGGCGGCAGGTGGCCTTCACGTGCCGGGCCTTCGTATGGAAGAAGCTCACGGGCTTGATCAGCTTCTCGATCTGGCGCACGGTCAGGGCGGCCATGGCCTGCGGCGTAGGCGCCACCTTGAAGAGGCGGGTGGAGGCGGCGAGGGTCGTCGCGTCCTGCGTGCGGGCCGAGAGCAGGGTGGCGATGAGGACCTGGAACGGATCCTCCTGCTGGTCCTCTGAGATCTTCTCGATGGCCGGCAGTTCGAGCCCCGTGATGGCGCGAGACAGCTTGCGCATCACGACCTCCACGTTGTCTGGACGTTTCGACGTGCGGCTCATCGTGGCGGTGCGGCCGACCGTGTGTGAGGGCCGGCCATGGCAAGTGAATCCGTCATGGGATCGGCGTGACAGCCGCCTTCCCGCCGAGCACGGCGATCACGTTGTCGGCAGCCAGTTCGGCCATGCCGGTCCGGGTCTCGGTGGTGCCGCTCCCCAGGTGCGGGACGAGGAGCACGTTCTCGAGATCGAAAAGACCGGGGTGGATGGTCGGCTCCTGCTCGTACACGTCCAGGGCCGCGCCGGCGATCAGCCGCTCCTTCAGCGCCCACGCGAGCGCCGCCTCGTCCACGACGGGGCCGCGCGCGGTGTTGATGAGGTACGCCGAGCGCTTCATCCGGGTCAGGGCCTTCTGGTCGATCAGATGCCGGGTATCGGGCGTGAGCGGGACGTGCAGCGACACGATGTCGGACGTGTTGAGCAGCTGGTCGAGTGACGTGCGCTCCGCGCCGGGCAGCCCCTTCTCGCTCCGCGAGGTGTAGGCGACGCGCATCCCGAACACGGGCGCCCGCCGGGCCACGGCCGCGGCAATCCGGCCGAGCCCGACCAGCCCGAGCTGCTTGCCGCGGAGTTCGGTGCCGAGCATGTAATCGAAGGCCCAGCCCTTCCATTCGTGCCGACGCACCACCCGCTCTCCTTCCGAGAGTCGACGGGTGATCGCGAGGATCAGGGCCCAGGTGAAGTCGGCCACCGACTCGGTGAGCACGTCCGGCGTGTTGGTGCAGACCACACCGCGCGCGCGGCAGGCCGCCACGTCGATGTTGTTGTAGCCCACGGCCACGTTGGCGACCACCTTCAGGTCCTTCCCTGCGTCGAGCAGGGCGGCATCGACCTGTTCGGTCAGCATGGTGACCAGGGCATGCTTCCCCGGCACCGCAGCCCGGAGCTGCTCGGGCGTGATGCCGTCACTGCCCTGGAACACCTCGACATGGCCGACCGTTTCGAGCTTGGCGATGACCGAGGCCGGAAGCTTGCGGGTAACGAAGATGTTCATGGCAAACCTGGAGCTCAGAGGTCAGAACGCAGAGCGAACGCCGGGACCGACTCCTGACGTCTGAGTGCTGACTTCTACCTTCGGAACGCTCAGTGTCCGAGCGACTTGCAGTAGCCGCAGTGGTCACAGCGGTGGTCCGGTTCGATCACGCACTCGCCGTCAGGCGTACCGGCCACGACGAAGAGGCTGTGGCTGGCGTGGACGCGGAACGTGCCGTCGGTCCTGGGGGCATCCGGCACCGGGTGCGGTTCACGGGGCGCCGCGCCGCCGGCATGGCGGGAGATCGCCTCGCGAATCATCGCGCGCAGGTCCTGCTCAGAGATCGCCATCCACATCCACCCGGTCGATGATGCCGATGACCGCCGCGTCCACGGGTGCGGCCTTCCGGCCGAGTGCCTCGCCCGCCGCCCGCCCCTCGAGGACGATCAGCACCTTCTCGTGCACGCCTGCCCCCACACCGTCGACGGCGAGGAGCGCATTGCCCCGGGGTGAGTCGTCGATGTTCAGCGGCTGCACGAGGAGCAGCTTGGCCCCCTCGAACTTGCGGTGTTTCTGGGTCGAGACGACCGTCCCGACCACGCGAGCAATCTGCACAAATCATCCAGAATGCGAATTGCTGAATGCGAATTGCTGAAGTGAAGTTCGATCTCCAATCAGCATTCAGCAATCAGCGATCAGCAATTACTCTGTGTCCCAGTGATCGACAATGCCGACGATGCCCGCGTCGACGGGCGCCTCGACCGGGTAGAACGGGAAGCTCGCTTCCTTCCCCCGGACGAAGAAGACCTCCTCGCCCACGCCGGCGCCGACGGCGTCGACGGCCACGAGGGGCCGACCCGCGGGCTCGCGGCCCGGAGTCAGCGGCTGCACCATCAGGAGCGTGATCCCGGAGAGGTTCTCGTCCTTCCGGGTCGCGACCACGGTGCCGATGACGCGGGCCAGCTGCATGTCAGGACGAGACTTCGATGGTGTCGATGATGCCGACGATGGCGGCGTCGACAGGACAGTCCTTCATGCCGGACGCCATGCGCGCCGAGCTGCCGGACACGATGAGCACGGTCTCGCCCACGCCGGCATCGACCGTGTCGACCGCCACCAGGTAGCCGCCCTCGGCCTTGCCCTTCGGATCGACCGGCCGCACGATCAGCAGCTTGTTGCTGACCAGGCGGGGATCCTTCCGCGTGGCAACGACCGTTCCGACAATCCTTGCGAGGAGCACCCGACCTAGGCCTTGGCTGCCTTGCCGATCGGGAGCACGTCCTCGAGGTTCGCGTGCGGGCGCGGGATGACGTGCACGGACACGAGTTCGCCGACACGGCGGGCCGCGGCGGCACCCGCGTCGGTGGCCGCCTTGACGGCCGCCACGTCGCCGCGCACGATGGCCGTCACGTAGCCGGCGCCGATCTTCTCCCAGCCGACCAGACTGACCTTCGCCGCCTTCACCATGGCGTCCGCGGCCTCGATCATCGCGACCAGGCCCTTCGTCTCGACCATCCCCAGTGCCTCACCCATCGACGTCTCCACTGAATTTCAGAGTTCAGATTGCAGATTGCAGATTGCAGATTGGAAATTCCAGATTCAGCCACGCCTGCACGGGCACCGGGGAGCACCCGGCCCGCGGGGAGCGCCTGTCAATCTGCAATCAGCAATCTGAAATCAGCAATTCCCCGGCTCACTTGAGGCTGCGGATCGCGTCCTCGATGAGCGCGGACAGTTCGCGGTATGTTAACCGAATTTCCTCGTCTCCACCGGGCTCCTGGGCCGCGGCGTTCGGCAGCGGCCCGCCGGGCACGATGGGGTCGGGCACCAGCCTGGTGCGGCCGTCCCCTTCCGGCGCCTGCACCACCTGGCAGGTGACCGGCTCCCCCCCCGAGAGGAGGTCGCCCAGCACGGACGGATCCGGGCAGATCGGCGCGGGCGCCTTGATGCCGTAGTTGTCGCGGAGCCCCTGCAGCCGGTCCACTTCCTCCCGGGCAATCAGGTTCTCGCGACCGAGCATCCGGGCCACGAGGCTGATCTTGGCGAAGTGCTCGATCGTCTCGAGCTTGTAGTAGGCCGAGAACAGGTCTGTCCCCAGCGTGAGAGCTCCATGGTTCGCGAGCAGCATGCCGTCGTGGGCCTTCACGTACTTGCGCACGGCGGCCGGCAGCTCGGAGGTGGACGGCGTGGCGTACTCCGCAATCGGGATGCTGCCGAGCGTGGTCAGCACTTCCGCCAGGACGGCGCGGTCGAGCGGGATGCCCGCCACGGCGAAGCCCGTGGCAATGGGCGGGTGCGCGTGACACACGGCTCTGGCGTCCGGGCGCTGCCGGTAGACCTCGAGATGCATCAGCATCTCGGATGACGGGTCGCGGTCGCCCTGGAGTTTCTTCCCGTCCATGTCGGTGATGCACATCATGTCGGGCGTCATGAACCCCTTGCAGACGCTGCGCGGGGTCATGAGCAGCCGGTCCTCCCCGAGGCGGACACTGATGTTGCCGTCGTTCGAGGCGGTGTACCCGCGCGCATACATGCGGCGGCCGACTTCGACAATGTCGGCGCGAAGCTGGGACTCGGGGGTCATGCCGTGCGGGGTGCGGCCTGCCGGTGGTCCCGTGACCCGACGTAGCGATCACGGCATCCGGTCGAGCAGAAGTGCAGGCGTTCGCCGGTCGTGGTGGAGAGCGTGATTGCCCGTTCGGGCACGACGAATGTGCCACAGATCGGGTCGCGCACCATCTGGACACCGCGTGCCGGCACGTGTGCGCTCCTGGCCGCGGAAGGGCCGAAGGACCCGGATTCCGCCTGCATCCCACGGACTATGCCGGCCCACAGGCGTGCGAGCGCCCGGAACAGGATGGTCAGCAGGATGGACAGGAGGATGAAACGGAGCATCAGGCCCCCGGCTTGCCGGTCGCGGCGGTGTTGCCTCCGGGGTGCGCGGACTTGAGGCTGTCCAGGGCGCGCTTGGCGGCCTGGCCCTCGGCGCTGTTCGGCTCGAGCTGGATCACCTGCTGCCACGACTGCTCGGCCCCGGCGAGATCCTGCTTGCCGAACGCACGCACGATGCCCTGGTTCAGCAGCGTCTTGGTGTGCTTCGGGTCGATCTTCAGCGACTCGTCGAACTGCTGCAGCGCCTTGTCGGGCTGGTTCGTGTAGTAGTAGCTGACGCCCAGGTCGGTGCTGACGTTCACGTCCTTCGGGTTCAGCGTGAACGCCTCGCCGTACCACTTGATGGCGTCGGCGTACCGTTCGGAGTCGAAGTACAGGTTCCCCAGCTCGATGCGGGGCTCCGGGTTGCTCGGCTGTTGCTCGGCCACCGACGACAGCGCCTTCACGCGGTTCTCGTCGAGGACCGGCGCCGCGGGGGCGCCCGAGGCTGGAGCGGCGGCCGGCGCGGACGCCACGACAGGGGCAGCGCCGCCGCGCATGATGGCCTGCTGGCTGCCAATGACCCACCCGGACAGGAGTCCGAAGACGACTCCGGCAATACCGACTGCAATCGCGTCAGGTCTCATGGATATCGTCCCCGATCATACCGGATCGGCCCCGAACGGTACCCCGCCCGGTGATCAGCGGCCCCTGTAGACCGACTCCCTGGGGAAACCCGAGCCGGTGATGTACTGGCGCATGTCAGCCGCGAGCTGCCGGCCCTTCGCCAGCATCACCCAGTGGTCGTCGTCTGGATAGAGCTTGAGGCTGAGATTCGGGACCAGCCGGTCCAACCCGCTCAGGTGCCCTGACAGGATGGCCGAGTCCTTCAGGCCCCAGATGACGAGCGTCGGGGTCTGGATGATGGGCGCCTTGGCCCCTTTTGTCACCTCGGCGGCGGACCACGATGAGGTGATCGTGGACGCCGGGTGCAGGTCGTTGAACGGGGCGTTCCGGTGGTTGGCGCGGTAGTAGTTCAGCCCGGCCGTGGTCGACCCGGGCTGGGACCAGGCATCCACCCACATCTGGCGGTCCGCTTCGGTGTAGCGGCCGGCCTTCACCTCGGCATCCACGAACCCGGCATGCGCGCGTCGGGTGCCGCTCTCGAGGCTGTCGTTCTCGTCCACCGGCCGCTCGCCCGGCGCAAGGAACTTGTTGAAGACGAAGAAGTAGTTGCTGGCGTAGCGCTGGGCCGGGTTCTCGCGCAGCTCGCGTTCCGAGATGACCGGGTGGGCACCGTTCACGATAATCAGCTTCTCGAGCATCTCGGGGTGGAACATCGCAAACACCCAGGCGACGTTCGCACCCCAGTCGTGCCCGACGAGGATGAACTTCTTCCCCGGACCGTTGATCTGCTCGACGAAGGCCCGCACGTCCTCTATGAGGTGCGGCATCGTGTACGGCTCCAGTCCCTGCGGACGAGAGGAGAGATTGTAGCCGCGCATGTCCAGTCCCACGGCGCGGTGGTCCTTGCCCATCTCGAGCATCTGGTCCTTCCACTGGTACCAGAAGGAGGGATAGCCGTGCAGGAACAGCACGAGCGGGCCCTGCCCGACGCTCGCGTAATGCAGCCGCTGGCCGTTCACCTCGGCGTAGTAGTCCTCGAACGGAGCCGGCGCCGGCGCACCGGAGGTCGGGGCGGCGATCCCGAGCATCAGCCCGAACGCCAGGACGAGAGCAGACCCACACACGCGCATGTGCCCCCCTATACCGTACGGACCGCCGCGGCGATGTTTCCGAGTGCCTTCTCGAGCGTCCTGCGGCTCGTGCCGCAGTTCATGCGCATCCGCTCCTGCCCGCCCGTGCCAAACGCGCCGCCGGCGTTCAGCTGGACCTTCGCCTGGTCGATGAACCACTGCTGCATGATGTTCGACGGCGTGAGCGGCGCCAGCGACCGGTCACGCGTCCGGTTGCGCTCCGCGGCGGTCTCGCGCGCCCCCACCTTCTCGACCAGCGCACTGACATCGAGCCACGCGAGGTAGGTCCCCTGCGGCTTGACCATCTTCACGAGCGGAATGCGCGTCCGCACGTAGTCGTCGACGAAGGCCATGTTGGCATCGATGTAGGTGCGCAACTGGTCGAGCCATGCGTCGCCCTCGGTATAGGCGGCGCGGTGCGCCACCATGCCGAGCGTGTTCACCTCGTCGCGATGCCATCTCATGATCCGCACCTGGTAGTCCGGGTTGGTCGTGAAGAAGTACGCGTACTTGGTGCCGATCAGGTTGAACGACTTGCTCGCCGACTTGAATGTGATGCTGTTGCGCACCACCGCCTCGTCCGGCAGGCTGGCAAACGGCGTGTACGTGTGACCGGCATGTACGAAGTCGCAATGGATCTCGTCGGACAACACGACGACGCGGTGCTGGAGGCAGATGCGGCCCAGCGTCAGCAGGTCGTCCTTCGACCAGACATTCCCCGTAGGGTTCTGCGGGTTGCACAGGATCAGCGCATGCGTGTCGTGCGCGATGGTGCGCTCCAACGCCTCGAAGTCCATCGAGTAGCGGCCCTCGCGCAGCGTGAAGGGCACGTCGGCGGGCGTGCACCCGACGAACCGGATGTCACTGTAGAAGCCGCTGTACGACGGACACGGCATGAGGACGCGGCTGCCAGGCGGCGAGAATGCCCTGAGCGCCGCAACGATGGCGGGGTGCGCCGCCGGCGACCCGACGATCGTCTTCGGATCGATCTCGAGTCCGTACCGGCGCCGGTTCCAGGCGACGATCGACTCGATGTTCGACGCGGGCGCAGTCATGTAGCCGAAGTTGTCGCGCTGGATGCGGTCGACCATGGCCCGCGTGATGAAGGGCACCAGGGCAAAGTCCATGTCGGCGATGCCCATGCCCACGTCCATGTGCTCGCGGCCGTACAGCCGGATCTGTTCGTCCCACTTGGTCGAGTCGATGCCGACACGGCTCGGCACCGTATCGAAGTCGTACCGGGAGCCGTCTGGCGCCCCGGCCGCGTGCAGGGCCCCGGCCGGCAGCCCGGGTGTGAACGCCGAGCCGAGCGTCAATCCGGCGGTGCGAAGGAACGTTCTCCGGTCCTGAGACATGGCAGCTCCCCAACCAGGCAGGCGAAAGCCAGACGATTGGCGCAATCCTAAACCCATTTCCACCATGTTGCCGGTAACTTTGTGGCAGGTCGACAGCTGACCGCGGCGTGAAGCGCAACCGGCCCCCCACGGCCGGCCTCCCTGTATCCAGTGATATCGCCAGGTCTCGGCACTGCGCAAGACTCGGCGCCGTGACGCCGCCGAGTCGTGCCTGGCGATGGCTGGGTCCGCTACCGTTCGTGCTCCTTCTTTCCTCATCGTCGGCAGACGCGGCTCCCCAGAAGGCCGGGCCGGCGGCGGCGACACTCGACGACGCGGATCCGCCCGTGCCAGTGGCGCCGCACAGCATCTCGCGCGGCGAGAACGGGCACGTCGTCGTCCGCGCGATACCGCTGTCGCAGCCGCTCCGTGTTGACGGCCGCCTCGACGACGCGGTCTACGCCGATAACGAGCCCGTCGGCGGCTTCATCCAGGCTACGCCGGCCAATGGACAGCCCGCCAGTGAGAGAACCGAGGCGTGGGTGATGTTCGACGAGCGGTTCCTCTACATCACGGGCAAGTGCTACGACTCCGCGCCGCCCGAGCAGTGGACAGCCAACGAGCTGCGACGCGACACGAACCAGCTCCGCCAGAACGACATGTTCGGCGTGCTCATCGACACGTTTCACGATGGACGGAACGGGTACAACTTCTACGCCAACCCCCTGGGCGGCTTCACGGACCAGGCGGTGACGGACGAGGGGAACCCGAATCCGGACTGGAATCCCGTGTGGCAGGTGCGAGCGGGCCGATTCGACGGTGGCTGGGTCGTCGAGATGGCCATCCCGTTCAAGTCCATCCGCTACCACGCCGGGCACAACCAGACCTGGGGGCTCCAGCTGCGGCGCGCGATCCGGCGCAAGAACGAATGGACGCACCTGACGGCGTTGCCCGCGGCGAACGCCGGCTCGTCGAGCATCTTCCGCGTGTCACGGGCAGCCACGCTCGTCGGGCTGGACCTGCCGGCCGTGAGCCGCAACATGGAGCTGAAGCCGTACGCCATCTCGAAGCTGACGACGGACCACGTCCGCACACCCTCGCTCTCGAACGTGCCAGAGGGCACCGGCGGCCTCGATGCGAAGTACGGTGTCACGGCGAACCTGACGGCCGACATCACCGTGAACACCGACTTCGCGCAGGTGGAGGTGGACGAGCAGCAGGTGAACCTGACCCGCTTCAGCCTCCAGTTCCCGGAGAAGCGCGACTTCTTCCTGGAAGGCCGCGGCATCTTCGACTTCGGCCGGGCAGGCGCAGGGTCGGGCGGCTCGGCCGCGCTCGGGAACTCGAGTCCCGCCAACGGGTCTCCAACGCTGTTCTACAGCCGGCGCATCGGCCTGAATGGCGGACGCGTGATCCCCATCGAGGTCGGGGGACGGCTGACGGGGAAGGTCGGGGCCTACACGGTCGGGGCGCTCAACCTGCAGGCGGGCGACGAGGCGATCTCCGGAACACCGTCCACCAATTTCACGGCGGTCCGCATCAAGCGCGATGTGCTCCGGCGCAGCAGTATCGGGGTGCTGGCGACCAATCGCTCCGCCTCGGCCGTCGTGCCTGGCGCGTCCAATCAGGCGCTGGGGATCGACGGGGCATTCTCGTTCTTCCAGGATCTCTACGCCGGCGGCTACTACGCACGCTCGAGGACCGAGGGCCGGAACCGCGACAACGACAGCTACCAGGCGAGGGTCGACTACAACGCCGATCGGTACGGCGTGAAGGTGGACTACCTGAAGGTGGGCGACAACTTCAACCCGGAGGTGGGCTTCACGAGGCGGGACAACTTCAGGCGTTCGTTCGCGTCGGCGCGGTTCAGCCCGCGCCCGACGGGGCGCTCACGTGTGCGCAAGTGGGCGGTCGAAGGCACGCTGGAGTATCTCGTCAACGGCGCGAGCCAGGTCGAAACGCGGCAGCGGGGCGCCAGGGGGGCGATCGAGTTCCAGAACAGCGACATGTTCACGCTGGAGGCGACCAGCAGCTATGAACTGCTGGTCCGGCCCTTCACGGTGTCGCCTGGCGTCGTGCTG
>WBZO01002511.1_pt1 | contig 23684 bp, 16 predicted proteins | sample 5204261 | NCBI WGS metagenome assembly WBZO01 (sample SAMN12412400, study PRJNA552823) | activated sludge metagenome | isolation source: activated sludge from anammox sidestream of wastewater treatment plant... | place: USA: North Carolina | collected 2017-09 | reverse complement strand
CAGTGCCCGCGCTAGCAGCAGCCGCCGGACCGTGGCGGAGGGCGCAGAGGTCATCAGATACCTCCTGCGCCCCCGGCCGGTGAGGCGCCTGCCCTATTCAATCAGAAAGGCGTAGTGGAAGGCGGGCAGCCGCTCTCCCGGGTGATCGGCGGCATAGGTGAGCTGGGGGATGCGGAAGTTGAGCGGCCGCGTCTCCTGGCCCTTGTAGATGCCGGGGTACAGATCGATGAAGTGCCAGCCCGGCGCGCCGGAGACGCGGAAGATGATCTGCACGTCGCCATTGCTGTTAAAGCCACAGGCATAGCCGGCGTAGGCGTTGTCGTACACCAGGTGGTAGATGTTTGCCGTCTCCGTCCAGCCTACCCCTTTGAGGTGGATGGTCACCTCCGTGCCCGACGGGCCGCGGCTGACGGCCAGCGGCTGCGCGCTGGGTAGGATCGTCATTTCTCCCAGCGCCACCGGCTCGCCCTCTACCAGCGCGGTCAGCGCATGGGCGCCGCCGAGGTCGTCGGGCACGGTGGTCTCCATGCGGAACGCGCCGGCGGTGTCCGTGCGCACGGTGGCCAGCGCACGGCTGCGCTGCTCCCAGCCGGAGCCGGAGACACGGTTGCCGGTGACGGTGCTCCAGCGCAACTCGACCTCCTGATCCGGCGGCAGCCCGCGGCCGGACAGCGTCACCGCCTCTCCCACCACCCCTTCCGCCGGCTCTGCCAGCAGCACCGCACCTTCGGACACTGGTGCCCGGCTCGGGCCGGCGGCTAGCCCCTGCTGGTTTACCGGCGGCGGCAGCACCGGCATGCCCGCCGTCACGGTGAAGGGGATGCGGAACATCGGCCGGTCCGGCTCGGGGGATTGCTGCATGTTGAGATAGGGGAAGGTGAAGTCCCCATGCAGCACGGTAATGACGTGCACACCGGGCTCGCCGGTGGCGGGAATGACCGCCCTAGCGCGGCCATCGGTCGTGACGGCAGACAGCCAGCCGGTGAAACGGTTGTCGTAGCTGAGCAGCCACGAGTTTTGGAGTTGCCGCCAGCCGATGCCACGCGCCTCGACCGTGATCGGCGTCCCCGGCGGGCCGCTCTGCGGTGTCACCGATACCTGCATCTCGACGTCAAAGCCGGCCTGGTTGAGCAGGTCGCCGCCCTGGCGCACCTGGATGTCGTGCTGGAAGCCAAAGCCCTCGGGCACGGTGAACGCCGTCTCGAATGTCCCATCCGCACCGGAACGCACCGTCAGCAGTGGCTGCTCGACCGGGCGGTACTCGCGGCCATGGTACTCCACCCCGTCGGGCGACAGCCGCCACCGGCCGGAGACGGTCATCCACACCAGGGTGAAATCGCTGTTGGCTGGCATCCCGCTCGCGCGGGCGGTGACGCGCGTCCCGGCGGGGCCGTGGTCCGGCGAGAGGGAGAAGCGACCGGTGAGGCGCAACGGACCGGGCTGGGCGCCGGCCGTCGCGGCGAACGTACACAGCAGCACCAGCAGGGCAGCCGCCAGCGCGGCGGGGCGGAGCAGGTGGCGCGACATCGTGGCTCTCCTTGGACGACGCCGCAAGGCCGCCGGTGAGGGCGGCCCGCGGGGAGCATAGCGGCGTGAGGCGCGTTAGCGCGAACCCTGGGCGACGATCTGCACCATTGAAGGCGCGACGTTGAAGGGCATCAGCGCTCCGGTGCGGCCATCCAGCGCGGTGGCGGCGATCTGATAGCTGAAGGAGCCGGTGGGGTAGTCCTCCGGCACGTTGAAGGAACCGGCCCAGAAGGCGTCGGTGTTCTGTCCGCGCGGACGCGGGGCATAGGCCAAGTTCTTGGTGGAGCCGTCCGGCAGCGTCAGTGTCACGCTCTCTAGCGCGCTGTCGTCCAGCGCCATGCCTGTCTGCGGGTCAATCACCCGCACCCGCCAGACAATCTGGCTGCCCTGCGGGAACCGGTTCGAGAGCACACAGGCCAGCAGCGGCAGGTCTTCCGGCGCCAGGCCGGCGGCTCCGCGTACCGTATCGCCGTAGACGATCAGCCCGGTGTAGCCATCATCCGCCGCCCGCGCCGTGCCCGCCGCCTGCGGCCCGCCCAGCGCCAGCGCTGCCAGCACCGCCGCTGCCAGCAGCGCCGCCCGTCCCGCTCGCCGTACTCGTGTAGCCATCATTTCCCCCTTATGGCAGCTGCTACCGGCCACCATCCGAATGACGCTACACCGGCGCGTACAGGCTCGTCTGTCGGGCATTACCTGACGAGGAAACGGAAGGCCAGGGTCCAGGAAGCAGAGGCCAAGGGATAGGGGACTGCGGGCGCGCCGGCTACGACGGCACCCGACGCTCTGCTGTGGTGGCGAACGGTGAGGGTTCGCACGGGCCGGTTGCTGCGTCCCAGGCGAAGGCTCCCGCCTGCGAGCGCAGCTGCTTTTGCTAGTCCTCGGCCGAGCGGCTGCGGCCGGAGAGGGCGATCAACTCCTCGTGGTACTCGAACCAAGCGGTGTGATAGCTGTCTTTGAGCGGGGAGGCGAGCATGGTGCGGTCGCCGGCACGCATGGCGGCCAGCGCGGCGTCGAAGTGGCGGGCATAGGCGCCGAGCCGGGGAACCTGCGCCGCAGCGGCGGCGATCAGGGGCGCAAGCTCCGCGTCAATCGCAGCGACGGCCGCGACCACGCCGTTCCAGGCGGCGGCGGTGCGCCCTTCCTCCGGTGTCAGCTGCCAGCCGCTCACCACCTCTTTGAAGCGGTGATTGAGCGTCAAGAACGGCTCGTAGCCGGTGGCAAAGGCGGTGGCATCCAGGGTGGCGCGCTCGGCGGCCAGCTGTTCGCTCACCCAGCCGCGTCCCTCCGGTGTCAGCATCATGCCACGTGCCGCCGCGCGGAACAGGGAGCCGTTGCCCGCCACCAGCTCTTCCACGCGTGCCGCCGCCACCGCCAGCACCGCCGCGGCCCGCTCGGTGGTGCACATGCCTTTGAGCTGCACCGTCCGCGCCAGCTCCAGCAGCGTGACGTCAGCGTCGCGGCCGGGGTCGGTGGGTACGGCAACGGCGACGGGTGCGCCCAGGTCTATCCCCATTTCTGCCGCCCATCGCCGCAGCGTGTGCAGCTCAGCCAGGTCGCCGCTGCCTTCCTCGCGCTGGTCACCGGCGTACAGGGCGCCGGCGCTGCCATCGACGGTGACAACTTCCCCTTCGGCGATGAAGTGATCGCCGGCGCGGATGCCGGCGGCCAGCACCTGTGTGCCTTGCAGGCTGGTGACGGCGGGGATTGCCCAGCTGCGCGCTACCACCGCGGCATGAGAGGCGACACCGCCCAGGGTTGTCAACAGCGCCGCCGCGCCCACCATGCCGTGGATATCGCTGGGGGAGGTCTCCTCCCGCGCCAGCACGGTGGCGATACCGCGGGCCGCCAGATCGGCCGCGCGGTCCGGGTCGGTGCACAGCACGCCGGCGCCGGCGCCGGGGGAGGCGGCCAGGCCGCGGGCGAGCGGGACGGCGGTAGCTCGCACTGCGCCCAGCCGCGCTAGTTGCTGCAGCACGCCGGCGTCGATGCGTGCGACCGCCTCGGCCCGGCTGAGCGGAAAGCTCGGGTCCTCCGCCATCGCCACGGCGATGCGCACCGCGGCCGGCGGGCTGCGGCGGCCGGGCCGTGTCTGCAGGATGAACAGCCGTCCCTCGCTGACGGTGAACTCGACATCGCACATGTCGCGATAGTGATGCTCCAGCCGGTCCAGCACTGCCAGCAGCTCGGCATACGCCTCCGGCGCCTGGGCACGGAAGGCGTCCAGCCCGCCGACGGCGTGTGTTCCGGCGACGACATCTTCTCCTTGCGCGCCCGCCAGGTAATCACCGAAGGGGCCCGGCTCGCCGGTAGCCGGGTTGCGGGTGAAGACGACGCCCGTGCCGGAGCGCGGGCCGAGGTTGCCGAACACCATCGCCTGCACGGTGACGGCGGTGCCGAGCGATTCGGCAATGCCCTCCCGCACCCGGAAGGCACGCGCCCGCTCCGAGTGCCAGGAGCGAAACACGGCGGCTACTGCCCGGCGCACCTGCGCGCGCGGGTCGGTGGGGATACCGCCTGCACCGGCTGCCAGCGCCTGAACCCGCTGCGCCGCGGCCCGCATCGCGGCGGGTGTGCCGTCAGTGGCGGCGGCGGTGGCCAGCGCAGCGCTGGGCACGCCTAAGACGATCTCCGCGTACATCCGGCAGAAACGCAGCCAGGTATCGGCGGCGAAGGGCTCCCCGTGGCGGGCGGCGAGGGCGTCGCGCACCGCCGGGGTTATGCCGGCGTTGAGCAGTGTGTCCATCATCCCCGGCATCGAGACGGGCGCACCGGAGCGCACCGACAGCAGCAGCGGCGCATCTGGGTCGCCCAGGCGCAGGCCCAGGCGCTTGCCCAGCTGCTCCAGGTGCACATCAAGCAGCCCGTCCAGTTCGGGTTGCCAGCCGGCAGCCAGATAGCGGCGGCACTGCTCGGTGGTGATGATGAAGCCCGGCGGCACCGGCAGCGCCAGTGCCCGCGTCATCTCCATGAGCCCCGCGCCCTTGCCGCCCAGCAGCGCCACCGGGTCCGAGCCCGGCGGCAGCGCCTCATCGAAGGCCACCACGGCCGTCATCGTCTCCGCCGTCATGGGCAGGCTCGCTTTGTTGCTCGCGGCCGGCGGGGGCAGCGGCTAACCGCCTTCACGGCAACGCCAGAATCGTGACGGTGCCGGCGTCACCATCAACGCGGACGGTAGCGCCGCTGGGGATGCGGCGGGTGGCGCCGGTGACGGAGGGCACGCAGGGGATCCCCAGCTCGCGCGAGACGATCATGGCGTGGCTCTGGGCGGCGCCGACATCGACGATCACGCCGCCCGCCGCCACAAACAGTGGGGTCCAGGCCGGATCGGTGAACGGAGCGACCAGGATCTCCCCTGGCCCCAGCGCCGTTGGGTCGAGCGGGTCGAGCACGACGCGCGCCACACCCTCCACCTGGCCGGGGCAGCCCTGGAATCCGCTCAGCACGTCGCCTGCGGCCACGGGCTGCACCGCGGACTCACCCTTGCGCGGCCAGCTCTGGGGGTCAGGAATCGCGTCCCAGAAGACGAATGGCTCCTGCAGGGCGGCATACTGCTCAAACAACGCCCTGCGCCCGCGGAGGGTCTCGGTGAACCGTTCAGGGTGGGCGAGCCAGTCTTCCATCTCGGAGGCCAGCACGAAGGCGAAGTCGCCCGGGTCGTCGCAGTGGCGGGCTGCCACCATCCGCCGGCCGATGGTGTGCATCGCCATCCGCGCCTCATGGATCAGCTTGATGGCGTTGGTCTTGGTGCGCTCGCGCCCGGCCTGATAGACGGTCGCGGCTCGGGCCGCCACCATGAACAGCCCCTGCGTCTGCGGGTCACCGGCCAGCATGGCGGCGATCTCGCCGGTGAGCTGCGCGCGGGTAGCGGCCAGTTGCTGGTTGCGGGCGGCGGGATCGGCGTCGTCTGGGGCAAGGCGCATCCGGTCGATGGCGGCCAGCGCCAGTTCGGGGCGGGTCTCCCAGGTGTGGCTGCGCATCTCCCATTCGTTCGGCCCGCGGGCGCCGTAACGCTCGATGAAGCCGGCGAAGGTGGAAAGGAAGGCGGCGCCCTCTGGGCCGGTGGCGTGCAGCCGCTCCATGAGCCCGGGTACGCCGGCGGCAAACGTTGCCGTCAGCGCTGGGCTGGCGGCAACGGTACGGCCCATGCGCCACATTTCGAGCGATGGGGCGGCAGACTCGACATCGCCCACGCCGGAGATGATACGCATCGCGTCGCCGGGACGGCCAGCAGCCGCGCAGATCTGGGTGAGGGCGCCGACGGGCACCGTGCTGAGGAACGTGACGCCGATGTGCTCGCCGAACAGCCGCCGGAAGTGGGAGAGCAACAGATCGCGGACATAGTGCCACAGGTCCTGATTGGACATCGCGTCCAGTTGGGGACGGGCAGCACGTAGCTTGGCGGCGAGCGTTTCGCCGGCGGCAGGCGCCTCCAGCCGCTCGGCCATCAGCACTTCTTGGAACTTGGCGCCCAGCGCGGCGCTGCGTTCCGCATTCTGGTCGCCGGGGGCCGGCTCGTACGGAGGAATGCCGGGTTGGGCGCCGAAGAACAGGTCGTCCATCGCCTGGGCGGACAGGCCGGGGGCGCGCTCGCCGATGATGCGCGTGACCGAGGCGTTGAGGTAGCAGTACGACCCAAAGACGCCGAGCGTCTCCATCTCCCCTGGTGTGAACTCGTCATGGGTGAAGGCGCCCATCTGCACCAGCGCGTCGCGCCAGCCGCCCTCTGCCTCAGTGGTCATGGCCAGGCTGAAGGTGAGCGGCGCCACCGGCTCGGGGAAGACCTCCCCCACGTTGGCGCGCGTCCATAACGGGAAGCGGGCGCTGGGCCGGCTTCCGGCGATCCATGGCTCCACAGTGTCGTTCCTCCCCTGGGCGAGGGTGCCACCCCTAGCACCCCCGCCTCCCCCTCTTCCGAATCTGGAATGTTCGGGAAGTATACCGTCAGCGACGGCCGATTACCAGCGCGCGACGGTCCGCTGGTGGTGCACAATGGCAAGCGACGATACGGCAGCGGTGAGCGAGGCAATGGTGACGTCGGCCACGGTTTGGGAGCAGGTGGACTGGGAGCGGTGGACGCCCGTGGATGTGGCGACGCTGCTGTTTGTGCTGCGCGGGGAGGAGGTGCTGCTGATCCGCAAGAAGCGCGGGCTGGGCAGCGGCAAGATCAACGGCCCCGGCGGACGGCTGGAGCAGGGGGAGACGCCCCTTGCCGCCGCCGTGCGTGAAGTGCAGGAGGAGCTGTGCATTACCCCCACCGGCATCCGCGCCGCGGGTGAGCTGCGTTTCCAGTTTGTCGATGGCTACCGTCTGCATTGCCACGTCTTTACCGCCACCGGGCACGCGGGCACTCCCACCGAGACCGACGAAGCCTCGCCGTTGTGGATGTCACGCGGGCGGATTCCGTTTGACGAGATGTGGGCCGATGACCGGCTGTGGTTCCCGCACCTGCTCGCCGGAGTGCCGTTCTCCGGACGCTTCCTGTTTGATGGCGATACCATGCTGGGCCACGATCTGCACGCAGGCTGAGGCAGGGGAGGAGCAGGGAGGGCGTGCGTCTGCGATCGCTGCTGATCTGGCCGCTGCTCCGCCGGCGCATCCGCCGCAGCATGGCGTGGCGGCTATCGCTGTCGCACCTGCTCACCGTGCTGCTGACGCTGCTGCTGCTGTTCGCCATCCTGGGCACCGCTGGCGCCGTCATCACCCTGCTCCAGCGCCCCGCTGCCTCCGAGCCGGCGCGGGACGCCCGCGAGGTGACGCGCCTGTTTCCCCAGGGCATCAACCTGACGGCGCTGCGCTCCGCCGTCTACCAGGATGCCGCCGCCACCGTGCTGCGCGCCCTGGCTGAGCGGACCGTGAAGCTTGACCAGGATCTGAGCCTGGTCAGCATTACGTTCGAGTCACCCCGGCGGCTGGAACACGTGAACTCCATCTCGGTGGTAGACCGGGCCGGCACGATTGTCATCTCCAGCGCCCCCACGCTCACCGGCCGTCATGTGTCGGTCATCGCACCGTATGCCGAGCAGGTGGCGGCACGGGCGCTGGCGGGAGCGACCGGGCTGGAGGGCAATAGCATCATCCGCCGCGCGGGCGATACACGGGCGGTAGGCGCCTATCCGCTGCTGGAGCAGGCGGGCGAGCCTGCAGCGGTGGTGGTGGATAAGGCGGGGCTCACCAACCCCAGTGGCTGGGACTTCCTGGGTGAGGCACTGGGACAGCTGGTGGTGATCGCCGTGCTGAACACGGCGTTGATCGCCATCCCGGCGGCGCTGGCGGCGCTGATCGTCGGGGTGCCGCTGGCGCGGGCGATTGTCCGGCCGGTGCGCGCGCTCACCAGTGCCACGGCGGCGATTGCCGCTGGCGATCTGAGCCGCCGGGTGCCGGAGCGCGGCGAGGACGAACTTGCGGCGCTGGCAGCGCGCTTCAATGGCATGGCAGACCGGCTGGGTGAGACGCTGGCACACGAGGCCGAGCAGCGGTCCCGGGCCGAGGACCGCACCCGCGAGCTGTCCGCTCTGCTCGATATCTCGCGCACCGTCGCCAGCACGCTTGACTTACAGGCGCTCTCCGGTCTGGTGCTGGACCAACTGCGCCGGGTGATTGCGTACACCGGCGCCAGCATCCTGACCATGGAGGGGGAGGATCTCGTGATGCTGGAGACACGGGCCCAGCAAAGTGCCGCCTGGACCCACGGCCAGCGCTACACCCTCGATCCCGCCAATCCCCTGTGGGCGCAGGTGAGCGGGCGCCGAAGCGTGCGCATCGCTGATATCCGCCAGGATGCGCCACTAGCGAACGCGTACCGCGCCGTGATCGGCCCGCAGCGGCTGGCAGCCGCCCCCTATCGTGACATCCGCTCGTGGATGGCGGTGCCGTTGACGGCGCAGGACCGGCTGGTAGGGCTGCTCACCTTCTCATACAACGAGCCGGACCGGTTCGGTGAGGCCGATCTCCGGCTGGCTCAGGCGGTGGCGGACCTGGCAACACTCGCCATTGAGAACGCGCGGCTTTACCACCAGGCGGCGGAACTGGCGGCGCTGGAGGAGCGCACCCGCATCGCCCGTGACCTGCACGACTCCGTCACCCAGTCCATCTTCAGCATCGGCATGCTGGCACGCGCTGCCCGTGCCCAGCACCAGCGCGATGCTTCCACCGTGGGCGACACGCTGCGCCGCATCGACGACGTGGCGGCCGACGCCCTGCGGGAGATGCGCTCGCTGCTGGCCGAGCTGCGCCCTGCGGAGCTGGAAGAGGGCGGGCTGTGCGCCGCGGTGGAACGCTTCGTCCAGGGATTCCGCAGCCGCACCGATGCGACCGTCACCTGCGAGGCGGAGGCGCAGACACCGCTACCGGCCCGGGTAGAGACGGCGGTGTTCCGCATGGTGCAGGAGGCGCTGGGCAACGCTGCCAAGCACGCCGGCGCCACCGCCATCGCCGTCCGTATCGCCGAGCAGGACGGCTACCTTGTCGCTTCCGTTCAGGATAACGGCGCCGGCTTCGATCCGGCGGCGCCGCCGGCCGCCGACGGCCTGCGTGGCGGCACCGGCCTGCGCTCCATGCGCGAGCGCGCCGCCGCCTTGGGGCTCCAGCTCACCATCAACAGCCGCCCGGGTGGCGGCGCCACCATCACCGTCCGCGCGGCGACCGGTGATGGTGGCCAGCGGCCGGGTGTCCGGCAACCGGCATCCGGGGGGTGAACGGCTCCCAGTTGTGGCCAATCCCTGGCCGGCGGGTGAGAGACACCCGCCCCCCAACTTCTGGGAAGCGTGCTCGGCGGCCACGTTGCGGGCGGTCGCGGGTGCGGTGCGGCCGGTGCTACCCGCTGTCTCGGCTGAGTTGCCGGGCGATGCCACGCGGCGGTGGGGCGGCGGTGTGGTAGGTGAGCAGCAGGGCCGTTTGGTTGCGGCTGCGGTAGCGGCGCTCGACCCTGACCGCCTCTTCGGCGGCAAATCCCTCCGCCACCACGGCGCCCAGGCTCAGCCCGGCGTGACGGTCGTGGGCGTAGACGCGGAACAGCACCCACTGGTCTGGGTAGCGGGCGGCGACGGCGTGGTGATCCAGCAGATCACCGGCGGGGGCCGCCGCCGGGGGCAGCGGCTCGACCCACGCCTCGGCCGCTGCCGGTGTCAGGTGCAGGAAGCCAATGGTGCCGAGCGACGTGTCCATGTTGCGGGGGTACATAGGGCTGCCGGGGTTGACCAGCAAGGTGCCGTCCATCACCTCGGCCACGGGCACATGGGTATCTCCGAAAACGACGACGTCACACGGCCCGCCGAAGTGGTACTGCATCAGTGCGCGCACCGGCCGGTGTACCGGGTCAACATCCATGTCATGACACAAACCCACGCGGTAGCCTGCCAGGTCCAGTGTCCAGGTGGGACGCAGCCGCGGATCGTCCGGGCACACCGGCCGCCCGGCGCCGCCGTCGTCACCGTTGCCGCGGCAGGCGAACACGGGGGCGCCGGTGCGCTGCTCCAGCCGGTCCAGCACTGGCAGGATGTGGATATCACCGGCGTGCAGGATCGCCTCCACCCGCTCCGTGCGGAAGCGTTCATACACCTGCGGCCACAGGTCCGGACCTGCCTCGGGAATGTGCGTGTCTGCAATCAGGCCAATCAGCATCGCGGCATCCCTTCCTCAGCCGGGGGCATGGTAGCACGACGGGGGTATTGGGCAGCGGGTATCCGGCGGGCAGCGTGCGGGGAACGTGTCGGGTAATACCTGACAGGGGTACCTTGCAGTGCCGGACGCGGAGCCCTATAATGGGAAGTAAGAGAGGGTGGAACCGATGCCCGCTTCGCGGCGCGTGCATATGGCTGTCCTGGCTCCGGGGGTGCGGTCACAGCAGCTCATCTTGGCGCTGCTGGCGGCGGCGTTGCTGTGGACCAGCTTCGCCGGGCGTGCCGGGATGCAGGTGCTGTCCGAGGCCACCGCTGCCCGCCTGGTCTCCCTACATCAGCACGGCATCCCCGGCGAGCGCGCCTATGTCGCCACCCATGGCCAGCCCGCGCCGTTTGTGCCCGGGCACTGCCACGCGCCCCTGTCTACTCCCGGCGCCCAGCCCGGCCCGGACGATGTGATGGCAGCTAGCGCGCTCAGCGGCAGCGTGCTGTGCGCGGTTGCCGTGGCAGCGGCGGCTGTGCCTGCCGCCGTGCTGCCGGTGCCACCGGCGGAGACGCTCTCCCCCGAAGGCCGGACGCTGCTACCGCTGATCCTCCCGCCACGCTAGTCCCTTCGTCGCTGTGCCTGCCTGCCAATGCGCCCCAGCGGCCCGCCTCCGTGTGGACCTGCCCGGCGTAGCGCGTTCGTCTGTCGAAGGGAGATCCCTGCCCATGCATTTCGTGTTCAATCGCACGTTGATCAGCCTCAGCGCCCTGGCGCTGGCTGTGGTCATCGCCGGTACGTTTGCTGCAACCTCCTCGCGGGCCCAGCCGGCCGGCAGCACCGAACAGCGGCTGGCCGCGCTGGAGGAGCGGATGACCGCGCTCACCCAGCAGGTGCAGGCCGGCCAGGTGGCCGCGGTAATCAGTGCGGTGCAGGTGGTGGATGGCGCCGGGCTGCATGCGATGGAGGATGCGCTGAAGGCGGGCGACCTCAAGGCCGGGTATCTGGGCGCCGCCCGCCGCACTCGCCTGACCGTTGCCGCCACCACCTGGCCGGCCGAGCTCCAGGCGGGCGCGCGCGATCTGGCGCACGACCTCGAGAATCTCCAGCGGGCGCTTGAGATCGAAGACGTGGCCGCCGCCGCGGAGGCTGCCACCGCCGCGCATGACAGCGGCCATGACCTGTCCAGCGCCGTCTACACCTGGCTGGCGAAGGAGGCAGGCACGACGCCGAACCTGCGCAACGCCCCGGCGACGGCCGGCGGACACTAACCGGGCATCTGGCAGCCGGGGAGTTGACGCCTTCCCGTTGATGCGAGAGGAACACTGCCATGAGTCGCTTCTTTAGGGTAGCTGCGGTAGCGTTGCTGGCGCTGGTCATTGCGGGGCCGGCGCTCGGCGGCCAGACGGCGCGGGCGCATACGTTCTTGCTGTGGTCCGATCCGGCCGCTGATGCGGTGCTGACCGCCTCACCGGAGTGGGTGACGCTCGGCTTTGATGTCAACCCGGCGCGGGGCACGACCATTGCCGTGCTAGATGAGTGGGGAAACGATCTGGCGGCCGGCCCGACCGTGCGCGATGGCGAGAAGGCGGGCGTGCCGGTGTGGCCGCTGGGGCCAGGCATCTACACCGTCACCTACACCGTTGTCTCTTCAGATGACGGCCACGAGACAGCCGGCAGTTTCCTGTTCACCATCGTGCCCGCACAGTGAGTCCAGGAGTGAGGGTGATGACCCAGGTAATGCAACGGTTTGGGCGGGGGGCAGCGGTGCTGATGCTGGGTCTGCTGGCCTTGGCGGCAGCACTGGCGCCCGTACCGACCTCCGCCCATGAGCGGCGGGTCGTGGCGGGCAAGTATGCCCTCGTGGCCGGCTTCCTGGAGGAACCGGCCTACGTGGAGGAGGCGAACGGCGTGTCGCTGGCCGTCACGAACATCCAGAGCAACAACCGGCCGGTGGAAGGTGTAGAGAAGACGCTGAAGGTGGAGGTGACCACCGCCGGACAGAGCAAGGTGTTTGACCTGCGCACGGTGTTCAGCCGCGAGGGCGCTTATCAGGCGCAGTTCATCCCCACCAAGGAGGGGGCATACAGCTTCCGCTTCTTTGGCACCATCGAGGGGACGGAGATCAACGAGAAGTTCGAGTCCGGCCCGGGCCGGTTCGATGAGGTGATCAGCAAAGGCCCTGCCCAGTTCCCGGCACCGGTGCCCACCAACGGAGAACTGGCGCAGCAGGTGCGCGGCGGCGCCGGCCCGGCCCCCGCGCCGGGCGAGCGCGTGCAGGACGCCATCGACAAGGCAAACAGCGCCCGCACCACCGGCCTGATTACCGGCGGGGCCGGCATCCTTGTCGGGCTGGCCGGGCTGGCGGTGGCGCTGGTGGCGCTGCGCGGCCGCGGCGCTGCCGGCGGAGGCAGGCGCGCGGGCACGGGTTCGGAGCCGGTGTAACCGGGACCGGCCGGAAGCTCATGAACCAACAACCGCGCCACTGGCTGCTTATCCTCCTGCTCCTGCTGGGAGCAGTGGCGGCGTTGCGTCCCGCCCCCGCCGCGGCGCACGCCGAGCTGGTGATCTCCGATCCGCCCGCCCAGGCGGTCATGTCCCGCGCCCCGGCGCGCGTACAGCTCACCTTTACTGAGGAGCTGATCGCGCGCGATGCCGAGGTGCAGGTGGTAGACGTTCGCCGCAACCGCGTGGATAAGAACGACGCCGCCATCATCCCCGGTACCCGCGACGGTCTCGGCATCAGCCTCAACGACAATCTGCCGGACGGTGTGTATACCGTGCAATGGAAGGTGGTCTCCGCCGTGGACGGCCACCTTACCCGCGGCGCCTTTCCCTTCACCGTTGGCGAACCGGGCTCGCTGCCGGAAGGCGCCATCGATGTTGACGTCGAGAGCGTCACCGAGTCGGGTGGGGTGCCCGGTGTCATTGCTCGCTGGCTGATGGTGCTGTCCGCGGCGGTGCTGACGGGGTCGTTCCTGTTTGTGCCGCTGATGCTGGCCCCGGCGCTGCGGCTGCTGGACCGGATGGCGCCAGAAGGCCGCGGCCGCCCGCGGGATGAGAGCGCTGCCGTCACCGAGGAAGCCGTCACCCAGGTGGCGCGTGCAGCCGGCGAACGGCTGCAGTGGCTGGCGACGCTGGCGCTGACCGGGGCGGTGGCCGCCACCTTGCTCGGCCTGCTGGTGGATACCGCCACCGCTAACGACATCAGCTATCGCGCTGCCCTCGGTAGCCCCCTGTGGGAGCGGCTGACGGAGACCGATGCCGGCCGGCGCTGGCTGGCCCGGGCGGTACTGCTCGGGCTGACCGGCCTGGGACTGGCGCTGGTGGAGCGCGAGGTGAAGGCGCACGGCCGGGCGGCACTGGCCGCCCCCTCGTGGTGGCTGCTGCTGGCGGCAGCGGGGGCGGGCGCGCTGTTCATCCAGAGCCTCGGCTCGCACGCGGCGGCGCTGCGTTCGGCACAGACGCTGGCTACGGCGGTGGACTTCGTGCATCTGCTGGCCGTGGCGGTGTGGCTGGGCGGGCTGGTGCAGTTCGCCTTTGCCCTGTTGCCGGCGCTGGCGCCGCTGGGCGGCCCGCCTCGTACTCGCCTGCTGGCCGGGTTGATCCCGCGCTTCTCCGTGATCGCCGGCAGCAGCGTGGCGATGATCGTCGCGACGGGCATCTACCAGACGCTGCGGCTGACTGTCAGTCTGGACGTGCTCACGTCGGCAGGCTGGGGACAGGCGCTGCTCTGGAAGCTGGCGCTGTTCGTGCCGCTGCTGGCGCTGGCGGCGTTCAACCTTGTCGTCGTGCGCCGCTGGCTGGCACAGCTGGCGGCCCGCACCGACCGCCCGGCGCGGGAGACGGCGGCGCGGGTACGGCTGCACTTCCGCCGTGTGCTTCTGGCCGAAGTAGCGCTGGCAGCGCTGGTGATGCTGGCCGTGGGGGTGCTGACGGGCAAGGCGCCGGTCACCACCCGTGCGCTGGCTACGGGACCCAGCCGCCCGGTGATCCTGACGATTGTGGCCGAAGATCTCAAGGGCCGGCTGGTGATTGCCCCGGCGCGGCTGGGGCTGAACCGCTTTGACCTGACCGTCACAGACACCGGCGGCCGCCCCGTGCCGGATGCGACCGCTGTCCTGTTGCGCATCAGCACGCTGGACGCCGAGACCGGCGTGAACGAGGCGGCGGCCACGGCACTGGGAGCGGGGCGGTTCACCGCCACGAACTCCTATCTCAGCACCGCCGGCTTCTGGGATGTGACGGCGCTCGTCCGGCGGCCGGGTGTGGATGAGGTGCGCATCCCGTTTCAGTTCACGCTTGGTGAGCGCAGCGGCGCGGTGAATGTGCGAGAGAACCGCCCGGCGGCGCCGCTGGCCCGCGGGCGCGAGATCTTCCAGAACTCCTGCATGCAATGTCACGGCGCGGGAGCGCGCGGTGATGGGCCGCTGGCTGCCGCCCTCAACCCGAAGCCGCTGGACCTGACGGTCCACGTGCCGCTGCATACCGACACCGAGCTGGCGAACTGGATCGCCAATGGTGTGCCCCGCACGGCGATGACCGGCTTCAAGGACCAGTTCTCGGAGGAGGAGATCCAGGCCATCATCAACTACCTGCGCCAGGTAGCCGAGCAGGCCGGCCAGGAGCGGTGAGCGGGGCCCCCTGCGCAGTCTCATCCCTGGCCACAGCTCCGCGAGGAGCCAGCCCGAGCGGCACGCCACCGGTTGCCCCTTGGCAGATGCGAACTCCGCGATGTGGCTAATGCTGAGTGCGTAGCCAAGGGGATGTCCACGGCGCGCCACTCGTTACCCCGAGCCTGGATGATGCACGGACGGCCGGGGCCGGCAGGCGTGCCGCTCCCCCATGGGGGCATTCCTCCGGCGCCGGTCTTCCAGATGCAACTGATTGCAGCTACTATCGCTTGTGGATAGACCGGCCGGCGGCGAGGTAGCGGCCGGGGGAGGGTTGGACATGGGGCGGATGCTGAGTGTGGTGATGGCGGCGGCGCTGCTGCTGGGTGTAGGGGCGTGCAGCTCCGGCGAGGACGGCAATGGCGGCGGCAAGAGCGCCTGGGCGGATGACCTGAGCAAGAACGACGGCAAGCTCAAGGTCGTCACCAGCGTGGCGCCGATCTCGGACATCGTGCGCAACATTGGCGGCGACCGCATCGCCCTGCACGGAGTGATTCCGGATGGCACCGACTCGCACACCTTCGAGCCCAAGCCGTCCGACGCCAAAGTGCTCTCCCAGGCCGACCTGATCCTGATGAACGGGATGCACCTGGAGGAGCCGACGCTCAAGCTGGCAGAGGCGAACAAGAAGCAGGGCGCCGAGATCAAGCTGCTGGGCGATGCCGCCGTGGCGGAGAAGGACTGGATGTATGACTTCTCCTTCCCCAAAGAGGCGGGCGACCCCAACCCGCACGTGTGGATGAACCCGCGGATTGCCCTCAGGTTTGCCGAGCTGACGAAGACCTGGCTGTCGGAGCGGGATCAGAACAACGCCGCGTACTACCAGGCTAACTACGACAAGTACAAGGCGGTGATTGACCAGCTCGACGCCGGCATCCGCGAGGCGCAGCAGACGGTACCGGAGAAAAACCGCAAGCTTGTCACCTACCATGACTCGTGGGCGTACTGGGCCAAGGAGTATGGCTGGACGGTGATTGGCGCGGTGCAGCCCGCCGACTTCAAAGAGCCGCGCCCGCAGGATGTGGCGGCGATCATCGACCAGGTGAAGAAGGAGCAGGTGCCGGCCATCTTCGGCTCTGAGGTCTTCCCCAGCAAGGTGCTGGAGCAGATTGCCAAGGAGAGCGGCGCCAAGTACGTGGATAAGCTGAGCGACGACGAACCGCCCGGCAAGGCTGATGAGGCGCGCCACACCTATGTTGGCATGCAGCTCGAGAACATGAAGCAGATGTTCGCTGCGCTCGGTGGGAACGCCGGCGCTCTCAATAACGTCAAGCCCGACCGCGTCTACCTGGCCAAGTAGGGGGTGAGGGGCCGCTCCTCCTCCGCACACAAGCAAGAGGCCCCCTCGGCCCGGTGATGGGCGAGGGGGCCTCTTGCTGCAACCAGACGGCAGCCCGCCGGCTGCTACGTGGCGATGAACAGTGGCGCCATCACCAGGGTAATGGTGGCCAGCAGCTTGATCAGCACGTGCAGCGCCGGGCCGGCAGTGTCCTTGAACGGGTCGCCGACGGTGTCACCGACGACGGCGGCGGCGTGCTCGGGAGATGCCTTGCGCACGACGGTGCCGTCGGCGTTCTTCATGCCGCCGGACTCGATGAACTTCTTGGCGTTGTCCCAGGCGCCGCCGGAGTTGTTGAGGAAGGTGGCGACCATGATGCCGCCGATGGTGCCGACGATCAGCATGCCCGCTACCGCTACCCAGCCGGCGCCACCGTTGTTGGCCGCGCCGGGGATATGCATTTCGCTGTCGCGGAAGGCGCGGAAGATGACGCCCACCACGATCGGCAGGCCGACCGCGAGGATACCGGGCATCACCATCTCGCGCAGGGCAGCGCGGGCGGTGATGTCCACGGCGCGGGCGTAGTCCGGGCGGTCCTTCCCTTCCATGATGCCGGGCATCTCGCGGAACTGGCGGCGCACTTCCTGGATGATGGAGCCGGCCGCCCGGCCCACGGCGCGGATCGCCATGGAGGAGAACAGGAAGACCAGCATCACGCCCAGCAGCGCGCCGACGAACACGTCCACATTGGCGACGTCGACCGGCAACTCCTGGGTGAGCGGGATGCCGATGCGCTCCTTCACCTTATCCAGGTAGGCAGAGAACAGCAGGAAGGCGGCCAGACCGGCAGAGGCCACCGCGTAGCCCTTGGTCAGGGCCTTGGTGGTGTTGCCGACGGTGTCCAGCGCGTCCGTGATGTGGCGGGTGCCTTCCGGCGCGCCGGAGAATTCGGCGATGCCGCCGGCGTTGTCCGTGATCGGACCGAAGGTGTCCATCGCCAGGATGTAGGCGGCGGACATCAGCATGCCCATGGTGGCGACGGCCGTGCCGTAGATGCCCAGGGTGAAGCCGGACAGTCCGGCGACCTCGGCCTTCGAGCCGAGGGTGAAGGAAACGACCAGCGACAGGCCGATGGCGATGGCGGTGGCGGCGGTGGTCTCAAAGCCGACCGCCGTACCGATGATCATATTCGTCGCCGGGCCGGTGCGGGAGGCGTTGGCGATCTCTTGCACCGGCCGCCAGGCGCCGGCGGTGTAGTACTGGGTGATATAGACGAAGGCGAAACCGTTGGCGATGCCGGCGATACCGCACAGGAAGAACCAGTGCCAGACATCGCCCAACAGCGCACGGGTGGTGATGAACAGCCCTACCACCGATAGCGCCGAGACGATGTAGAAGCCCATGTTCAGCGGCGTCATCGGGTTCTGGTTCGGGTCGTCCTTGGCAAAGAAGGAGACGCTGATCGTGCCGATGATGGTGGCAAACACGCCGAAGGAGCGCAGCACCAGCGGGAAGATGATCCAGCCGATATCCTCGGTGACGGCGGCAATGGCGACGCCGAGGATCATGGCGCCGATATTCTCGGCAGACATCGACTCGAACAGGTCGGCGCCGCGGCCGGCGCAGTCGCCGACGTTGTCGCCCACCAGGTCCGCCACCACGGCGGCGTTACGTGGGTCGTCCTCGGGGATACCGGCCTCGACCTTGCCCACCAGGTCGGCGCCCACGTCGGCGGCTTTGGTGTAGATGCCGCCGCCGAGCTGGGCAAACAGCGCCACGAAGCTGGCGCCGAAGCCGAAGCCGACCATCAGGAACGGGGTGATCTCATCCGGCTTGCCCAGCACTTTGGTGAAGATGCCATACAGCCCGGAGACACCGATCAGCGACAGGGCGACGACGAGGAAGCCCGAGACGGCGCCGCCACGCATGGCGACGGTGATCGCGTCTTTGAGGCTGCGCTGAGCGGCGGCGGCAGTGCGCAGGTTGGAGCGCACCGAGATGTACATGCCGATGAACCCGGCCAGCGCCGAGGCGGCCGCGCCGACGAGGAACGAGATGGCGGTGAACAGCGCCTCTTCGCCCTTGCTCACTTCCTCGTCGCCATAGGTGATGACGAAGCGCGTGCCATCGTCAGGGTTCGTCAGACAACCCGCTTCAGCGTTGGCGGGGCAGGGCTGCTTGACGATCTCCTTGACACCCTCGGAGACCGCGCCCACCACGACCGCGATGACGATGGCCGCGGCCACGGCCAAGGCGGCAATCGTGACATACTGCCGCCGCAGGAATGCCATCGCGCCCTCGAAGATCAGTCCCGCGACGTCCTGCATCTCCGGTGTGCCCGTGTCACGTCTGAGGACGTCCCACGCCAGCCAGAATGCGAATAGGACGGCGGCGACCCCCGCGACAGGCACGAGGTACACCAGGCCCATACGCCCCTCCTTGTGGTTTCGCGGGTCCGGCGGCCGCCCCAACATAGGAATAACGGGCCGCGCCCGTTATCCAAGGAAGTGCTGCACCAACCCGGCCCGTGATGTTCGTGGGGAGTCTAACAAGCGCCCCAGTAGTGAGCAAGCGCGCCTCACCCGCATCGCGCGACAGGGCCAGAGGCTGAGAACAGCAGACAGCCGGCGCCCAGCCCGCCGCTGCCGGATTCACCCACGCCCTGCGCGCGGCCCATCGCTGCCAAAGACCCCCCGCGCGCTGCGCTCACGGCCCATCGCTGTCAAAGACCCCCCCCGCGCGCTGCGCACGCGACCCATCGCTGCCAGAGAGACCCCCCGCGCGCTGCGCGCGCGACCCCCCTGCTAGGGGGGTGAACGAGGGGCGCGGCGCGCGACCCCTCTGCTAGGGGGGTGAACGAGGGGCGCGGCGCGCTACCCCCGTCATCTTCCTGCTAGGAGGTCTCATCGGCGGGGCCGCCCCTCCTCGTCATCCCCCTTAGCAGGGGAATCAACCGTGGCCCGCTCTCCTCGTCATCCCCCTGCCAGGAGGTCTCATTGGCGGGGCCGCCCCTCCTCGTTATCCCCCCTAGCAGGCTCATCATTCATCACATCTTTGGAGTCGTGAGAGAGCTAGGGGCATGCTTTTTGCGCATGTCTCTGCCACGAATGGGGATTGGTTATGCGCAAGGCGCATGCATCTGGGTAACTGGGCTGTCCTCAGCCGGGTGGGCGGCACGCCGCACGCGCCCTCCATCCCCGCGGGCAGCCCGATACCGCCTTTCCGGAGCGGTGCGACCCTGCTCCTCACGAATTGTGATGAATGATGAGTAGCAGGGGGGATGCCCGCAGGGCAGGGGGGGGCCTGGCGGCCGCAGGGTCCGGCTACCCTTCGCGCGCGTAGGTGGCGGCGGTGTCGCGGTCCAGGGCGGCGCCTACCTGCTCGGCGGCGGCCAGCGCCCCGGCAGATAGCACGGCGCGGACACCGGCCGCGGTGGCGTTGCGAGATTGCTGGTCCAGGGGCGCGATCTGGATCTGGCGCTCATCGCGCAGGGCTTGGGCCGCGGCAAGCAGCGTGGCCGCCCGCTGCGGCTGGTGTTGGGCAGCCGCCACCGCGGCGAAGCCGTCCAGGCAGCCGATGATACCCAACAGATCGCCGATCTCCTGGTTGAGGGTAAGTGCCTCCGCGTACTCCTTGAACGCCTGGTGGGGCGCGCCCTCCACCAGTGCCAGCCGGGCGAGATCGGCCCGGGCCCGGGCCAGCGGTTCTAAGATGCGCTCCTGGATGGCGATGGGTACGGCCCTCTCCAGGTGTTCACGCGCTGCGGCTAGGTTGCCGGTGTCCAGCGCCAGCGCGCCCAGGCGCTGATGGACCGCGGCGAAGTCCGCCTTGTTCTCCAAGCCGTCCAGGAGCCGCAGCGCTTTGCGGTACTGCTGCTCGGCGTCGCTGAAGTCCATCTGCAGCTGGTAGCTGGCGCCAAGTTCCAGCAGAGCCGATACGAGGTCAACCTCGTCGCCCACCGCTTCGTAGATCTTGACGATGCGGTCGTAGCGCTCCCGCGCGCTGGGGTAGCCGCCGAGCGTCGTTTCTACCGCGGCTAGGTTCGTCTCCAGGGCGGCGGCGCGTAGCACGTCGCCCGCCTTGGTGACGATGGCCAGCGCCTCGGTGGTCTGCTCGCGCGCGAGGACGAAGTTGCCCTCCTTGGCGGCGATAATGGCGAGATTGCCGAGGACGTTGGCGATACCCTGCTCGTTGTTGGCCCGGCGCTGCGTGGTCAGGCATTCCTCCCACAGCGGCCTGGCAAGGGCGAAGTCTCCCTGGCTGCCATAGACGTTGCCCAATTGCATCAGGGCGATGCCGATCCACCAGTCCTGGCCGGTGGCCTTCGCCGTGGCTACGCCCTGTTCCAGCGCCTCGACCGAGTCGCTGAAGTCTCCCTGATCCATGGCGAGCATGCCCAGGCCGATGTAGGCGCGGGCGCGCGGCACGCTCGCCGTGCCATCGCTGTGTTCGGTAGCGGCGCTCAGGCGGCGGCGGCCCTCCGCCTGGTAACCGCGGAACGACCAGAACGGCCGGGTGTTGGCAGCCAGTGTCATCCCTGCTTCAGCTTCGGCCGGGTCACCTGCACACCAGGCGATGGCGGCCCGCAGGTTGTCGTGCTCCACCTCACCGCGTTTGAGCCACAGCGCCTGCCTGTGGCGGAACAGACCGTTGTTGAGGCTGTCGGAGAAGGTCAGGTACCAGTCACGGTGGCGGCGCTGCGTTGCGGCCGCTTCACCGGCGGACACCAACCGCCGGCCGGCATACTGGCGAACCGGCTCGAGCAGGCGGAAACGAGGGCCGGCGGCGGTGGCGATCCGCTGCATCAGTCCCAGCGCCACCAGCGCCCGCAGTCGCGCGGCCATCGTCTGAGCGCGCTCCCCCGTTTCCCCGCAGATGGCCGCGGCCGCCGCAGCGGTGGCGCCGCCGGCGAAGACAGAGAAGCGGCGCAGCAGCGTCTGCTCGGTGGGAGGGAGCGTGTCGTAGCTCCAGTCCAGTACGGTTTCTAGCACGCGGTCACGCGGGATGACCTCGTCCGGCCGCCCGGTGAGTGCGCGTACCCGCTCGGCCAGCGCAGTGGCCACCGCCGTCACCGATGCCCCCGCCACACGGGCCGCCACCAGTTCAATGGCGAGCGGCATACCGTTGAGCTGCCGGCAGATGGCGTGCACGGCAGCGGCCCCAGCGGCGGTGGGGCGCAGTCCGGTGCGCTCCAGGAATAAGGCGGTGGCGTCGTGGGCTGCCAGGTCGTCCGTGATGGCCGGCGGGCTGTCCAGCGAACGGATCAGGTGGCTGGCCTCGCCCGGGAACCCCAGCAATTCCCGGCTCGTTGCCAGCAGCTTGATACCGGGACAGGAGGGCACCAACCGGGCCGCGAGATCGCGCGGGCCGGCGCCGAGGTGTTCGCAGTTGTCCAGCACCAGCAGCAGGCGCTTGGCGCTGAGATGGTCCACCAGGGCATCGACGGCCGGTTGCTCCGGCGGTGGCCGCACACCCAGCACCGCTGCCACCGTCTGCGCCACCAGCTCAGGGTCGGACAGCGCCGCCAGCTCCACCAGCCACACGCCGTCCGGGAAGGCGGTGCGTGCCTCCTTGGCGATTTGCAGCGCCAGGCGGGTCTTGCCCGCGCCGGCGACGCCGGTGATGGTGAGCAGCCGTACCCCGGCGAGCAGCCGGTGCGCCGCCCGCCGTTCGGCGCCCCGGCCAATGAAGCGGTTTACCTGCCGGGGCAGATTCGAGGGGGCTCTGGTAGCCACCAGGCGGATCGTCGGGTCATCTGCTGTGCGTGCGGGGGCCGGCTGGTCAGGGGCAGGCCACGGGATTGCCGGCGCCAGGGCCAGCCGGCGAAGAGCGTCCTCCAGCGCCTGGGCGAGGTCGCTCGGGGTGGCGTAGCGTTCGTCGGGATCTTTGAGCAGGCAGCGCTGCACCACGCGCGCCACCGGCTCGGGCACCATTGCCGGCAGCGGCGGTGGGCTGGTGGTGGCGTGCCTTTGCAGCAATGCCTGTGCTGTCTCGGCGGTGAACGGCGGCGCGCCAGCCAGCAGCTCATACAGCATCACGCCGATGGCGTAAATGTCCACACGAATATCCCCGGCGCTCGTCAGCCGCTCGGGGGCACTGTAGGCAGGAGACCCCAGATACTGCCCGGTGACGGTGAGCGTGAGGTCACTGGCCGAGCGAGCGATGCCGAAGTCCAGCACCTTGACCTGTCCTTCGGTGAGGATGACATTCTGGGGTTTGAGGTCGCGGTGGACCACACCGGCCCTATCAGCGGCTTCGGCGGCGCGGGTGATCTCCAGCACCACGCCCAGCGCCTCCGGCAGCGGCAGGACCCCGCGGCGCTGCAAGTGTGCCGCTAGCGTCTCGCCGGTGATCAGCTCCATCACGATGTAGGCCGCGCCGTCGTGGGTGCCCTGGTCATAGATGCGCACCACACGGGGGGAGGTGATGGCGGCGGCGGTCTGCGCCTCACGGCGGAAGCGGCGGCTGTAGGTCTCATCGCGGGCGAAGCCCAAATGCAGCAGTTTGACCGCCACCTCACCGCCGGTGCGCTGATCGCGGGCGCGGAATACCGTGCCCGTTGCGCCGCTGCCGAGCGCCGTCTCCAGCAGATAGCGACCGCTGATCAGTGTCCCGCGCACCGTGGTTCCCCTCCTCCTGCCCGAGCCCCGCTTCCCTCATGCCATATCTAGCCGGTAGCCGTAGCGCGACGCCGTGACGATGGCCACGCGGCGGCCCGCCGGTGTGGCCGCCTCCAGCTTGCGCCGCAGCCCGGTGATGAGCGTGTTCAGGTCGGCGTCATGGGGCACGTCTGCCGATTCCGGCCATAGGGCGCGTACCAGGTCCTGCTTGGGCACCGCTGCCAGGCCCGCGCGGTGCAGCAGTGCCAGCGCCTCGAACTCCTTGGGCCGTAGCACCAGGGCGTGCCCGCCCAGGATCGCCTCATGCCGGGCGGCGTCAATCACCAGCAGGCCGGCGCCCGGCCCGAAGGTATCGGTGGCATCGGCATCACTCACGCGCCAGGTGATATCCGGGCGGCCGGGCAGTGCGATCACCGCGCCCAGCACCAGGGCCGCGTGACCATTGGCCAGGATGCCATCGAGCAGCACGCCGTTGGCGCTGTGGACGGTGAGCACGCAGCCATCCGCCTGGCGCTGTATCTCGGCGTGGCGGCGGGAGATGTACCTACCTTCGACCACGATGTTGCAGGCGGGAGAACGGCCGATGGTCAGTGGCGTGCTACCGAGCGGGTACGCCCGGCCATCGAGGCCGTTGTGTATCTCGGTGAGCTGCCACTGAACCAGCGATAGCTTGCGCATAACAGGACTATGACGGATGGGTCAACGTTCGGGCAAGATAGGCGTCCGGCTGTTCAGTCGTTGCACTGTCAGAGAGAAATGAGTGCGGCATGATAATTGCGCCACCGGCTGCGCCATAGACTCGCGGAAGCAAACGTGAGGTGACGGGTGATGATACCGGCACGATGGCGCAGGCGCACCGGGATGATCGGCGCGCTACTGCTGGCACTGCTGGCGGTGGGGTATGTCCTGGGCGCTGCCGCCGGCGCGAGCGCCCAGGGGGCGGAGTGCCAGTACTCGGCCACGCTGACCATTGAGGGCCGGATC
>WBZO01002510.1_pt1 | contig 23694 bp, 18 predicted proteins | sample 5204261 | NCBI WGS metagenome assembly WBZO01 (sample SAMN12412400, study PRJNA552823) | activated sludge metagenome | isolation source: activated sludge from anammox sidestream of wastewater treatment plant... | place: USA: North Carolina | collected 2017-09 | reverse complement strand
GACGTCTACGAGGAGGCCGGCGCGGTTGGGGGCAAGTTCGACGATGCGCAGCGCGCCGAGTTGGTGCCGCGACTCGGCGCCGGAGCGGCAGCGCACCGTCGCGACGGGCGCGTAGTCGCCCGCGGGAAGAGCGGCCTCGACGCGCGTGACGGGCACGGGGAAGTACGTGCCGACGTCGAGGTCGCTGGTGTGGATGGCGTCGGCGGCAACCGGCACCTCGCGCCCGGCGACCGTCAGGAGCATGCCGGCCGGCGGATCGGCGGGGCGGCAGGCGTGACCGTAGAGCGTCAGGTTGCCGGTGGCGCCGTCCGTCCAACCGAGGTAGCTGCCGCCGCTCAGGACGACCTGGCTGGGGTGGTGCCCGAGGGAGGGGTCAGGCAGGGTGGACGGCTGTCGCGCTACAACGACCAGGTGCTCGCGGAGGCGTTCCCACGCGCCCGCGTGGGTGAACGGCAGGGCGTGCAGGGCCCGGCTCACCCCGTAGGGGGCGGCGGGCAGCCAGCGGGGCAGCGTGGCGGCGCCCACCCAGCGCTCCGCCAGCAGGGAGGCGGCGAGGGCTGCGCTCAGCGTGAGGAGCGTCGCCAGCGCGGCGATGGCGCCTCGTCTCCCTGGGCGGGGTGTCCTCACCGTGCTTGCGCCGTCTCGCGCCGGTCACCCAGCTCGCCGCTGCCGCAGGCGACCTGTAGGTCGAAGAGGTTGGTGAGTAGCGTCAACCTGGCGAAAGCCACGTCGGCGCGGAGCATCACCGCGTGCAGCTCACGGACGGGGTCTTCGAAGGGTCGCTCCGCGAGCTCCCACGGCGTGCCATGGTCGGTGGCGAAAGACTCCGGGTCGGTGTCGGCGGCCAGCCAGAGGAGGCGGAGCTCGGCGTCCCGGAGCGCCGCTAGCGCGTCGCGGTGCGTGCGGAGCAGGCGCGATACCTCGCTCACGACCTGCTCGAGCTGCGCTGCCAGCGCGGCGTCGGCTTCCGCCGTGACGCCGGCGATGTCTTGTGGACCGCGGACTCGCCTGACCGGCGGCCAGGTGAGGCGGAGCGTCTGCTCGGCGCCCGCGAGGTCGGTGGTCACGCCGGCGGCGCCCGAGAGCGGCCACCCGTCGGGCAACGCGAGGTTGGCCGTCACCCCCAGCCTGGCGGCCGTCTGGCCGCCCCGTCCGCCGCCCGCCGCGGGCGGGGCGCCGGGCGCCGGCCACGCGACCTGGTAGCCGACGTGGGCGAAGAGCCCGACCTCCAGGTCCACGGCGGCGTCCGCCTCGAACGCGAGGAGCCGTTGCCGGTGGCGCATGCGTGCGGCCTGCGCCTCGGGTGCGGTGGCCAGGCAGGCCTCGAGGCTGGGCGCCGTCCGGTCGAACGCCACGAAGACCTCGGCGAACGTGGGGATGAGGGGCGGGTCTGTGTCGACCAAGGCGCGGTTCACCGAGCCTCGCAGCTGCCGGGCGTGATCCAGCGCGAACGCCTCCAGCGCGGCCACGTCGGCGTGTAGCGACAGGAGTTCGCGTTCGCGCGGTGGCAGTCGGGCGGCGGCCTCGAGGTCGTCTGGTGGCGACCACACCTCCGACCTGAACCTTCGGAGGGCGGCGCCGGCGGCCGTGGCCAGCTCCGAGGCCAAGGCGAGGGAGACGACGTCCGACGCGAACTGCGCGCGGGCGGTCGCGCGCACGGCGGCGGCGCGCTGCTCGAGCGCCTCTTGCCTGTGCCGCTGGAGCTCGGCGCGCGGTGCGGCCCTGGCGGAGTAGAGCGGGATGTCGGCGTCCAGCCCCAGGCTCAGCTCGAGGGCGCCATAGCCGGACCACGCGAGGCGTTCGTCGAAGGCCACGCCCGGCGCGAGCGCGCCGGCCTGCACCGCTCCGACGGCCGCGAGGTCGGCCGCCTCGGCCACCAGGTGGTCCGGTGGTTCGTACGCCGCGTCGAAGCGCGTAAGCAGTTCCGCCAAGGGGTTGGCGGCGGCCACGGGCACGAGCAGGAGCGCGAGCACGGCGAGGAGCGGCGAGCCGGGGCGTGGGAGGCCTGGCCGTGGGAGGAGGGGCCGTGGGAGGAGGGGCCGTGGGGGGTGGAGCCGTGGGAGCTGGGGCCGCGGCGCGGAGGCGGTGAGGGCGCGGTGGTCCGTGCGTGGAGCGCCCGTCGTGGGGGTCATGGGGCCGGCTCGCTCGAGAAGAGGGTCACCACGACCCCCTCGAAGTAGTAGGTGGCGTCCCCGATCCTGAGGAGGGGCAGCAGTCCGAGCGTCACTGCGGTCCTGCCCGGCGCCAGGCGGCCCGGTTCGTCGACCGTCACGCCGAACGTCCTGGTGGTGCCTGGCGCGATGACGCCGAGCTCGGTGGCCGGCGGCAGGTAGGGCCGCGCGACTGGCGCGGCGGCGCCGTCGGCTCGCCGTTCGTGGGTGCCGCCCACCAGGTCGGCGAGGGCGGCGTCGGCGCTGAGCGACAGGAGCGTGATAGGCGTTGCCGACGTGTTCTCGACGATGAGGTCCTCCCGCCTCAAGGCGGTGGGCGCTGAGCCGTCGACGGCGACGCGGTCGGTGCTGGAGGAGTAGCTGACGTTCACGCCCGTCGCCCCGTCGAGGGGCGCGGCGTCCTGCACCCGCGCGACGGCCACCAGGGCGGCGCCGCGCCAAGCGGTGTCGGGGCCGGAGGCCGTGACGATCACGGTGGCGCGGCACGGCGCGGTGCTCGTGGCGACGGCCGGGACGCGCCAGACCTCCGAGGCGGTGTTGTAGGGCGTGCCCACCTCCAGGCACGGGTCCGACGAGGCGGCGGCGAAGTCGGTCAGGTCCGGCTCACCCGGGTTGGCGATGGCGATCACGATGTTGCCGGCCGCGCCGGGCGCGAGGTCCTGATAGTGGAGCGCCACGACGGGGACGTCGTCCGCGTCCCACCCGGAGGCGGCCGCGTGAGGCGAGAGGGCCGCCAGGGCGACGGCCAGGGCGCCCGTGAGGCCGGCGGTGAGGCGACGGACCCGGGGGCGGGCGTGGACGGACCGACGGTGGGGTGGCTGCATGCTTCTCCCTCCTGGTGAGTCGGGTGGTGGGCCCGGCGGACCCACCACCCGATCGGCGCGCTAGAGCGGGCTGAAGATCGTGTTGTACCTAAGGTAGCGGGTCTCGACGATGCCCGAGTCGCGGGCACCCGTCGCGACGGTGGAGCCGTCGGTGTAGACGGCGTACTCGGCGAACGTGTAGCTCGCGATCTGCCGCATGAAGGCGCGGTACACCTTGGCCCTGGTGCGGGCCGGGACGACGACCTCGTAGTTGTCCTGCATGGCGCAGGTGTAGACGGTGCCGACGTTCAGGTTGAGGCCCGTCGAGACGCCGACGCCGCCGCTCGTGAGCACGTGGGAGCACTCGTCGTTGTAGGTGAACGAGTAGCGCGCGGTGGCGGCGCCGGAGTTGACGTAGTCGCGGGCGAGCTCGTGGCGCAGCTCGGTGGGGGCGTTGTGCTTCGAGCTGACGGCCTCCCAGATGTAGGTCTGGATGCGGGGCTTGGTCTTCTTCGGGGGTGGGTCGGTGGGCTCGTCGCACTTGAGGCAGACCCCGGCAGTGACGGCGGAGAGCTCGGCGGCCGCGAGCGGCGCGAGGCCTTCGGCGGCTTGCCGGCTCGTTGCGGCCGACTGGACCGGGCTGGCTAGGAGCATGAGCAGCAGGGTGCTCAGGGACCACAGGGTGACGCGTTTCATGGTTCCTCCGGGTGGATGACGAGGGGGCTTCAGGTGGCTCGCGGACGGCGGTATCCACCCCCCTCGAGCCCCGCAAGGCTCGCCGCGACCGCCACGAGCAGCCAGGCGAGCACGCCGACCCAGTCGCCGTACGCGAGGTACGGCGTCGAGCCGGTCCCCAACCTCGCGGTCGCGCGCAGGAGCGCGGCCTCACCGGGTTCGGTGGCGGCCGCGATCCTCCCCGCCGGGTCGATGAGGGCGCTGGGGCCGCCGTTGGAGGCGAACGCGAGCCAGAGACCGCTCTCGACCGCGCGCAGGCGCGCGACGCGTAGGTGTTGGCGTGGGACGTCGCTCCCGGCCGCGAAGGTGTCGTCCGTGAGCACGGCCAGCAGCTCCGCGCCGCCGCGCGACGCCAGGCGAACGGTGGCCGGGAAGGCGACGTCGTAACAGATGAGCGGCGCCACGCGGATCCCGCCTCCGAGCACGACCACGGGCGCGCCGGAGCGCACCAGGCCGTCCTCGGCGATGGGGACCGTGTGCCGCTTGTCGAAGACGTGCGTGAGGGTGGTGCCGGACCAGAGGAACGCCGCGTTGGAGGCGGAGCCCGTGGCTGCGTCGCGGCCGGCGCCGCCCAGGATGGCGGGAGGGGCCCCCGCCAGCTGCCCGGCGACCGCCGCCAGCTGCGCGGCGACCGCCGCCCGTTGCGCGGCGACCGCCGCCGGCTGGGCAGGGGCCCCCGCCGGTTGCGCGGCCGCCGCCTGCGCCGCGCCCCGTGGGAGCCAGGCGGGCCAGATGGCCTCGGGCCAGACCTGTAGCTGCCGCTCGAGGCCGCCGCCGGGGGTGGCGCCCGCCGTGCTGAGGGCGACGAGGCCGGCGGCGACCTCGGCGGCCACGGCGGCGTCGAGCCTGGCGGCACCGCGAGCCGCGGGTGGCAGGTCGGGTTGGAGCACCGCCAGGAGCGCCACCGCCGGGTCGGTGGGCCCGGTAGCTTGGTCGGAGGGATCGTGGAGCGGTCCTGGCTGAGCGGCGGGCGGCGCCGGGGCAGTGCGCCAGGCGGCAGCGATGAGCGCGCCGACGATGGCCAGGCCCACGAGCGCCGGCCGAGCCCGAGCCGGGGCGAGCCTTGCGGAGGCGCCAAGGCGCGGCGCCGCCAGGGATGGGGGCGGTGCTGAGGCGTGGGTGGACGCGCCAGCAGGGCGGTCCCACAGGGCGGCGACGAGGGCCGCGATCAGGCCGTTGACCAGCAACACGGCGAGCGACACTGCCGTGACGGAGCTGAAGCGCGCGAGGTGCACCGCGGCCGTGCCGGACTGCGTGTAACCGATGGCGGAGAGGGGGAGCGCCCAGCGGCCGAGCAGCCACTCCTGCCGCACGAGCACCTCGGTGGCGCACCAGAAGATGGGAAGCGCGGCCCAGGCGGGCAGCGCACGCGACCGCCCCGAGACCCACGCCGCCGCCGCTCCAGCCGCGCCGAACGGCAGGGCGGCGACGCCGACCACCAGCGGGTAGGCCACCAGGGCGAGGCCGAGCGTGGCCTCGTACGCCACGGCGGCGAAGCCGACGGCGGCCACGTACGTGATGACGCCGGCGCGGAGGGCGGAGCGGCCAGGAGGGCGCGCCACGGCGTGGAACGCGGGCACGAGCGCCACCCACGCCAGGCCGGCGGTGCCCCACGGCCGCGTGGCGACCGCGACGAGCGTGGCGCTGACGAGCGCGGCGGTCACGCCGGGTCCTCGAGCAGGTAGACGCGGCCCGTGAAGCGGCGGGCGAAGGCCGCGAGCGACATGGCGTGGGGTCCTGCGGCCGGGTCGGAGACGAGGACGGCGCCGTTGCCGGCCGCCCACACGACCACGAGGTGGCCGAGTTGGGGCGCGCCCGACCCGGCCGCGCTGAGGTGAGCGACGAACGGACCGGGCAGCGACGCTAGCCGCCCCGCCGACGCGTGGTACCAGCCGCCTGTCAGTCCGAACGAGCGTGCCAGCCTGGCGAACTCGCCGAGGGTCAGGCCGTCAGGGCCGAGGCGAGCAGCGGCCGTCACCTGCGCCAGCGGGACCGGGGTGCCCGCCCAGGCGAGCAGGGTGGCCACCACGGCCGGGCCGCAGTCGTTGCGCTGCGCCTGGAGCACGACCTCGAGGGAGTCGAGGGGGTAGGGAGCGCCGCTCCAGGCTCGGCCGGCGCGGGCGCCGTGGAGCGCGGGGACCACGAGCGTGAGGGCGAGCGCCAGCGCCGCGACCGCACGGAGGGCGGGACGCGGCCGGCGCCGCGACGGCGCGGCGGGCGGGGCCGGTAACCGGGCCGGCGGGGCCGCCGGGCGCCGCGGCCGGCGTGGGCGCCGCGGACCGTGCCGCGCCGCGCTTCGCGCCGCCTGTTGCCTCGTTGTCTGCCGCTGCGTGCGCACGCCTCTCCCCTCCTCGCCACGAGGCTAGGGGGACGGGGGGCGGGGCGGGCGGGGGAGCTGGGCTCGTGCCTAGGTCGAGTGGGTGCTGGTGCAGCGCGCGCCCGCGAGCGGACGCGCAGGCGGTCAGCCCGGCCGCGCCAGCTCGCCGACCCGCGCCGAGGAGGGTGCGGCTCGCCCGGCCCGCGGGGCGGGGCCGAGGAGGCGCAGGCCGTTCATGACCACCAGGATGGTGCCGCCCTCGTGGCCGAGGACGCCGAGAGGCAGGGGCAGCCTCGCCACCAGCGTGGTGACCACCATGACGAGCATGATGCCGAGCGCGAAGGCGAGGTTCTGGCGGATCACGCGGTTGGCGCGGCGCGCAAGGTCGTGCGCCTCCGGCAGCCGCGCGAGGTCGTCGGAGAGGAGGGCGACGTCGGCGGCCTCGAGGGCCGCGTCGCTGCCCGCCACGCCCATCGCCACCCCAACGGAGGCCACGGCCAGCGCCGCGGCGTCGTTGACGCCGTCGCCCACGAACGCCACGCGCCCACCGCCGGCCAGCTCGCGCACCCGCGCGACCTTCTCCTCGGGCAGGAGGCCGGCGTTCACCTCGGCGGCCGCGATGCCGAGCTCATCGGCCACCGCGTGCGCCGCCTCGGGGTGGTCGCCCGTGAGCATGACGATGCGCTCGACTCCGCGCGCGCGCAGCTCGCGGATGGCTGCGCCGGCGGTGGCGCGAACCGTGTCGGCCACCGCGACGACGCCGATGACGCGCCGGGCGTCGCCCACCATGACCGTGGTGTGACCGCGCCCCTCCAGCAAGGCGAGCGTCGCCTCGACCTCGGGCGTGGTGGGCACGCCCACGTTCGCGGCCAAGCGGCGGTTGCCCGCCCAGTGGGCTGCGCCGTCGACCGTGGCGCGGATGCCCATGCCGGGCACGGCAGTGACGCCCTCCACCAGTGGCGGCGCGTCCGGGCGGCCCGCGGCCGCGACGATGGCCTGAGCCACGGCGTGCTCGGAGGAGGCCTCGATGGCGCCGGCCAGCTCGAGCACGGAAGCCGCGCTGACGCCGAACGGCACGACCTCGGCGACGCGCATGCGGCCCTGGGTGAGGGTGCCGGTCTTGTCGAACGCCACCACGTCGACGGCGCCGAACTCCTCCAGGGCGGCGCCGCCCTTGAACAGCACCCCCATGCGGGCGGCGCGGGCCAGCGCCGACAACACGGCCGCCGGCACGCTGATCACGACGGCGCACGGGCTGGCGACGACCAGGAGGGTGGCCGCCTTGTAGAAGGCCGCCTGTCGTTCCATGCCGAGGAGCAGGAACGCCGCCAGCGCGGCGCCGGTGCCCAGCAGTACCAGGACGGTGTAGCGCTCCCCGAACCAGTCGCCGAAGCGTTGGCTGGGGGAGCGGGTCGCCTGCGCCTCCGTGACTAGCTCGATCATGCGCGCGAGGGTGGAGCTGGAGGCGTCCTTGGTGACGCGCACCCGGAGGGCCCCGTGGCCGTTGACGCTGCCGGCGAACAGCGCGTCGCCGACGCCCTTGTCGACGGGCACGGCCTCGCCGGTGATGGGCGACTGGTCTAGGCTCGAGACCCCCTCGAGCACCACGCCGTCGAGGGGCACGCGCTCCCCCGGCCTGACGAGGATGACGGCGCCGGGCGCGACGGTGGCGGCCGGCACCTGGCGCGGCGCGCCGTCCACCATGAGCGTGGCGGTCTCCGGCTTCAGCTCCATGAGGGAGGCGACGGCGCGCCGCGTGTTCGAGAAGGCGTTCGCCTCGAGGGTGTTGGCGAGGCTGAAGAGGAAGAGCAGTATCGCGCCGTCGCGCGCCTCCCCCACCAGCGCGGCGGCGAGCGCCGCCAGCACCATCAGCAGGTCGATGTCGAGCTTGCGCTCCTCGACGAGGGCGCGGCCGGCGGCGATGCCGGCGGGCAGGCCGCCCGCCAGGAACGCGAGCAGCAGGCCGAGCGCGGCGACCGTCGCCGCGCCGCCCAGCGCCCCGGCGCCGCCCACGCCGCCGGGCGCCAGCAGCCTTGCCGGCCAGCCGGACGCGGCGCCCAGCGCGCCGGGGGCGAGGAGGCCGATGACGATGGCGGTGGCCAGGCCGAGGGCGGTGAGGCCGGTGAAGGCGGCGGAGAGCCGCACCTGTCGCCGCTCGCGGGCGAGTTCGGCGAGGAGTCCGTCGGTCGTGAGGGTGGCGCCGCTGCTCATGTGACCAACCTACCTCGGAATCGTTCCGATTACAAGAACAGTGACGGCGGCGGCCACCACCCCGCTCATGAGCGGGGGCGTTAGGCTGCCCGGGTGCGCCGCCACGCCGTCACCGCCCTCGGCAACGCCGTCCTGACGACGCTGGTGGCTCTCGCCCTCCTCGTCCCCACCGCCTGGTTCGTGCTCTACCTCGCCTTCGCCGACCGCTGGTGGTGGCTCTTCGTGGCCAACTCCCTCGCCCCCATCTTGTACTTCCCCGTGCCGGTCGCGGTGGTCGTCGCCGCCCTCCTCGGCCGACGCCGCTTGGCGTGGGCCGGCGCCGTCCCGCTTGGCATCGTAGCCTACCTCTGGCTCGGATCGTACCTACCGGCCCGGCTCGACGGTCCCGCCACCGTCGACCCGGGCGGCACGCTCACCGCCGTCACCTACAACGTAAGGGCCGGTAACGACGACGCCCACGACATCGCGGCCGCCATACTCGCCTCGGGCGCCGAGGTCGTCGCCCTGCAAGAACTCAACGAGGCGCTTGGCGTCGAGCTGGCGGCCCTGCTCGTCGCCACCCACCCGTACGTCGACCTCGCCCCCTGCCCGCCGTGCGGCGACTGGGGCAGCCTCGGCGTGTTCTCCGCCTACCCCGTCGAGCCGGTGCCGGTGGACCTCGCCGGACCGTCGGCGCGCAACCCGCAGACCACCCTCCTCCACCATCCCCGCGGCGACGTGCTGGTGGTCAACGTGCACAACCTCTCGACCCCCCGCTTCCCCCAGATCTGGCCGGCCGAGGTGGCGCGCGCCGTCGCGTCGCGCGAGGCCGTCGCCGCCGCGCTGGTGGAGCTGGCGCGCCGCTCGGACCTGCCCGTCGTCGCCATGGGCGACTTCAACACGACCGAGCGCAGCGGCGCCTACCGCGCCCTCACGAGCGAGTTCGCCGACGCCTGGCGCAAGGCCGGCTTCGGGTTCGGGAGCACGTTCCACGGCGGCGCGCCGGAGAGCGGACCGTGGCGCCTCGCCGTGCCCGACTGGTTGCTGAGGATCGACTACGTGTTCCACTCCGCCGAGATGGCCACCATGGCCGTCAAGGTCGAGCCGTGGCGCGCCGCGTCGGACCACCGCCCCGTCAAGGCCGTGCTGGCGCTGCCCGAGTGACCAAACCGGCCGCGCCCTAGTTCACCACGCCGGCCGCCCCGGCCGAGGCCAGGTAACGCCGCGAGTCGTTCGAGCGCCACTCGGCCCCGAACTGCGTGCCCGACACCGGCCTGGCGATCAGGTACCCCTGGAGGTAGTCGCAGCCGGCCGCGGCCGCCGCCGCTGCTTGCGCGCCGCTCTCGATCCCCTCCGCGATGACCTTGGCCCCCAAGCCGTGCGCGAGCTGAACGGCGGCGCGCACCACCAGGTCGGTGCGGGCGTCGTCGTCACCCAGGTGCGCCACGAACGACCGGTCGAGCTTCACGAAGTCGATGGGGAGGCTCCGGAGCCGTCCCAGCGACGAGTAACCGGCCCCGAAGTCGTCGATGGCGACCCTCACGCCGAGGCGGCGCAGGCGCGTCAACCGTTCGGCCACCACGGCCTGGTCGAAGCTCGTCTCCGTGATCTCCAACACCAGCCGCTCCGGCGACAGGCCGGAACGCGCCAGCGCCCGCTCGACGGCGGGAACCAGGCCGGGGTGGCTGAACTGGTGCGGCGACACGTTGACGCTCACGGTCATGGTGCCCACCGCGCCGTCGTGCCAGGCGCGCGCCTGAGCGCACGCCGCCTCCAACACCCACTCCCCCAGCGTGACCATGAGACCTGCCCGCTCCGCCAACGGGATGAACTCCCCCGGCGGGATGAGCCCCAGCCGCGGATGGTGCCACCGCAACAACGCCTCGGCGCTGCGCACCGCCACGCCCACCACGTACCCCGCCGCCCGCTCCTCGGAGGTGAGCGGGTGCACCGCCGCCACCGGCTGGAAGTAGAGCTCGAGCTCGCCGTTGCCGACCGCCTCCCGCAGGTCGCTCGCCAACGCCCGCCGCTCGGCCTCGCGCGCGGCCACCGCCGCCAGGCGGTAGCTCTCGCCCGACAGCTTCGCCGCCGCGACGGCCGCCTCTGCCTGGCTGATCTGATCGGCCAGCGTGGCGGCGTCGGCCGGGAAGCGGCTGATGCCGACGGTCGACGTCACCTGCAGCCGTCCGCCCCCCGCCGCGAACGGCAAGCGGAACACCCGCTCGAGCAAGGTGGCGGTGGCGCCGGCCTGCACCTCGTCGAGCCGGCCCGCCACCAGGATGCCGAACTCGTCCGCGCCCAGCCGCGCCACTACCTGCGCGTCGTCGCCGAGCGCGTTCCTGAGCCGCAGCGCCGTCTCACGCAGCACGTCGTCGCCCACGGCCGTGCCGAAGCGCTCGTTGATGGTCTTGAAGTCGTCGATGTCGAGGAGGAAGAGCGCGAACGGCTTGACCTCCTTGCCGCGCACCAGGCTCTCGTGCACGCGGTGGAAGGCGGCCCGGTTGGCGGCGCCCGTCAGCGGGTCGAGGGCGAGCATCTTCGTCGCCGTCTCCTCCGCCGCCAACACGGCCGAGCGACGCTCCAACGAGTACGTGAGGAGGTGGAGCAGCATGAGGTACGCCACCCCCACCAGCGTCAGGTCGAGGGCGGCGGACGCCTCGGCCGCCTTCACCGACAGCGGCGCCACCACGAGCACGTGCTGGGTCGTCAAGCCAACGCTCGCCAGGAGCAGCGCCAGGCTGGCCCACAGCGCCTGACGGCTGCCGAACGCCAGGAACGCCAGCACGAACAGCAGGTGCGACCAGTTCCCGAGCGCACGGATCGCCTCGGCGTGACCGACCGCGTCGCCCTGCAACGTCACGGAGAAGTACGCCAGCGCCGCGACGCTGCCGAGCGCGAAACCGACGACCTCCACCGGCCGGGCGAAGCGAGGGGAGAGCCACACGAGGAGCGCGCCGAGCAGCGCGGCGCCGGCGACGGCGAACCTGGGGGTGGCCGGGACGTCGGCCACCATGAACCAGGCCGCGGCCAGGTTGTCCACCGCGATGAGCGCGAGCACGACCCCGTAGACGACCCGCTTGTAGCGCGCGAGCCGCTGCTGGATGGTCCCCAAGGCGGTCCGCTCCGCTCCGATCACGTTGGTCTCTCCGCCGCCGTCGCGCGCCACCCCTGGACACCGCCGCGCCTGCCCGCCGCCCCCCGCGGCCTTGGACGAGCCGCCCTCTCTCGTCGCAACTGTACCCGCCCACGCTGGCAGGGGCAGTGCATTCTCCGTCAGCGCGCCAACTTGACGGGCGTCAAGGAACACGGCGGCGCCCCGGCGTACCTTCCCAGGCGAGGCCGGGCGCCCCATGGCCCGGCAGCCAGGAGGACCCTCGTGAACCACTCCGAAACCAACCCGACGGCCGTCGCCGCCCGCGCCAAGAGCGACCTACCCGACTCCCGGAACCACGAGAGCCAAGCGGAGCGCACGGGGCGCGACCTCACACGCACCGTGCTCCGCGCCGAGGGCTTCTCGTGCCCCTCGTGCGTCGCCAAGGTGGAGAAGGGCGTGGCGCGACTGCCCGGCGTCGACAGCGTCCGGGTGCACTTCGCCAGCTCGCGCGTCGAGGTCACGCACGACGCGAGCGTGACGAGCGTCGCCGACCTGGTAGGCGCCGTGGCGCGGGCAGGCTACCGCTCCAAGCCGGCCCCGTTCTGACGGTGGCGGGACCGCGCGTAGGGCGCTGGGCGGTGCCCGTCGCCGCCGGCGCCCTCATCCTGGCCGCCTTCGCCGCGCCTGCGCTCGGTGCGCCCGGCGCCAAGGCGCCGCTGATGCTCGCCGCCGCCCTCGTGGCCGGCGCCGGCACCGCGCGGGCCGCCGTGCGGGCCCTGCTGGTCCGCACCGTCGGCATCGACCTCCTCGTCACGGTGGCGGCGCTCGGCGCCGTCCTGATGGGCGAGCACTGGGAGGCGGCGGCGGTCACGTTCCTGTTCGCCGTCGGGCACGCGCTCGAGGTGGCCACCCTGGACCGCACCCGCGCCGCCCTCAAGGCCCTCGTCGAGGTGGCGCCCGAGACCGCCGTCGTGCTGCGCGGAGGCGAACAGGTCGAGGTCGCCGCCGTCGCCGTCGCCCCCGGCGAGGTCGTGCTGGTCAAGAACGGCGCTCGCGTGCCCGTCGACGGCGAGGTCGTGGTCGGCGAGGGCAGCCTCGACGAGTCCGCCATCACGGGCGAATCGCTGCCCGCCTGGAAGGGCGCCGGCAGCAAGGTGTTCGCCGGCACGGTCTCCAGGGGCGGCTTCCTGCAGGTGCGCGCCGAGGGCGTCGGCGCCAACACCACCCTCGCGCGCATCATCCACCGCGTCGAGGAGGCGCAAGACGCCAAGGCCAAGGTCCAGAAGTTCATGGACCGCTTCTCGGCCTGGTACACGCCCGCCATCATCGTCCTGGCGCTCGTGACGGGCCTCCTCACCGGCAACCTCGCGCTCGCCCTCACCCTCCTCGTCATCGGCTGCCCGGGCGCCCTCGTCATCTCCATACCGGTCGCCATCGTCGCCGGGGTCGGGCGCGCCGCGCAGGCCGGCGTCTTGGTGAAGGGCGGCGAGCACCTCGAGACCGCCGCCCGCATCGACGCCGTTGCGCTCGACAAGACGGGCACCCTGACCACCGGCAGGCCGCGCCTCACCGACGTGGTTGTGCTGGCCGCCGGCGAGAGCCGCGCCGGCGTGCTCGGCTGGGCCGCCGCCGCCGAAGCGGGATCCGAACACCCCCTGGCGGCCGCCGTCATCGCCGCCGCGGTCCGCGAGGGCGTGTACGACGGCGCCCTACCGGAACGGGCGCGCAGCCTGCCCGGGAAGGGGATCGCCGCCACCGTGCGCGGCCGCCGCGTGCTGGTCGGCAACGCCGCCCTGCTGGCCGGCGAGGGCGTGGAGGCGCCGGCCGCGGCCGCCGTGGCCGCCGAGCTGGCCGCCGCGGGCCGCACCCCCATGCTGGTCGCCGTAGACGACGCCGTGATCGGCGCGGTGGCGGTCGCCGACGAACCGAGGCCCGAAGCGAGCCGGCTTGTCGCCGCGCTCCGCCGCGCCGGCGTGCGTCACGTGACGATGCTCACCGGCGACGCGCCCGCCGTGGCACAAGCAGTGGCCGCCGCGACGGGCATCGACGACGTGCGCGCCGCGCTCCTACCCGAGGAGAAGCTCGCGGCGATAGCCGAGCTCAAGGCCCGCGGTCACGTGGTGGCCATGGTCGGCGACGGCGTGAACGACGCACCGGCCCTCGCCGCCGCGGACGTGGGCGTCGCCATGGGCGCCGCCGGCTCCGCCGTGGCCGTCGAGACGGCCGACATCGCCCTGATGACTGACGACCTCCGCAAGCTGCCGCTGGCGCTCGGCCTGGCCAAGCGGACCGTGCGCGTGATGCGGCAGAACATCGCCATCGCCCTCGTCACCGTGGCGCTGCTCCTCTTGGGCGTCCTCAGGGGCGAGGTCGACATGGCCCTCGGCATGCTCGTCCACGAGGGCTCCGTGCTGCTCGTCATACTCAACGCCATGCGTCTCCTCCTGACGCCACTGGCGCCACCACGGTCATGGACCGGCGCCGCGCCCCTCCTCCGCAGGCCACCGGCCATGAACGTTCGCTGAACCCGCCGGCGCCCGCCCGCTCATGGAGCCGCCGTAGCCTGGCGGCGTAGGCCCGCGCCCCGTGCGGCGCGGGCCGCCAAGGAGGCCAACAACATGCGCACTGCGCTGAAGACCCTGATCGTCAGCCTGGCCGTCGTCGCCGGCTTCGCCGCCGCCCGCGGCCCCGACATCGTCCTCCCCGACGGGACCACCTGCAAGCCCGTCGACCCGGAGATCGGCGCGACCGTCGCCGACGGCAAGGTGAGCCACTTCTGCCAGGACGGCGTCGCCCTGGTCGGCACCACGCAACTCGTCGACGACCAGGGCCTGGTCACCCGCATCGAGTACGACCCCGCCGCGCCCGCCACCATCCTGAGCGACGCGCTCGTGGGGTTCGAGGTGCGGGGCGTGACCCTCGCCGACGGCACCACCTGCCTGAACGCCGGCAAGGGCGCCACCCTCGCCTTCCTCGGTGAACGCGTCAACTTCACCTGCGACGACGACGCGGTGATCCTCGGCTACTTCGACTGGGACGGCGCCACCCTCCTAGCGACCAAGGGCGTCGTCAAGTACTCCGAGGCCGACGGCTTCACGCTCGCCGGCCACGAACGCATGGAGGTCAGCGTGCTAGACGGCAGCGCCTACATCGTCGGCTCCGAGTGGCGCCTGGCGTCGTTCGGCCCGAACGGCACCGCCGCCCTCCCCGACCACGAGATCACCCTCGAGATCAAGGACGGCCAGGTGGCCGGCAGCGCCGGCTGCAACCGCTACTTCGCCCCGGTCACCTTCGGCGTGGCGGGCGGCGTGACGTTCGGCCCCGCCGGCGCCACCATGATGTTCTGCGAAGGCGCCATGGAGCAGGAGCAGCGCTACCTGACGGCCCTCGCGCTCGTCGACGACTACAGCATCACCCCCGACGACGAGCTCGTCCTGACTGGGGGCGGGGAGACGCTGGTCTTCAGGCGCTGAGCAAGGCGGGACCGCGGCGCGGTCCCGGATGACGCGGGTGACGTCCGGCGGCCGGTAGGTCCCGGGCGCCGCGCCGACGCCCGAGTCTCCCGTGGCATGATGTTCCCGACATGAGGCCCGACCGCCACGGCATCACCGCGCCGGCCACCAGCCGGGGGAACGTCAAGGGCGAGCGGTGGGTGGAGGGCGACGTCAACGTCCTCGATCCGCGCTACCGCCCCGCGACCCCCACCGAGTTGGCCACGGCCATCCATGCCACGCCTCACAAGATGGTCATGGCGTTCGCGGGCGCGGGCGCGCAAGCGCTCGGGTGGTTACACGCCGTGGCGGGCTCGAGCCGCACCGTGCTCTACGCGGTGGACGTCTACAACCAGGAGAGCATGCGCGACTGGGTGGGGTTCATGCCGGCTCGCTTTACGTCGCGGCGCGTGGCGCGGGCGATGGCGCGGCGGTCGTTCGAGCTGGCGCGGCGCTACGCGGGCGCCGGCGACGCCGTTCTCGGGCTCGGCAGCACGGCCACCATCGCCACTGACCGCGCCAAGCGGGGGGATCACCGCGTGGCGGCGGCGGTGCAGGACGCCTTCGGCGTGACCACCTACTCGCTGACCATTGAGAAGGACGCACGCGACCGCGCGGGCGAGGAGGAGATCGTCTCGCTCCTCCTGCTGCGCGCACTGGCCGACGCCTGCGGCGTGTTGGCGCGGCCGGACCTGCCGCTCACTGCAGTGGAGCGCGTGGAGGTGGAGTTCTTCCCGAGCGAGCTGATCGCCAGCGTGGAGAAGGGCGACCGCGACCTGGCGGTGGTGCGGCCGGACGGCGTGGTGGTGAGCGCGCCGGGGCCGACTGGCGGGGAGCGTTGGGCGGTGCTGTCGGGCGCCTTCAACCCGGCGCACGAGGGGCACCTGGAGCTGGCCCGTGCCGCGGCGGCCACCACGGGCCTGCCGGCCCTGTTCGAGTTGCCGCTCGTCAACGCCGACAAGGCCCCCATCGACCTGTTCGAGGCGCGCCTGCGCGCGCAGCAGTTCGCGGGGCGCGGCGCGTTGGCGCTCACGCGCGCGCCACTCTTCGTGGAGAAGGCGGCGCTCTTCCCCGGCAGCGTCTTCGTGGTGGGGGTCGACACGGCGGAGCGCATCCTGGAACCGCGCTTCTACCACGGCTCGGTGGAGGAGCTTCGCGCCGCCCTGCGCGCGGTGGCGTCCCACGGAGGCAGGTTCCTCGTGGCGGGCCGCCTTGACGACGTGGAGGGCTACAAGACCCTCGGCAGCCTGCCTGTGCCATCAGACCTAGCGGGGCTCTTCAGCGAGCTGCCGGAGGGCAGCTTCAGGCGGGACGTCAGCAGCACGGAGATCAGGGCGGGGTGGAGGGGGTAAGCGCCGTGCGGCGCACCCGATCGACTCGGGGGTGACGGCCGCGCGGTCTCGGCGGTCCGCCAGGGCGCCCAGGGGCGCCTCTCCCAGGTGACAAGTGTTGAAGCTACCGTACATGAGTAGTAGAATCACTTCACTTACACCGTAGCGGTTCCGGCGCCCGGTATACCGAACCGCGCTCCTCCTCGAAGCGATAGGTGGCAGATGCATCACCTCAGCGAGCGAGACACCCTCATGCGAGTGACGTGGATGTACCACGTCGAGGGCATGACGCAGGAGGCGGTCGCCGCTGCATTCGGCATCCCGCGGGCGAGGGTCATCCGGTTGCTGCAGCGGGCGGTGGAAGAAGGGCTCGTCAGCGTACAGTTGTCGAGCGAGCAGTTCAGTTGTATCAAGGCGGCTAACGAACTCAGGTCCGAGTTCGGCCTGAAGGACGCCATGGTGGTGCCCACCCCGCCCGACCCAGGGCGCCTCAAACACACTCTGGGTAAGGCCGGCGCGCTCCATCTGCAGCGCCGACTCACCGACGGCATCACGGTTGCCACCGCCTGGGGGACCACCCTCCTCGAGGTCGCCAAGGCGCTCAAGCCGCAACGGCTCGAGTCGGTGTCCGTCGTGATGATGTTGGGCGGCCTATCGCGCAACCTCCCGGCACTCAACCCGAACGACATCGCCAGGCGGGTCGCCGAGAGCGTGGGTGGGCGCATGTTCTCCCTGTTCGCGCCGGCCCTCGTCGATGACCCTGAGCTCCGAGATCTCCTCATGCGGGACAGCAACGTGAGGGCCCCGCTCGAGCTGGTGCGCGCGAGCCAGGTCGCACTCATCGGGGTCGGCACGTGCGAGCCGAGCAGCACGCTCCTCGAGACCGGCGTCGTCTCCGACTTCGAGATGCAGGCTCTCCGCGCCAAGGGCGCGGTGGGAGACATCCTGGCGCGGTTCTTCGGCGCCGACGGCCGGCCCGTGGAGTCGGCCCTGAACGGGCGGGTCGTCGGGCTGGAACTAGATGACCTGAAGGGCATACCCACGACCATCCTCGTGGCAGGCGGAGAGCCCAAGACCAGGTCCATCCTGGGGGCGTTGCGAGGCGGCTACGTGACCGACCTCATCACCGACGAGGCCAGTGCGTGCCGGTTGCTCGAGCTGGGAAGGAGCGAGGCGATTGTCAACTGACATGCAACTACCGCTTCTGGAGATGATGGTGAGGATCCGCAGCTTCGAGGAGCGCGTCGGCGAGCTGTTCCTCAAGGGGAACTCGGCCGGCACGATGCTCCACCTCTCCATGGGGGAGGAAGGGGCGGCGGCCGGTGTCGGTCTCGCCATGCGGGAGGGCGACAGCTTCACCACGCATCACCGCGGTCACGGCATATTCCTCGCGCGCGGCGCGGATCCGAACCGGATGATGGCCGAGATAGCCGGCCGCGAGGCCGGTTACTGCAGGGGCAAGGGCGGCTCCATGCACATCGCCGACATGAGCCTGGGTCACCTGGGGGCCAACGCCATCGTGGGGGGCGGCATCCCTGCCGTCGTGGGCGCCGCGCTCTCCTACAAGACGTTGGGCAAGAAGAACGTCTCCGTGGCGTTCTTCGGCGACGGCGCCATGCAACAGGGCATCCTGTATGAGGCCATGAACCTGGCCGCGTTGTGGAACCTCCCCGCCATGTTCGTGTGCATCAACAACCAGTACGGCATGGGCACCCGGGTCGATCACTCGTCGTCTAGCAAGTCGTTCCCGGTTCGCGCCAAGGCCTTCGGCCTCGAGGCGGACCTCGCCGACGGGGTCGACGCCGAGGAGGTCAACGCGAAGGCCGGTGTGCTACTCGAGGCCGCGCGCGACGGGCACACGAGCTTCCTGGAGATCAGCTGCTACCGCTTCTACGGGCACGCCCGGAAGGACAAGAGCCCGTACCGCAGCGAGGAAGAGGAAGCCGCCGGCCGTAAGCGCGACCCCATCGCCTTCCTCGCGAAGCGCATGCTGGCGGCCGGCTCACTGAGCGACGAGGCGCTGGCGGCGCTCAACCAGCGCGCCGACGCGGAGATGGACGCCGCCCAACGCTTCGCAGAGGAGGCACCTCTCCCTGCCCTCGGCAGCATGTTCGAGGACGTCTACCACCCGTCCACGCCGAAACCGATCCCGAACGCGGAGCGTCTCTCGCTATGAGCACGGTGACGACGAAGCCCGAGACCGCCGGCGAGACCGAGGTGCTCACCTACCGCGAGGCCCTACGCCGCGCACTGCGCGAGGCTATGAGCGCCGACGAGCGCGTGGTACTGATCGGCGAGGAGGTCGGAGCGTACGGCGGCGCCTACGCGGTGACCCAGGGGTTGTTCGAGGCCTTCGGCCCCGCGCGCGTGCTCGACACGCCCATCTCCGAGGCCGCCATCGTGGGGACGGCCATCGGCGCCGCCATGACCGGCCTGCGGCCGGTCGCCGAACTCATGTACGTCGACTTCGCGGGGCTGGCCATGGACCAGATCGCGAACCAGGCGGCCAAGATCCGCTACATGTTCGGCGGCCAGATCGGCGTGCCCATGGTCCTGCGCACCCAGGGAGGCACCGGTCGCTCGGCCGGGGCGCAACACTCACAGAGCCTCGAGGCGTGGTTCATGCACACGCCCGGCCTGCTCGTGGTCACGCCGGCCACCGTGTCCGACGCCTACGTCCTCCTGAAGGAGTCGATGAAGCAGGAGGACCCGGTCGTATTCATCGAACACAAGGGGCTCTACACGCAGAAGGGGTCGTTCGATCCCGGCGCGGAGCCGCCGTTCGGTGTGGCGGCCGTGAGGCGGCGCGGGACCGACCTGACGATCATCAGCTACTCGCGCATGGTGCACCGGTGTCTGGAGGCCGCCGGGGAACTGAGCAAGGTCGGTATCGAAGCCGAGGTGGTCGACCTCCGCACCCTCAGGCCACTCGACGTCGAGACGTTCGTCGGCTCCGTGGCGCGCACCGGCCGCGCCCTGATAGTCACCGAGGACACGTTGACCGGCGGTGTGAGCGCCGAGATATCCGCGCGCGTCCAAGAGGGCGCCTTCGACTACCTCGAGGAGCCCATCATGCGGCTGGCGGGTGAGGACATCCCCGTGCCCGTGTCGCCGACGCTCGAGGCCCACGCCATCCCCAGCAGCGAGCTGATCGTCACGGCGGCTCGCGCGCTCCTCAGGCGGTAGCCGATGGCACCGGCCGACATCGTCCTCCCTCAACTCGGCGAGACGGTCGAGGAGGCCGTCATCGTCAGGTGGTTCAAAGGCGCCGGGGACCACGTGGACCGCGGTGAGACGCTGCTGGAGGCGGAGACCGACAAGATAACGGTCGAGGTCCCCGCCCTCGTGGCCGGGACGCTCATCGAGCTCGTCGCGCCCGAGGGCAGCACGGTAAAGGTGGGCGGCGTGATCGCCCGCTACGTGCAGGAGGGCCGGCCCGATGCGGGATCGATGACCCCACCCTCGGCGACCGTTGCCGCCGACCCCGCCGGTAGGGCAGACTTCAGCGCTTCGGCAGCGAGCGCGAGCGTCCCGGAGCCGGTCCCGCCCCTGACCAACCGGCTCCGAGCTTCACCCGCCGCGCGGCGGGCAGCACGCGACCTAGGCCTCGACCTCGAGGAGTTGCGGGGTGCCGGCACTGGACCCCTAGGACGGATCTCCAAGGCGGACGTGCTCGCGTTCGGTGGATCCAACAGCGCGGGGGCGCGCTCGCAAGGTCGGGAGGCTTCCGGTGAGCAGACCCTGGTTCGGCCGCTGCCGCCTGCCGGTGCCGGCCGCGCGGCGACCCCCACGTATGCCGAAGCGCTGCCCGAGCGCGGCGGCACGCACGAGCTCACGCGCATAGAGCAGGTGTCGGCGCGCCTCACGCAACGGGCGTTCCAGGAGATCCCCCATTTCTACGTGACCCTGAAGTGCGACATGACGGCCACCATGAGCTGGCTCCGGGCTCAACCCGAGGGCCGCAGGCCCTCCCTCAACGACGTCGTGGTCAAGGTCGCGGCGCTGGCGCTCACGCGCCACCCGCGACTGAACTCGTCCTTGGTGGGAGAAGCGTTGAAGCTCCACGATAGGATCGACATCGGAGTGATCACGGCCACGGACGGTGGAGTCATAACCTCGGTGGTCCCGAACGCCGATTCCGCCTCGCCGGTGCAGATCCACGAGCGCGTCAGGGAGGTGCGGGGCCGGCTCCGGGAGGGGAGGGCCCAAGCGAGCGACGTGAGCGGCGCCACCTTCTGCGTGTCCAACATGGGCATGTTCGGGATCGACTCGTTCTCCGCCATCATCCTCCCGCCCAACGTCGCCATCCTCGCCGTCGGCGCCCTCAAGGAGGAGGTGTTGGTCGAGGAAGGTCGCATGCGCCTCGCGCCCACCGTGACGCTGACCGTGTCCGCCGACCACCGCGCGCTCGACGGGGTGGCGGTCGCCCTCTTCCTGAAGGAGCTGGAGGGGCTGTTCGCCAAGCCGGACGGGTGGATAGTCGGATGATGGCGCGGCGCTACTACATCGGCATAGACGGCGGCACCGAGAGCGTCCGTGCCGGGGTGTTCGACGCCGCAGGCAGGCCCGTGGCCTTCGCGGCCGAGCCGTACGCCACGCGCTTCGAACGCCCCGGCTGGGCCGAACAGGACCCTGAGGAGTGGTGGCGAGCGCTCTGCCGGGCGGTGCCGGCGGCGCTCGCCGCCGCGAACGTGGCGCCGAGCGAGATCGTCGGCATGGGCGTGGACACCACGTCGTGCACCGTGGTCACGCTCGGCGCCGATCATCGGCCGCTCAGACCGGCCATCCTGTGGATGGACGTGCGCGCCTCCGAGCAGGCCGCCAGGATCCTCGCCAGCGGCCACGCGGCGCTCGGGGTCAACGGGGACGGCCACGGACCGTTATCCGCGGAATGGTTCCTCCCGAAGACGTTGTGGGTGAAGGACAACCAGCCGCGCGTTTACGACGCGGCAGCCGTGTTCTGCGAGTACCAGGACTACATCAACTATCGGCTCACCGGGCGCATGGTCGCCAGCATCGACAACGTGAGCATCCGCTGGCATTACGACAGCGAGAACGGCGGGTTCCGCGCGGATTTCCTGCAAGCCATCGGCCTAGGCGACCTGCTCCCCAAGCTGCCGAAGGAGGTCATCCCGCTCGGCGCCGTCGTCGGTGGCCTCAGGCCGGACGTCGCCGAGGAGTTCGGCCTCCCCGCCGGCATCCCCGTGTCCCAGGGCGGCGCCGACGCCTTCATCGCCATGATCGGCCTCGGCGTGGTGAGGCCCGGGAGCCTGGCGTTCGTGACGGGCTCCTCGCACCTCCACTTAGGCCTCACCTCCGGCCGCTTCCACGCCCAAGGGTTGTGGGGCACGTACCCGGACGCCGTGATCCCCGGCCTCGGCGTGCTCGAGGGCGGGCAGACCTCGACCGGTTCGATCATCAACTGGCTGCGCAACATGCTGAGCGAGGAGGCGGCCGACTACGCCAGCCTCAACCGGAAGGCCAGCGCCCTGCCGCCCGGGTCCGAAGGCTTGATGGTCCTGGAGCACTTCCAGGGGAACCGCACGCCTCACACCGACGCCAACTCTCGCGGCGTGATGATGGGACTCACGTTGCGGCACGGCCCCGAACACCTGTTCCGTGCGGTCATGGAGGGGGTTGCCTTCGGCACCGAGCTCATCTTCGAGACCATGCGCGGGGTCGGCTTCCAGCCCGAGCACGTCGTGATCGCCGGCGGCGCCACTCGCTCCGACCTCTTCCTGCAGATCCACTCCGACGTCTCCGGGATACCCATCCACCTGACCGAGGTCGCCGACGCGCCGGCCCTGGGGTCGGCCGTCCTCGCCGCTGTCGGGGCCGGGGACTTCGCAGACATCCCGTCGGCGGCCGACGCGATGGTGCACCCGAGCCGGACGATCGAACCGTCCAGCGCTCGTCACGCGAGTTACCGTGAACTCTTCGCCGTCTACCGGTCCATGTACCCGAGGCTCGCCGACCTGATGCACCAGCAGGTTGCCTTGGCGGCGGACGGGGCGATGGGTGATGGACGTGGGTGACCGACCCGATGAGACCCGTCCTGAACGGCGTTACGCTGACATCGGCCGGTCCTGCCGGCCCTGTGTCGCCCTCGGAGAGGCCTCCGCGGGACGGAGGAGGGAGGTGGGAGTAACCGACGTTCGCCCCATCCAAACGACTATCCTTGAGTCAAGTAACGAGATCTTACCAAGCGGAGGTTGATCAACGATGCGCAAGCTACTGACCCTCATGGTCTCCCTGTCACTCCTGCCGATCCTCGGCTCGGTGGCGTTCGCTCAGAAGAAGTACGACATCGTCAACGTTCCCAAGGTCGCCGGCATCCAGTGGTTCAACCGGATGGAGGAGGGCGTCAAGCAGTTCGCTCAAGACACCGGCAACAACGCCTTCCAGGTCGGGCCGGCCCAGGCCGACGCTGCCCAGCAGGTGCAGATCATCGAGGACATGATCGCCCAGAAGGTCGACGCCATCACCGTCGTGCCGTTCGCGCCCGAAGCCCTCGAGCCCGTCCTCAAGCGCGCCATGGACGCCGGCATCGTGGTCATCAGCCACGAGGCCTCCAACATCCAGAACGTGAACTGGGACGTCGAGGCGTTCAACAACGCCGACTACGGCCGCACCATCATGGAGAACCTCGCGACCTGCATGGGCGGCGAGGGCGAGTACTCCGTCTTCGTGGGCAGCCTCACGTCGGAGACCCACAACCAGTGGGTCGACGCGGCCATCGCCCTGCAGAAGGAGAAGTACCCGAACATGACGTTGGTCGGTGACAAGAACGAGACCAACGACGACCAGCAGACCGCCTACGCCCGCGCTCAGGAGATCCTGCGCGCCTACCCGAACATCAAGGGCTTCCAGGGCAGCGCCTCCACCGACGTCCCGGGCATCGCGCTCGCCGTCGAGGAACGCGGCCTCGAAGACCGCACCTGCGTGATGGGCACCAGCCTCCCGTCCATCGCCAGCCAGTACCTCGAGACGGGTGCCGCCGACAAGATCTTCTTCTGGGATCCTGCGCTGGCCGGCATCGTCATGAACAAGCTCGCCGTCATGGTCCTGGAGGACCAGCCGATCACGTCCGGCATGGACCTCAGCGTCGACGGCTACAACGACGTGCAGCTCGACGGCAAGGTGATCTACGGTCAGGCGTGGGTCATCGTCGACGAGAGCAACATGAGCGAGTACCCCTTCTGAGCTGACTCACCGGGGTCGGGCCTCAGCTGGGGCCCGACCCCCACCCTTTCATCTTGCGGACGACATCCTCATGAGCCAGCAGCCGCTACTGGAGGTCAAGGGCGTGAGCAAGGCGTTCGCGGGCGTGCAAGCGCTCGACGACGTCGACCTCACGATCTACCCGGGCGAGATCCACTGCCTCGCCGGGGAGAACGGCTCAGGCAAGTCGACCCTCATCAAGGTCGTGGCGGGCGTGCTCGCTCCGGACCAGGGCGAGGTCGTGGTGAACGGCAAGGCCTACCAGCGGCTGCAGCCGATCGACGCGATCCGCGAGGGCATCCAGATCATCTACCAGGATTTCTCTCTCTTCCCTAACCTGA
>WBZO01002506.1_pt1 | contig 23702 bp, 20 predicted proteins | sample 5204261 | NCBI WGS metagenome assembly WBZO01 (sample SAMN12412400, study PRJNA552823) | activated sludge metagenome | isolation source: activated sludge from anammox sidestream of wastewater treatment plant... | place: USA: North Carolina | collected 2017-09 | reverse complement strand
ATGTTTATGTTTTTGTTTGAATTGTAAATATACAACATAATGCTCACATATTATTAATATTCAACTAAATATAAATATAATATATTGTTAATTTACTGCGTTGAAAATACGTCGAACTCACGTTAAATTAAATTGTCTATGAAAATTTTATTGATCACATTATTGAGTTTCGCTGGTTTCATAGCCAGTGCACAATCAGACCTAAAGGCAATAGAGCATTCTCAGAGTGTAAAGGATACACTAGACATTCATACCCTTAATGAGATCATCGTAAAAGGTCACACCTTTCAAAACCCTTCATTCAGTACTTATAAAAATATCCTAGAGGAGAAAGTGGCACAACCTAAAAATGTTGCCGGGCTTTTTGATAATATCAATGGGTTCTCAGTCATCAAAAGAGGTAACTATGCGCTTGACCCAGCATTTAGGGGTACGCAGTATGAACAGCTCAATCTTCAATATGATGGTGGACTGAAGGCTATGCATGCCTGTCCCAATCGAATGGACCCTATCACTACCCATATAGCTCCTGAAGATATCGAAAAAATAGAAATCATCAAAGGTCCATACAGTGTAAGATATGGTGCTAGTTTTGGAGGTATTATCAACCTCGTGACCCGTGACCCCGGCAAAGGACCAAAAGGTTTTCATGGTTCGGTTTCGTCAGGTTACGAGAGCAATGGCCAGTCTTTTCTAGGCATGACACAACTTCAGTACGTGGGTAATAGTTTTGATATCATTGGCAATCTAGGGTATCGCAATTATGGTAACTATAAAGACGGTAACGGCGATGTCATCCCATCATCATTCAAAAGTACAGATTATGGTCTTAAAACCGGATTGAACTTAGCCAGAAATCATCGAATTATGGTCGGTTGGAGACAGTCTTATGGCCGTGACATCCTTCATGCAGGCTTGCCTATGGATTCTGACTATGATGACAGTAGCATTGCTTCTATGGATTACAGATGGGATATTATAGGTAATAAAGCTAAAAGATTACAGATAAAGACCTATTATAGCTATGTGGACCACTTGATGACCAACCTGCTGCGTCCCAATGCTAAAATGATGGAATCCAAGGCTTACGTCACTTCTTCTACAGCAGGTGCCAAAGCAGAATTAGAGTGGAAAACATCAGAATTGTTATGGTTCTATAGTGGTGTAGATTTTATGCATATCAGCAGAGAAGGCAACAGGCACACGTTGATAAAAATGCAGAACGGACAACCCTTGCCTGAACCACAAAAAGTGATTGTACCGATATGGCAGGATGCCTTTATTCAGGATTATGGCTTTTATACTGAAGCTAAATGGATTATTGACCCATCTTATATTTTTAGGGCGGGTCTTCGATATGATTTAGTATCATCGGATATATTAAAGCCGGCTCCTGATTTTAATGAATTATATCAACTCGGACCTCGGACGGAACACAATATTAGCGGTACGATTTCTATCAAAAAAGCTATCACTCATCAGCTTTATCTCGAGGGTGCATTTGGAAGAGGTGTCAGGTCAGCCAATATGATTGAGAGATATATCAATAAATTCAACGTCGGTCAAGACAATTACACCTATACAGGCAATCCTAATCTAAAAGCTGAATCCAACCATCAGTTTGAATTGGGGCTAAGTGGATATAAGTACGGAAATGGTACAATTGAAAAGTTTAGTTTTGAAGTATCTGCATATTATGCCGATATCAGAAATTATATTTCAGCTCTTATTAATCCAGTTTTTGGACCTAATGCCAAAACATTCGAAAATATAGACATGGCTTACAAAACAGGTATTGAAGCTTCCGGTCGTATCCATTTTGCAAAAGCATATTTTATTCAAACCGACCTATCTTATCTTTATGCTCACAATCGGCAACTAGACGAGCCTCTTCCTCTCATTCCTCCATTCAAAGCCACTATCATAACCGGCATCGAAAGAGATAAATTCTGGGGTAACATTAGGCTAAACCTCGTTGCTACACAGGATCAGGTTTCTGTGTCTTTTGGTGAAGTCACGACCCCGGGATATCAGACTATTGACATCAAACTGGGCATCAATCCAAGTGAAGCATGGAGTATAGGAATAGCTGCTATCAATCTGCTAAATAAAACATACCATGACCATCTTAATTTTTCTTTCCGCAATCAGGAACATTTTAGCATGATACCAGTGAACGAAATGGGTAGAAATATCAGCGCATTTGCCAGATTTAAGTTTTAATTATAATCGGAGACAGCCTCACACTAAAAAAGGGATATTCCTCTTGAGCAATATCCCTTTTTTATCACTTGACTGAAACCTATTATTATTTAACTGGATCTTTGATGATCTCAATGATTTCACTTTTGGCAATGTCCGAGTTCATTATGATTTGTTCCCGCTTTCCCTGATAAATATATGACAATGCTACCGTTGTTGGTGGTTGTCTGCCCATATCATCAGAATGCAGCAATAGGAAGTTTTTACCATCTGCATTTAATTTGATGGTAAATTGGTAGGGCTTTTCAGATATTTTGTACTTCTCCACAATCCAGTCACCATTAAAACTGATAGATACTATATCTCCGTCTATCACTTTATGATCGTACAAATTAAAAGTAACAACATCCGAATCAACATTAATAGTATGAGTGGCTGCTACCACATCACGACCTCTAATCTGTTTTGGGAGTTCTTTTATAACTGGGTCGGCTGCAACAACATATTGATTATCATTTAGTTTCTTTGGATAAACAACTTTAAAATAATGAGGAGCATCAAGATATTTTAAAACCGGCAACTCTAGTTGATTAATAATCATCGTCATTTGAGCAGCTATACCCGGTCCATAATAGTTATATAGGTTGAGTAACTCATGATTATAATAATAGTAGTATTTGTCATACATCTTATAATTATCAGGAATATGTGCAGCCTGAAGGAAGTCAGTTTGTAAATTTATAAATTTATCAGACAGGCTCTTGATATTCGTAAATTTATTTTGAATTGTAGGACTGATAAGTCTAGTACTTTCATAATCCAGAAGATCGGTATGCTTGATTTGATCAAAAGCAGCCTTCTGATTCTTAATTAAAGTTTCGAGGTTATCGTCATCTTTATTGTAAAATGCTAACAAAGCCTCCCACGTTGTAAGATAAACATTATCCATCTTCTTGATTAAGTCCGGAAACTCTTTATCATTGTCGGATATATTCAATGTTTTGTAATAAGTCCTGACCTCTGTCCCTATATTTTTAACATAAGTATTATAGTCTTTGTACAATTTGACGGCTTCTTCCAGTTTTTCATATACTTTACTCAAGTTTTCTTTTTCGTTCAAGTCTAGTGTATTGAGTTGAGTTTCCAGTTCAAATCTGATAGCGTTGGCTCTGGTCAATATAGGCCTAATCTTTTCAACATCTGCTAGGAGTTTCCCTTCCAGATGCGCCGGCAATATCCCTTTATTTTTCTTAATATTTTCATATTCTGCATTGCAAGCTGTCCTGAACATCTCAGTATTAAAAACATCTTCCTCTGTATCTTTATTCGTAAAATAAAACTTTGGCTCTCCAGGTAAATCTACATATTTGTTTAGGCTCTTATTGAAGTTGTCTAATAATCGCTGCACGATACACATCCCATGTGTCCCTTCATTACAGTACTGAATATATGTATTGAGAACTTTTACTTTTTCAATTACTGAACCTATCTCAGTATTGGACTTTTGTATTGTGCTATTAGCAGGTCTGCCTTGTGAATAAGTGACTGAAAAATTCAGTAAACTAACGATTAAAACTGTAAATAAAATCTTGTAATGATGCATCTAATCCGGATTTGTTGACCGGCATATACCGGTATTATTCATGTAAAACGCAAATATCGTGCTATTTAATCAGATATGATTTTTAAAATAATAATTTAACCAATCATTAAGAGTAACTTATTTATAATTTATTTTGTTACAAATTCGTTATAAAACATCATTAACTTATTCAATCACTTTTTATGAAATCGCTAAAGAATTTTCAATCTATCACTATGTCAATAGTTTTGATGAGCACTATTGCATTTTCACTTTATGCTTTTACGCCTGGCTATCATCTGACACAATACCCTATTGACAAAGAATGGCTATCAAATACCTCTCCGCCTGATACTGTCATCATCATGGATCCTGTCACTTACGAGCAAACAATGTATGTAGTAGTCAATGATGTACCTGTAGAAGATTTTATGGTCAAAAATTATCCCGGCACTGTGACCTTTTCTGATACCATCATAGTCTTAGATCCAGTTACCTACAAAGAGAAAGTAGAAGTCAAAAGTGGAAAAATCAAGAAAGCCTATCAGATGATGATAGATTATGAATCAAATAAGAAAGAACCCAACTTAGACTTAATCAACAAGTGGAGACAAAAAGGGATCGTTAATGAGTAAATCACTCATCTCACACTCTGTCACATACTATAAAACCAGAATTTACGCTCTTCAGTGCTGAATAGGTCGGCTTGGGGATGTAGTGCGCTATATGAAACCACTTGACCGTCTTTCATAAGGATTTTGATTTCCTGGTCGCCACCTTCATAGAGTTTGATTTTTTCAGTTTTTGTACTAAAGAAATAATCGGCTTCCTGCACATTTAAGTGATTTCTAGCCATGAACTGAGATTTCTTATCGTCAAAGAAAACCTGATTTTCAAGTGTGTCACCTGACTTCACTTTAAATAGCTGCCGGTGGAGCAGTCGGTTACAAAGCGAGCTAAAGATCTGATCAGGATGGTTGACTGATTTTTTGATCATCCACAGTATGTCCATGTCATCAAGTAAGACATAATCTGACAAAAACTCTGGTTGAGATAAAATGCGTTCATCATTGATGTCCAGCTTCAAGAAGTAGTTGAGTTCATCAGAAGATGGAATTGCGACACCTTGCTTGGTTAAGTATTTAGCTCGCTTTAATATTGAAATCAAAAGCATCTCAGCAGATATCACTGTTTTATGTAAATATACCTGCCAGTACATCAATCGACGTGCCATCAAAAATTTCTCAACAGAGTAAACACCCTTTTCTTCTATGACCAATTGATCATCTGCCACATTCATCATAGTCAATATGCGATCATAGCCGATAATTCCTTCAGCTACACCGGAAAAAAAACTATCTCGTGTCAGGTAGTCCATCCTATCCGTATCGATCTGACCTGAGACAAGCTGATGTAAAAAAGGTCGTCGGTAATTGCCCCTAAAAATATCTAGTACCATCGAAAAATCTTTGCCAAGTTCCTTTCCTATTTTCTCCATAATAATCAGTGATATAGACTCATGATTGACATTGGCAAGGACGTGTTCAAGCGAGTGAGAAAAGGGTCCATGACCTACATCATGGAGCAATATCGCGATGCACACTGCTTCATATTCTTCATCAGAAATCTCCACATCTTTAGCACGAAGCGTTTCTATTGCCTTTGTCATTAGAAAAGTCGCACCCATAGCATGCTGAAATCGCGTATGGAGCGCACCCGGATACACATAATGCGAAAGTGCCTGCTGCGAAATCCGCCTCAATCGTTGAAAATATGCATGATCAATGATTGCATACAGGCTATCAAAAGGAAACCGAATCAATCCATATACCGGATCATTAAATATTTTCTTTTTGTTCATACAGCAAAAATATATTAATAAATAGAACGTTATATTCAAATAGCTGTTTAAATTATAATTATACCCAAAGTTTTTCTATGAGTAATAAAATCAAAATTTTGTGGGCAGATGACGAAATCGATTTGCTCAAGCCTCACTTATTCTTTCTTAACAAAAGAGATTATGATGTCATCACTGTCAGCAACGGGCATGATGCTTTAGATGCCCTGGATGAAGATAAAGAAATAGATATTGTCTTCCTGGATGAAAGCATGCCTGGTCTGAGCGGATTAGAGACATTGAGTCGAATTAAAGCTAAACTACCATTAATTCCGGTAGTGATGATCACCAAAAACGAAGCAGAAAATATCATGGAAGAGGCCATTGGTTCACAGATTGATGATTACCTCATTAAACCTGTAAATACTAGTCAAATTCTGCTTTCTCTCAAAAAAATAGTAGAAACTAAAAAACTGATTTCTGAAAAAACAGCAACAGATTATCAGCAAGAGTTTAGAAATATTGCCATGGAAATCGCTGAAAGTCCTGATTTTGAGGGATGGATGAAAATATATAAGAAAATCATCTCGTGGGAAATAAGACTCGACGAAAGTAATAATACTGATCTGAAAGAAATCTTAGAGACACAAAAACAGGATGCCAATCGCGAGTTTTTTAAATATGTGTCTAAAAACTATGTCCACTGGATTAAAACCGGCAATGGACCGCGCCAGTCACACCAATTGATGAAGGAAAAAGTATTGCCTCTTCTCAATCAAAGCAAGCCTGTCATCATGATCTTGATGGATAATCTTCGGTTTGATCAATGGAAAATCATCGAACCCATCATCACCGAGCTCTACAAAATCGAAGAGGAAGATTACTTCTATTCGATTCTGCCGACTGCCACTCAGTACAGCCGAAATGCAATATTTGCCGGGTTGCTACCATCAGAAATTCAAAAAAGATTTCCTCATTGGTGGCTCAATGATAATGAGGAAGGCGGCAAAAACATGAAGGAAGATGAATTTATGACCGATCAGATCAAAAGATTAGTCAAAAAAGAAGTGAAGTCTGAATATGTCAAAGTAACGAATGTCGTCTCCGGACGCCAGCTGCAAGATAATGCACTTAACTTCACTCACAATGACTTTACAGCCGTAGTCTATAACTTCATTGATATGCTTTCTCATGCACGTACTGAAATGGAAGTACTCAAAGAACTTGCCGGTGATGAAAAAGCTTATCGTTCACTGACGCGATCATGGTTTATTAATTCGCCACTATGGGTGATGATGCAAAAGCTTGCTGAAAAAGATGTGCAGATTGTCATCACAACTGATCACGGTACCATCAGAGTCAAATCTCCGTCTAAAGTAGTGGGTGACAGAGAGACGACTACTAATCTGCGCTATAAAACCGGCAGAAACCTGCAATATGACAAAAAAGATGTACTGGAAATCAAAAATCCACAGGAGGCCGGACTTCCATCACCCAATGTAAGTAGTTCTTACATCTTCGGAAAGGAAGATGTCTTTTTCTTGTATCCTAATAATTATACCTATTACAACAATCTATATAAGGACACTTTCCAGCATGGCGGCGTTTCAATGGAAGAGATGATTTGTCCTATTATCAGGCTTTCGCCAAAATAGCTATAACAATTATAATAGCTCAACGCACCTAAGCTGTTTTAAAACCACAATGGCTTATCATCACCGACCTCGCCATTATAATTAATGGTTATTTCATTACCTGCAGCAATATCCTTAATAGCCACAATGTCTATCGTCTGCTCATCCATATCTAGGATAAAGTCTGCATTAGGATGGACTTCGTGGTTGTATATACTGCCAAAACCCAATGCGATAGCACATGACTCCATGTTTTCACCCCATAAAAAGTAATAATCGTGCAGTACTGTCTTGTGAATGATTGGAAGTTGCGCCTTGGGAATGATTATAACTGGACAAATTTCAATAACATCACCTTGAGATATTGCCGTACCGGTAAATACACCGCGACCTCTGTTGTCTGATTGAGCTATATATAACCCCGGAATTTGATTCATTTTTTCATTTTTTTGTAATATAAACGCCAGTTAAAATAAGTAACATCCCAAATCCATGTAACCAGGTGATCGGCTCACCATCCGCGAGTCCCCAGAAAACAGCAATAATAGGCATCAAATAAGTTACAGTACTACCAAATACAGCACTGGTCTTTTGCACCAGATCATAAAACAAGGTATTGGCCATCATCGTTCCTACTACGGCTAGAATCGATACCGCACCCAACGAATAATATGCTTGATCATGGGTAACCATCGTCTCTGAAAATCCAGTCATCCATAAAACCAGTAGAGAAGGTATCAGCATAAGGACAAAGGAAAATGAAGCTACAATAACCGGATTATCCTCATTAAAAAATGCCTGAATCAGATTGACACTAGTACCGTAGCATATTGTAGCTATCACTATCAGTAAGCCAAAAACCGGATTGCCGCCAAGGGTGGAATGACTCCCTAGTAATAGTAGTGATGCAGCACCCATAAAACCTATTATTACTCCTACTAGCTTATGAGGATTAAATTTCAGCCTAAATACGAAAATGCCGATCAACAATGCCCAGATAGGTGTCAGGCTATTGAGCAATCCAGCAACTGAACTGCTGATTTCGGTTTGAGCAAAAGAAAATAAAAATGCCGGAATACCGCTCCCCGCTAAACCTACTGCAAGAAATTTAGGCCATTTTGTCCATTGAATCTGATTGCGATAGTACCACACAAAAGGCACAAAGGCCAAAGATGAAATAGAAATTCTGAGACACGCTACCTGAATGGGCGTGAAAGCAATCAGTGACTTTTTGATGAGAATAAAAGAACATCCCCAGACAATGCTCAAAAGAATGAGAATGGCCCATGATCTGCGGTCTGGTACTTGTGCTGAACTCATATTCATAATAAGGCCGCAAAGTAACAAAGTCTATAGCAGTATTCGGCTATTCGAGATTATAAAAATCTTGATGAATTTAGTCTTTTTGTATTCTTAAAACTTAAATCCTAGTGTCAGTATAAATCTATTAGGCGTGTCTGCAAAGGCATACCGATGACCTCCTACACTGATGTGGTCACCAAATTGTGAAAAATTGCCTTCAAACAGTAGATCAAGTCTCAACCTCCACAAGTCTATTCCTGTTCCACCTTGCCATCCATAGGTTGCATTATTAAACCTTTGTTCATAGTTTTTGACATCTATCACATCAGAGATACTGTTGATCAAAAAATGCCCGACTACGCCACCTTGAAATCTTAGAACACCAATCTTAAAACCGGCAAGAACAGGAATGTCAACAGTCTGATACTTTTCATTGACAAGCGTCTTGATAATTCCAGACTCACCATATGTATCAATATCATAGGTTACCGTATTAGAATTAAATAACAATGATGGCTCCAGGTACACGCCTAGCAATGATAGCCTTGTATATAGTCCAAAATGATGACCATAGCCGGCTTCTTTGATACTCCATTCTATATGCTGCAGGCCATCATCAATAATCAGAGGTTGATTAGCGAGATCATACGAACTCAATCCACCTTTTACACCTAGCTCGATCTGAGCATTTGCGCCAACGATAGACCATATAAATACAGTCAGTGCTAAAAAATACCGCTTCATTTTCTTTTGGTTTTTATATAAATATTATTGGAGGTTATGGTCTTATAAGTTTATTAAAATCCAACTTATTCAAATTTTAAACGGCCAAATGGTATTAAAATCGTTATTTTTGCAATTCGTTTAACTTAAAATTAACCATATCAACCAGTCAATATTTTGCGATAAGCGTCGTATTTAATTGATTATTATCTAATAACCCATAAATATAAATAGACATATATCAAAAATAGTGCCGTTATGAATTTCAGGGAAGTTAATTTCGTGGCCAGTTTTCCAAAAGAGAGTGCCTGTCCTAAAGAGGACAAACCTGAATTTGCATTTATAGGCAGATCCAATGTCGGCAAATCTTCTCTTATCAATATGCTGACCGGCAAAAAAGCACTTGCTAAAGTATCAGTAACGCCCGGAAAAACACAATTGATCAACTATTTCGATATTGACGGTGAGTGGCACCTCGTTGACCTCCCAGGATATGGTTATGCCAAGGTATCTAAGGATAAAAAGCAGGTTTTCAGTAAGATGATTAATGATTATCTCCTAAAAAGAAAACAACTTTTCATAGCCTTTGTGTTAATTGATTCCAGACATGAGCTTCAGAAGATAGACAAGACTTTTATTGACTGGTGTGGCGAAAATGAGATTCCTTTTGCAATCATCTTTACCAAAGCTGACAAACTGGGCAAGACACAACTTGACGCTTCTATAAATAAGATACTGAAGGAACTCAAAAAGGTCTGGGAAATCCTTCCTCCTTACTTTATCACAAGTTCGGAAACCAAGCTTGGCAGAGAAAATGTATTAAATTACATAGCTGAACTCCTAGAGACAATTCATTGATTCCAAAAAGCAGATTTTTTTCATGAACCAGATTTTTCCACATATTCAACCGGATCCTACCCAATGGCCTGTTGCTGAGCAAAGTAGAGACAGAGCAGGCTTCATCGAAAGACTTAATAATTTTGTCTTTGATAACATCACCAAAGATCATGACAATATATACGATCTCATTTCAAAAACTGCCTACATGGAAAACCAGAGGATTAAAATTAATCCTTGGAAAGTAGATCCTACAGATGAAAAAGTATATTGGAAAAACATCAGCACCGAACTAGAATCAACCCTTCAACAGGAAAATCCAAAAAATGCACAGCAAGCATTGTTGAACAAGATCATCAACCGATACGATGAAGAGATTGTTGGTCATTTTTCTCCAAAAACATTCAAATTTGCACGCAAGTTTCTCACGATTTTCTTCAAAAGGCTATTTTGTAGATATTTTGCCCCAGGCAAATGGCGCTTTGGAAAAAAATCAGACCTTCAAGACAAAATAAAAATCAAAGGTAATGTTGAGCTGATGCGAACGCTGTTTGAAAAAGGTACAGTGGTCATTTTGCCTACACATTACTCCAACCTAGATTCCATCATGGTCGGTTATGCCATAGATACCAATGTAGGATTGCCCCACTTTTCATATGGCGCCGGACTTAACCTCTATAATGTCGAAATTGTAGCTTATTTTATCAATCGTTTGGGTGCATTCAGAGTAGATAGACGCAAGAAAAATCCTGTTTATCTGGAATGTCTCAAGTCTATGACCGGATATTCAGTGATAGAGGGTGTCAATTGTTTGTTTTTCCCGGGAGGAACGCGTTCAAGAAGCGGTCAGACTGAAGACAAGCTCAAGCTGGGACTTATCAGTTCGGTGATCGAAGCACAAAGATTACATCTGCAACAAGGAGATGATAAAAAGATTTATGTAGTTCCACTTAATATCGGCTACCATTTTGTACTGGAAGCTTCACATCTCATTGATCAGTATCTTCAATCCGTAGGCCGTGACAAGTACAAAAGAACACGGTCAGCAGGTCCAACATTCAAAACCATAATGCGATTTATCAAAGATATCTATACTAAAGAGTCTGAAGTATATATGTCTTTTGGCGACCCTATGGATGTATTTGGCAATCGAGTGGACGAAAATGGAAACAGTTTTGATAAATTTGGCAATCAGGTTTATGCTAGAGATTACTTTTCATTTGAAGGAGAATTATCGCCCAATACCCAGCGCGAAAGTGTTTATGCCAAATTACTAGGTGAAAATGTCATTCAATCATACAAAAAGTTCAACGTCATCCTTTCAAGCAATGTACTGGCATTTACAGCATTTCACCTGATTTTTCAGGAATATAAAGATATTGACTTTATGCAGATGATTAATCAAACGGATAAGGTCTTTATCATAGAGTACGATTTTCTTTTAGAAAACACCTCAAAAATCGTCCAGCATATCCTGAAGATGCAAGACAAACAGGAAGTCACGATCTCAGATGAAAACTGGCAGAATCCGGCTGAGTTACTTACAGATGGATTTAATAAACTGGGCATTTATCACGCCTATCCAGTTCTTAAATTAAATAGTCAGAATCAAGTGGAATGCCGAGATCTCAAGTTGCTGTTTTTTTATCACAATAGGCTAGTCAATTATGGACTCGAAGCGTTAATGGGCTGGAGCACTTATCAATTTTAAATTTTGAATATAGGCTATGAATTATATCATCTTTGACCTTGAGGCTACCTGCTGGCTGGGAAGACCTCCGCACGGCATCAACGAGACCATCGAGATCGGTGCGGTCAAAGTCAATGATTATGCCGAAGTAGAATCCACCTTTATTCGGTTTATCAAGCCTACAGTCAATCCTATTCTTTCTGATTTCTGTCGTAAACTCACCTCTATTACCCAGCATGATGTGGATCGTGCAAGTACCTTTCCGATCATTATTGAGGAATTTCAGGATTGGGTAGGTGTTGATATAGACGACTATAAGCTCCTCAGCTGGGGAAAATATGACCGTGAGCAGCTCTCTAAAGATTGTAAGTTACATAGGCTCGATACGGACTGGCTAAACCACCACATCAACATTAAACCGGTATATAAGAATCTAAAAAGATTAAAAGACGAGCCAGGTCTTAAAAAAGCAGTAAAAATGGAAGGTTTTGAGTTTACAGGCGTTCATCATCGAGCGATATCCGATGCTGAAAATCTAACAAAAATATTTATAAAATACTTCAAAGAATGGCCGATATAGAAGGTTTACACCTAAAGCACCATATCGGCATAAGTAATGACAGTATCAAGACCTTTACCGGCAAAATAAGACTTGACATAATCAATGCCTTTATCAGAGGTGGCCATCACAAAATCTCCTCCCCATGCACCCAGTGATTTTACTACACCGGTATAATCAGGAAATAACGTCTCTTTTACTTTTTTAAATCCGGTGTGGGAAGCTATCAAGTCTTCGTGCTTTTGCATCAGACTGTCAAAATCAGCAAGTGTCTTTACGGTGCGGACTTCTTCTGTTATAGCTGTGATTCCTCCTATGAGTGCAGATTTATGCTTGACAGCTTTAAGGTATTCTCTGATACTTTGTCGCGTATCTTGCTTTTTGCCTAAATGTACAAAATAAAGATTGTTTTTAAACTTGGGTTCAAAGTCTATCTCTGTGTAAGAGACTTCATCCGGAGTATTAATGTATTCTACAGGCCCATCTGCAAAAGCACAGACCACATCATAACCCGAGCCATCTTCTGTCTTAAAGTAAAGCTCTAATGGATTGACTTCTGCCCATTCGGCAATAAGGTAAATCAGGGTACTGCTAGAGCCTAAACCCCAATCTTGAGGAAATTCAAGTCGTGTTTCAATTTTAAAGCCGGTCCATTGAGATAAAAACTCAGAATTCAGTCGCACTGCATTCTTTAGCAACTTCTTCAAATAAGCCGAAGCCTCCTCATTATTAGTAGATGAGGACGAAAAGTCAAAGAGTGATATACTGGAATTAAACCATTTTTTACCATTCACGTCATAACTTTCCCAGATGAGATCCGAGCTGGTAGTACGCTTCACAACGAGTGATTGTCCTTTCCTCGTGGGCAAAGCCAGCGCTTTCGCACCATCCAAAACTGCATACTCTCCTGTAAGCAGCAACTTTCCGTGTCCGTAGAATTTCGGGCTGATATGCTTTGGTTTTAAAATTTTCAAGTGCAAAAATAATTATATTGCATATTTTTACAATATTTTGAAGAATTATTTTTTGTATCCTTTTAAAAATTAATTATTTATATATTTAATACATTATTAACTATGGTGACGGTTATATGGGCAGTCTCACCTTTTTCTCCACCTCGATAGTTAATCTCAATTTGAAGCTATAAAAAATTGTTGCCAAAATATTAACTGTTTTTCAATGAGTTATGATCATAATTTTAAAAAAAATATTTCAAAAAGTTTTTTTTTAGCTATAAAAAAATTACCTTTGCGGCCGCTTTGGTGAAAAACCAAGCATAAATCAGCATATTGTACAAAAATAATAAAACATTAAAAGTGGATACACTAAGTTACAAAACCAAATCTGCCAACGCAGCCACTGTCGATCAGAAGTGGTATGTTGTTGATGCTGAGGGCGAAGTAGTAGGAAGACTTGCTTCCAAGATTGCATCCGTACTCAGAGGAAAAAACAAGCCTGATTTTACACCTCACGTTGATACAGGTGATTACGTTATCGTTATCAATGCTGACAAAGTAAGATTTACTGGCAACAAACTTGATGATAAAGAATATCAGAGATATTCAGGATATCCAGGAGGTTTGAAGAGAAGAACTGCCGGTGAAATGCTAGAAAAAAGACCAGAAATGGTACTTGAGCTGGCGATCAAAGGAATGCTCCCTAAAACTAAGTTAGGAAGAGCTCAGATCAAAAAATTATTTGTGTATGCGTCACCTAATCATCCGCATGCAGCTCAAAAACCTGAACCTTTTAAATTTTAATATCTAATGGAAATGATCAATAGCATAGGCAGAAGAAAAGCCTCAGTAGCAAGAATATACATGACCGAAGGTGGTGGCAAGATCACTATCAATGGTAAGGATTATAAGGAATACTTTCCTATGCCTGCAACACAGGCAACCATTCTAGATCCGCTGAAAGTAGCAGAATCTGAAAACAAGTATGACATTAAAATAACGGTTAACGGTGGTGGTTTTAAGGGCCAGTCTGAAGCAATCAGAATGGCAATATCCAGATCGCTGGTTAAAGCTAATGAAGAAGTGAAGCACGCATTGAAAGAGAAGAAATATCTGACTAGAGATGCGAGAGAAGTAGAGAGAAAGAAATTTGGTAAACCAAAAGCAAGAAAGAGCTTCCAGTTCTCTAAGCGTTAATCTTATTATCATCATTTTTATAATCAAAGAAAAAATTTTAAAAGAATGAATAAGCCGACATATGAAGAGATGTTAGAAGCAGGTGTACATTACGGCCACTTAAAGAGAAAGTGGAATCCTAAAATGCTCCCTTACATCTTCATGGAAAGAAAAGGTATTCACATCATAGACCTGAACAGAACATCTGAATGTCTTGAAAAAGCAGCTTATGCCATGAAACAAATGGCTAAATCAGGTAAGAAAATCCTTTTTGTAGCTACTAAAAAACAAGCTAAAGATATTGTAGCTAATGCTGCTAGAAGTGCTGAAATGCCTTATGTAACCGAAAGGTGGTTAGGTGGTATGATGACCAACTTCTCGACTATCCGTAAGTCTGTCAAGAAAATGAACAATATCGACAAAATGCTTTCAGATCCTGCTATCTCCATCACTAAAAAGGAGAGATTAACGCTCCAGAGGGAAAAAGAAAAGCTAGAGAGAGTACTCGGTGGTGTGGCTAACCTCAATAGATTGCCTAGTGCAGTATTTATGGTCGATATACATCATGAACACATTGCTCTGGCTGAAGCTAAAAGACTGGGCATGAAAACTATCGCAATGGTAGATACAAACTCAGACCCTAATAAAGTGGACTTTGCTATACCTGCTAATGACGATGCATCAAAATCAGTTAAATTAATTACTGACTACATCATCGGCTCTATCAAGGAAGGTCTGGAAGAAAGAAGAATCGCTAAGTTGGATTCTAAAGAAGATTAATCAATATTTAAAAAAATTAATATAGTAATATAATGAGTGAAATAAATATTTCAGCATCAGCTGTAAAAGAGCTCAGAGAGCAAACCGGAGTAGGGATGATGGACTGTAAAAAAGCCCTAATCGAAGCTGAAGGCGACTTTGATAAAGCCATTGAGTTGCTCCGAAAAAGAGGTCAAAAACTCTCAGAAAAAAGAGCTGATAGAGACGCTAAAGAAGGTGTGGTGATTGCTCAAGTTTGTGAAGAGTGCAAAAAAGGTGTAGTAGTACGATTGAGCTGCGAAACAGACTTCGTATCTAAAAACGAAGACTTCATCCAGTTAACTAAAGATATTGCTGCTGCTGCTTTGGACAAATTTCCAGCAACGCTTGAAGAATTATTGAATGTAGAAATCAATGGTGTTACAATCGCTACCCTGGTTAATGAGCAAGTAGCTAAAATCGGCGAAAAAATCGAACTGGCCGAATACCATACACTTCAGGCTCCACTTGTGGCTTCTTATATCCATATGGGCAATAAGGCAGGTGTACTAGTTGGTCTTAACATCGGAGATACTCAATATATGGATGCTGGAAAAGATGTAGCTATGCAAGTCGCTGCTATGAAACCAGTAGCAGTAGATCAGAAAGACGTTCCACAAGAAATTATTGATAAAGAAATAGAAATCGGTAAAGAAATAGCTCGAAACGAAGGGAAGGCTGAAGAAATGCTTGAGAAAATTGCAATAGGTAAACTCAATAAATTCTTTAAGGAAAATACCCTTTTAAATCAGGTCTTTGTTAAGGACGGAAAAATCAGCGTTGCTGAATACTTGAAGAGTAAAAATCCAGAATTGACAGTGACGGGATTCAAGCATGTGAAGTTAGGATAAAATGTTAAAAAAAGGGCGATATAATTATCGCTCTTTTTTTATGTCAATATTTAATCAACCCAAAAGTATCTCAAAAAATGGCTTTAAAATATAAAAGAATTCTTCTAAAACTTAGTGGCGAGTCACTTATGGGTGATCAAAAATTTGGTATTTCAGCAGACATGCTAAATTATTATGCAAAACAAATTAAAGAACTGGTAGCACTGAAAGCTGAAGTTGCAATAGTTATCGGAGGTGGTAATATTTATAGAGGATTAAATGCTGAACATAGTGGCATAGAGCGAGTCACCGGTGATTATATGGGTATGCTGGCTACCTGCATAAATGGAATGGCCTTGCAAAGTGTACTCGAAGAACATGGTATCTATACCCGACTCATTTCTGCAATAGATATGAAAGAAATTGCTGAACCTTACATCCGTCGTAGAGCCATTCGCCACCTGGAAAAAGGTCGGGTTGTACTGTTTTCAGCCGGAACCGGTTCTCCTTATTTTACTACTGATTCTGCCGCTGCATTGAGAGCAAATGAAATCAATGCTGATGTCATTTTCAAAGGTACCCGCGTAGATGGAATATATGATAAAGACCCTGAGAAAAATGAAGGCGCTATTAAGTTTGATAATATCTCCTTTGCTAAGGTAATCAGTATGGGTCTGTCCGTCATGGATATGACTGCATTTACCCTTTGTCATGAAAACAATCTCCCAATTATTGTTTTTGATATTAACAAACCCGGCTATTTGGCACGCATTGCACAAGGCGAAATACTCGGTACGCTTGTTCAATAAAACCCAATAAAACTTGTTTTTAAAATAATTTACTAAATTTGTATATTTATACGTTAATTGATTAACGCGTTAATATCTAAAATGGGTACTTCATCCGATCAGCAGAAGGGAAACAATATCTTTCAAAGTAGAAAAAGATATAATATCCTCAAAAATAGTGAGACTAAAGTCATTCAGTACTTATGTAGTATCATGCCCTCATGGATTACCTCCGACATTCTGACCATCATTGGCTTTGCAGGCAGTGTAACTGTAGCCCTTGGTATGTTTATGGCTAAAAGTGACAAATTATGGTTACTTCTCAGTATTTTGGGGTTTGCAATTCAATGGTTTGGTGACTCTCTGGATGGTCGATTGGCGTATTACCGCAATACGCCACGAAAATGGTACGGCTGGGCTATTGATATATCTGTAGATTGGATCTCAATTATAATTATAGGTTTCGGAGTCTATGACTACTTCTATCAGCAAGAGTTTGTAGCTCTCATTTTTGTATGTATGTATGGATGGTCGATGATTAATGCCTTGCTCAGATATAAAATCACAGATCAATATGTTATTGACAGTAATGCCATGGGACCTACAGAACTACGCATAATCATTTGTATTTTTATTTTGGGGGAATATCTCGAGTCCGGTACTTTGTGGTATTTTGCGCTTTTAGGAAGTATCCTGCTTGTTATATTCAATATCAAAGACCTTTTAGATATTATCAAAGCAGGACATACTAGAGACGAAGAAGAAAAAGCCGCCAAAGCACTCCAGAAATAATCCATTATTACCTTAAATATCTAAATATTTATATATATCTTTATGGCAAAACATACATTTGCCATGAAACATATCAATAAACAATATGAAGAAGCTTGGGAAGACGCCTACAAGAAATTAAAAATAGAACAACAGTCAGCCGTAAATAATACCGAAGGTCCTGTCATGGTTATAGCTGGACCAGGTACAGGCAAAACTCAGTTACTTGCAGTAAGAATCGGCAAAATACTAAAGCAGAGCGATATTTCACCTTATAATATTCTTTGTTTGACCTATACCGATGCAGGTGCAATCGCAATGCGAACGAGACTTGAATCCTTTATCGGCCCTGAAGCGCACAATGTAACCATTCAGACCTTTCACGCCTTTTGCAATACTATCATAAAGGATAATATGCAGGTTTTTGGCGAATATAGAGACCTACAACCGCTGGACGAACTGGAAGAAGTAGAAGTCTATAAAGAGTTGATCAACAATTTCGACAAGGACCATCTTTTGAAACGGTATAAAAATCAATATCTTGATATACCTCGTTTGAAAAATCTATTTACAAAAATGAAACAGGAAGGATGGACGCCTGAAATGATTCAAGAGAATTTTAATAGCTTTGAAAAAGTAGCATTAGATCCTGAAATTTCGGATTTTAAATATGGTAGAAAGACAACTGATAAGGATGGAACTGTACACCAAAAAGGTGACTTTAACGAAAGAAAAGCCAATGACGCAGTAGAGAGTCTCAAGCCCGGCGTAACTGCTGCTCATGAACTCAATGAGTATCACGAGATCATGGAAAAACGAGAGCGCTTTGACTATCAAGATATGTTATTATGGGTCGTAAAAAAATTTAAGGAAAATGATCATTTAAAGGCAAGATACCAGGAGCAGTATCAGTATATACTAGTGGATGAATATCAGGATACGAATGGCATTCAAAATGAATTACTCTTTTTACTCTGTGATTACTGGGAAAGACCCAATATTTTCATTGTAGGAGATGATGATCAGAGTATCTACCGATTTCAAGGTGCTAATATGGAAAGTATAGAACAGTTTAAAAAGAAGTATGATCCCGTGGAGATTGTACTGACAAAAAATTATCGATCCAGTCAAAAAATCCTAGACAGTGCTGCACAACTCATCAACCATAATAACGATAGGTTGTCAAAAAAATATCCAACGCTCCGAAAAGACCTAACAGAATCAAGAAAAGAGGAATCTAAGCCAGCATTCAGTCCTGAACCTATGTACTGGGAATTTAACGGTGAAACTCAGGAAGAAGCCGCCATCATACAAAAAATCGAACAACTAATCAGTGAAAAGGTCCCACATAATAATATCGGTGTCATTTATACCAAGCATGCTATTGCTGAAAATCTAATTCGCTACTTCAGTCAGAAAAAAATACCAATCAGTGTCAAAAGGCGCGTCAATGCACTCCATGAAAAGGATGTCGTGCGTATTATAACCATACTCAGGTATCTACAAGAAGAGATATCCAGACCCTGCTCTGACGAATTGACCTTATTTGAAATCCTGCACTATGATTTCTGGAAGATCAAACCGCTTGATATTGCAAAACTCAACCTTTACTGCCGAGATGCATACAATAAAAATATCGAAAATCGTCGCATACAAAATTGGCGTGAGGTACTGGCTGATCTTGACCAACTTAAACAAGCAGGTGTATCAGATCCGGAAAAACTATCTAAGGTTAATAGTTTCATAGAAAAGTGGATCACTGATGTCCATAATGTGACCATACAGACACTGATAGAAATGATACTGACGGATAGCAATATGCTAGGATCTATACTAAGCGATGCAGATAAAACCTGGCGGCTGGAGCTCATCAATACCTTTTTTGACTTTGTCAAAGAAAAAGCGGACAAAGTCGGTAATCTGTCGCTCTCAGGACTACTGGATACATTAGATAATATGTACGACAATAATATTGCACTACCTGCCATTAAGATATTTTATGAAAAGGAAGGTATCAATTTTATGACTGCTCACGGTGCAAAAGGTCTTGAGTTTGAGCATGTATTTATAATGCGATGTACTGACAAAGCCTGGGAAAAGAACAGAGGATCAAATCAGGAATTCAAACTGCCTCCAAATGTTATTGCTCCTAGTGACGAAAAAAATCCTGAAGAGTCACGTAGGTTATTTTATGTAGCCATGACACGAGCTAAAGATTTTCTCTACATCTCTTATCCAGTAATAGATAATAAAGGAGCTAGTGTCAATAGATCCATGTTTGTCAGCGAATCTATTCCGCCAGATGTCGAACCTGTAAAAATAGTTGTTAATAATGACGTAATGTCAGAATATGTAGCTGAACTAAATGCTTATCAGAATGGTGAAGTAAAACTTATCGACGATAATTTAGTGGATAGACTACTCGACTCCTTCAGAATGAGTACTACCAGTCTAAATAAATACCTGCAATGTAAAGTAGCTTTCTATTTTGAAAATATATTGCGTGTGCCAATGGGTAAAAATGCAGCTATGTCTTTTGGTAGTGCTATTCACTACGCTATGGAACAATTTTTCAAAGACTTTCAGAATACCAACCCCATATCTATCGGCAGCGTCAATAAGTTGCTTGAATTTTACAATAAAGGTATGGATCGTTATCGATCTGGATTCACACAGCGGGAGTATGATAATTATTTAGAATATGGTCGAGAAATATTGACCGAATACTATGATCGTTATTCAGCGGACTGGTTGAAAATACCAAATTATGAATTGGAGTACAATATCAGCTCTGCAGAATATATGGGCGTACCACTATCCGGTAAACTTGATAAAATCAGCATCTTCAATGATCACTTAATAGTTACCGATTACAAAACAGGTAATCCTGACAGGGCAAATGTCAAACTCAAAAGACCAATGGATGATGAAGATATTGGGGGCGATTACTGGCGTCAAATTGTATTTTATCGCATTCTGCTTGACAGGGACAAAAAATATATTCAGCCGATGAAGCGCGGCGTTATGGATTTCGTAGAGAAAAGTAAAAGAGACGATACCTTCAAAAATGAAGTGATAGAAGTAACTCAAGAAGATATTCAAATAGTAGGGCAACAAATCACTCAAGCGTACAGAGATATAAAGGCACATATTTTCATGCCAGGTTGTAATGATGAGCAATGTCAATGGTGCAATTTTGTCAATAGAAATATGCCCATAGGACTAATAGATGCTACGGATGACAATACTGATCAAAGTGAAGTAAAAATGACGTACCCCGATGTGTAAATGTGCCTTAGGATCGCATGAGGTATTCAAAAACCTGACGCCAACCTTTCCATTCTCCAGACTCATCCAGCGAACTATTATGCCAGATGAATGTGACCGGACTGTGGTATAATTCAGACTGCTGCTTCATGGCAGTTATAAGTTGTATAGCTTCATCAGAATTTAAATTCATATAATTCTTGAGCGTTGCATCCATGATTTGAAACGGAAATATCTTCAATGGCGTCACTTGCTCCTTTTCTAAGTCGTACCAGTAGAAACTATGCCCTGTACCTGCACGGTAGCCTATTTCATCAGCAAAACCCATTGTATAATCTTCATCTATACCGTGCTGGATTAATTGACGGTACGTTTGTGGTAATCGGAGCAACAAGAAGTGCTGCCTGGAACGATGCACAGACTTACCTGCCAACTGTTCCAATTCGCTGATTTCTTCTTTTAAATAGCATATATCCTGCGTAGATCGAAAAGATGGATGAATACCTAACTCAAAAAACCTTGCAAGTTCTTGTACTAATGCTCTGAATTCAGGCGTACTAGGATGATGATTCCGATCTATACTGGTCAATTTACTTGATAGCAGCATAAATACTTTCATGTTCTTACCGTTCATCTGACATTGATGTTCAATGTACTCGTACGTATAAAATGGATCGTCTTGCTTGTCGATCAGTACTTTCCACATCGAGTGCAGCCTTTTAAAATCCAGCGTCAGTATAGCCTTACCTACACTAAGGATATTCCTCATACCACGATATTTATAAGCCCAAGCCTGGTCGATATCCATAGTCGCCTGGAAAGTATAGTTTTTTTGTTCTGGCATTTTGTATGAGGGATATTGCTTTACAATTGCTTCTTTCATTAGAAAAATGAGTTCATCAACCACAGGGTGATTTTTGGCCATCTGTACCAGATGAGATTGGCGAGCAGTAAACCTTCCCCAGTGGTCATTTCCCTTAATCAAGTATTCTTCATACCGGCTCAGACAATAGAAGATCATCCCAAATACATCGAGTTGCCACCACGCACGATGGCCAAGTCTATATTCCTGATACGCATTGAGTAATACATCCATTGATTTTTGATGTAAAACTCCTTGTTCTTCCACAATCTGAGAAACGCTAAACGACAATGGCAAACATGTTGTTTTACCATAAAATATGGCCGGCAGTGCAGCATCTTCTTGATTTTCCAAAGTCAGTTTGTAGCCTGTATTCAACACTTGATTAAACACAAAATCTAGCACATAATCTAATCTGGGAGATCTAATATCGGAGATAATACGAATCATGACCTATTAAAATGAAATGGTAAAATTGATTAATAAAATTCAACTAATCAGTATTTTACAATTAAAAACTTATTGGTTATCAAATATATTTAATAAATATCATTAATTTTGTTTAAATTAATCATTTCCACCTGTAATAGAAATGAAGAAAGTAGGGATTATTTTAGGTATAATATGGTTTGTAGCGTTAGGCTTAAGCACTGAAGTCTGTGCTCAAAAGTCATTTCAACCTAAGCAAATAGATGATCCATGGAAAGGCATCATCTATAGGAAAGAATCCACAGCTGACTTCACCATTACCGGCAATGGCTACGGCCTTGCATTTAATACTGGTAAAATCGTGACTTATTATAAAACACATTATTACCACTTTGAGCTAGGGTATATGTATGATCCTAGAGAGCAAAGACAAAACCGAAATATTCCGATTTCGTTTACGAAAGTTTCGCAGTCTTTTCGATTTGGTAAGCAAAATCACGTTTACGTCATCCGTGCCGGTAAAGGTACTAAGAAGCTTCTGACAGACAAGGCCAAGCGAAAAGGTGTAACACTTGGGTACAATTATGAGATAGGCCCATCGTTGGCCATTTTAAGACCTTATTACCTCGAATTAGTATATAATTTTGAAGAAGACGGACGCTTTTATAATGAATTACGAACAGAAAAATACACTGAACAAAATGCTGCTAAATTTCTGGATTTTAATTCAATTTTTGGTGGCACTACCGGTAAAGGGTGGTCAGAATTGGGTTTTGTCCCGGGAATTCAAGGCAAACTGGGACTTTTTTGTTCTATAGGCAATTTTGAAAAATATGCAAAAGCGCTCGAAGTGGGCTTAATGGGAGATTTGTATATCAAAAAAATTCCTATCATGGTCGAAACAGAAGCGATCAGTGCTAAACCATATTTTATCAATTTTTATATCTCCTTGCAGTTGGGTGTTCGATCCAATTAATTTGAGTTGATTTGTATTTGTTAATACTAAACTTGAATGCTTTTCTTCACAAATTGAACCTTCTACAAGTATGGTAATCATCTTTCAACATTTTTTAATAAAAAATATCAAAATAAATTGTGAAGTTTGTCCAATAGTTATATTTTTGCACCGCATTTGAATGAAGGAAATATAAAAGATATAGCTCAATCTCAATTGCCCCCTTAGCTCAGTCGGTTAGAGCGACGGACTGTTAATCCGCAGGTCTCAGGTTCAAGTCCTGAAGGGGGCGCACTTCAAAAGCCTGATTTACAACAGTAAGTCAGGCTTTTTTATGCTTAATACTTTCCGTTTGAGTTATTTTGAATACCTAATTAACGTGAATAATGTTTAAGCAGCAATAAGAATAGGCATATTTTTGTCCAATTCATGAGATATTTTGATGGAAGGTTTCTTTTCAAAAGTCTGATAAGATATTAAGGCTGTTATCATGTTATTTAG